>OBXM01000506.1_pt1 | contig 38243 bp, 35 predicted proteins | sample 1538141 | NCBI WGS metagenome assembly OBXM01 (sample SAMEA2580153, study PRJEB22360) | human gut metagenome | biome: human gut; feature: human-associated habitat; material: faeces | place: Denmark | collected 2008/2010 | reverse complement strand
CCCTGCCGGTTAACTCACGATTTAAATCACGAGAATGCACCGGCAAAATTTTCAAATATATCATTGATGCACAGCAAGTCATGGATGAGAAGGAAGAATGGATTACTCTGTGTGATCAAACATTCCATTCCTGTTTTGAAGATATTACGGAAGTGACTACTTCTTTCTGCCCAATGTCTTTTGACAAAACGATATACCATATATATCTGATTTTGGACGAAGACAGCAATAATCGCAAGGAGATAAAAGCCTGCGCTAAAGTCCTGAATATCAACTATCTTAAGGCAAAAGAAAAATTGAATCACAAACGGTGTTTGCTTACAAGCGGGGAAGCCGGTATGATACAGGGAGTGCTGGAGAAATTATCTGCTTTTGATGTACACTATGAAATCGAACCTCCTTATCCTTATTAACAAACACCCCGATAAAGCCCCCATGCCCTTGCCCTCTTTCCTCACTCAAACAGCGACATCTGAACCCCCGCCTGTTTATCCTCAAAGGTATGCATATACTCAAACAGCCGATTGCTGCTGCAGACCATTCCCGTATTACGGCATTCTTCTTTTACCAAAGCGAGCAGACGCCTGGTATCCGGAGACGGGATCTCGTAGCTGTTTCCATAGGTACGGATATAGCGCTCCTTCATCCCCGGAAAATGCTGATCCAGCTACGCATAGAAATACTGCCTGTCCCCATCCCGCAGCGTCACGCCAATGCCAAAGAGCATCAGCCCGTATACCGACGCGTCACGGCAGTATGACAGAATGCCGCGTATGTTCTCCTCTGTATCGTTTATAAATGGAAGAATCGGAGACAGCCAGACGATAGTTGGAATCCCCTCCTCCTTAAGAATCCGCAGCACCTCCGCTCTGCGTCCGGTTGTGCAGACATTCGGCTCGATGATCCGGCAAAGTGCCTCATCATACGTCGTAAGCGTCATGGAAACCACACACTTCGTCTTCCGGTTGATGCTTTTTAATAAATCCAGGTCGCGCAGGATTAAATCCGATTTCGTCTGGATGGACAGACCAAATCCATAGTAATCAATCAGTTCCAGACTCTGCCTGGTAAGACAGAGCCGCTTTTCCAGATGTAAATAGGGGTCGCTCATGGCGCCTGTTCCGATCATACATTTCTTTCGTTTGCTCTTAAGTGCCTTCTCCAACAGTTCTACAGCGTTGGACTTTACTTCAATATCTTCAAACGCATGATCCATCTGATAACAGGTGCTTCTGGCGTCGCAGTAAATGCATCCGTGCGTGCAGCCTCTGTAAAGATTCATGCCGTTCTGTGCAGACAGAATCGACTTTACCTGTTTTTCATGCATACAGTTTCCTCCTAATTTCCATTTCCATTTCAAAATCGAATGTAATCGAACTGTAACTACAATACCACACTATTCACGTCATCTGTATGTCATGTTTATTCATTTCTCCGCTGTCCGCAGGCAATTATTTTTATACAAAAAACGGCATCGAAGCAGGAAGCAGCAGAGGATATCATATCTCTCTGCTGTGTGTCCTGCTCCGATGCCGTGAGGGGTAAATGCCCCGCAGGCAGAGCCAGCCCCTCTTGGTCGGTATGCTTGGTCGGTATGCTTGATCGGTATGCTTGATCGGTATGCTTGGTCGGGTACAGTACCTGCCTCACCGCTCTCTGGAATAAACGGTCGCTATCCATCCACTCCTCAGCCAATATGGTTTGCCACCTCAAACGCATCCCATATCGCATACATTATATTGGAAACCTTCCTTGCGTCTCCCAACAGATACAGTTCCGGTACGTCAAATTCCAGCTGGCGGTACAGAGAGTCCTCCTCCTGATACCCCACTGCAAGAATTACGCTGTCACAGGCGATTTCCCACTCTTCTCCGCCGCAGGAAGCATGCAGAATTCCGTCGCGATACCCGGTCACTCTGGCGGAGGTTATGGTCTTCACCCCGTGATAGGGAATCAGGCGTTCCAGCATGTCCTTGTTGGCATGACACAAGGGACCGTTGACCGCCATCAGCCGGTCGAGAGCTTCCACGATCGTCACGTTCTTCCCCTGTTCTGCCAGCCAGAGCGCAGTTTCACAGCCGACCAGGCCTCCGCCTATAACCACGGTGGTATCTCCGCAGTCCTTTTCCCCGGTCAGAACCTGAGCCGCAGGATATACCCGCTCGTCATCTCCCAGAGAAAATACCTTTGGCCTGGAGCCGGTGGCAATAATAACCGCATCATAATTTCCCGCCAGAACCATCTCCCGGTCCACACAGGCATGGAAATGTACCGGAACTTTGAGGGTCTGAAGCTGAACCTCGTACCAGTGCGCAAGAGCAAGATCATCCTCCTTGAAGTCAGGAGCTCCTCCTGGAATCAAATTGCCGCCCAGCCTGTCGCCCTTTTCGAACAGCTCCGGCTTATGGCCTCTCACCGCCAGCACCCTGGCGGCCTCACAGCCTGCCGCGCCGCCGCCCACGACCATCACCCGTCTGCTCTTTAGGATGGGTTCATAGGCGGTCACCCGCTCCCTGGCAGCCTGTGGGTTCACCGCGCAGTTGATCATGGAAAATTCCTGAACACGGCCCATACAGCCTTCCTGACAGGAGATACACGGGCGGATCTGCTCCCATTTTCCGGCTCTCAACTTATTCACATAGTCGGGATCGGCCAAAAGCGGGCGGCCAAGGCTGACGATGTCGCACTCGCCGGCCTCCACAGCCTCGGAGGCCATCTCCGGATTGTCCATACGGCCTGCGCACAGCACCGGGACATCCACAGCCTCTTTCACCATCTTGCAGTACGGACGGAAAAGCCCCTTTTTCTGATACATCGGCGGATGGTTCCACCACCATGCGTCATACGTTCCCACATCGGTGTCCAGCGCATCATAGCCGTACTGCACCAGCAGCTTCGCAGTCTCCAGTCCCTCCTCAATATCGCGGCCCTTCTCCTCAAACGTTTCTCCCGGCAGCGCGCCTTCCCGCCAGTCCTTAATCATACTCTTTAAGCTGAAACGCAGCACCACGGGAAAATCCTGTCCGCACCGGGACTTGATCTCTTCCACCACTTCCCGGGCGAACCGCAGCCTGTTTTCCAGTGATCCCCCATACTCGTCCGTCCTCTGGTTGAACATGGAAATGGCAAACTGGTCCAGCAGATAGCCCTCGTGAACCGCATGAATCTCCACGCCGTCAAAACCGCCCCTTTTCGCATGATACGCCCCGTCGCCGAATGACTTTACAATGCTGTGGATTTCCTCCTTCGTAAGCGGCCTGCAGATTTTATCCAGCCACCGGTGCGGAATCGCGGACGGAGCGACCGGCGGAAACTCTCCGAGATTCGTCGGTATTGTCACCCTTCCGAAGCCGGCCGACATCATGAGAAATATCTTGCTTCCGTAGGCATGAACCCGCTCCGTCATCTCCTTCGATGTCCGGATAAAATGAACCGGATTGTACGTGGAATTGGGGCAGTTTGGCATACTCTGGGTCTCAACCTCACAGTCCGAAAAGGTTACTCCCGTGATGATCAGACCTGTGCCGCCCTTGGCGCGTTCCGTGTAATAGTCGATTCCCCTCTGATTAAAGCCGCCCTCAGCGTCAGCCAGTCCCAGCGGACCCATGGGGGCCAGGGCAAAACGGTTTTTCAATGTGACCGATCCTATTTTGACCGGTGTAAACAGATTCTTGTACTTCATGGCACCCTCCTGTTATTTTTATAACGATATTATACCGTTTCATACAGGACAGGCGCTATCAACAATTGCTTGATGGCTGTCAATACTTTTTTTATTCCTCCGGGAAATCCGCAGACTGGCTCCGCAGAAAATCCTCCAGCGCCCGGATCACCGAATAGCAGCCGTTATTCTCCTTATAAACGCCGTACACTTCCCATCTCAGCCTCTCCCGGAAGGGAATGGCCCTCATATGGTCCATACGGAAATGCTCCGCGGCAAAATCAGGCACCACCGCAAGCCCCGTCTTCTGCCTGCACAGCTGGTACTGAAAGTTTGCATCTGCGGTTTTGGCAGCAATAAGCGGCTTAAATCCCCTGACCTCGCAGGCCTCCAGAAAATCGTGGTACATATGAAAGTACTCGTTCATCAGGATCAGCTTTTCACCACGGACCATATCAATGGTGACCTCTTCCAGATCATAGAAGGGGTGGCCTTCGTAAACCAGAAGACAGACTCTGCATCCGGCCAGACGCCTGTTTTTTACGCCGTCTTCCTTCCACGCTCCAACGACGAAACCGTATTCGATGGTGGAATCCTTCAGCCGCTCCTTCACCTCCTGATTCGAGTACTCACACCATTCCACGGAAATCTCAGGATTCTCATCGATAAATTTCTGAATCACCGGGAAAGAAAGTACGTTAAATACTCCGCAGGCACAGCCAATGCGGAGCAGTCGTTTTTCATTTTTCAGCTGTTGGATACCGTTGCGGATTTCCTCGAACTCCCGAATCAGGATACCCGCCCTCTCATGGAGCAGTTCTGCGCTCTCCGTCGGCCTCACACCCTGTTTCGTCCGTTCAAAGAGCACCGTATCCAGCTCACTCTCCAGCATCTTAATATTGCGGCTCAGGCCCTGAGGCGTGATAAACAGCTTCTGTGCCGCCTGGTTGATGCCGCGTTCCTCATAGACCGCCTCAAAGCTTTTTAAATCCTTGACATTCATACCATTCTCCCGGGAGCCGTAATCCCTATACCCCGTTTCGGGCGCAGATATCCTTCAGGCAGCATTTTTCACAGAATGGCTTCGTCCTGGCTGTACAGACATCTCTGCCATGGAATACGAGGCGGTGACAGAAATCACTGCCCTCCTCCGGCGGAATCAGCTTCCACAAAGCCATCTCCACCTTTTTCGGGTCCTTTAAATCCTCCACCAGTCCCATACGGTTTACCAGACGGATACAGTGGGTATCAGTGACGATGGCCGGTTTGCCGAACACATCGCCCATAATCAGGTTCGCGCTCTTTCTCCCCACTCCGGGAAGCTTTAAGAGTGCATCGAAATCGTCGGGAACTCTGCCGTCATACTGTTCCTTCAGGATCTTCATGCACGCGCTGATATCCTTTGCTTTGCTGTGCCCCAGGCCGCAGGGCTTCACAATCTTTTCGATGTCTTCCACTTCGGCCCCTGCCAGCGCCTCCACGTCCGGATACTCTGCATATAAATCCTGTACAACCACATTTACCCTGGCATCGGTACACTGGGCCGCCAGGCGCACGCTCACAAGGAGCTTCCAGGCCTCATCGTAATCCAGTGTACAACCAACGTCAGGGTATTCTTCTTTTAGGCGCCTGATGATTTCAAGCGCAAGCTTTTCTTTTGTCATAGCCGTCTCCTCCAATCCTGTAATCATATTATCATTGATTGGGGAAGACGGCAAGTGGCAGTGCATCGTTTACAGCATCTGGCTGAACTCAACCTTTTCACGGTTCGGTCCCAGAATGGTGAAAAAGCGGACGCCATTTGCCCAGAAGGGCAGAAACTGGATCTCCTCGTCAAGCATGGGGTATCCCGCTTCTTTGATCTCTGCAAATACTGCTTCAATATCCGTCACATCGAGAGCCACGTGATCCACCGCACCGTTCCTCTCCGCCGCCTGATGGTTCTCATACGTCTCGATCACAAGACTTCCGCATCTCAAAAAAGCAACTCTCTCCCCAGCCGCTTCATTTACCGTTTCAAATGCCGTCTCAAACCCCAGTTCATGGTAAAATGCTACCGTCTTCTCTATATCATTCGTCGGGATGCCAATATGCTGGAGTCCCGTTATGTACTGTGCTGCCATTTTATCTTCCTCTCCCCTGTATCATAATCCACAGCTCCGTCTATTCTTCCGCGTTACGATTCTGCCACATTGATAATCACCTTCATGGTGCTCTCCCGGTTCTCATCGATATACCGGTATGCCTCCAGATAGTCCCTGAATGCGAAATGTTTGGAGATCAGCGGCACCAGCACCACCTTTTTTTCCTTTACCAGACGGATCGCATCGAGATAGTCCTCATTTCGGTACATCATACTGGTATTCAAGTCCAGCTCATGGTCATTTAAGACAGCCAGATCAATCTGGGCGGTTCCCGCAAATACCGCCACCAGGATGATGGTGCTTCCCTTGCGCGCATATTGAATGGCCTGTCCCATCGTAATATTATTGCCCGCACAGTCGTAGATGACGTCAGCCTTATCCGGCCCAAAATTCTCCACCATGGCCTCACCGAAATTCTTCGTCTTCGTATTGATGCAGAAATCCGCGCCGCATTCCTTCGCCTTTTCCAGCCTCAAATCGCTGACATCCGTAATCATGACGCTCTCCGCCCCCAGACCCTTCGCCGTCTGGGCCACCAGGATTCCGATCGGTCCCGCTCCCAGGACTGCGATCTTAGCGCCTTCCACATTTCCGGCACGCTTCACCGCGTGAACCGCCACCGCCAATGGTTCAATCATGGCGCCCTCGTCAAAGCTCATCTCCTCCGGAAGCGGCGTCACCTTGGCCGCGTCGACAGCGAAGTAATCGGATGCCACACCGGTCGTCTGAAATCCCATTACCTTCAGTTCTTCGCAGAGATTGTATTTGCCATGACGGCACGGATAACATTTTCCGCAGACCACCTGCGGCTGGATCGTCACCTTCTGCCCCGCCTTCCATCCTTTTATACCGCTTCCGAGCTTTTCGATCTCCCCCGATACTTCGTGTCCCTGAGTGACCGGATAGCTGGTAAACGGATGCTCGCCATGGTAGACATGGATGTCCGATCCGCACACGCCGATCTTTCTGATCTTAACCAGTACCTGATTCTCTTCCGGCTCCGGAACCGGCACCTCCCGAAACTCAATTTCCCCCGGAGCAGTCATTACCTGCTGCAGCATCATACATGTACCCTCTTTCTACATTTTGGTTTGTGCAATAATATAAATACTTTTATATATCTTTTTATTAAAGTATTTATATTATTGCACAAACCAGGGAACTTGTCAATCCTGTATGTCACCTTAAATCTGCTATTTGTTTATAAATATAATCCGGCTCACCGGACAGAAAGCAGTCCAGACTTACTTCTTCTTTTGCGAGGATGCGGATATTCATAGTCTAAACGATTACTTACAGACGCATAAATCCCCTGTACCATTACCATTTAGTAAAGTCACAGGGGATTTGATTTTCACTTATACAGGATTCGATACTCCGTCCTTTTTCAACAGCCTGTCCGTAAAATGTTTCAATCCACGCTCGATAATTTCACAGAGTGCGACTACATCTTGTAGATGCGCGGCCTGACTTCATGTCAGCGGGGGATACCGATTTCTCTCCGCCCACCACTGATGTTAAGCTTGTTTTTGGCGTTTCATCCCTCCACCTGTAGAGGTGAGGAAATTCTTGCTTGTTTTATTAAAGAACTGCACAAAAGGCCCCAGTCCCAAAGCGGATACCAGCGTTCCCAGGCCGACAATTCCGCCTGCCGCGAAGCACACCACCGCACAGAACACGTCACAGGCCATACGGCACCAGAAGTAGGAGATCTTTTTCTGCTTTCTGCACATGATCAGCGCAAGGCTGTCATACGGCGCCACACCCACATCGGAGGTCTGGTATAAAGAGAGCCCGAAGCTGCAGACCACCACTCCGATGAATACGGTCAATAGCTTCTGCCACAGCATGGAAGGCATTCCAAGGGTCACCTCCCATATTCCGAAAAAGAAGGTAACGATGTATCCCAGAAGCAGCGCGTTCACAGCCGTGCCCAGGCCGATCAGCTGCCGGCCCATGGTAATTTCAGCAATGAAAATCACAAGATTTACCAGGATAAGGAAAAACGCATACTGAATGCCGGTGCAGTCCGACAGGGCCATTACCATGCCGCTGAAGGGGTCGTTGCCCAGTCCTGAAAGTTTGAAAATGCTGATTCCCATTCCCGTAAAAATATTACCGATGATCATGATGACGGCCCGCCTGCGGTCCAGTTTCTTAAAGTAATCTCTTATCATTTTATGAAGGGGTCCTTTCTCCTCAGTTTGCGCGTTTCGCGGCTGGTTTTTCATGCCTGCACCGCCAAAAACTGCGCTCCTGCCCCATCATACCATCCTTTTCCAGAACATGCCATAACAACCTTTAAAAATTTGTGGTGTTCTCACTCAATCAATCACCAGGCCGCCGGTGGCAATGCACCGCTTATACCACTCGAAGGAATCCTTTTTATACCGTCGGTTTGTCCCCTCTCCCGCGTCGCCGCGGTCCACGTAGACCACACCGTAACGCTTGCTCATCTCGATGGTTCCGCAGGAAACAATATCGATAATTCCCCACATCGTATATCCCAGCAGCTCCACGCCGTCATCCAGCGCCTCCGCCATCTGCTTTACGTGTTCCCTCAGATAGGCAATGCGGTAGCTGTCATGCACCGACTCCCCTTCCAGGATATCCACGGCGCCCAGGCCATTTTCCGCGATAAACAGCGGGAGCTGGTACCGATCGTACATTTCATTCAAGGAGATCCTGATTCCTAATGGATCGATCTGCCAGCCCCACGCACTGGTCTCCAGATAAGGATTTTTCTTGCCTGAGAGCAGATTTCCGCTGGTAATTTCGTAATTCGGATCGTTGGAAGATATCATGGACATATAGTAGCTGAAGGATAGAAAATCTACCGTATTATCCCGCAGGATCTCCTCGTCTCCGGGCTCTGTCTCTATGGAAACGCCCATTTCCCGGAGCATGCGCTTCGCATAGGCCGGATACCGCCCCCGCGCCATTACATCTGTATAGAAATAATTCTTATAATTTTCGTCCAGTATGGTCTGCATGACATCCTCCGGCCTGCAGGTGGCCGGATAAGAGGTAAACCGGGCAATCATACCTCCAACCATGGATCCCGGAAGTATTTCATGAGCTGCCTTAACCGCCAGCGCATTGGCCAGCAGCTGATGATGGGTGCACTGGAAAATGGTCTGTTCGTAATGCTCTTCCTGATCCTTAATAATGCAGCAGCCGTTCCACGGGTTAAATCTGGAGCAGTTGATCTCATTAAACGGAAGCCAGTAATCTACCAGCGCTCCCAGACGTTCATACAGAGTTTTACAGTACTTCACATAAAAATCAATGGTCTTCCGGTTCTTCCATCCGCCATACTTCGTCACTAAGTTCACCGGAATATTGTAATGCAGGATGGTTGCAAATACCTTCATGCCGCGTTTATGGCATTCGGTGAATAAATCTGTATAAAACTGAATCCCCTCTTCATTCGGCGTCTCATCGTCGCCGTTTGGATAAATCCTGGCCCAGTTTATGGAGGTGCGGAACAGCTTAAGCCCCAGTTCCTCCATCAATGCCAGGTCTTCTTTATAATGATGGTAAAAATCAATTCCGCGCCGGAAGGGATAATGTTCCGTCTCCCCGGTCTGGAGCGCCGCCAAGAAACGCTCTCTCGTCATGTTAATGTTGCGGTTTTCCTGTCTTTTTTCCCAATCCCAGCCCGCGTCAAAATATCTTAAATCCTGTGTATCAATGCCCTTTCCTCCCTCGTTCCAGGCACCATCTGCCTGGGACGCCGCAATGGCACCGCCCCAGAGAAAATCCTTGTAAAATCCGCTCATGTTCTCATTCTCCTTTTTGCCGTCCTCTTATTGTCCGATTTCCTTTAAAATACCGCGGTCTTTCCTGACCAGCGCATAGGTGATCACAAAGGTTGCCGCAAATGTGGCTGCCACTCCGATCAGCGCGAAGACGAAGTTCATTCCGTTATCCGGATCTATAAAGATGGCAATCGAGGTGAGGCCAGTAGGGCCGAACACAATCCGCTTCACTCCAGCGATGCCGCAGATGATTCCGCCGATGAGCCCGCCAAGGATAGACGCGTAAAGGGGTTTCTTAAGTCTAAGATTGACACCGTAGAGCGCAGGCTCTGTGGTACCGAGAATGGCGCTGACACCAGTGGAAGTCGCAAGGGATTTGAAATCTTTATCCTTTGCCAGCACCGCTACCGCAAGAGCGGCCGCGCCCTGGGCGATATTGGCCACCAGGAAGCCCAGTCCCAGCATATCGTATCCAAAGGCCTGAATTGCGGCCAACGCAAGGGGTATGGTAACCGCATAGTGCATCCCCAGCATGATGACAATGGGACCAAATGCGCCAAAGAAGATCGGGAGGAACCACGGAGCATTTACCTGCACGATGGATAATCCGCCTTCCAGCACTTTTCCGCATAAATTGCCAAGAGGACCGACGATACAGAAGGTGAGAGGCGTCATGATGATCAGGGTCAAAAGCGGCTTAAAGAAGAACCGGATAACCTTCGGAGACAGCTTTTCCGCCAGCTTCTGCACCCAGGAGGCCACATAAATGACGAGTATGACCGGCAGTACCGTGGATGTATATTTCGCCAGATTGACCGGCAGCAATCCAAACATGCGGACGGCCTCACCCGCGTCAATCAGGGACAGATACGTTGGGTGCACCATACATAGACCGATCGTGAGACCGACCATCGGGTCCACGCCAAATTTCACGGAGGACGTGTAAGCCAGAATCACAGGCATAAAATAGAACGGTGCGTCGCCTACCATGCTGAACATCTGATACGTCTGTCCGGAAGCGTCCATGAGCCCCGTCATGGTCAGAATTACGAGCACCACCTTAATCATGGCGGCTCCTGTGATCGCCGCAATCGCCGGTGTAAACAGGCTGGAGATGATGTCCATGGCCTTTGCCATTTTCCCGCTGCCGTTTCCGCTCCCGCCATTCTTTAAGTCTGCCTGCTCCACGATTTCCACACTTCCGCCTTCCAGCCCGGTCATATGAAGCAGATTGTCATAAACGTGATTTACATCGGTCCCAATGATGACCTGATACTGTCCGCCTGTGAACATGGCGCCCATGACACCCTTAACTTTCTTTAACTCTTCCGCCTGAAAGGCCTCTCCATCCGCCAGTGAAAAGCGCAGTCTGGTGGCACAGTGTACCAGCGAAAGGATATTCTCTTTTCCTCCGATCAGTGGCAAAATCTCCGCCGCAGTTTTTTTATAATCCATACTGATATCCTCCTTGTAAATGTAATCTTTACGCTTGCATACACGGCCATGTATTGTTATAATCCATGTAGATCATGGTTCATGATCTCATTATAAAAGTCTTCAGCCGGAAAAACAATGATATTTAGTCAGAAGGCTACTGGCAAAATGTAAGATTGTGAGGTGAGGAAATGGATTTACAGGAACTGGATACCCTGTTTCGGACCAGAACACGGCGCGAGCAGTATTATCTGGAGCATCAGGGCGCTCCCAGCCCTTCCTACCGTACCATGGAGCACCGGCAGATCGACGGTAAGGACGTGCTTTATTTCAGGCTGCCCGCATTAAAAGAAGCGGAAATCCTCATTCGAAAGGATTCCCGCTTTACTGACGTACCGTATTATATTCACTCCAATTTAAATATGAATTACATTTATTCCGGAAAATGTGATTACGTGATCAACAGCCGTTCCGTCACGCTCCATCAGGGCGACGTGGTGATCTTCGACAAGGATGTGGTCCGCCGCAAACAGTATGCGGGTGAAGAGGATATTGTCATCAACATCAGCATGAGCAATGAGTTCTTCAACAACAGCTTCCTGCGCCGGATCGGCGAACAGAGTATCATCTCCAACTTCATGCTGCACGTGCTTTCCGACCACAGCGATACCCATAATCATTATCTGGTCTTCCGGATCAACCACGAGACGTTAATCTCCACGCTCTTCTGCCAGCTGTTCACCGAATATTACGGCAGCCGCATCTATGGCAAAGAGATGATTCAGGGGTATTTACACTTAATCTTCGTCGAGCTGCTTCGTCTATACCAGGAGGACAAGGACAACCAGCTTGTTCAAATTTCCTCCGGACAGATGTCCTGCACCCTCGAGATCCTTCATTACATCGAGGAACACTACAAGGACTGTACACTCGCTCAACTGTCCGCCGCCTTTGGCTATCATCCCAAATATATTTCCGCCCTTTTAAAGAAGCAGACCGGAAAAACCTTTAAGGAGACGCAGCTGGATCAGAGGCTGAAGGCAGCTGCCGCGCTCCTCATTGATACCGATGATTCGATACAATCCATCTGCCATAAAGTCGGCGCGTCCAATCAGAACTTTTTTTATAAAAGCTTCGAGGCCGCTTACCGCATGTCTCCGGGCGATTACCGGAAGAAAAACACCGAACCGGTACTTCCGCGGCAGCTTCTTACACCGCCTGCGGAGTCTCATCCTCCAGAATCTTAGAAAGCGCTGTTCCGCTGCTGGTATGGCAGCGGACCACGCGGGTGGCGCCGTCATCGATGCCGTCCAGGGCACATTTTACCATCTTGTGGGAAACCGTGTTGGTAAACAGGACCAGCAGGTCCGGACATCCGATCTTCTTATCCATGTTGGTGCTCATCTGGGTAAAGACCTTTGCCTTGCATTTGAATTCCTTGCATATCTTCTTGTACTGGCTCACCATACGGTCGTGGCCGCCGATAATCACTACGCTCATTTATAATACCTCCAGTTCTCTATCGTGCTGTCTGTAATTCACAGCCTGCCGGGTTTTACACCATTACTGTTTCCTCCGGCTCTTCAGTTTATTTGGTTAGTTATAACTAACTACATTTTACCAGCTATTACAACATTTGTCCATAGCCGTTCTTGAGAACATTTCTTAATAGATGGGAAATGGAAAAAAAGAGTCACACCGCTTTTCGTGGTATGACTCTTTTAAACCGTTTTCTATTGTTTCTGTTCCAGTAAATTGGTCATGCTTTTCAGACTGACCATGAGCGTCGATGTATTATGAAGCAGCGCGGAAGTAGCCGGCGCCAGGATTCCGTTGACACCCAGCAGGATCAGGCCCAAATTAAATCCGATCACAAACCGGTAATTTCTGTTTACACGGACCATCAGCGCGTTGCTGATTCGTTTCAGTGTCACCAGTTGATCCAGTGCGTCCTCCGAAATGGTGATATCCGCGATTTCCCTGGCGATCTCCGCCCCCTCGCTGATGGCGATTCCCACATCGGCGGCTGATAAGGCAGGGGAATCGTTGATACCGTCACCGACCATGATGACTTTCCTGCCTGCGGCTCTCTCTGCCTCCACGAAACTGGCCTTGTCCTCCGGAAGTACTTCGGAGTAATACTCGTCCACGCCCACCTTCTGCGCGATGGCCTTTGCAGTCCGGTCACTGTCTCCCGTCATCATAACGATCTTGGAGAGTCCCAGTAATCTCAGCTGACTGACCACTGAGGCGGCCTCCTCCCGCAGGGGATCGATAATGCAGATCACCGCGGCGAGGCGCCCTCCAACCGCCATGTAGAGATGGGAATACTCCGGTGGAAGGCTCTCGTACTGTTCTCTTCCGTCTTCCGGAATCACGCTCCCCTCATCCTCGAAGACAAAGTGGTGACTGCCGATAATCACCCGTTCCCCTCCGATATAGGAGGCGATTCCGTGGGCTACAATATAGTCCACCTTCGAGTGCATTTCCTCGTGGATTAAACCTCTCCGGACGGACTCCTGAATGACCGCGTTCGCCATGGAATGGGGGAAATGTTCCTCCAGGCAGGCTGCAATCCGGAGCATCTCATCCTCGTCCCGCCCCTCGAAGGTCACGACGCCGGCCACCACCGGCCTGGCCTTCGTGAGAGTACCAGTCTTATCAAATACGATGGTATCTGCCTCCGCCAATGACTCCAGATAGACGCCGCCTTTGACTGTAACCCGGTAGCTTCCCGCCTCCCGCATGGCGGAAAGCACGGACAGCGGCATGGCCAGCTTCAGCGCACAGGAGAAGTCTACCATCAGGATCGAGATTGCCTTCGTCACATTCCGTGTGAGCAGCCAGGTGAGCACCGTGCCGCCCAGACTCCAGGGAACCAGTGCATCGGCCATGGCGGCCGCCTTTCCTTCCACATTGGATTTCAGCTTCTCGGAGTCCTCAATCATCTTGACGATCCGCTCGAATCTGGTGGATCCGGCCGCCTTCTTCACACAGATGGTGATGCTCCCTTCCTCCACTGCGGTTCCCGCGTATACGTATGTATCCGGTTCCTTCTTCACCGGTATGGATTCACCGGTCATGGAGGCCTGATTAACCATGGCTTCGCCGGTCACGACAATTCCGTCCAGCGGAATCACGCTGCCCACATGTACTGTCACGAGGTCTCCCTCGCGGATTCGGGAGACCGGAACCAGAACCTCCGTACCGTCCACATTCTGCCATACCTTCTCGATGTTCAGGGACATGCTTCTCGCCAGATCTCCCACCGATTTCTTGTGGGTCCATTCCTCCAAAAGCTCCCCGATCCCCAGCAGAAACATCACGGAACCGGCCGTATTGAAATCCAGTCTTGCGATCGACACCGTGATAGCGGTGGCATCCAGAACCTCAACCGTCAGCTTTCCCTTCAGGAGACAGCGAAGGCCCTTTACGATATAGCCAGCGGACTTCACCGCCGTATACACAGCCCGAAACGGCACAGGCAGAAATACCTTTGTAAACGCCCTCACAACGACCCGCTGGATCAGTTTTTCCTTGTATTCCCGGTTCAGCGCCCGGCCGCTGTCCTTCGGGACCAGCTCACAGAGTGACTCGTCCTGAAAGGAAAAACGCCTGATCTCCCCGATGATGACCGGCCGCAGGCCGTCCTCATAGAGAATCGCCGCATCCGCGGTCCTCTCATAGACCTTCACCTCCTTCACACCCGGAATGAGGCTCAGGGCACAGCAGAACAGATCTGCCTCTCTCAGAGTCAGCTGACGCCGATCGAGATGGATCCGAAGCCGACCCTTTATCTCGTGTTTCACTATAAATCTCATGTCTTTGTCTCCTGTCCTGTGTTTCTACAGCTCTTCAAAAAGGAACGCCTGAGGAAAATTCCATCAGGCGGTCTCTGAAACCATCTCTTCGCTCTCGTCTTCAAAGGCTTCATCCGCTCTCTGGCGGTTGATCTCCTTCGCCTCAGCCAGAATATCGTCTGCGTTCTCCTGGATCGAAGTGGCAGTTGTCATCACGCAGTCCTTCGCGCGCAGTCCGGCGGCCAGACAGTTGATGTAAAACTTCTTCGCATCTTTACTCGCCAGAATTTTAACGCCGGCTGTACCGAATAAAACACCTCCTGCAAAGATTCCGATTTTTTTCATTTTGAAGCAGTCCAACATTTCTTTATCCTCCTGTTTTTCTTATTTATGCTTGTAACCCGTATAAAAAACCATCGCCAGGCAGAACAGCATTGCCCAGGCCCAAAACCTGTGTTTTTTCATCTTCAGTCACTCCTTATATAAACGTTTTACTAGAAATTTACCCGGTTAGTCAACGCCAACAGACCTTATTGAGAAATTGAGTCATTTACCGGTGTGATCCGGTAAACAGTGTATCCCGCGTCCTTGACAGTCTCCTTTAACACGGCGTCGCTAAGCTCCTGTTTCATGCGGACATCTGCCTCCGCCTCCATTAAATTCACGCGGGCATAGACGCCCTCCAGGGAATTTAATGCATTCTCCACCCGGATCGCGCAGTTGCCGCAGGACATCCCGTCCACCTTCAAAACCCGGCGGTGCGGATAGTGGGTGAGATCCTTATCACTTACCTTTATTTTCTTCACCGCAGCCTCGCCCGAACCTCCGCAGCAGCCGGTGGTCAGCCTCTTTCTGTAGCTTCTTATCGCCAGAACCCCTGCCATGATAAGGACCAGGCATATAATCGCTGTCGCCATATGTGCTCCTTCCTTTCTTCCAATTTCTTCTATTAGTTGTAACTAACTATAGATTAGTACCTGCTAACTGAATTGTCAATAATTTTTTTCATATTCTTATTTTGACCTTTTTCCCCGGCTATGATAAACTATTTGTATCACGCATTCTGATACTTTAACCGCAGGGAGGTAAACGAACATTGAAGATGAACGAATCATCCGAAAACTATCTTGAAACCATACTGATTCTTAGCAATAGAAAGCCGCACGTCCGTTCCATCGATATCGCCAATGAACTGGATTTCTCCAAGCCGAGTGTCAGCGTCGCCATGCGCAACCTCCGCGAAAATGGTTATATTCTGGTGGATCAGGATGGCTATATCACCCTGACAGATTCCGGGAAACAGGTTGCTGAGACCATGTATGAGCGCCATACGATGCTTTCCAACTGGCTGATGTATCTGGGAGTCGATGAAAAAACCGCGGCGGAAGACGCCTGCCGGATCGAGCATGTGGTGAGCGCAAAAAGCTTTCAGGCTATCAAGGATCACGTGACAAAAGGAAATGAATTGCTGAAAAAATAGGAAAACAGGCGGTCCGGGGAGAAACCTTTTCTCTGCAGACCGCCTGTTTTTCTGTTAGTTTGTATTCTGTTCCGTTTCCTGCTAAAGCCGGCTCATACCTGAATCCGTCTCGCCACATCTTCACCGATCGCAAGGCGCACGTTATCCCGTCCGATGATGATTCCGTCTTTTCCCTGCTGGAAAACACGGATATCGCTTCCCTCTCTGATCCCGTATCCCTTTAGAAATTCCAGAATCTGGGGAGCACCGAACATCCATTTGATCGTATAGTCGTCTCCCGCCTTTGCCTGTGCCAGTGACTGCATAGCTGCACCCCCCATTTCCACATCACGCGCTGCGTGTTTTCGTTCTATGCGCTTTGAAACTATCCGCCTCTTTTTACTCCTAGTGTAACCATTTTGGCGTCGGTTAGTCAATGGCAATGCGGGTTAGGCACTTTTAATCTTTTTATATTTGACGTGAAAGTCCGTCGATGCTCCAGCCTGCCGCTTTTTCGCGGATATCCACGTAATCTCTGTAGATTCCCTTCTCCTTCATCAGCGCTTCATGCGTTCCTCTCTGCACCACACGGCCATCGTCGATCACCAGGATCTGACCGGCGGCTCTGATAGTATTTAGCCGGTGGGCGATTACCAGAAGAGTCTTCCCTTTTACCAGCTCTGAAATCGCCTCCTGGATGAAGCGTTCATTATCGGCATCCACGCTTGCAGTCGCCTCATCGAGAATCACCACAGGAGCATCCTTTAAGATGCAGCGCGCAATGGAAATCCGCTGTTTTTCCCCTCCGGAAAGACTCGTGCCGCCCTCCCCGATCACGGTGTCAAAGCCCTCCGGAAGCGCCATGATAAAATCATAGCATCTGGCCTTCCTCGCCGCCTCATACACCTCTTCTTTCGACGCATCCGTCTTTCCCATGCTGATATTCTGGTAAATTGTATCCTGAAAGAGATATACTCTCTGGAACACCACGCTGATATGATCCATCAGCTCCGCCAGCGGCACGTCGCGGATATCTTCTCCTCTCATCCGGATGCATCCGGATTTCACGTCCCAGAAACGGGCCAGCAGGTTGGCTGCCGTCGATTTTCCGCCGCCGCTGGGTCCAACCAGGGCTGTCATTGTATTCGGCTGTATCTGAAAAGTGACGTCCTTTAAAACCTCCTTCTCGTGATAGGCAAAGGTAACGTGATCGAACGCTATCTCCGCCTTGTGATTCCGCTCCGGAATGTGCTTTTTCCCCTCATCCGGCAGTTCTTTCTCCGCGCAGACGCTTTCAATCCGGTCAAGACAGCTGTTCATGACCGTGAGCCGCGTTGCCTCGCCGTACAGCGCCTTCAGCGGGCCGAATAAATCAAACACAAACAGAAGCAGTCCCATAAGGTACAGAATGGTCAGGGAACCGGTCTGCTGCAGATAGATGGACACACCGAACAACAGCGCCATTCCGCAGGCATAAATCAGGTTGAGCCCCCTCTGCCACGGCGTCATCGCTTCCTCAAATCCCAGTGATTTGTCTCTCGACCACTTGAAATTATTGGAAAGCTCTGCGGATTTCTCTCCCAGCAGATTGTAGCTTTTGATGATGGCTATCCCCTCCGTAAAGGAGAGCACGGCGTCCGTAAGCTTCTCGCTCTGCTCCTGTCTGCCGGCGGCTTCCTTCATGGAGATCCGGTTCATTTTTCCGGCTGTGACCATCGCTGTCACGGTCACGAGCAGGCCGATGATTCCCAGCCGCACATCGAGGTAGAAAAGAAATACCGCCATGAGAGCTGCAGAAAACGCGTAGCTCATCATATTGGCAATGGAACTCATGGCGATCTCTTCCACAAAGATCATGTCCGTAGTCAGAACCGAGCTGATCTTTCCGATATTCCCCGCCGTAAAGTACCCCATGGGCAGCTTCCGCAAATGAGCGCCCAGCGCCATCCGCTGCTCCGCAAACATCATATATCCGGCCCCACTCTGCAGCCGGTCGCTCATCAGCTGAAAAAATGCTTCCAGAAGCACGGACACACACAGCACAGCAGCAGCGGTCACACAATCTGCGGCCGTAATTGCGCCGGTATAAAACCGGGACAGCATGAGAAATGCCACGCAGAGAGGCATTTTCGACAGAATCGCCTTCAGAACGGAAAACAGGAAGGCGGTCTCAATTCTGCCCCTGTATTTTCCTGACAGCTTTAATATTCTCTGAAATAATGGAACCATTACCGTTCCTCCTTTCCGCCCGATACACGCCACTCTGCACTCTCCATGGAAGCGTTCCAGAGTTTCCGGTACTCTTCGCTGGCTTTCAAAAGCTCGTCATGGGTTCCCCTGGCTGCAATTCTGCCTTCCGCCATCACGCAGATCTGATCGGCATTTTTCACAGAGGATAAACGGTGGGCGATGACCAGAAGCGTCTTTCCCTTTACCACCTCGGAGATGGCGGCCTCCATCTTCTCCTCATTTTCCGGATCCGTAAATGCGGTCGCCTCATCGAGGACTACGACGGGTGCATTCTTTAAAATGGCTCTAGCCAGCGCTATTCTCTGCCTCTGGCCTCCCGACAGCTGTTTTCCTCCGTCTCCGGCCATCGTGTAAATTCCATCGGGGAGTTTTTCGATAAATTCCATACACTGGGCCTTTGCCGCAGCCTCAAGCACCTCTTCGTCGGTGGCTGTAAGACGGCCGATCCTGATATTTTCAAGCAAAGAGGTGTTGAATAAATACTGTTCCTGGGCCACGTAAGAGATTCTGGCGTTTAAGGCTTCCAGGCTCATTTCGCAGATATCCTGGCCGCCTATGGTGATCTTTCCTTCCCCCACATCGTAATAGTGAACCAGCAGCTTCGCCAGCGTGCTCTTGCCCGAACCGGATTCTCCCACAAGGGCTGTCTTCTGACCTTCCCTCACCGTCAGGCTGACGTCGCGGATCACGGATTTCTCCTCGTAGCCGAAGGTCACACGGCCGAACACCACGGTATTGTCCGCGCCGTGCCATCCATCGGCGGTCTGTCTTAGGGGCTCCGCCCCCAGCATTTGCTCCAGTGCATTCAGCTTATAATTGATCTGCGGCAGCGAGGGAAGAAAGCTCAAGGCCCTGAGAAGCGGAATTCCCAGGCTTAAGGACAGGCACATCACCAGAATAAAATCCGGCAGAGAGGAATATCCCTTCAGCACAAACCAGGAACCCAGAGGCAGCGTCACAATCAGCGTGCACGGCAGAATACTGTTATAGGCCGCCATCCACGGCCAGCAGGCCTTATACCAGTCGAGGGTCAGATTCCGGTAGGCCAGCACATCTCTCTGGAACCGTTCATAGGATACGCCATCCCTGTTGAACACCTTCACCACCTCCATGCCGTTTATGTACTCGATAATGGTGTTGTTCATGACCTTGCCGGCCTCATAGTAACTCACCATCCCGTTCTGACCAATGCGGTACATGACCATCATGGCCAGGAAACCCACAGGCAGGGATGCGAGGGACATAAGCGCCAGCTTCCAGTCCACAAAGAACAGAGCTGTGTAAACCACGACCGGAATCACCGTGTTGGCAAAGCCCTCCGGCAGAGCGTGGGCCAGAAGCATCTCCATGCTCTCCACGTCATCTACGAACAGGCGCTTGATACTCCCCGTCCCTTTCTCCTGAATCACCCCCAACGGCAGCTTCTCCATACGGTTCTGAAGAGAAATGCGGATTCTCATCAGGATGTTGTAGGCGGCTTCATGGGACAGGGACAGTCCCTTCACATACAGGCAGGCATGCAGCACCAGGCACACCAGCACGCCGGCTATCCGGACCGCCGCATAGGACAAGTCCATGGGTTCTCCCTCAATCAGCGGCGCGATGATCTGGCAGGCAAAGATAAACGGGAGGACACTCATGAACACTCCCAGCAGGATGACCGCAGAAGCCAGAAAGGTCGTCTTTTTGTAGGGCCCCGCGTACTCTAAAATCTTTTGAAACATATCCGATACCACTCCTTTCAACAGTAACTCCTGTCATGCCGGACTCTCCGGTATGAAAAAAACACGTCGAGTTAGTTTTATCTAACTTGACGTGTTATATTTTACGGCGATAACCAAAGCATTTCTACCAAAAAACGGTATATTTCTAACGGTTTTTCATTTTCCGGCGTACTCCTTGGGGAGCACGCCGTATTTCTTTTTAAAAGAGGCGGAAAAATGGCTCATGTTGGAGTATCCGGACAGCGCGGCCGCCTGGCTCACATTCTTCTGTTCGGTCAGCAGAAGCGCCGCGTGCTCCAGCCTCCGCTCGATCAGATAGGAGTGTATGGTTTTTCCGGTTATTTCCGAAAACAACCGGGCCAGCCTGGAGACGCTTACGCCTACCGCCCTTGCCAGCCGCTCGCAGTCCGGCGCATCGGTAAGGTGCCGGTCCAGAATCCGTTTTGCCTCCCTCACCGCTTCCTGATCGGTTCGGGTAATCCCACACAGTCTCTTTTGGGCCTTCCGGCATGTGAGAAGTTCCTCAAAAGAGGCGGCGAGCAGTTCCAGCAGCTTTCCTTCCAGATAGAGGCGGCCAATCCCGTCCTCATACCGCCCGGACTGTTCCAGTTCAGCCAGTATCCGGCAGATTCCGGGCGTGATCTCAATACTCTCCACCGCAGAGCTGAACCGCTCCGCCGATATCTCTTCCCTGCCTTCAAAATACGCGTTCTGAAGCCTGCGGTAAACCTGTACCGGAATCTGCACGCTTTTAAACACGAAATCGCATTTTCCCGGATAGTATCCCCATGTGGTCCTGTCTCCGTTCCGATAGATATAGGCATTTCCTTTTTCCATGGAAACAGGTCTGGGGATCCCCTCGATCTCCCAGACCATGCCCTGATTCATGCAGAATACAAACTGCACCTCATCTCTGTTGTTCTCTCCCCGCCTGTATACATGGACATCCCGCTGGTAATTCATGCGCCAGTCCAGAAGGTCGATTCCCTGTCTCGTATTTTTCTGGCAAATGGAAAACCGTCCGATTTCCTCCGGCGCATTTCTCAAAACCTCGTAGACCTGCTCCGATGGCATCTGTTCAAAAAGATCGTTGAAATATCGGCTTGCATCCTGCACCTTGTGTTCCTCCTTTTAGCGGGCCTTCCTTTGCCGGCTTTTCTTCTCTCCTATGCCAGCGCCTTTCCCAGCTCCTCGCAGGCACTTTCCGCCTCCGCGTCCGGAGCGTCATTGCAGATCACGCAGTCGCAGGCCAGTACAGCGCCATCCTCCCGGCAGGTCTCCTCCCAGTTTCTCATCCACTCGCCGTCTCCCCATCCGTAGGAGCCGAAGAGCGCAATCTTCTTCCCTCTCAGCTTCGCCTCGCAGCTCAGGAACATCGGCTCAAATTCGTCCTCCTCCAGCTGCTCACTTCCCATAGACGGGCAGCCGAATGCAACTGAATCAAATTCATCCATTTTGTCCGCCCCGAATTCCGCAGCCGTATACAGCGAGACCTCCGCTCCTGCCGCCTGCGCGCCTTCCACCACTTTTGCCGCCATAGCCTCCGTATTGCCTGTTCCGCTCCAATACACTACTGCTGTTTTGCTCATGTTTTAATCCTCTCTTCCTTTCTTTTTTTACCAACCACAGTATTTCTGCTCCAGGGCCGGACCGAACACCGGCACAAGGACAGAAATGCCTTTATCTCGTATGGATTTCGCAGGTTAGTTTAAACTAACTTCAAATAGTATAGCATTGGGATTCCGTAAATACAAGTACCGCTATTTAACAATGTTTCTCACTATCTGAAGGAAGAGACCGGGAGGCAGGGTCCGACAGAGGGTCACTGCGGCGGCCGTCAGGCTTAAGAATCTCGATTGCCATGTACTTTTCTGTAATATTATGGTATTATTTTATATATTTTCACTGTTTTTTCTCTTACCAAAACACGGTAATAAAAAGCAAAAATACAATCAGGAAGGTTCCATCATATGTTAAATACTATCGAATCCATCAACAATGCCGTGAACAATTTTATCTGGGGCGTCCCAGCCATGGTCTGCATCATCGGCGTGGGCCTCTATCTGAGTATCCGCACCAATTTTCTGCAGATTCGCAAGTTCTCCTATTCGATCCGGGTTACTCTGGGCCGGATGTTCCGCAAGCGCGACGCGTCAGACGGTACGATGACGCCGTTTCAGGCGGTCTGCACCGCTCTGGCCGCCACGGTCGGCACCGGCAATATCGCCGGAGTGGCCGGAGCCATCGCCATCGGAGGCCCTGGCTCCGTATTCTGGATGTGGGTTTCTGCGATTCTGGGTATGTGTACGAAATTTTCCGAGGTAACTCTGGCCGTGCATTTCCGTGAAGTGAATGAGAAAGGTGACTTAGTAGGCGGCCCCATGTACTACATAAAGAACGGTCTCGGGAAAAACTGGCGCTGGCTGGCCACTCTGTTTTCGGCCTTCGGCGTCCTCACCGTGTTCGGAACGGGCAATGCCACTCAGGTAAACACCATCACAACAGCAATCAACTCTGCGCTGCTCAATTACCATTTGATCGATGAGGGCGCTGCGCACACCACCAGTCTTATCATCGGAATCATTCTGGCGGCTCTGGTGGCCCTGGTCCTTCTCGGCGGAATCAAAAGAATCGGAAGCGTGACGGAGAAACTGGTTCCCTTTATGGCGCTGTTCTATATCGTGCTCGCCTTCGGCGTGATTCTTCTCAATATTAACCGGGTTCCCGCTGTATTTTCGTCGATTGTTTACGGGGCATTTAACCCGGCGGCCGTCACAGGCGGCGTGGTCGGAACCTTCTTTATGAGCATGAAGAAAGGCGTCTCCCGCGGCATCTTCTCCAACGAAGCAGGCCTTGGAACGGGATCCATCGCCCACGCCTGCGCCGACACGAAAAAACCGGTGAAACAGGGCTTTTTCGGGATTTTCGAAGTGTTTGCCGACACCATCGTCATCTGTACGCTGACCGCATTTGTCATCCTCTGCAGCGGTGTTCCGGTTCCTTACGGGGAAGCGGCCGGCGCGGAATTAACCATTCTCGGGTTTACTTCCACCTATGGCAGCTGGGTCTCCATTTTTACAGCCGTTGCCATGTGCTGTTTCGCATTTTCCACCATCATCGGCTGGGGATTATACGGTGCCAGATGTATCGAGTTCCTGTTCTCCTCGCGCATTATCAAAGCGTTCATGATCGTCTACTCTCTGGTCGCAATCCTGGGCGCCACCATGGATTTAGGGATGCTCTGGAGTATCGCCGAAACCTTTAACGGCCTGATGGCAATTCCCAACCTGATCGCGGTGTTCCTGCTGTCCGGCACTGTAGTCAGGCTGGTTAAAGAATACTTTGACGGGGAAGGAAAAGAGTAATCCGCGAATTTTAAGAATTATTATTTGCTTCTTGACATACCTCGAGTTTCTATGTATGATAGATTACGATACATAGAAACTCGAGGTATTTTTTAGGGAAATATTTCTGAAACGGAGGCAAATATGGACAAAAAATATATGGCCGTAGGCTCTTCCATGCTGATCCTGAAGCTATTGGAACAGCAGGACATGTACGGCTATCAGATCATTAAAGAGCTGGAAATAAGAAGTGAACGCGTTTTCACGCTGAAGGAGGGGACGCTTTATCCCCTGCTGCACGCGCTCGAACAGGATGGGGCGGTGATCTGCGAACAGAGAACTGCGGAAAATGGCCGTGAGCGTAAGTATTACATCATAACCGAAAGCGGCCGGAAACTTTTACAGGATAAGCTGAAGGAATGGGATTCGTTTCAGACGGCAGTGAATCAGGTGATCGGGGGTGTTTTGTTTGGATAAATCCTTCCAGAAGAATCACAATCAGCATACAGATTATGAAGAAGCATTTTTAGAGGATGTGGCGGATCAGATCGCCTATAAGCCTCTGCGTCCGGCAGTGGTAAGAGAATTAAAGGACCATATCGATGACAGGACGGAGGAGTATCTCTCAGAAGGGATGAGTCCCGAAGACGCAGTTAAGAAAGCGGTGGATGCCATGGGGGACGGTGTCGCGATCGGCACCGGGATCAACGCGGTCCGTCACGTCCAGTCCAGTCGCCTTCTGATGGTTCTGACCGTGATTCTTCTTCTCATCGGTCTCGCTGCGGAAACCTGCACGGCCGTGATTCCGGAACTGACGTTCCGCGGGCTTTCTATCTATCTGACTGGCGCTGTCCTTCTGGTGGTCATGGCGCTGAAAGGATACCCTCTGCTGATCCGGTACCAGAAGCGGCTGCTCATTCTGGCGGCAGCCATATTTACCGCGGAAGCCATATTCCTTTCCATGATCAAATTCGATTGGATAGCGGATGTAATCTGGGACACGGCATACATCATTCCATGGCATATGATTGATTACTATGCGCTTCTGCTGACCGGACCGGTTGTTGTCATCCTTCTCTACCGGATGCGGAAGCAGACACAGAAAGCCATGGCAGCCGCTTTTCTTCTCACTGCCGGGGCAGTCCTTATCCATTACTTTACATACAACAGCTTTACGCTGGCCGAGACCGTGACTTTCCTCTTCTCCATGATCGGAACCGTGTTGTATATGATCTGCCGGGGGATGTTCGCCGGAAATAAAAGAAGGTACCTGATCCAGGCCGCCGCCGGGGGCGTGGTACTCCTTCTTTTTTATGGGATGCTTCCCGGACAGTCCCGGTATTTTCAGGCATTTGTAAATCCGGAGGCGAACGCATACGACACCTTAAGCGACTCCTATAACGGGGTTCTGATTCAGGAGCTGCTCTCCAAATCACCGCTGGCCGGCAGGATTTCGCTTACGCCGGAGGAGCTGATGGAGTATGGAACCGGCGAATGGTATTTCAGCTACGGAGATGCCAGAGAGGCTGCCGCGGAAGGGAAAAAGCCGTTTTCAGAACATCACCGCTCCATCTTCCGCTCCGATCCGTCAGATGTCACTTTATGGAACATTCTGCCCCAGCATTACGCGAACAACTATCTTCTGGCCGTATTCATACTACAGTTCGGCTGGCTGGCCGGAATTCTGTTTCTTACAGTTATGGCCGCCTTCTACGCAGTCCTCTTCTCCTGCATCCGAAGGATACACGGCGCGCTCGCCGGAGCGGTGTCCTTTCACTGCGGCCTGTGCCTGCTGTTTCAGAGCGTGCTCTATATACTTGGGAACTTCGGTTTCCAGTATGGCAGTTTTACTAATCTTCCCATGGTTTCGGAGGGCAGTATCAGCATCCTCGTAAATATGCTACTGCTGGGATTTATCTTCTCGGCCTACCGGTATGACCGGGTCATCGATGCGCCGGCCTGCGGGCAGCGAAGCAGTGCGGTCTGAATTGCAAAGCGGCCTTAGCTGGCCGCCTGCAACTCCAGGCCATAGATAAACATATTCAGGCGGTAGTCTGTATGGGGGCTGAATTCCACCGTCTTCTCTCCCAGCCGCTGCATTCCCCGCTTCTCGTAAAACTGGTAGGTACAGCTGGAATCCGTGAAGAGGTACAGGGTCTTTGTCCCTTCCTGTTCCAGATAATCAAGGGCCTTGGCAAAAAGCATTTTTCCGATGCCGGTTCCCCTTGTACTCTCATCCACGGCAAAGAAACAGATTTCCGCGTCAAAAGCATTTCCTGCATTTTTCAGCAGTTCTTCGTCCGTTTGGTCGAAGGTACTGAAAAATTTACCGATTCCTCTTCCGGTTTTCGTTGTAAACAGCAGCGCAATGGACCAGAGCTGAGCCAGGGTGCGGCGAAGGGCGAATTTCGGAACGGATTTTTTACTCCCGGCCAGAATAACTCCCAGCACCTTTCCATCCACAGCCGCGACACAGGAAAATGTCGCCCGCAGCAGACAGGAACGCAGATACAGCCTTGCCATATGCTTTGCATCCTTCGGATTGCTGCTCAGCGCGTCGTATTTCCACGTCTTGCGTATGATATCCTCTATAAACGGATAATCCTTTCGTGTGATGGGGCGCAGTGTAATATGTTTTGAATTCATGATTCTATTCTCCTTTTTTCTTGTATTTGTACCGTCTTACCTGTATAATAATCCATACAGTAACTGTACGGTCAAGAGGAAAAGGGGATTTTTTTATGGAAAGAGAAAAACTATTTACGATCGGCCAATTTGCAGCCCTTCATAACATCAACAAAAAGACTCTGATGTGGTACGATGAGATCGGCTTATTCAAGCCGGCGGTCGTAAAAGAGAACGGCTACCGCTATTACACCTACTATCAGAGCTCTTTGCTGGAGACGATTCTGATTTTGCGGGAATTAAATATGGGAATTCCTGAGATCAAAGAGTTTTTAGACAGGCGTGGGGCAGAAGCCTACGTTCAGCTTCTGCATAAAAAGATTCAGGACGTGGACCGTGAAATAGAGAAGCTGAACGCGATCCGTGATATGCTGACGGACCAGTACGGTACCTTCACCGATTTACTGAACACCGATCTCACCCGGATCGACGTTATCGAATGTGAAGAGGAGTATCTGCACATCATTGCCTCCGACCAGGCCCTGTCCATGGAGGATGAGATTGAACAGATGGTTGAATCCATGAAACAGCACCATTTTAAGAGTCTCCACGATACCACTTACGGCTCCCTGATCTCCGTCACCCACCTGCTCCATTCCGAGTTCGACCAGTATGACGGCCTGTTTATGAAGGTTTCCCACACAGCTTCTGTAAATGAAATCCATAAAAAACCGAGCGGCAGCTATCTGTGCGCCTACTGTACGGGAAGCTGGGACAGGCTTCCGCAGCGATATTCGGAAATCCTGGATTATGTGAAGCAGCACGGTCTCACGCTTTTCGGATACGCCTACGAAACAGGGGTAAACGAGATGACCATCAATTCCATTGACGAATACATTACACGAATCGTGATTCCGGTCAAAAACTAGACGATGAATAGAGGCCCCGCATCCCGCTGCTGGATAAAATTCTGCAGTACCTCCAGCCCCCGGCGGAGTTGTTCGTCACTCTCCGCCGAGCTGGTTGCCACTCTGACGGCATTTGCTTTCAGCTGTTTTCCAACATAGAAGCGCTCTGCGCCGAATACGCTGACTCCCCTGCTGGAGAGTTCGGCCTCACAAAGCCTTCCGGTTAAATGCTCCGGAAGTTCCAGCCACTGATAATACGATTCCATGCAAATATCGCAGTCAGGAAAAAAGGAGGCATAAATCTGATTGCGCTCCGCGGCGGCCGCCCTCTTTTTCTGTATGATTTTCCACGCCAGGCCGCTCCGGATTATCTCGGCTGCAATCTCCATATTTAAAGAAGAAATCTTCAAGTTCTGGCTGAACATCCCCTGTTCCATGGCATTGATATACTGATCCGGCAGATATAAATATGCAATTCTTATCCCCGGACAGAGCGGCTTGGAAAGCCCGCTGACATAGATACAGTGTTCCGGCGCCTCTAAGGCGAGGGGCGAATACGGTGTCTCAAGCAGGGCGGCGTAATTGTCGTCCTCAATTGCAATCAGGTTCTGTTTTCGTATAATCTCAGCGATCTCCCTCTTCCTCGAATCTGAAAAGACGATATTGGTGGGATTTCCTCCCGCCGGCATCATATACACGCCTTTGATCTTTTGAAGCGTACAGACATTTTCCAGTTGGTCAGGACGCATTCCCCACACGTCATTTTCAATGGGCACCAGCTGTAAATAAAGCTGATTGGCCAGGCTGATGAAATTGGGATACGTGTAGGTGTCGACGGCAATGCGGTCTCCCGCCTCAAAAAGCGTGGAAAGTATGGTCGCAAGTGCATTCTGAGCGCCTGCCGCGATCATGGTGTTGTGCTCATTGGCCTCCAGGCCAAACCGCTGCAGCCACCGGGAAGCGGCCAGAATCTGCCCTCTGTCCCCCAGGGGATGGGAATACTCAAACAGCCTTTCTGAAAATGGTTTTTTCAGAATCTCCATCGTCAGATCCCGGATCGCCGCGTTGGGCTCGTAGAAGGGATGGATGATGGCCAGTTCGATTCTGGATCCGGTATTTTTCTCAACTGTAGATGTGGGGACATTGGCGTAAGGCGTCACATACGTCCCTTTTCCGGTGGCAGCGTGGATCAGCCCCCGCATTTCACAAAGCTTGTACGCCTTTGTGATGGTGCTCAGATTTAAATCCAGAAAGTCCGCCAGTTCCCGCTGTGGGGGCAGCTTCGTATTGGCCGCCAGCTTTCCGCTCTTAATATCCTGCTCCATCAGATCGGCAAGACTGTAATAGACCGGGTAAGCCAGCTTCTGCTTATCCGGCTTCCAGGACATTGGATAATTTTCAAATGAATTAATTGGCATGATAATCTCCTCTATGGCGTGTCTGTGTGTGCTGCCGCGTTGGAAAAGGCGGTGTTACGGTCCCGGGGATACCGTTGCCGGGCAGGTGGGGTTGTCCGACGGATTCGGTTGGTTTGACGGACTCGGCTGGTTTGACGGATTCGGCTGGTTCGGCATATTCGGCTGGTTCGGCATGGAAGCGTCGGAAATGGGGGATGACGCTGGTATTTGGTCATTTCTGCTTTCGCTTCCAGGCGGGGAGGATGGATTTTCTCCATTGCTGCTGGTATTTCCGGGGCCAGCCGTCTGACTGGCTCCGTTTCCACTTCCACTTTCAGACGCAGACGTCTGGTTCCCTCCGTCTTCACGGCCATTTCCATTTTCCGGCGCGGCCGTCTGGTTCTCACCAGTCGTATTTTCTGCTGCTGGCGTACTGCTTTCTGTCTGGCTGCTGTTTGGAGTTGTTTTCTTTGATCCCTCTTCGGAGACTGATGAATCCACGGAAGAGGACGAACCTCCCGATACCGATGAAGCTCCCGCCTTCGACGTATCACCCGCCCCCGGCGTAGTCTTACCAGTTTCCGTTCCATCCAGATGATAACACAATACCGGTATGTGTGCCTCAATATTTTCATAAATTGTTTTTGCCACCGCAGGAGGAAGGTTTATACAGCCATGGGAACCGTTTTTCTTATAGATGGTCCCGCCGAAACTGGACCGCCAGTAGCCATCATGCATCCCGATATTTCCGTTAAAAGGCATCCAGTATGTAACAGGCGTATTATAGTTCTTGCCCTTCAACACCGCGTTGCGCTGCTTATAGGTCAGTTCATAGGAGCCAGCGGGGGTGCTCCAGCCCTTTGCCTCATTTCCGGATACAAAATCCGATTCAATCAGCAGCTTCCCATTCTTATAATAAAATAAATGCTGGGCGGTAAGATTCATTTCCACGTAAGTGTCCCCGTAATCCGGGCCGTCGTGGCTGGCCGCTTTCTGGGCGTAGACCGGCTCCCGCTCCTGACTTTCTCCGGATCTGATTATTTCCAACAGAGCCTCCGTTTCCGCCTCCTGATCAATCAGCCAGCCGTAATGGCCTTTTGTGATCGTCACAGTGGGTCCATAGGAAGTCTTCAGTTCCTTTGCACAGTATGCAGTATTGTATTTTTTCGCCAGATTCACCACATACTCTTCCACTCCGTTCCGGTCAACGACTGCCCTTCCTTCTCCATCCATCGACAGCCACGGAAGAATCGTACTTCCGTCCAGTACCTCAGAACGGCTTCCGAAACGGTAGGTCACGGTCACATCTGCACAGACCTTTAACGCCTCCTTTTGAGCCAGCAGTTCCGGGTCCGTCTCTGAGACTCCCGGTTCTTTATAAACGGCCCGTTCGTCCAGCGAGATACGTGTTTCCAGGCTGGAGACCGCGTTTCCTATTTCTTCTGACAGACGTTCCCGGACAGGCGCCTTTCCTGGTTCTTCCTTAATAATCTGTAATCCGATTCCACTCACAAAGGCCACATACGCATCAGCCGGCTCCACAACCTGTTCCGGATCGAGACAATCCAGAGCAGCAACCGCCAAATCCATTTTTCCTTTGTCATATTCCACCATATAACTGGAGGGATACTCGGCTCCTCTTATGGCTCGCAGCCCCCATAGCAGTGAATTCTGCTTCCTCAAAATGTTCTCTAAGGTCCCGTCAAAGACAGGATGCAGACCGACCGCTTCTCCATTTATCCGCTCCTCTGCGCCGTCCCTCTCCTCCAGGACCAGTTCATAACGTTCAATTCCCTTCCTGATCTCTGACTGCACCTCTTCTATCGTCATTCCCGAAACAGTAATACCGCCAATCCTCGTGTTTGGCAGAAATGTATTTCTGTATTTCAGACTGATCATACAGTAGACTATTGCTGCCGCCGCTATCATACAAATGGAAATACGTCTGGTAAAATAGATCCATTTTCTTCTCCTTCGCCGTCTTCTGGCCTTCATACTGCGGTTCGTGATGTGTTTTTCCTTACACCGCTTCAATGGCCGCTCTCCGCCATTACTCCTTCTTTCAACCATATTTCTTTCTTATGCTCCTCATTTCAATCCGTCTGTCACTTTACTTCTGCAATACAGCTTTGAATCTATCGGTATTATATCATCAACTTTGCACCACAAAAACAGGAGAATTGTGTGGCAGACAATTTAAGCAGCAAAACCATGGTAAGAAAGCGATTCCCCGATAAGCAAAAAGAAGTTATAGACTTTTTATTTGAAATGTAGTAGACTGAATCAGGAAGTGTAGATAGAATTATCTGCATTTTTTTCATTTAAACAGATCAGCTCTCAGAAAGTGAAAATATATGATAAAAAAGGACAGCGCAGATTTTTCAGCCGTGAAGAACAATACGCTATTAATGGGTGATGAGAATTTTGCTTATTTTTCGCCCAGCGAGCAGTTGAAAACACTGATCTCTAACTATACCATAACCTTTCCAAACAAAGGTGTCATTTCCGATAACTATACTATCGTGCCGCATGGAAGTGCAACTCTTGTCCTTACATATGACGGGGCCGATCTGCGCATCCTGATTTTCGGACCGTCCTCCAAACCATATTTTGTTGGAAAAAATGCGAATGCATGCAGCGTGATATTCATTATCGAATTTCAGCCGGCAGGGCTGTTTGTATTCACCGGAACAAAACAGAATCAGCTGATGGATACGATCATTTCCTTTGAACAGGTCGCGCCCCGCCTGAATTCTTCCATAAAAGAAATCTTCTGTAACGCGGGAACCGCGGAAGAACTGCTGACCAGAATCGAGAGTCTGCTGCTTTGCAGCCAATGCAGCAAATACCCGGCTGAATTCCGTCTGGCCGTGCAGCTGATCATTCAGAGTAACGGTAACTTAAGTCTCAAAGAAATAACAGAAAAAACATTTTACAGTGAACGTCATTTAAACAGGCTTTCCAATCACTATTTAGGATTTAACCTGAAACATTTTTCCCGAATCGTGCGTATCAACAAAGCCATTTATCTGCTGCACCATACGAGCCACATCCTCGATTATATATCTGCCGAATCCGGTTTTTATGACATTTCTCATTTTATCAGGGATTTTAGGGCCATATGCGGCGTTACTCCTCAGGAATTCCGAAGCAACTTGTCCGATTTTTACAGTGCGATCGCAAAGTTTTAGGCTATAATTGAGAAAAAAGAGGAGGTATCCATATGAAATACGGAGGCACATTGCTTATAGTTGATGATATGGAAAAATCAAAATATTTTTACGAAACAATCCTGGAGCAAAAAATCCTCATGGATTTAGGAGAACACGTCTCATTGGAAAATGGCCTCAGCCTGCAGGCAAACTACGAAGCAATGATCGGTAAATCACTGAACAGAAAAACAGCAGCAAATAACTTTCAGCTCTATTTTGAAACAGACCGGATCGACGACTGGGAGAGAAAGCTGGAGGCCATCGAAGGAGTGGAATTTATCCATCACCCGACGGAATATCCCTGGGGCCAGCGGAGTATGCGGTTTTATGATTTTGATAAATATATCATTGAGGCAGCAGAAAGCATGGAGTGCGTGATCAGGCGTTTTCTCAGCCAGGGACTAGCGGTTGAGGAAGTGTCCAAACGGACTATGTATCCGGTTGAGTTTGTCGAAATGCTGGTGTAATGAATCTTCATCACCGTTTCCAGGCAGTCCACGAAGCCTCTGCTTCCAGTAATAGCCTGTTTGGGACAAGGCGGTATTCCTTTGTCCCAAACAGACTCCTTTCATATGTCATTCAGCCGTTACCGGCCATATCTCATTATCAAATACTTCTTTTCTCTTTCCGGCCACGATCCAAAGTGCCTTTGCAACCTTTCTCGGTACCGCTATTTCCCCATCTTTAGCCTTCGTAATAATATCTGTAATTCTTATGCAGGTTATATCATCCATTCCCGTATTCAATTGCTTATCAATGATAGGCTGTAGGTCTTTTTCATCTGTAGCAAAGATAGGTATGCTCGCTGCTTTTGCATATGCGAGCGAACACATCTCTCCTTTATTCTTGTTTGGTCTCGTTGCATCAATCATAACTCTCTCAAGATTACGATAAGCTGCATCATAGATTGCTCGTACCTTGCTGTCCAAACCACTTTCGTTAACAAGAACCACTTTATTTTCCGTAATCAAATCCTTTAACTGGCTGACTGCACTGGCAGGCATCAACACCTCACCAAAGGCGTGTGTATGCATATAAATCTCTTTTGCAATCAAAGGAAGCACATCATGCAAATATCTATACTTATTACTTCCTCCCAACTTGATACATAAATCTGCATCAATAATTATTTTTTCTACCATACTCATTCCTCCATAATACGATCTAATTCATCATCAGAAGGGAATTCGCAGGCAGTTTTCTTTTCAATTCCTAAATCCTCTGGCTTTAAGGTACTGATTCTCAGCAAATATTCCAGTTTCTCATATGTAATGTACCCGGCTTCATAAGCGGCAACGGCTAACTCAACCAGGTTATCCATGATAATCCGACCATCAGATTTCTGAGATGGTATGGAATATCTCTTCTTATATTTTTCAACAGAATCCTCTGACTCTGCGAGAAATCTATTTAGATCCGTATCCTCAATTACTCCAATTTCTCCCAGCCGCTTAACCATTGTCCTGTATGGAACCGTAAACAGTTCTGCTAATTGTAATATGCTTTTTATTGTAAGCTTCTTAATTTTATATAACTCGATTTCCTGTTTCAGCAATAATTCATCCACAAGAAATTCTGCTGCAAATCTATTTGCTTTTTTCTCACTTGTCTTTTTATCGTGTTCATTCAACAAATCAGAAGGAAGCATATCCGGATTTTGTTCATACCAAATATGGTATAATTCGTGTGCCGCTGCAAACACCTGGCAGTCCACCGGAATAGAAGAATTAAGGGCAACAAATGGCTTCTCCAATGAGGCATCATTTCTAGAACCGCTGATTCTGGTAAATCCCCAGGGTGCATTTTTTCCCAGAGGATAGTAAATTACTCTGGCATACAAACCAAGGATTGAAAAAATCTGTGTCCCTATAATATCATTTCCTTTTCTGCACAGTCCTAGCTTTTCTTTTGCATGATTCTTTATTTCATTTACTTCTAATTCATTTAAGTCATTAGTCATCCAGTAAATCCTCCAGCATATGAATCTCATCAATTGCAGATCTGATGAAGTTAATACGTTCCCGTGTAACCTCATCATAAACATCTCCCATAAAGCTCAGGCTGTCAACAGTAGCTGGTTCAGTCCCAACTGTAAGTAATTCATCTGCAGATGTGTTCAGTATATCCGCAATTCTTGCAAGCTCATTCACATTGATCGCCTTGCTTCCTTTAATGATTTTGTTCATAACCTGCTTTGATATACCAAGAGCATCCGCCAAACTCTGTTGTGTCATTTCCTTTTCAACTAATTTATTTTGTATGTTAGCTCCTACCAGAGCGAAATCCATTGCGTACATGGTCTTATCCTCCTTTGCTTTGATAGTTATTATATCATTAAAAAGCTTCATGGTCAACGTTTTGTTTACTTTTTATCTATTTCTTGTTTAATTTTGTTTACTTTCAGGCATATTCTAAACAATTTGATTTCAAAACAGAAAAAAGGACTCTATGACTAATGTCATAGAGTCCTTTTTTCTTATCATTATATCAGTAAGCGCCACTTCTGTTCACACACATCTATATTTTTCAATGTTAACAAAATTGGGTGTAGCAACTTTTGTTATTGAATTCGTACTATCCTGAAAAACGGTTCTTTTGTTGTATTTTAATACAACTTCGCCCCCGCCGGAATCCTATCATCCACCATCAGCAGATTCAGTCCCTCATGTCCGTCTTCCTCATGCACGGCTGAAATCAGCATACCGCAGGAGTCAATTCCCATCATCTTTCTTGGCGGCAGATTCACGATGGCGATGGCTGTCTTACCAATCAGATCCTCCGGCTCGTAGTACTCATGAATTCCGCTTAAAATCGTGCGGTCTGTGCCGCTTCCATCGTCCAGAGTAAACTGGAGAAGCTTCTTGCTCTTCGGCACTGCCACGCAGTCTTTGATCTTCACTGCACGGTAATCAGACTTTGAGAAAGTCTCAAAATCCACCATCTCTTCAAACAGCGGCTCAATCTTCACATTGGAAAAATCAATCTCCACCGCGGCTTTCACGTTCTCAGCAGCCGGAGCAGAAGCAGCGGCCGGAGCGGCCTTCCTGCTATTATCAGAACTGCCCAGCGTCTTCATCGTCGGGAACAGCAGAACGTCACGAATTGCATAGGAATCAGTCAGCAGCATAACGAAACGGTCGATGCCAATGCCGATGCCGCCTGTCGGAGGCATACCGATCATCAGCGCATTTAAGAAGTCCTCATCCATGGAGTTGGCTTCCTCATCGCCTGCGGCCTTTAACACTTCCTGCGCCTCAAAACGAAGTCTCTGGTCAATCGGATCGTTTAACTCAGAGTAAGCGTTAGCCATCTCACGCTTCGTGATAAACAGCTCAAAACGCTCCGTATAGTCAGGATCCTCCGGTTTTCTCTTGGTCAGAGGAGAAATCTCCACCGGATGGTCTATGATAAAGGTCGGCTGTATCAGATTCTCTTCTACAAACTCTTCAAACAGCATGCTTAAGATATCGCCCTTCTTATGACGCGCCTCATACGCAATATGGTACTGGTCTGCCAGTGCCTTTGCTTCCTCATCGGTATGAATCTCCGTAAAGTCAATTCCCTTATATTTCTTCAGCGCGTCTACCATGGTAATGCGCTCAAATGGCTTTGATAAATCGATTTCCACGCCGTCGTACGACACGACTGCGGTTCCCAGAACCTTTAAGGCTACGGAACGGAACAGGTTCTCCACCAGGTCCATCATACCGTGGTAATCCGTATAGGCCTGATACAGCTCCATTAAGGTAAATTCCGGATTGTGGCGGGTATCCACGCCCTCGTTGCGGAATACACGGCCAATCTCATAAACTCTCTCCAGACCGCCTACGATCAGTCTCTTCAGATACAGCTCCAGAGAAATTCTGAGTTTTACATCCTCGTCCAGCGCGTTGTAATGGGTCTCAAATGGTCTCGCAGCAGCACCTCCTGCGTTGGGAACCAGCATCGGAGTCTCCACTTCCATGAAGCCCTGCTCATCTAAATGATCCCGGATTGCTTTGATAATCTGGGAACGCTTCACGAAGGTGTCACGCACCTCCGGATTCATGACTAAATCCACGTAACGCTGTCTGTAGCGAAGGTCTGTATTGGTCAGGCCATGGAACTTCTCAGGAAGAATCTGAAGGCTCTTGGTCAGCAGAACGACGCTGGTGGCATGGATGGAAATCTCACCGGTCTTCGTGGTAAATGCGGTTCCCTTAATGCCGACAATATCGCCGATATCCATCTTCTTGAAATCCTTATAGGACTCCTCGCCGATGCTGTCTCTGGCTACGTAAGTCTGGATATTTCCCTTTAAATCCTGAACGTTACAGAAGGAAGCCTTTCCCATCACACGCTTGGACATCATACGTCCTGCTACGGAAACTTCCTTTCCTTCCCATTCCTCATAATTTTCCTTAATATCACTGCTGTGTACCGTTACATCATACTTTGTAATCTTAAACGGATCCTTTCCCGCTTCCTGCAGCTCCGCCAGCTTATCGCGGCGCACCTTCAGTAACTGGTTTAAATCCTCTTCCTTAACCTGGTTCTGGTTCTGCTGTTCTGCCACTTATATACACTCCTTTGTGAACTTGACTTTTGGACTTATGACACTCTCTGGATTTCCAGCACCTTGTACTGGATCACACCGGCCTGGGTTTCCACATCTACGACATCGCCGGCTTTTTTGCCCATCAATGCCTGGCCTACCGGTGACTCATTGGAAATCTTGTTCTGAAGGCTGTTCGCCTCTGTGGAACCCACGATCTTGAACTCCATCTCCTCGTCCTCATCCACGTCGTAAACCTTTACCTTACAGCCTATGTTAATCTTATCTAAATCAATCTCGTCTTCTACAACGACTTCTGCGTTCTTAAGCAGCTTCTCAAGCTCCTCGATACGAAGCTCGATATCTCTCTGCTCGTCTTTCGCAGCATCATACTCCGCGTTCTCAGATAAGTCCCCCTGTTCCCTGGCTTCCTTAATCTTCTGGGCAACTTCTTTTCGTTTCACTACTTTTAAGTTCTGAAGCTCATCCTCATATCTCTTAAGACCTTCATATGTTAAAATATTTTTCTTATCTGCCATGGTTTTACTTCCTCCTGGTTTAATTCTCGCTCTTTCGCATTCAAAGTATTATATCTTAAACGTCCCGGATTGTCAAGAATTCCGCCTATTTTCCCTCGCAAATGCGAGTTCCGTTTTTAGAATCCTGACCGGCTGTAAAACGGTCCTTCCTTTCCCGATCCGGGACATAAAAAATGTGTTTTCTATTCTTATCCATTTCCGATGTATTTTATTCTGCTTTTTTATAAACTCACACTTTATTTTCAATCCTCTTCCAGGATAAACCGCAGATACGTCCTGTCATCGAAGCTGTGAAATCCCGGGGCAATCCCTTTCGGTCCCTTAAACCGGAACATGCACATGGGATCCATCTCCTTCACCTCCCGGATGACGGCTTCGCTCTCCGCAAGATTCCCGAAAAGCTCCGGGTATCCGTCGCTCGCCAGCACCACCTCTTCTCCTGGCCGGACCGGATACACCTGGGTGTGTTCTTCATGGATGGGAAAACCATCCAGCACGTCGTAGGAATACTCCCCGTCACCATTGGCAAACTGACACTCTCCCACCAGAAGCGGCATGATGTACTCGCGCCCCGTGTCATGCTCCGCCAGCTCCTCAAGCGTCTTTCCGGCCGCCAGCTCCAGCTGGTTGTAAGCCGATCTGACACCCGCGGTCAGTTCATCCATCACCGTCGTCTTCCTGTAAAGCCTGCCGCCGATCATACACTGGCAATCCCCAAAGCACCAGACCTCCCGGCGCATACGGCTGTATGCAATGAGAACAGCCTGAGGCCGCTCCTCCCTCACCCGTTCCAGTACCTCCGGGTTTTCCGCCGCCTGAAATGAGGCCTCCCGCAGCACGCCATTTAAATAAGAAACAGCGCCTTCTGCATTCATATCCGCAGGAAGCGTATCCAACGCCTCCAGAAGCACATCTTTGGCAAATCGGCCCCCTGTCTTTTCCCCTGGCCAGACGAGGCTTCCCTTGCTGGTCACCCCATCGATGACCGCGTAATAGTTACGGCCTGTATACAGGCCATCCTCGCACAGCTCCTGATTCGGATGCTTGGCCTGGATCCATGTTTCAATAATCCGCTCTCCCATTCGGAACACTCCTCCTCCCGTCTAATTCTGCGGGCAATGAGCCGGGCGGCCATGTGAGCATGTCCAGCCGGCGACTTCCGTTTTTTCTCTCCTGCTGCCTCTCTCCACAGCGAAACCGCCCCGCGAACCGCTGCACAGAGAATACGAAATGGCAGGTTTTCTCCCTGCCATCGTTGTCGGAAGCATCTGCCTCCGCTAAAACCATATTATATCAGTTGGTAGTATACCACATAACGGAAATAATAACAATATTGTCTTCCCTCGAGTTTCCGCAGTTCTGTCCACAGAAGCACCATTACTGTTTATACTTATATACAACTTTAAAAAAATGCCCAAAATATAAGGAATCCTATCCCTTTTTGATGTAAA
>OBXM01000505.1_pt1 | contig 38261 bp, 30 predicted proteins | sample 1538141 | NCBI WGS metagenome assembly OBXM01 (sample SAMEA2580153, study PRJEB22360) | human gut metagenome | biome: human gut; feature: human-associated habitat; material: faeces | place: Denmark | collected 2008/2010 | reverse complement strand
GCCGGAGTGTGTCTGTTATCTCTTTGGCGGATTCCGGTTCTTCCCTCAGTTTTTTTGCCACATCCTTCAGGAAATAATAAACGTCCTGACTATTGAGCAGGTTCCTGAACCTGCATTCCTGCCTGATATAGCCTTCTGCCAGGCTGAAGGACAGGGAAGAGGCCATATCGGCCCGGGACAGGTCGTAATCAGGGAGATATTTTTCAAGGATGCGCAGTATGGTGGGAATATCATCGTATTCCCCTCCGCCCATAATATCCAGAAGGAAATCCAGGCTTTCCCCAAAGTCCGCGGTGAGTCCGTACCAGAATACGGTCATCATGGGGCGGCTGTCGGCGCCGGCCGCAGAGTCCAGATAGAGTTCGTCAAAGGTACAGTCGTGAAGGTATTCCTGCTCCAGGGTTTTTTGCTGTTCCACCGTATACCGGCCTGTATCCAGTTCCGTGAGCAGCATCTGATACAGGGACAGGAATTTAAGTTCCTCCCGGGGAATAAGGCTCAGGTCAAAGTATATCTGGTAGCTTCCAACCGCGTCCACGCCGGCTGGGGCGGTGTAGCTGGTCATGGTCCCAAATTCTTTTTTCCGGAAGGAAGCGCCCGGCGCTGGGGACGGAAGGTCTTTTGGATGTATGAGGAAATCCATATTGCCCCAATCCATGGAATTCCACTGGCGGAAAGCTGCCGTGTCCTTACACAGGCGCTGCCGCCCATCCATGGACATGGAAGCCAGTGTTTCCTTCAGGTACTGTTCCTTTTCCTCTTCCAGCTCCTCCGCCATTCCGGGACAGGGGGACGTTACCACGACAGCGCTGGTGACAGGGGCAAGTGCCCGGGAAGCCAGCATTTTAAGGATGGACTGGCTGTTGTCATGGGCGAATCTGCGGGAGGCTGTTTCGTAGAGTTGGAAATAGTCTGTTTTGCCTGTCTGGCTCCAATACCTGCCGATTTCCTCGGAAATGTTAAATCCCAGGTGGGACCCTTCCCTGGTTAATGCATCGCTTAGCCTGTTTTCCTTCATGGCGGCCTGGTACAGTTCAGGGGTAACCCCATTGGCGCTGATTTCCTGCAGTGCGGACTGGATGGTACGGTAGAACGTCTCCTTCTGTTCCTCATCCCCATTCCTCAGACGGAAACGCAGGGACGGGGCAGGCAGAAGAAGGTCCAGATATACCTCCATTACGTTGTTGATTCCGGCTTCCCTTGCGCACCGGTGCCAGGGGGAGGTGTCGCTGTCCAGAATGTCTGTAAATAAATCCCAATATATCAATTCCTCCTGGCTGCTTCCTGTAAGGTCGATGGCATAGTCAATGATGGAGGCCTGTTCCCTGGGACTGTCCGAGTATGCAGGACTTTCAGCGGTAAGGGAACGTTTGCCTGGGACGGGCGTCTGGTCCATGGCAGATAACAGGGAGCGGTGCGCACCTGTATAATGGGACAGGTGTTCCCGGTCAAGGAACTCAAGCACTGCCCGGTAATCCATATCCCCGTAAAGCACCATAAGACAGTTAGAGTAGTCATAGCATCGGTTAAATGCCTCTTTCACAAGTTCAAATGTAAGTTCCCTGTAATGGAGATGAAGCCTTCCAAGGAGATTGGAAGAGGGAAGCCCGGGATACAGGGCTTTGGCTGTGAAGCTGTCGGCATTTTCCTGAATGTCCGTAAGATGTCCCCAGTCCTCGCTGAGCACGGTGCCCTGCATGGACAGGGGGCCATCCGGCCCTTCCAGCTCCAGACGCAGCGCCTCCCTCAGAAAAAAATTCTTCTCCTTCAGCGCATCCGGCTCCTCCATGCAGCACAGGTACACATCCACCAGCTTTATCAGCTGTTCCTGGCTCAGCGTACATATGGGGTAACAGGTATATGTATTATCCGTAAGCCCGTTCATGAAGGTGGAATAGCTTTTGCTGTCCATGTCAAAGAAAATATCCCGGCTGGGATACTTGCGGCAGGAGGATAAAAGGAGGTGTTCCAATATGTGGTTGGTGTCGGTCTCGTCAAACTGGGGCGTCCTGTAAATCAGGTTAAATCCCAGTTCCGGGTCATCGTTCTGTATAAATAAAAGCCGGGCGCCGCTGAGGGCGTGGTAAAACTCCACGGTCCGGGCACCCAGCATGTGTATGAATCCAAGTTCAGTCACGGTGAATCCTGATATGGTTTCCCCGGTTCCTGGCAAAGATACCATGATATATCTCCTTTCACATGCAAACCTCACTATACTATAGCATTTTGACTGGGGGTTTTGCAAGGAGTACCTATTCACAAAAACAAGAACCGGACCTTTCAAAAAATTACGGTTCCTTTTTTTGAGTGGGTATCTGGCTTTAGCATATTAGGGAAGAAAAAACGTTGACAGGAGTTTTAGGAATCGATATAATATATTTAACAAGAGAACCGATGACTAGATTAGGCCTAGCCACCTCGGTTGATAGTTACTAAAAAATAGCGTCTACCGGGCAAGGTGAAGGACGCTATTTTTTATGCATGTAAACAAGAGTTATTACTGCGCATAGCATGATTACAAAGGTAAATAAATCGCCATATGTAACATACATGAGCACCAGCCCCTTTCTTTTGTATGAGTAGGCGGCTGGACATATCGCCCCATCGGTTCCCCTGGTAAATATATTATATTGTCATGATGCTGCCCGAATTAAGTTTCGGGGCCTATCTCATTCAATCTTTGTGGAATCATTTTCCTCTATATACTCCAATAAATCCCAATGCCGATTATTGTTCCAGTAATAAAAGCAGTTTAACATAAGAAATTGCCATATATAAAAGTATGGATTGGTGTAATTAGTTTGTCAATAAAAAAGTACCAAAAATATCGTAAGGTTGATTCGGCAAAGGACCCTTTTAGGAACAGGTTTGGATTTGATAAAGGCTTATGTGACATGTGTCATAGTAAACCAACCACGGGAAGCAAGCACGTAAAGTGCAATATGCACAAAGAATGCCGGATAAATTCAATAATTTGCATAAAAATCATTTACTATGACACGTGTCATAGTAAAATGGCATAAAGTCCGCTATGCTTAAGACATCGTAATGATTTGAACTTAAGAACTTGAATATATGGCCATATGGAAGTCTAAGGAGAGAATGCGATGCGTGAAAAGACAGACAGTATTTTATTAAACGTGATACAGCTGGTAAACCAGGAGAGCAGCAGGGGAACCCTGGATTTGGAAATGATAAAGCCGTATCTGAATGATTTCATCCGTGCAAGGTTCGTGCCAAAGGGTGGATATATAACCACGGAGGATGTTATCATTAAGCGGGTTTATTACATTATTACAGGTTCCTTTTATGAACTTCGTTCCTCTGAACATGGTAAGACAAATCTCCTGTCCAGAAAGAAGGCGCCGGAGTTCCTGGGCGTTGACCGGGCAGTGAATCCAAGGAAGGCAAGCCTTTCCACTAACCTGGCTCTTGAACCCTGTATTGTATTGGAGATAGACACCAATTACTTTGTTAAAAGCCTGAAGGAAAATGGAGAACTGGGGCTGGAAATCATCAAAAATATCTGTGCAAAGCTGTCCAGGGCCTCCTACCGCTCAGACCATATCCTGTTCCACACCACCGGGGAAAAGCTGATGCTGTATATCATCCGGTACTGGGAAGAATATCACACAGGAGGAAATGAGTGCACGGTGGACGTAAAGAACATGTATATTGCAGATGACATCGGCGTCAGCACCAGGACATTGTACCGGGCGCTGAATGAGATGAAGGACCAGGGGCTTTTAAATGTGGTCAGGGGAAATATTGTGGTGACTTCTGCACAGATTCAGATAATACGCAGAAGATGCGAAAGTTTTATGGAAGGTGGTGACCTGGAATGAAGATAATGGAAATATCGCTGGCCGTGGCCGAAGAAAAACAGGATAAATGGTATGATGAGGGGCATTTTAAATCCATGCTCACCTCACTGTTGGAAGAAGGCAGGTATCTTCAGTGCAGGTATGAGGGAAACATCTTGATTCTTTCTGAGGATGCCAAGGCGGTGTTTGACGAAAGCGGGAACATGCTGGAGCTTTACGACCTGAAACGGGATGCGCAGAAGAACCTGGCGGGCAGGAAGGAAGCGGCAGAACTGGAGTTTGAAATGATTCTGCTGTTGTCAAAGTTTAATATGGAGTAATCCTGGCGCGGGGAATTGGGAGCCGGATAAAGATGGGATTATTATGGATAAACAAAGAATGTGTAATTTGCAGATGATGGGATTGAAGAAGATACAGCTAAAGAAAAATTCAGTATGAAGAAGCAGCTATAGCACACAGAGAAGTAGAGAGGGAGAAGCCATATGATGAAGGGACATTTACATAGAAACGTAATAGGTTTACTTACAATGGGGTTACTTACAGCCGCCGCCACAATCATGATGACCGCCTGTTCCGGCAGCGGGAACGGCGAGGTAAAGGCGCAGGAAACATCCGGCGCAGGCGGAACGGACATACAGGCCGCATTCATCGTGGACCGGCTGGGGGACAATGCCGCCAATGATGAGAGTTACCGGGGCATCCAGGAGTTTGAGGCGAAGACCGGTATAAAAGTTACTACGGTGGAGGCGCCGGAGCTGCAGGACCACGAGATTAACGCCCGCACATTTGCCCAGGAGGGGTATGGCTTAATCATAGATGCCACTTCCTTTACATCCGAGATTTATGAGGTCCTGGCGCCTGAGTTCCCGGACAGCCACTTTGTAATCGTGGATGGCACGGTGGACGGCCAGGACAATGTCACCAGCCTTCGCTGCCGTCCTGAGGAAGCTGCATTCCTGACAGGCGCATTTAATGCCCTGATGAACCAGGAACTGGGCGGTGGGAATAAGGCTGCATTTATCGGCGGAATGAGGAACCCCGATCTGGAGCGTTCCCAATATGGTTTTACGGCAGGGGCCGAGTATGTGGGGGGAGAGGCAACGGTTGTGTACGTGGGCAATTTTACCGACGTTGCAAAGGGTAAGGAAATCGCGCTCCAGCTTTACAACAATGGGATGAAACTGGTGCAGGCATTTGCGGGCGGAGCCGGGATGGGCGTTTACCAGGCAGCGGAGTCGATTGGGGAAGGCGTCTACGCAATCGGGGGTGCGGCAGGCCAGTTTAACCTGTCGGATTCCATCGTTGCATCCCAGGTAAAGCTTACCGGCAACCCAATTTACGATGTATGCATGGAATTTTACGAGGGCGGCCTGGAGGGCGGTATCCAGCAGTTTGGGCTGAAGGAAGGCGCTGTGGGTATCAAGTATAACCCTCTCCATGAAGAGAAAGTACCTGGGGATATCAAAACACGGTTGGAAGAAATACAGGGAAAGATTGTAAGCGGTGAAATCGTTCCTCCGTCCAACGAGGAAAGTTTTAATTCATTTGGCAAGTAAGGATATTTAACGCTCATAGCAAGGGGGAACACACATGGATCCTGCAGTTGATATGAAGGGAATCACTATGCGCTTTGGCAAGGTGGTTGCCAATGACAAGGTGAATTTTTCAGTGGAAAAAGGAGAAATCCTTGCCCTGGTTGGGGAAAATGGGGCAGGAAAATCCACATTGATGAATATTCTTTACGGTCTTTACATCCCCACGGACGGTACCATCCACATCAATGGGGAGAAGAAGATATTCCACTCGGCCATCGATGCAATGGCGGCCGGTGTGGGGATGGTGCACCAGCATTTTATGCTGATTCCAAGGCTTACGGTTACGGACAATATTGTACTGGGCCAGGAGCCTCACAAAGGAATCCGTTACAATCATGGGAAGGCCCGGGAAGAGGTCCTGGAGCTGTGCAGGCAGTACGACATGAAGCTGGATGTGGACAGCCGGGTGGCGGACATTTCCCTGGGAATGCAGCAGAGGGTGGAAATCATAAAGGCCCTGTACCGCAGGGCGGACATATTGATTCTGGATGAACCGACGGCAGTCCTCACGCCCCAAGAGATTGACGAACTGGGGCGGATGCTTCAGAAGTTGAAGGCCATGGGGAAGACAATCATCATCATTACCCACAAGCTTCAGGAAGTCATTGATTTCAGCGACCGGGTAACCGTGTTAAGACAGGGAAAATGGATTGGCACCGTAAAAACACAGGAGACAACCGCAGAAGAGATTACGGAAATGATGGTGGGCAGAAGCGTCAGTCTGGGCGGCGGCAGGAAGGAGGTCATGTCCAGGGAGGATATACTGGAATTAAGAGGCGTTTCTTACCACAATGGACAGAAGGAAAAACTAAAGAATATAAATCTGAATGTCTGTAAAGGGGAAATCCTTGGAATCGCAGGCATTGACAACAGCGGCCAGAAGGAATTGACCGAGGTCATAACAGGCGTACTGAAACCATCGGTGGGACAGGTCCTTTTGAAAGGGCAGGAGATTACGGGACATGCTGTCTCCGACATCAGGAAACAGGGCGTGGGTTTTATTCCACAGGACCGTCACAGGCATGGGCTTGCCTTAAGCCAGAACATAAGGGATAACCTGATCCTAGGCTATCAGAGGGAGAAGGAATATAACCAAAAGGGATGTTTTTTCAATGAAAAGATGGTCAGCCGCGATGTGGAAGAGAAGATAAAGGAATTTGATATCCGGCCCGCGGACATGCAGCTTCTGGCCCAGAGACTGTCCGGGGGCAACCAGCAGAAGATTATCGTGGCAAGGGAGGTCAGTCATGCAGGCAGCCTGATTATTGCGGACCAGCCCACCAGAGGCGTGGATATCGGAGCCATTGAACTGATCCACAAAACCCTGGTGGATGCCAGGAATGCAGGCAAGGCCGTGCTGTTGGTTTCCCTGGAACTGGACGAGGTCATGATGCTTTCAGACCGGATTGCGGTCATGCATGATGGGGAAATCATGAAAATCTTTCCGGGAAACCAGGCCACCAGGGAGGAAATCGGCCTCTTAATGGCAGGAGGAAGGATGGCAGAAGATGAATAAAGGAAAAAAGAAAATGATGGCAAATCTACTGACGCCATTGGTCATTATATGCATGGCCTTTCTGTTTGCCTCGGTACTGATATTGTCGGCAGGCTTTAACCCCGTGGCGGCGTTCTACCACCTTTTTGCAGGCGCCTTTGGGACAAAAGCCAGCTTAATCAATACAATCAATAAAGCGGTTCCCATTGCATTTGCAGGATTTGCAGTGGCCCTTTCCAAGAAAGCTGGCATTTTCAATATCGGTATTGAGGGGCAGCTGATATTCGGGGCATTTGGCAGCGTGCTGCCGGGCATTTTCTTAAAGGGACTTCCAGCGGCCATCCATATACCGGTCTGTCTTTTATCGGGGATGCTGTTCGGGGCCGCCTACGCCCTGCTTCCCACCCTGCTTTTTGTAAAACGCGGCACCAACCTGATGGTGATGGGAATCATGATGAACAACATAGCAAGCCTTGTGATTACATATCTGATTGTGGGTCCATTTGCAGGAAAGAACGCAACGGTCAGTTCTACCGAGATGGTGGAAGAAAGCGCATTCCTGCCCTATATCATTAAAAAACCCAACAAGCTTTCCATTGGAATCCTGATTGTGTTTGCAGTGGCATTCCTAATGTGGCTGTTCATCAACAAGACCAGTATTGGATATGAACTTAAGATGTGCGGCGCCAACCGTCAGGCCGCGCTGTATTCCGGGATTAAGGTGACATTCTATATGACAGCGGCCCTTTTACTGAGCGGTGCCCTGGGCGGCCTGGCAGGAGGGGTGGAAATCCTGGGGAATTATCACAGGATGTATGACAGTTTTTCGCCCGGCTACGGCTTTGACGGCATACCCATCGCCCTTTTAACCGGCGGAAACCCCATTGGGGTGATTGCAGGAGCGCTGCTCTTTGGCGCACTGCGCGTGGGGGCCATGAAAATGCAGACACAGGTAGGCGTTTCCACTGAAATCATAACCGTTATCCAGGGAACCCTGGTGGTCCTGATTGCATGTGAGTCCCTGATCCGTTTCCAACTGTCCAGGGCTGGCAGGAGAAAGGAGGAAAAAGCATGAACTCTATCATAACTGTAATGCTGATATCCCTTCTGCGCCTGGCAATCCCCATTGTCATCTGCGGAATCGGAAACATGTATTGTGAAAAATCAGGCGTCATGAACCTGGGCGCGGAAGGAATGATGATATCCGGCGCCTTTGGCGCGGTAGCAGGAACCTATCTCACCGGAAGCCCCTGGCTGGGGGTTCTGTGCGGTCTGCTTGGAGGCCTGGCAGTGGGTTTTGCCCATGGGCTTATCTGTGTAGAGTTTGGCGGATACCAGAATATCAGCGGCTTGGGGCTTAACATGCTGGCGGCAGGGCTTACCTCCTTTTGCTGCAGGAGCCTTTTTGGGACTGGCCTGTCCCCCGCCGTGGCATCTATCCAGACAACGCCTTTTTTAAAGGGAATACCGGGAATCGGCGGTTTCTTACAGCAGTTTTCACCAATCGCATATATCACTATTGCCCTGGTGGCTGTTTCCTGGTATGTGGTGAAATATACAACGGCCGGACTCCGTATGACAGCCATTGGGGACGACCCCCAGACCGCGGTGACGGCTGGCATCGATATATGGAAGATACGCATGGGCTGCGTGATGCTCTGCGGCGCCCTGGCAGGACTGGCAGGAGCCTATATGTCCATCGGACAGCTGAACATCTTCATGGAGGATATGACCAATGGAAAAGGTATGCTGGCTGTCATTGCCGTAAAGATGGGAAGGTGGGAGCCAAAGCGTATCGTGCTCATCGCCCTGCTGTTCGGGTTCTTTGACGCACTGCAGCTGCAGATGCAGATGAACAATGCCTTCGATTTTCCGCCGGAGTTAATCCAGACCATCCCCTTTGTGGTGGGCATCCTGATACTGGCCATGGACTCTGTGACGGCCACTAATCCCCAGGCGCTGGCCAAACCCTTTTTAAAGAATAAATATAAATTCTAAGGAGCAGATAATTGTGAGCAGAAGACCCAATATTGTATATATCTTAAACGACCATCAGGCTTTTTACGGCCATGACCGGAAGGGAAGCCAAGGACCAAAACGTCCCTGTTTTGAGAAGTTTGCGGCCGAAGGCGCTGAGTTCACCAACACCTACTGTGTATCGCCCATGTGCGGACCGGCCAGGCGCAGCATGCTGACCGGGCTGTATCCCCATACCCATGGCCAGGTGCATAATGAAAATGACCCGGAGTACAAACATGAGGTATACCTGGATAACCTGGCGGCCGGGGGATATAAGAACTACTATTTCGGAAAATGGCATGCAGGCCCGGGCTGTGCCTATGACCATCACTGTGAGGGCTTATCCGAAACCGGATACGGCAACCCCTACAACACCCAGGAATATGATGATTACCTGAAACGACGCGGCCTTCCAAGGGCCCAGCACAGGATAGAGCGGGTGTTTACCCAGGATGACTACGATAAGAAGCATTATTTCCCCAAGCTAGAGGAGGGAAAGCTTTACCAGTGTGAGGATTTCTGGTGTGGTGAACATGCCGTGGGCGTGACGGTTACGCCTAAGGAGACACATGAGGCGTTTTTCCTGGCCAATCTGGCCTGTGAACAGTTAGAGAAGCTGGCAGGGCAGAAGGGAGGGGAGGATGACCGGCCATTTACCCTGAGGGTGGATTTTTGGGGGCCGCACCAGCCCTTCTTCCCCACCCAGGAATTTTTAGACTGGTATGAACCGGAGGATATAAAGGAATATCCCAGCTTCAGGAACGACCTTCACGACAAGCCATATACGCTTAAAATGGAAGCCAACCGTCCCCTGGGCGATGGTGAAAACATCATTTACCCCAACCCCCTGCCATGGGAGGACTGGCAGCAGATCCTTGCCCACTGCTATGCCCACGGATCCCTTCTGGACGCGGCAGGCGGCCTGGTGGTGGATAAGATTAAGGAGCTGGGGCTGGATGAGGACACCCTGATTATCTGGAGCACGGACCACGGCGATGCCATAGCCTGCCAGGGAGGGCATTTTGATAAGGACTCCCATATGGCGCAGGAGGTGATGCGGATTCCGCTGGCCATGCAGTGGAAGGATGTGATAGAACCGGGAATCAGATGCAGCGAGCTGGTATTTACCTGTGACATCCCGGCCACCATGGCAGACGTGTCCATGTGCGCCTTCAAGAATCCCATCGACGGAAAAAGCCTGATTCCCCTGACCCGTACAGGACAGGAGGGAGAGGATGCAAGGAAGTCCTGGCGCAAGGAACTGATGTGTGAGACTTACGGCCACGGCTACGGCGTGACCATCATGGCGCGTATGGTAACGGACGGACGGTGGAAATACGTGTGCACGGACCATGGACTGGATGAATTGTACGACCTTAAAAATGACCCTTACGAACTTAAGAATCTTGCGCTTATAAAAGAGTATGGGGCCAGGCGGGAAGAGATGCGGGATATGCTCCGCAGACAGCAGGAGCTGACAGGCGACCCGGTGGCCATGGACCAGCTGATTGTGTGTGCCTAGTACTCCATCCGGCCTGTCACTGTAGTTACTGGCCGGATGGAACACTAGGTTTGACTGGGCCGGAATGGATAGGCGGACATGCACCGACAGGGGATGTTTTTATATAAAAGGAGAGATATTATGGCTGATACAAAAAAGATGAACATTATCATGATACTCAGCGATGATCAGGGCAGCTGGAGCCTGGGAAGTTACGGGAATCCAGAAATACATACGCCTGTGCTGGACCGGATGGCTGAGGAGGGCCTGCGGTTTGAGAACTTCTTCTGCACCAGCCCGGTGTGTTCGCCGGCCCGGGCATCCATCCTTACCGGGAAAATGCCCTCTCAGCACGGTGTCCTGGACTGGCTGGGCGGCGGCGCCATTAACAAAGATGACTACAGTGGATTTAAGATTAATTATAGCCATGCGGTTCCATATCTGGCAGACCCCGAGGCCAGCAAAGGCAGGCAGGAGGATGGAAAAGTGGGCTTTGAGGAAACCCTGTCCTACCAGAAGTACATGAATTTTGAACGGGGGCCTGTATCCTATATGAAGGATCATCGGTGTTACACGGAAATCCTGGAACAGGGTGGATATACCTGCGGCCTTGCAGGCAAATGGCATCTGGGTAATTCCTATGAATCCCAAAAGGGCTTTTCCTTCTGGGAGGTCATTGCCAGAGGCGGCACCAATTACATGCTTCCAGAGTATATAAGGAACGGAAAGCCGGTCATAGAAGAGCGGTACGTGACAGACATCATTACGGACGACGCCCTGCGGTTTTTGGAGGACAATAAGGAAAAGCCCTTTTATCTCAGTATCCATTATACGGCGCCCCATGACCCCTGGCTTAAGGAAGACCAGCCCAGGGAAATATGGGACCTTTATAATGACTGTGAGTTTTCCCATATCCCCAATCCGCCCCGTCATCCGTGGCAGGAAGCCAGGAGGACCCAGCCTGATAATGAGAAGCAGCGCAGGGAGTACATCCAGGGTTATTATACCTGCGTGACAGCCATGGACAGAAATATCGGCCGGATTATGGATTATCTGAAAGCCAACAATCTGGATAAGGATACCATGGTTATTTTCCTGGCTGACAATGGCTTTAATATAGGCCACCACGGCGTGTGGGGAAAGGGAAATGCAACCTTCCCGCTGAATATGTATGAGAGTTCCGTAAAAGTCCCCTGCATTATCTGGGGCGCCGGGATTAGGGGAGGAAAGGTGAATCGGGCCCTGGTAAGCCAGTACGATTTGTTCCCCACTATTCTTGACGTGACGGATACCGTGAATCCACAGGTGGAACAGTATATGGATTCCCTTCCCGGAACCAGCATGAAACCAATCCTAAGGGGAGAAAAGGAAAAGATACGGGAGGAAGTGGTGGTATATGAGGAATACGGCCCTGTGCGGATGATCCGCAGCCACCGCTATAAACTGGTATACAGGACGCCCTATGGACCTCATGAACTGTTTGATTTAGAAAAAGACCCGGATGAGGAGCAGAATTGTTTCGATGATCCGGAGTACAGAAACATTAAAGCTGACCTGTTCCGGCGGCTTGAGAAATGGTTTGAGGCTTACACACTGGAAAAGTATGATGGCCGCAAATTCCCTGTGAGGGGGGACGGACAGATGGAGCGGCTGGAGAAGTACGGTACTGAGACAACGGTGTTCAAATCATTTTGAGTTTCACACGCCATTTTGAGTTTCATATGCGTTGACAGGTATCAGTGACGCCGGGCATCACTGAGCCCAGTCAACGCATTCACATCTGCCCTCACTGATACCTGTCCGCAAAACACAGCCGCGGCAGCCCAAGGAGCGCGGCAGCTCCGGCCAGGGTCGTACCGTAGAATAATATCTTATCCTTCAGGTAGAGGAAATCCACGATGCTTCCGTTGCAGACCGTACTTCCCGTGCACAGCACCAAATCCGCCCAGCTGCAGATGGACTGGCTGACACCTGGGGCCCCGCCATCCTCTACCAGGACGCCGTATCGCGTCTGGCCGATGTTCACAGGACTTAAATCAGCTGCCCGCAAAGGAAACTGCCCGGACAGGCGCTCTAACAGGGAGGGCTGGTATCCGATCAGCCCGATTCTGGGGTGTCCGTATACGTTGGAAATATACTCCGCCGCATCCGCCGCGCACTGTTCCGGGCCATCGCACCGGCAGTGGACCGTACATTCCACCTTCCCCAGGTGTTTCATCACGGCGTTGAGGGCGGCAATGAACAGTCCCCGGTCATGGGAATCAGTCTCTATATCAAGGGCACATATATCTTTAAGCGTCCCCCTGTAAACAGAAGGCGCATCCGTAAATGCCTGGCCAAGGGCTCCCATACATTCGGCCTGGACCATCACGTCTTTGCCTGTTATAATAGGAAAATCCCTGCGTTCTGTAATTCCGATGGCTTCCTCCGGCGTCAGTGAACGTGTATTGATGTCCACCCTTTCCTTAAGGATTCCCTCATTTTCCAATAGTTCCGAAAATCTGTGCTTCAATTCCCTGTAAAATGTATCCGCTGTAATTGCATCTCCTGTCATATCTTTTAATCCCTCCCAAGAAATTGTTCAACTTCATCACAATAGTGTCCATCCATGAGCCTGTCTGCAGAAGCCACTGCCTTCAGCCGGCCGTCCAGCAGGATACCTATCCTTTTGGCCAGCAGCCTGGCTTCGGTGAAATCATGGGTTACAAAGATTATGGTACATTGAAAACGTTCATGTATCTTTTCAAGTTCCAGGTAAAGCTGCTGCCTGGTAGCAGGGTCCAGGGCTGAGAATGGTTCGTCCAGAAGAAGGACTTCCGGTTTAAGGGCCAGCGCCCTGGCCAGCGCGGTGCGCTGGCTTTCTCCCCCGCTTAGGGTACCGGGATACTGGTTCCTGATATGGGTTATGGACAGCATTTCCATGAGGGCGTATGCGCGTTCCTCCTGCTCAGCCCTGGTGAAGCCGTGCATTTTCAGTCCGTATACAATATTGTCATAAACCTTCATGTGTGGAAATAGTCCGTGGTCCTGGTACACAAAGCCGAGCCTGCGGTTAAAAGGCGGGATTTCCATGACGTCAATGCCGTCATACAGGACAGAACCGCCGGTTCCCGGAAACATGCCCCCAATGGCCTCCAGCAGCACGGTCTTGCCGGACCCTGTACGTCCTAGTATAGCAAAGATTTCCCCTTTTTCAATGGTAAGGGACAGGGGATACAGTGTAAAACTACCCCGTATCACGGTAAAATTGTGGATAATGATTTCCTTCACTTAATGTCCCACCTGCCTTTCGCGTCCATAGGGAGACTTCCCCAGCACCTGGGCCAGCGCCAGGGTACAGCCGGAAATCATCAGCATGAGCATGGCTGTGGCCATGGCCGTGGGATTATTCCCGGTTGAAATGCTCAGATAGATGCTGCCCGGCAATGTCTCGGTTTTAAAACGGGTCACGCCCACCAGCATAAGGGTTGCCCCAAACTCTCCTAAAGCCCTGGACCAGGTCAGGATGAAGGCGCTGGTCAAGCTGCCCCGGCACAGGGGGAGCAGGATGGTAAGAAAGCATTTCCAGGGGGAAGCCCCCAAGGTCTGTGCGATAAATTCAAGCCTCCGGTCCGATGCTTCAAATGCAGTCCGGATTAAACGGACAGCATAAGGAAGGTTTACCAGGATATGGGCCATCACGATGCCGGCAGGGGAGAAGACTACTTTGAAACCGTGCCCCTTCAGCCATTTACCGGCGGGTGAAGAGAAGATTATGAGAAGGCTGAGTCCCAGAAGGATATAGGGAAGGGAGAGGGTAAGCTCAATCATCAGTCCGGACAGACGTTTAAACGGCATGTCTGTCCGTGTAAGGGCGTAGGCGGTGGGGAGAGCCAGGGCCATTACAATGACAGTGGATATGCTGGCAGTGATGACGCTCAGGCGGAATGCAAATAAGACCTCCTCTGAACGTATGGTTTCTGCAAAGCAGGGAATCCCGCTGATAATGACAGCGCTGATTGCGCTGCCGATGAAGAATATCACCAGCAGCGCTGTCCCGATGGTTATGGCTGAGAATAAATCATACTGTCTGCAGCGGTTTCTATTCCACGATTTCATATCCGTATTTTACCCATATTTCTTTGACCGTGTCAGTGTCTAAGTACTGGTTGAACGCAGCAAGGGCGTCCTTATCCGAGGCGCAGCTTAAGGAGGCGGCAGGAATGGTCTTGATGTATGGATCCAGGTCTTTTGTATCCACGATTTCCACACCTTCTGCATCGCAGTTTTCTTTCCAGACAATGGCTGCATCGGCTTCCCCCGCAGCCAGGGCAGCGGACATCTGGGGAGCGGTGGCCGTGGTTGCCTCGATTTTTACCTGGTCAAAGATACCGGCATCGGTCATGGCTTTTTTTGCAATCTTTCCAATGGGGGTGGAATCCACATCGCCCATGATAAGACTTACGCCATCCCCGGTCAGGCCGGAAAGCCCGGTGATGTTTTTTGGATTGCCTTCCTGCACTGCCAGTACTGGTATGTGTTTTACCAAATCCTTCTTGTCCTCCACATAGGATTCCACTGGTTTTAGTTCATCCCCGGAACCGGCAACGAACATGTCGCCTTCTTCGGTAGTGGTTATCTGTGACTGGATCTGGCCCGCGTTGGCATAGGTGGCATTTACCTGGCATCCGGTGGCGTCTTTAAAGGCATCGGCGATTTCCTGGAAAGGCGCCGCCATTCCGGCGCCGCAGTATATCATCAGGGTATGGCCGGTCAGGTCGGGGAGTTTTGGGCTATCTGCGGATGTCCCGGCGCCGGATACGCTGGTGTCGGATACGCTGGTGTCGGATACGCTGGTGTCGGGTGCGCTGGTGCCGGATGCGCTGCTTTTTGCGGAGGCAGCGGTCTGCTCCTGTTTGGCGTCCGTCTGGTCCTGGGCCGTGGCTGAGGGGGCGGATGAGACTGCCGGGGAACCGGCCTCATTGCCCTTGGAGCACCCACCCAATATGGATGCACCCAGTGATGCAGCTAAAAAAATTGCGAATGTTCTTTTTTTCATTGTAATACCCTCCAATTAGTCAATATAGTAATATTTACCATATTATAATGGAAAAGCGTTATTGTCAAGAAAGAATAACGAAAAGCGGAATCAATAAAATCTTATCAGCTGATACAGGACTATATTTTCCTAAATACCCCTGGACTTGTAAAAATCCAGGAAATACCGTATAGTAAGATTTAATATCAGGGTCTGCATGTACAGGATCCAAGGCGGGGGAAAGCGTATGAAGGGATTGATTAAACAGTTAAAATACAGGTTTTACCGTCAGAGCATAACAAAGAGGATCATACTTGTGATTACCATGCTCAGCATCCTGTCCAATGCGGTATTTGTTGGGAGCGTATTTGTAATCATGAAGAACCAGCTGTTCAACAAGACAAAGCTGGATTATGAAAAGGACATTACCATGCTTGAAAAGGAACTGGAAATGTTCTTTAACGGAATCCGCAATGATGCTGTGTCTGTTCTGGTCAGTGACAGCTGCCAGACCCTCCTGTCGGATTCCGAGGAATTCCTGTCATCCGATACCGCGATACAGTACCGCAAATATAAACTGATGCAGGGCACCATTATGAGCACCATAGGGCAGAGGCCGGAATACAATACCATTGCATTTTACGACCTGAATGGAAACTGCTACGCGGATGAACGGCTGATAGAATCCAGGGGATACCTTGGACAGCAGCAGGAGCGGGTCAGGGATTTCCTTGATTCAGATAAGAATGAAGCAGTGACGTTTATCCATAAAAGTCCATGGAGGAAGAAAAAGGAAACCGATTTTAAAGACTGTATCAGCTATCTGCGCAAGGTTTACAACAAGAATAAGGGACAGCTGATTGGGGTGGTGGAGCTGGAGATACCCAATGAAGCCATCAAGGAGCTTTATGGGCCCATCATGGAAAACGGAAGCAGTATTTATCTTGTAAGCGGGGACTGCGTCCTGTCCGCAGGAGAACTTCACATGCTTTACAGGAACCTGACCCCGGAAAGCTGGTATGCCAGTCTGGCTCAGGTACAGCCAGAGGATGGAATGCAGATATTAAAGACCAGGAAGAACATCTTCTTCCAGAAGCAGTATGCGGAATTTGGCTGGAAGATAGTTGACGCGGTGCCCACATACACATACATGCGCGATGTACAGTTGTATGCATTCATCGATATAATGATAGGCATACTGCTGCTGTTTGGCAATCTGTACATATCCAGGATATTGATTGCATCCATCACAAAGCCCCTTAGTAAAATCACCAATACGATTGTTGACATTGGAAAAGGTGATTACAATCAGCGTGTCCATGTAAAGGATGGCGGGGAAATCGGAACACTGGCCAATGAGTTCAACCGGATGGTTGACAAAACCGAACTGCTCATGGAAAAAATCATTGAAAAGGAGGAGGAAAAGCGTGAATCCGAATTATCATTGATCCAGATGCAGATGACTCCCCATTTTTTCTACAATATCCTTGAAAGTATCTGCGGCCTTATTGTGATGGATGATAAACGGACCGCTATCCATACCATCAGTCTTCTGTCCGGCTTTTACAGAGGGGTGCTGAACAAAGGAAAGGAAATCATTTCCATTGAAAAGGAACTGGATATTGCGGTCAATTACCTGGAAATCATGAAAATATGCCATCCGGACAAATTTAAGTATATGATTGACTGTCCGGAATCAGTTAAAAAGCAGAGCATCAATAAGCTGACGCTGCAGCCGATTTTGGAAAATGCCATCCACCATGGTTTTGACCACATGCCGTCAGGAGGTATGATCTGTATTGGGGGAAAGCTGGAGCATAGCAAGGTAATCCTGGAAATCAGCGATAACGGAAAAGGGATTAAGATGGATTGTCTAAGTGGGATGGATCGGGAGAAGGGGTTCCATATGGAGAGTTTTGGACTGGCCAATACGGATGAACGGATTAAACTTTATTTTGGCAAAGAATATGGGATATCCATTGTGGGGCAGCAGCGGGGAACCAGGATCAGGATTGAACTTCCTGCAATGGAATCTTAGGGTGAATCGTAAAATCGGGGGGAATGGGAATGCTCAAGGTAATGGTTGTGGATGATGAAATGCTGATTCGGAAACGTATTATGCTGGGATTTGACTGGCAGGCCATGGGATATGAAATTGAGGATGAAGCAGGGGACGGGGCAAGTGCCCTGGAGCTTTTTGCGCAGAAGCAATATGACTTGGCCATTGTGGACATAGCCATGCCTGGTATGAATGGGATAGATCTGGTAAAAAAAATCCGGGAACTGCAGTATCAGACCTATGTTATCTTTCTTACAGGCCACAGCGACTTTAAATACGCGCAGCAGGCAATCCAATACGGGGTCTATGATTATATCCTCAAGCCCATTAATGAAGACGCGTTTATTGAGGTCCTGAATAAACTTCATGTGAAAATCGAAAAGGAAAACAGCCGGGCTGTCCTGTTTGATGAACTGGAGAAAAAGAAGGATTACATGGATTCAGTGCTGCAGGCCAAGATTTTCAGTGATTATCTCCATGACGCGTCCAGACAGGATTTGGAGGAACCCATAAGGGAGTCTTTGAGGGAAGTGGGCATATGTAATGAGGATGCATACCAGATCATACTGCTGCGCATGGACCTGTTCCTGAAGGAACATGTGGAACCCTCAAAACAGGCGGAAATTGTGCAGGAAGGGTGCAGACATGTGAGGGAGGATCAGCCTTGCCTGGCTGTCTGCGATATATATGAGGATTATATGATTTTGGTCATTTCCTCAGAAGATGACGGGAAGGCGCCTGTATGGAACCAGGAAGCTGAAAAGCTGGCCCATGTTTTATGTAAAAATACAGGCGGCGGCGTACAGTGCGGCATCAGCCTTTTGCATAGGGGCACCGCACAGATGGGGAATGCATACGCGGAAGCCTTTTCAGCATTAAACAACGCTAAAATCCTAAAGGTAAACACCCTTTCCTACCAGATGGTAAAGGATAGGAAAAATATATATTACAAAATACCCAATCAGGAGTTAAAGGACCTGCAGTATCACATAACGAAAAACAACTTTAAGGGCTGTCAGGAAATCATCCAAAGAATATTTAAGGAAATGACAGACCGCTGTGTGAATTTTGAATGTGTGGTCATGAACGTAAACCGGCTTTTTATGGAGATGGTGGATGCAGGCGTGGTTTCCGAACTGGATATCAGGCGTCTTCTCAATGGCCGTCATGGGGCGGAACAGGTGCTTGATAATATGGCGGATATGGAAGAGATGGAGGAATGGTGTGAGAATGTGATTTATACTCTTCTGGAAGGGGAAATAAGGCTTTCCCTGGAAAGCAGAAGCTTGCCGGTTGTGGAGAAAACCTGCGGATATATAAGGGATAATTACAGGGATGCTGAGATGACGCAGACCCGTATCGCGGAGTCCATGTCTGTTTCGCCGTCCTATCTGAGCGGGATATTCAAAAAGACCATGGGCGTGACCATGGTCCAGTACCTTACCATGGTCAGGATGGAAGGCGCCAGGGAACTGCTGCTGGAATCTGAATTTGATGTAAAGGACATTGCCGAGATGGTTGGGTATCATGATGAATACTATTTCAGCCGGTGCTTTAAACGCCAGTATGGGCTGTCCCCTATGCAGATCAGGAAGTTTTCTGACTCCAGGAGGATACGGACATAGGAATCATCCGTTATCCTCAGGAGCGGCAAGTCTGTTATATATCTGTTCTGCGCTGATTCCGGGATTATGGACAATCAGATCATATATTTCCTCAATCACGGGCAGCGGTTCCATTAGGTCCTCTGCGATTTTTACTGCTGCCTGTCCTTTCTCCACCTTCCGTATTACTTGTGTTATCAGCTTTGTAGACTCCCCCTTCATGACACCCTGGCGCAGTCCATTTCTAATGCCCTTCTCAATTCCAAGTATTTCCCTTTCCTCCAGCTTATCTGCAAACAATTCCATTAAGGCATCACACATTTCCCGTACCTCCTCATATGTTTCCCAATTTGCCCGGATAATTAAATCCATAACCTGGCCGGAAAGGGCCCATGCAGTACCGGATATGGTACCAAAGACTGTCCTGCTGAAACATCCGGGGACAGCTGGAATATTATGAACATCAGCAGAAGCCGAAGAGGATTTATGGATATAGCATATCTAACTAAATAACTGTATGCAATAGTCTCTATAAAAATTTACCAAAATGTACAAAAATACTCCATGGAACTTTGATGTATAATTATATATTATTGATTTATCACAAAAAGCCATGGCGGTTTAAGCGAGTTAAATACAATATGTACAATGATAAAGGAGAAGGGGATATGAAAAGAAAGATTACAGGAATGCTCATTGCATCAGCGCTTGCATGCTCACTTTTAGCAGGATGCCAAAAGACAGCTCCATCAGGCGATACAGGAACCCAGGCGGGCGGGACCACTGCTGCGGGGACAGCGGCCCAGACTTCAGGTACGGATAAGGACGCAGTTAAGGTGCGGATCCTGACCCGGTTCAGCAATCCTGACAGTGTTCGTGAAAAATATTTCATGGATATGGTTGCAAAATTCCAGGAGGAGAATCCGGACATTCTTTTAGAGGATGTTTCCATTTCAGATGAGGAGTCCCATGACACATTATTTAAGACATCTGTGGCAGCAGGCGACCCCATCGAGGTTTTTAACTTCCTTGGATACGCAGCGAACCTGGACTATGTGAAGAATGGTGTGCTGGCAGACCTTTCCGGATTAATGGATGAGGATCCGGCATGGACTGAGGACTATATCGATGCCCTGTTTGCACCGGTGGACTACAGTGATTATGGCGTGGAAGGCATTTATGGAATACCCAATGCGCCTTATGGCGTATGCTGTTTCTACAACAAGGCGGTGTTTGACAAGCTGAATATGGAGCTTCCGGAGACATGGGAGGAAATCGAGAAGGCTGCGCCAATCCTGATTGACAATGGATATATCCCGATGACATTTGGGGCAAAGGATAACTACAGGGCAGGACACTTCCTGACAGCCCTTTCCATGAAGTATTATGGGGACCAGCTGAAAACAGATTTAATCAACGGGGATACGGCATGGAACAGCCCAGAGACAGTTGCATTAATTGATATGATGCAGAAATGGTACGATGAAGGAATCTTTGGAAGCAACAACCTGGCATATGATGCCAACGGGGAATTAGCTAAACTGGAGAGCGGGGAAGCTGCCATCATTTTCTCAGGTTCATGGAACATTGCCACGGTCAATGAGTTTGAAAATGCTTCTGACATTGTATGCAAAGGATTCCCGTACTTTGAATCCAAGCCGGAATTTAAGGATGAGTGGATGGGCGGACCGGATGATTTCATGTCCATGACAGCCAAACCAGGGGATGACAATTATGAGGCTTCCGTAAGGGTGCTTAAGTTCTTTACCTCACAGGAGTACTGGCAGGGATTGTATGAGGTGCAGCAGGGCGGCGGGACATTCCCTGTGAAATTTGACGAGACCATTGAAGCAGACCCGTTGACCACGGAATTCAATGAATACTATTCCAGGGCAACCAATATGATAGGTGAAATCGAGCAGTTCTCGCCCATGACCTCCCTTTTGGATACGGTCAGGACAGAAGTCACGACCATATTTGCAGGTGATTCTGCAAGCGATATTGCGGACCGCATCCAGGCCGAGGTAGAGGCCTATGATGCAATGCAGTAACCGGAGTCATAAAAATGTGTAAAGCTGTAACTAGTACAGCATTGCGGTATGGCGGGAGGGTTTCCTCCCGTCAAAATTACAAAAGGGGGTGTCCGCATTTGAATGGCGTGACAAACAGGCGGCGCAGGATGGAGTGTGTGCTTCTCAGCCTGCCTGCGTTCCTGCTATATTCTTGTGTATTCATATATCCGATGGTTTCCGTGTTCCGCCTGTCGTTTTTTAAATGGAACGGGATACCGGATTCACCGCTTCAATATATTGGACTGAGGAATTATACGGCCTTGTTTAAAGACCCGAAGTTCTTTACGGCCCTTACCAATGTGGGAATCTTTATATTGTCCGGTTTTATACTGATCCTTCCTGTTTCGCTGTTCCTGGCATCGGTAATCCAGTCAGAAGGAAGGGGAAAGCGTTTTTTAAAGACAAGTTATTTCATGCCCCAGGTCATCAGCCGTACAGCCATAGCGCTCATGTGGTATTTCCTGCTGTATCCCGAGGGCGGCCCTGTGGCAACCCTTATGGAATCCCTTGGATTCCATAACATCAATGTAAACCTGCTGGGCAGTAAGACATATGCCATCTATGCCATTACATTTATTAATGCATGGACCTATGCTGGTTTTAATATGCTGATATTTTCAGCGGGCCTGACCAGCATTCCCAAGGATATTTATGAAGCAGCCGTGGTGGACGGAGTTACGCCCTGGCAGAAGTTCAGGTATATCACGTTTCCCATGCTCAAGAACAGCTTCCAGATATTTACCTTGAACTGTATCATCGGTTCCATTACCACCTTTGAGATGGTCTATGTCACCACGGGCGGCGGCCCTGGAAACGCTTCTGAAGTATTCGGGACCCTGCTGTATAAGAATGCTTTTACATACAATAACTACGGTTATTCCAATGCCATGGGTTCATTCCTGATTGTGGCATCCTTCCTTGCCAGCGTGCTGCTGACCGGATTGTTTGCAAAAGCCAATAAGGATGATTAGGAGGTAAGGCCATGAAGAAATGTTCCATAGGTAAGCTTATCTACTGGATGTTGGCGGTATTGTTCAGCGCTGTTTTTATTTACCCTGTTTATTTTACGGTGATATCTTCATTTAAGAATAATAATGAGATATGGAACACCATGTTTGCAATGCCGTCTGCCGTGGAATGGGGGAACTATATATCAGCTGTCTTTGACGTGCAGATCATCCGGGCAGTGGCAAACTCATTCCTATTTTCCATTGGCGCCTGTGTGGTAGTCATACTGTTGGTGACCATGGCGGCTTATGTGGTGGCAAGGAAGCTTTTAAAATGTACCGGGTTCCTGAGGCTTTATTACCTGCTGGGCCTGATGATCCCGCCCTATGCCATGCTGATCCCTATTGTGACCATGTTTACCACGTTTCACTTAAGGGACAGATATCTGCCCATGATTTTCCTGTATGCGGCAATTAATTTCCCAATGAGCTTTTATCTGATTACTGGTTTTATCACCAGTATCAGCAGGGAACTGGATGAGGCGGCCATCATGGACGGATGCAGCACCTTCGGCATCGTGTTCCGGATTATATTCCCCATTGCCAAGCCAGGCATATTCACAGGGGCAATCATGGCGTTTCTGGCAGTATATAATGAGCTGGTGTTTGCCAATACGCTGCTGACCAGCAAAGCCATGAAGACAATCTCCGTCCGTCTTCTGGGGCTTCAGGGGGAGCGTTTTACCAGCTACGGTCCCATGTTCGCAGCTATTGTATTGTCCATTGTGCCCATACTCATCATTTACCTGCTGTTCCAGGAAAAGATTGAGGGCGGCGCCGTGGCCGGGGCAGTGAAAGGATAGGAAGGTTAAATAAGGAGGATGTTATGGTACGGATAAAGAGTCTGCAGCACATAGGGATCCTGGTGCCGGATGCAGAAGAGGCAGCCAGATGGTACATAGGGAAATCCGGTTTCCTTAAAAAGGCGGAGTTCATGGCATCAGGAAGCCGTGTAATCTTTGTATATTCCCCGGAGAGCCGGGTACTTTGTGAACTGATCCAACGCCCCAGGGGAAGCAGCGAAGCAGAAGAGATAGAGAAAAACGGGGGCAGGATTGACCACATTGCCTATGAGGTGGAGGACCTGGAAAAGGAATTCGAAGAGGCAAAGGCATGCGGCATGGAAATCATAGAAGGAATCGAACAGGTGCCGGAGTTTTGGGAAAATGGATTTGCATATTTCCTGGTGTATTCCCCTGGCGGGGAAAAAGTTGAGTATTGCAGGGTTCTATAAACCATGATCATAGCAAGGAGGAAAACGTAATGAGAAAGATGAAGGCGAATATCGTGCCGCTGCGTTTCCGGGATGCGGACGAAAAGGAATTTTACAGGATATTAGATGCTTTAAAGGAAATCTATCAGGAGGAAGCGGACTTCCTGGAGCCGCGGCTGGCTGGCGATGAGCTGCCTGTGGATGTGGATGCGGTGCTGTTCCCGGTTATGTGGACCAATGTGTATACGGAAATGGACTGTCTGTTAAGGACCATCCACGTGCCGTCCATCGTGCTTACCACCACGGTGGGGGTATCGCTGATGTTTGACTGGGAAGCAGTGTCATACATGAAGCAGAAGGGCCTTCAGGTATTCAACCCCCACAGTGTGGAACTGGCAAAAACCGTATTCAGGGCCCTGGCCTTAAAGCGTGATATGAAGCACCAGAAATTCCTGGTATTCCACGATTCCAAGGGAGAGGGACTGATTCCGGAACAGTTTAAGATATTTTATTGGTGGAACGATGAGTGTATCCGCGACATGAAAGAGAAATTCGGCATCACCATTGTACATAAATCATATAAGGCCCTCGGGGAAAAGGCCAGGCTTATTCCTGATGATGCGGCCAGGGAAGAGATGGAACGCTGGGATTTCCATGAGGAAGTTCCCTATGAGCGTCCGGTCCTGTCCGCAATCAAGCTGTTTATGGCAATCCGCGACGAAGTGGACGCGGAAGGGGACGTGGTGGGATGCGGCGCCAACTGCCTGAACGAAGGATTCTTAAGCGAGACAACGCCCTGCCTTGCCTGGAGCCTTCTGTATCAGGACCGGGGGATTTTCTGGGTCTGTGAAAGCGATACATCCTCCCTTATGACGGAATACCTCATAGGAAGCACCATTGACTGTTCCCTGTTTACCACAAATATTTATCCCTTCCTGTCCGGCATGCCCGCCCTTTCCCATGAGAAAATACAGGAGTTTCCTGATGTGGCGGACCCGGATGACCATGCCCTTCTGGTGCACTGCGGTTATCTGGGCTGCGTGGCCCAGGCCATGGCAAAGAAGTGGACCCTGCGTCCGCCGGTTTTAGGATGGCATTCCTGGAATATAGTGGGGGAGAATTCCATTGTGGTTGATGCGGAGGTGGAAACAGGGGACATTACCCTTTGTAAACTCCGCTCTGATTTTAACGGCTTGTTTGTGGAAAAGGCAGTGCTGGAGGAGTATGTGCAGTATCCCGGTTCTGACTGCCGCAACGGCGGCCTGATACGCGTACCGGACGGCTACAGGTTAATGGAGAATATCTGTTCCCATCACATGATTGTGACAACAGGCAAGAGGAGCTGCCAGATGAAGGCGGTTGCTGAGATATTCGGCCTGGAACTTTTTTGAGATTTAATGCTTACGGAAAACAAACGGAATATGAATAATGACCGCATGGAGGAGTGTATACATGATTGGGAGTGCAGAAGTCAGGGTATGGGAAGAATCCGTGGTGATTCCCACTTATAAGGTGGGGAAGCCCAATAAGAATCCCATGTTTCTGGAAAAACGGGTTTACCAGGGAAGTTGTGGTAAGGTATACCCGTATCCTGTAATAGAAAAAATATATGATGAAAAAGAAGACGTGACATACAGGGCAGTCTATTTAGAAAATAAATACCTTAAGGTCATGATACTGCCGGAACTTGGGGGCCGTATCCAGAGGGCCTATGATAAAACCAATGGGTATGATTTCGTTTACTACAATCACGTAATTAAGCCCGCATTGGTGGGACTCTTGGGACCGTGGATCAGCGGAGGCATTGAATTTAACTGGCCCCAGCATCACAGGCCCACCACCTTCATGGAAGTGGACCATATGCTTTTAGACAACCCGGACGGTTCCAGATCCGTACTCTGCAATGATGTGGACCAGATGTATGGCACAAAAGGCATTGTTAAATTCACCCTGTACCCGGATAAGGCGTACATAGAGATAACGGGCCAGTTATACAACCGCACCAATATGCCCCAGACGTTTCTCTGGTGGGCCAATCCCGCTGTTCCGGTAAATGATAATACCCAGTCCATTTTTCCGCCGGATGTCCATGCGGTCATGGACCACGGAAAAAGGGATGTGTCCCGGTTCCCCATGGCAACCGGGGTCTATTACAAGCATGATTACAGTGAGGGCGTCGACATTTCCAGGTATAAGAACATCCCTGTTCCCACCTCCTATATGGCTGAGAAATCAGAATTTGATTTTGTGGGCGGATATGATTACGGCGTGGAGGCAGGCGTCCTTCATGTGGCGGACCATCACGTATCACCGGGTAAGAAGCAGTGGACCTGGGGCTGCGGCGACTTTGGAAGGGCGTGGGACAGGAACCTGACAGATGAGGATGGCCCGTACATTGAACTGATGACAGGCGTGTTCACGGACAACCAGCCGGATTTTACATGGCTGAAACCCTTTGAGGAAAAAGTATTCAGACAGTATTTCATGCCATATAAAGGGGTTGGGGATGTTAAGAATGCCACCATACATGGGGCGGTGAATTTTGAGGTTTCAGATGACCGGGGCAGGATCACGGTTTATACGACCTCAGAACATGCGGCTGCCAAACTGGAGGTGTTCTTTAGGGGAGAGAGGATTTTCGATGAGACGATTACCGTCAGCCCGGAAAAAGCATATGAAACCTCAGCCCCCTTAAAGGGCGGGAAGGATACGGATTATACGGTACAGCTTTTAGACGGACAGGGCAATATACTTGTGGCATACACACCTCTTGAAGAGAAAATACCGGAACTCCCATCACCTGCAGAAGCAGCCAAAGACCCTGAGGATATCATGACCAATGAGGAACTCTACCTCACGGGCCAGCATATTGAACAGTACCGCCATGCTACGTATCTGCCGGATGATTATTATCTGGAAGGATTAAAACGCGACCCAGGTGACATAAGGATTAACACGGCCTACGGCAGCCTGCTGCTATCCAGGGGACTATTTGCAGAAAGCTGCGCATACTTTAGGAAGGCAGTCACACGGCTTACATGGAAAAACCCCAATCCTTATGACAGTGAAGCCTATTATAAACTGGGGCTGGGGCTTTTCTATCAAAAGCAGTATGACCAGGCATATGACGCCTTTTATAAGGCTGCGTGGTCCAATGAACAGCAGGAGATGAGCTATTATTATCTTGGGGTTATCGAATGTATCAGAAAGCAATATGCACAGGCGCTGGAACTGTTGGACAAGGGTCTGGTGAAAAACTGGCACAATATAAAGGCGAGAGGGCTTAAGGCAGTTGTCCTCAGAAAGCTTGGCAGGACCCGGGAAGCAGGGGAGTGGATCAGGGATAACCTGGCCGTTGACCCGTTTGACTATGTTTCATTGTCAGAGATGGTTTATGGTTCCGGGAAAGAGGAAGGGAAAGAGGCAGCGGCTGTCTTAAACGGCAGGATGCGCGGCTTTCCTGGGAATTACCTCCAGCTTGCCAGGGATTATGCTGAGGCCGGATTTTACGGGGAAGCCGCCCAGGTACTGAGGACCTGTGAGGCCTGCCGGGAAGATGCGCTGTCCGGTTATTACCTTGCCTGTTATGAGAAAAAGGGCGGCATGCCCATAGAGGAAGTCAGGGCCCTGTATGAAAAGGCAGAAGCGCGCGATTCCTATTGCTGTTTTCCGAATAAACTGGAAGATATCGAGGTGCTTAGGGACTGTATGGAGGTCCTGCCGGATGCGTCCTACGCCCCCTATTATCTGGGAAATCTGTATTATGATAAGAGGCGGTATAAGGAAGCAGCAGGGCTATGGGAGCGGAGCGCAGGGAAGAATCCGGATTTCCCCACGGTGTGGCGGAACCTTTCACTGGCATATTACAATCATATGGATGAGCCTGATAAGGCGCTGGATGCAATTGAGAAAGCATTTGCCCTTGACCCGTCAGACAGCCGTGTGTTCCTGGAAATGGACCAGCTTCATAAAAAGCTTCAGTATACGCCTGGCCAGCGCCTGGAATTTTTTGAAACATATAAGGAAACGGCCCTGGAACGGGATGATGCATGTATTGAATACATAACCCTTAAGAATTTTATGGGACACCATGAGGAGGCATATAAGATTTTATCAGAACGGAAGTTCCACCCTTGGGAAGGCGGGGAAGGAAAGGCAGCGGCACAGTATGTCAGCGCATTGGTGGAAATGGCAAAGCAGGAAATCTCCCGGGATAACTATGGGAAAGCCCGTGAACTGCTTGAGAAGGCGCTGGTTTATCCGGAAAACCTGGGTGAAGGAAAGCTGGAAGGGAGTAAGGACAATAATATTAATTACTACCTGGGTGTGGCAACAGAGGCCATGGGGGACAGGCAGGCCGCCCTTAAATACTACGAGGCAGCGTCCGTTGGCTCTGACGAGGTGGCTGGAATGATGTACTACTATGACCAGCCGGCCGATATGATACTGTACCAGGGATTGGCAAAATACAAGCTTGGAAAAAGGGCAGAGGGAAATGCCAGGTTCTATAAGCTGATTGACTTTGGCGAACAGCATGTGAGGGATGAGGTAAGGATTGATTACTTTGCTGTATCCTATCCTGAACTCATGATTTATAATGAGGACTTTACCAGAAAGAACACGGCCCACTGCTATTATGTAATCGGTCTTGGCAATCTTGGCCTTGGCAACATGGAAAAAGCCAGGGAAGCCTTTAATAAGACACTTTCCCTGGACAGGTCCCACAACAATTGCAGGCTGCTGCTGAATGGCATGGACAGATAGGATGACATGATGCACCCATCTGTATTTAACCGTTATCTGGAACAGGAACAGGTATCACTGCTGTTTTTCCTCCCGTCCACATACCCGGCCGCCATAATCACCAGCCCAACAATCATCCCCAAAAACAGCGGGTCAAAGGGAAGGCGGATGAAAACCGATCCGGCCAGTACGCACAGGGGACCCGCGATAATGGACAGGACCGCGTATCTGGCGGGGATACGTCCAGGCAGGAACAGGGCGCCGGACATGGGCAGGAACAGGACCGCGCCCCTCAGACCCATGGACATGAAGCTCCACTGAAGGATGACTGACTGTAAGTCCCCCATGGTGAATATCACGGCTGCAAGCAGCACGGCCACAATGGAAATCCGGGTACAGGCCAGTTTTTTCCTCTCGTTCCGGTCAAGGCCCAGAGGGGATTCCAGGTTGCTGGTAATGATGCTGCTGATTCCCAGGGTCAGTCCGGCCCCGCATCCGATGATGGCAATGAGAAGCACTGCCAGGAAAATACCTGCCAGGAATCCGGGCATGTAGAGCATGATGAACCGTGGAAATGTCCTGGCAGCGTCCATGGCCGGGAAGAGCATTTTCATGTAAATACCAATATACACCCCGCCCAGCCCGATGGACGGGATTAAGAGTGAGCTGGCCAGGGCGCCCTCCACAGCGGCACGGCTGCTTTTGGCTGATAAAATGCTTTGGGCATAGGTCTGTGTGGAAAGGACCCCTATGACCAGTGACAGGGCCGCGCCCCCGTCCACCCCGATACCCCGTGCAAACAGGCTGAAATAACGTGCCCCGGGAAGGCTTTCATACAAATCGTTAAAACCGCTGGTTTTCCTGAACACAATGGCCACGCACAGGATGGCGCAGGCATAGAGCAGCACGGTTTTAATAAGGCCGATGGTTCCCGCGCCCCGCATCCCGCCAAATACCACATAACATACCATAAGGCCTGCCACCAGCAGCGCGCATAAAAAAGGAGGCAGGGGTAAAAGCGCGCCTAACAGCGCCATGGCGGACAGAAGCTGTGCGATGATGTTTAAAAATATACCCAGAGCGCCCAGGACAGAGGTGAGGAGCCCGGCCTTCCGGCCGTATTCATGCTGTATCATCTGCTGTAAGGTCAGGTATCCGCTTTTGCGCATGGGCCGGACGAAAAACAGGGCCAGGAACAGGCAGCCGATACCGCCGCCAAGGCAGAACCAAAGGGAGGAAAAACCGTATTCAAATGCCAGCTGAGAGGTGGCTACGGTGGAAGAGCCTCCCACCAGGGTGCCGATAATGGCGCCCGCAACCATGACGGAGGAGGACCTGCCGCCTCCGATTGCAAAGTCACTGGCATTTTTTACCTGACGGCCGGAGTGGATTCCCACCCCGGCCATGATTATTAAGGTCAGTATTGCGCCTGATAAATGTGATAACCCTAAAGTAGTCATTTATATCTGCTCCCTGGAATTATTTTTCTTTCTTTCCGGCCTGGTCCAGATTGCGTTTCAGGTCTTCTTCTGCTTCCTTTTTGTCCGCTGTCATGGACAGGGCCTGTTCCTTCCCAAAGTACATGCCAATCAGTCCAAGTGCCACGGAGACACTGGTCAGCTTAATGATGATTGGGAAAAAGGTGCCTTTAATCATCACGGCCAGGGCAGCGCCGGTCCCGCCGCCAATGATGAGGGCAATCACGAAACCGAAAAAGCAGGCGGCGCCGGCAAAGATGGATATGTAAGCGCCCCAGCCAAAGAGCTGGTAAAGTATCTGGGAACCTTTTTTCATACCGATACCTCCTATACGACCCACAGCGTGGGGATGATTCCAATGAGGAAAAGGACACTGAGCAGATAATGCAGGACACACCAGATAATGCAGTTCTGGGTGGTTTCTTTCATGGCGGAACCTGAGATTCCCATGGCGGTATACATACAAAGGGCCAGGGGAGGGGTCATGCCTTCCATTGCGCCGCAGATAACGGGAAGCAGGCCTGCAACCAGGAAGGGATTGGCGCCCGCGGCTGCCATGACAGAGACAATGGCAGTGCCAAAGATGGCTACCTGGGAGGAACCTGGGAGTATCATGCCCAGGACCGCGGTAAACAATGGGATGATCAGGGCCAGGGGCACCAGTCCCAGTCCCCACCCGGATATCATGGCCCCGATGTTGGCGCCCACGTTAAGGGATTCAAACAGGTTGCTGATGCAGTAGGCGAAAAAGATGGTGGCTGCAACCGGAACAATGGACTTGGTCCCCTTCTGGAGAAGGGCGGCAATCTGTTTCGGCCCAACCTTCATGCTCCTCCGGATGATGAACAGGGCATATACTGCCGCGATGCCGGGGGTAAAGAGCAGTACGCTGCCGGACAGGGCAGATGCCCCGGCAGAGGTCAGGCGGCTGGTAAAGAAATTGTCTTTTAATAAGGCGTCCAGAAGGAAAGGAAGGAGGATGACCACAGGAATCATCATGGAGCGCCAGCCTTTTCGCATGGCATCACCGAATCTTGGCACCTGGCTGGCTGGAAGGGCCTGGATTTTGTGATATTTACAGAAGAAAAAGATGGTCAGTGCGCGCTGGATGATGAACCAGAGGGATATGCCCCACATAAGCAGCCAGAACTGGGACATTGCGTACCGTTCATCCCCGTACAGGGTGGTCAGGATGCCAAAGGAAGCCACAATGATGCCGGAAGGCGGAATCATGTTTCCCATGGTACTGGACGCCATACAGATATTGGAGGCCAGATAGTCAGGAAAGCCGCTTTGCTTCATGGAAGGGATGGTGAAGACACCGGTGGCAGCCACATTGCCTGCAGCGCTGCCGGACAGGGCGCCCATGAAGCTGGACACAAGAAGCGCCACATAACCGGTACCGCCTTTAATGCGGCCAAAGATGGACAGGACTACTTCAACACAGGCATCGATTACTTTGGTTCCTGTAAATATCTGTGCCACGACCATGAAGGCCACAATGGCGTAAAACAGGGTATTGGTGGATGTCTTGTATACAAATTCCCATGCATGGCTCCACTGGTTGGTCATGGCCAGCATGACAATGAAACCAGCCAGCATCCCTTCATAAATCGGACGTTTCAGGACGATAAAGAAAATGCAGATGGTGATTAACAGCGCGGCCAGGTAGACGAGCTCGATTGGCATTGTTTTCCTCCTCTCATATTTTAGAAATTGCCGGTTGTCACCAGTTATTTATGCAATACAGAACCTGGTACAGCCGGCAACTACTCAGAATTTATGCAGCCATTACTCCACGGGGATTTCTACGTCCAGCAGAGGCGGGTACTGCTGGCAGCCAAATATATCACCCTCCCCAAAGGAACCGGAGGGACGCAGGCGGTTGATGGTGAATTTGATTGCATAACCCGGGTCAAATTCCACAAAATCAGCAATACGGCTGTCCGGGATACCGAACAGGTCCGCCACGAATGCACGGTTGAGCACACCGCTTTTTTTAACCAGTTCATAGTTTTGTGGGTCACGGAAAATAATATCAAACGTGATTCGGTCCGTACCGGCATTCTTGCTGCGGATTGTTTTTGCCAAATCAACAAGCTTCATTGTCTTCATAATTTCGTCCTCCTTTTATTCACCGATTTCAATCATGGAAACAGGGAACAGTTCCAACGGGTCATCCACTTCCACGGTGTGGTCCATGGTCCAGGTATAGGCATCGGAAATCTTGGTAACTTCATCCAGGATGAATGCGGCGGTTCCCGCGGTTCCCTTAACCTCAGGCAGTCTTGCGTAGAAAATCTGGCGCATGCCAATCAGGGTGACTTCCTGGGCCAGGGCATCGTCATCCGCAACGCCTTCTACTACGATTAACAGTTCATGGGACTTGGTTTCCTTAATTGGCTCCATATCGCCCATGACGCCGTTCTTACCGAAAATCCGGTAGCTGAGTTCATATTTATCTTCCGGATGGCGCTCGGCAACCTGGGATTTGGCCCAGTCAATTACCTTGTCAATGTTCTTGATCGTATACGGATCGCGCACGCCTGCAAGTCCCATATAGCGCTTCCCTATGTAGCCAGAGCCTTCCAGTTTTACCTTAATCCTTCCCTCAATGGGGATGAATTTGGGATTCGTGATGCGGCAGGTCTTTTCATCAAATTGTTCATATGTGCATTCACTCATGTCCAGGCAGCCGCCTGCCACGTATTCATAGTACGGGTTGGTCCGCTCATACATCGCATGTCCTGCCACGGATGCGATGGTGCAGCGCTGGAACGGGGCCATGGCGGTAACCTTCACATCATCCTTTGTAATGGTCCCGATAACGGATTCCTTGGCGCCGTAAGGCTCGCAGCAGAAGGATGCGCACTCCAGGACCTTGCCTGTGTAATATGCAATGTTTTCCGGGAAGCCTTCGTAAATAGCGGCCGATGCAAAGACGCAGGCATCACTGGTACGTCCGCCGATGATTACATCCGCCCCCATCTCCAGGGCTTTGATAAAGGGATGCACTCCGGATACGGCCACAATCCTGGTGGTGGCGTCCAGCTCTTCCATGGTCAGGCTGGTGCGGCTGTTCAGGCCTTCGATTGTCTCGCCGGCAAGCATTTTCCTGCGGAGGTATTCCTTATCCACTTCAGAATAAAAATAAGCCAGTTTGAATTTCTTTAGACCATGCTTCTTAGCCATGTCGCGGATCATCTCAACGTACATGTCCACACGGCTGTTGGTTCCTGTATCGCCTGCGGATCCGATGATCATGGGCACACCCTGTTCACGGGATGCCAGCAGCATTAATTCCAGGTCGTGATACTGCCAGTCCGGATGGCTGGCGCATTTGTCCATGCCCAGAGGCACCGGGCCGATATCGTCACTGCCTGAATCACAGCAGTAATAATCCGGTTTTGTTTCTGCACCAATGTAAAAACTTCCTTCCTTTGTGGGGGCAAAGCCCAAATGTCCATTTGGGGAAATAATCCTCAGAGTGTCCTTTCCCATGGTAATCCTCCTTTTGAAATGTGTTGTTGATATAACTTGTTATTACAAGATATACCAAGAATAGCACATGGAAATGATGCTGTCAAGAAGGATGTTTGTATTTAAGTACTCCAATATGCCGATTTTTCGAGTGTGGATTTGTGATATGTGCACAATTGATATTACAAGTCTGCTGCATTGCATTGAACTTGTAATATGAAAAAAGGGCCGCATCCAGGGTTTTGGATACGGCTAATGGTTTAATGCAGGATATGTAATTTTCAAATATGGGCCCTGTCCTATAACTGCCGCTGCAGATGGAAGGAATATATATCGGACCTGTAATATCCCAGTTTATACTCCAGGGCAGAGCCATCCGCCGCATAATAGACGGACTCCAACACAATCAGCGCCTTATCCCTTGGCAGCTCCAGCACTTCCGCCAGCCTGGAATCAGCATTCACAGCGCCGATGGTCTGTTCAACCCGGAACATGTCCACCCCAATCCCTGCATACAGGTCATAGGTTGAAAAAGCATTGCCGGAACGTTCCGCATCCTTGGCGGCCTGCCACATGCGCTGCCCTATGTCCGGGGGGAAGAAGGAGCGGTAATATACAACCGGAGTGTGGGTGGCATATCCTATCAGGTTCAGATTGGATACATTTTTGCCCAACCGGGTTTGGGCTGCCTCATCCTGGAACTCAGGGGAAAAGGACTGGATGCGCGTATGGCCCTTCAGTCCTTTCTGCTGCAGTACGCGGCTGAAGCTGATGATCTTGTTCAGTTCATGGTTAATGGCAGGGGGCTTTACAAAGGTGCCTTTCCCGTGGACGGAAAAGGCCATGTCCTGCTGTATCAGCAGGTTCAGGGCCTGCCGCACCGTGATACGGCTTACATCATACTGCTGGCACAGGGTACTCTCTGAAGGCAGCTTATCGCCGGGATTGTATCCGCCCTGCTGAATGGCCTCTGACAGCTGCCTTGATATCTGGAGGTACATTGGAACACTTGAATTATGGTTAATCATGATTGCGACCTTCTTTTCAAAAATCTCACATTATCATAACATGTCATAATCTTTTATACAAGTGGAATGTGCTGCTGATTTTTTAAACCACAGCCCCAATTACGCAAGGTTTATATCGGCCAACACCCTTATCTTTCCACAGGCACCACTGCCCCGTATTCCACCCGGAACACCGCATCCGCCAGGTGCTCCACAAGGGTCCTGTCATGGCTGACAGCCAGAAGCGTGCCGTCATAGCTTTCCAGCAGGCGCTCCAGCCCTTCCATGGTATATACGTCCATATGGTTGGTGGGTTCATCCAGAATCATGAAGTTGCAGCCCGACACCAGTACCTTGGCCAGGGCTGTTTTTACCCGTTCGCCTCCCGAAAGCACGCTGACGGTTTTAAACATGTCATCCCGGCTCATGTAAAGGTTGGATAACACAGCCCTGCAGATATGTTGGGGGCAGACCGCATCCGCGGTTACATTTTCCAGCACGGTCTTTTGGGGGTCCAGGGTGTCCTGGTCCTGGGAAAAATAGCTGACCCTGGCTTCAGAGGTGATGAAGGTTCCCGGCTCATGTTGGAGGATTGCTTTTATCAGGGTGGACTTGCCTGCCCCATTGGTCCCGGTGAGGAAGGTCCGCTTCCCGGATTCCACATAGAGGGCAGCGTGATTCAGGACATAATTGTCACCGTAGTTCACGGTCAGTTCTTTGACCGTGGCCGCATATCTGGCGCGTATGCGCCCTGCATCCGGCAGTTTCATGGACACATGGGGAAGCTCGGCCGGTTTTTCTTTTTTCTCCAGATGTTCCAGCCTGCTGAGGACAGCTGCCTTGTTGCTTTGGACATGGCCCTGCTGTACGCTAGCAACACCTTTGTAGAGTATCCATTCACTTCTGCCCATGCGTTTTGGGGGCTTGGTCATGGTCTGGCTTTTGCGGTGAAGGGCGTCGGCGGCTTTTTCCAGATGCCGCTTTTCTTTCTGGTATTGATCATACTCAAACTGCTGGAAATTACGTTCCCGGTTTTTCTGCTGGCTCCAGTCTGAATAATTGCCGTCAAATACCCGTATTTCCCCGTCTTCCAGTTCCCAGATCTTATTGCATACCCGGTCTAACAGCGTACGGTCATGGGATATCATTAAAATGGCGCCCCGGTAACCGGCCATCATCTTTTCCAGCATTTCCACGCCTTCCATGTCCAGGTTGGTAGTGGGCTCATCTGCAAAGAGCAGGGGCGCATGTTTGGAAAATGCAGATGCAATGGCAAGACGCGTCCGTTCGCCCCCGCTCTTAACCGCGCTCTCCCGAAGCTTCATCTGACTGATGAACCGTCCGTCCGCCTCCCCGTCCGAATCTCCTGTCTGCAGGATTTCCGCAATCTCACAGTTTCGTCTGATAATGCCTTCATCGCAGGCAATCCTGCCTGCCAATACCCCCAGCAGGGTGGATTTGCCTGTGCCATTGCGGCCGATGAGGCCAATCCGTTCCCCGTCCTCAATTTCCAGCTTTTCAATATCCAGTACGATTTGTATGCCGTACTCTTTCTTAATGTTCTGTGCATTTAATAACAAAAAAATCCCTCCTAAACGCACTTCGTTCAGAAGGAATTCAAATTCTGGGCAACACCGTGATTGATACCCGGTACATCGCCCCGACACACCGGCACCGCAGAGATACTGCAGGACGTAAATGCATCAGGTTAAATGTGTATAGGATATCGGGATTACGGTCCTATATATAATATGGCCCTCTGAAACAATGATTCCCAATGACTGAACGAAATGATGAAAATGCATAAGAACAAATGCCTGTATTCCCACGGCCTGTCTTTCCGCGGAAGCACAGGATTGTATCCATGCTGTCATTTGCTGCTGTTCAATCATTTAATAATCATATTTCAGTTAGCCGCCTTTCTGATGTTGGAATCGCCGCATGCATGCAGAGCTGCAGCAATTTTGATTATAGGGGAAGGAGTGATGGATGTCAAGAGGGGATTTTTAATTACCGCCGCCTGGGATGCGCAGATATTTTACAGTCCTTTTACAGGGCAGTGGTGACAAGGATTCCTGATATCCGTTAAAATTGGTTTATAAGACGTCATATCCTGCAGATGCAGAGCCATATGTTTATAATTAACGGGAAGGAGCCCTGTCAATGATTAAAACCTATGTAATAGACACCAATGTGCTGATACAGGCCCCCTATGCAGTCAACTGCTTTGAGGATAACCAGATTGTACTGCCTGTGGCAGTACTGGAGGAGCTGGATAACCTGAAAAAAGCCGATGGGGAAAGAGGGGCCAATGCGCGTAAGGCCATAAGGATCCTGGAGGAACTGCGCCGGAACGCGGACCTGCTGGCCGGAGTAGGGCTGGAAAGCGGCGGGAGCCTGCGGGTGGAGAAGAATTTTGTGGATGTGGCCCTCCCGCCGGATCTGCCGGATGACAAGATGGATAACCGGATACTGAAGGTGTGTAAGGGGCTTGCGGATCAGCTGGGGAAAAACGGGCCGGATACGGACGTGCGTCAGTCCCGGCAGGTGATACTTGTGACTAAGGATATCCTGCTTCGGATTAAGGCGCAGATAATCGGGATACGGGCAGAGGATTTCATGGCGGAGCAGGCGCCGGGCAGGGACGGGCAATACACAGGGCGGGCAGAGGTATATGCGCCCGAGGAAAGTTTTAAGGATTTTAAGAAAAAAGGAATCCCGGTCAGCGCGGTTTATACGGCGGACCAGGACGGCAACTGCAGCGCGCCCAGGCTATGGGAAAACCAATTCGTCATAGTAAAGGCAGACCAGTCCTCCAGGAAGACGGTTCTGGGACGTGTGCAGGGAGAGCGGATTGTGGCCCTGGATTATAAGAAAAGCAGGCCTTATGGCGTTGCGCCAAGGAATTCCGGCCAGTATTTCCTCCAGGAAGCCCTGATGCAGCCCGCGGAGCAGGCGCCGCTGGTCATAGTAAAGGGGATGGCAGGCACGGCTAAGACGTTTTATACTCTGGCGGTGGGCCTTGAAAAACTTCTTAACAACCCCACAGGCGAATACCGGAGAATCATCATCAGCCGCCCCAATGCCCAGTTTGATACGGATATCGGTTCCCTGCCTGGGGATGAGCAGGAGAAGATATCACCCCTGATGCGGCCTGTCATTGACAACCTGGAGCAGCTGATTGATTCCTGCGAGGAAAAAAGATATGAGGATGAGACAGCGTTAAAGGGCAAGGTGGACGAGATTTTTGACCGGGGATTAATCCAGGCAGAAGCCCTTAACTTCATAAGGGGGCGCTCCATTGTCAGGACCTATCTGATTATCGATGAGGCCCAGAACATGACACCTGCCCAGGTCAAAGGCATCATCACCCGCGCAGGCAAAGGAACCAAGATCATCCTTTTAGGCGACCCCAACCAGATTGACCGGAATTTCCTGGATGAGCGCACCAATGGGCTCAGTTACGCGGCTGAACATATGAAGGGAAGCACGCTGTGCTGGCAGATTACCCTGACCGCAGATGAGTGTGAGCGTTCCCTGCTGGCCATGGATGCGGTCAAACGGATGTAGGTTTCTAAAATTACCATTAAGAATTCCGCACCCACATTGATTTTAACGGTGATTTAAGGTATAGTTACACTCATGTGGATGTGGGAAAGGAAATGATACAGATGTTAAACCGTTTAAGGGATAAGTTCCAGCGCTTCATGATAGGAAGATACGGCATGGACCAGCTGGGACAGTTCATGGTATCGGCCGTGCTTGTGGTGATTGTCATTAACCTGTTCGTGCGTGCGGCGCTGCCGTCCATGATACTGAACATGCTGGAGCTGGCAGGCCTTTTTGCCATGTATTTCCGTATGTTTTCAAAGAATGTGGGACAGCGGTACCAGGAGAACCAGGCATATCTGAGAAAGCGTTTTTATGTGACGGAATACTGGAAAAAGGTGAAGTTTTATTTTGCGGAGGGACGCAGATACCGTATTTTCAAATGTCCTGGTTGCAGCCAGAAGATACGTATTCCACGGGGACATGGCAAGGTAAGCATCCATTGTCCCAAGTGCGGGAAGGATTTTATTAAGAAGACCTGATTCCATAGGGCGTGTCCGTGTATACGGACACGCCTTATCTGACGGAAAGCAATCTT
>OBXM01000499.1_pt1 | contig 38710 bp, 36 predicted proteins | sample 1538141 | NCBI WGS metagenome assembly OBXM01 (sample SAMEA2580153, study PRJEB22360) | human gut metagenome | biome: human gut; feature: human-associated habitat; material: faeces | place: Denmark | collected 2008/2010 | reverse complement strand
TGACATTTTTCCGCGAGTTGAGCCAATTGTGGGCGGCGAGCCATCGTGCCATCCTCATTTAGAATCTCACAAATATAGGCCGCTTCACTTTGATTGGTCAATTTTGCTAAATCCAATGCAGCCTCGGTATGGCCCCTTCTTTCCAGCACCCCGCCTATTCTTCCGATCAACGGGAAAATATGACCTGGTTTTTGAAAGTCCTCTTCCTTAGTTTGAGGATTAGCCAATGCTCGGATCGTTCGCGCGCGTTCTTCAGCAGAAATTCCTGTTGTCGTTGAACGGTGATCGACACTTATAGTGAAGGCTGTTTTGAAAGTATCCGTATTTTGCGCGACCATTTCAGTTAGCTGCAAGCGGTCAGCTAGTTGAGCTGAGATAGGTGCGCAAATCAACCCTCGAGCAAATTTCGTCATAAAATTCACGCTTTCCATCGTAGCTAGATTAGCGATCCCAACAAGGTCTCCTTCCGCTTCCCGGTCGTCATCATCAGCAACAATAATTAATTGCCCATTTCTTAAATAGTCTAATGCTGTTTCGATTTTATTTTTACTCATAGGACATTTCCTTTCTTCCGCCACGGATCAGTTGATTGGCTTTGACATATTTTCCTAATAGATCTGTTTCAACATTCACTGCTTCACCGCGGTTAAGTCGCCCCAGATTGGTTTGATTTTTGGAATGAGGAATCAGTCCAACGGAGAAATAGCGCAGTGTGGTCTCGATAATCGTCAAACTAACCCCATTCAATGCGATAGAGCCCTGTGGAATGATCTCATTTCTCAGTTCGTCGGGATAAGCAAATGTCAGAATCAGCGCATTCTCCAACACACGCTTTTCTAGCAGCGTTGTCGTAGTATCTACATGACCTGCCACCAAGTGTCCTTCCAAGCGGCCGTTGAAAGCTAACGCTCGTTCCAAATTGACTTCGTCATTGATTTTTGCGGTCGAAAAGGTGGTTCGTTGATAAGTTTCCGGCATGATCTCGACAGTGAATTCTTGTTTGCCAGTCTTGATCGCTGTCAAACATACGCCATTGATCGCCATACTATCGCCAACCCGATAATCCGTTAACAATGCTTCAGAAGCATGACAAGTCAATGCAATGGTGCGACCACTAGGCACGATCCGTGTGATCTTACCCTTTTCTTGAATGAGTCCGGTAAACATTTTCCTGCCTCCTTCCAACGATCCTTAACTCTTCTCCGACCGGTTCAACAGTGACTTCCGTTAGCGCAAACATCTGATTCACTTCTCGAGAACTAGCAAAACTCGCTGTTCCATTGCCGCCGATAAGTTTTGGCGAAAGATAGGTGATAACTTGATCCCAATAACCATCCGCCAGAAAGGCATCATGAATGCTGCTTCCGCCTTCAACATAAACCGATTGAATCTTGCGTCGATACAATTCTTTCATGACAAACGAGAGAGTCAGTGAAGGCGTGGTAATGATTTTCACGTGATTTGAGAAAACAGTTTGGACTTTTTTCGTAGTAAAGACCAGTACAGGACTACTGGTATCCTCAAAAAGAGTTAGTTGCTGTTTCAAGGTTTCTCCTTTACGATCTAGGACCACTCGATAAGTCGGAAAGGCAGCCTCTGTCCGCAAAGTAGGATTATCGATTAAGGCAGTGCGGCTCCCTATCAAAATAGCCTGATAGTCTGAACGTTCCTGACGAACCCGGCGCAATGCAGCTTCACCGGTTATCCTTGTTCGCTGACCAGCTAAAGCGATTTTTCCATCAAGTGTGGTTGCTTGCTTTAAAGCCACAAAAGGACGTTGCTCTTCGTGATACGTATTATAGTGGCGATTGATTTCACGTACCTCCTTTTCTAAAACACCGGTGATCACTGCTACTCCTTGTGATTCTAAAAACGCTTTGCCCTTGCCAGATACCAACGGATTGGGATCCAATTGACCAATTACCACTTTTTTGATGCCGCTTTGTAGAATAGCAGTTGTACAAGGTGGCTGTTTTCCGTAATGGTGGCAAGGCTCAAGGGTCACATAAATGGTTGAATCAATTAGTTTTTCGGGGGAACTACATGAATCGATGGCGTTCTTTTCCGCATGTGGCTGGCCATAAGCCATGTGGCTGCCTACAGCAACTATTTCCTCATCTTTCACAATGACAGCACCGACTAAAGGGTTCGTGAAGGTTTGTCCTTTGCCTTTTAGTGCTTCGGATATAGCGCGCTTCATATACGTTTCATGCATAAACATTCCTCCTTTCTTTAAATAAAAAGACCTCGTGCATAAGTACACGAGGTCATGATTAGACAAACTCAAAGAAACGATGACCAAAAGGATAGACTCCTCCCGTCAATATTCTTGTAAGTTTTTCTTCTCCCATCCAGACTTTAACTGTCGGTTCCAGAGTTTCACTGGATCAACCGCACGAATGCGGGTCACGGACTTCAAGCATTGCTTGTCACCGTCGGTCGGGAATCACACCCTGCCCCGAAGAAACATATTCAATTCACGTTAGATACTACTATTTTTTAATTCAGGTGTCAAACCCCTCTTCTATCCTTTTTAAATAACAATTAAAACAAATGTTTAAGTCCAACATTCGCCGTTATCTGAGAAGACTTTAAAAAGTTTTTTAGAATTTAGCGACCTCCAAGCAAACAATTAAAAGAGGTTTCCTGGATAAATTATTTCTCTTTTTATATTTTATTTATTTCGATTGAATAACACGTTTTTTGAACAGATAAAAAAAGACTTTTAAAGAGTTTAAGAAACAATCTCTTTAAAAGTCTTGTGAATGGAATAAATATGTTATTTTGCTGTAGTGAAATAAAGTTTCTGACTCGTTAAGTTTTTCAAAGAAAGCAGAAAGAAACTGGCAGCTAATAAATCGGCACTTCCGCCGGGTGAAACATTTTGCTGTTGACAATAGTTGTTCAATGCTTCAAAAGCGGCGCTAGGAATGGGCTGTTTATTGGCTTGCTTTGCCAACTGTTGAACATGGTTCAGCACTTGTTTATCGCTGCGATACAAAATACAAGTATCATCAAGAGTGGCCATGATCGCTAGGAGCATATGGAGTCTTTTTTCTGGTGAATCTTTTATTTGTCGTGACAAAAAATCAGATAATGCCACTTGAACATGAGGAAAACCTGCTGCTGCTTCCCCAAAAGCACCCGTATAACCATATTTTTGTTTGACTTTGTTTCCGTGACTTCCAGTAGCCGCAACTTGTATCCGACGATCTGGATAAGCGACCAGTTGTTGAATCTCTGTAAAAATCTTTGGTAAAAACAACTGACGATCACAGCTGTATTGGCTACTGATCACACTGATAAACAATCCCATTGCCCAAATGGCCCCTTTATGGGTATTGACTCCACCAGTAGCTGCAAACATGGCTGTTTCAGCACGGCGACCAATCTCAGCGATCGCTTCTCTGACGGCTTGGCTCGGTCTTTTTTGCCAAGAAGCCAGCGCCATTTCTTCAAAAAATGGTGTCAGCGTTTGTGCAGATAAGACAAATAGTTCGTGATTCATATCGCTATGTGAACCATTTGTAAAACGATCGACTAAGCCTGGCTTGGGTGAGAGTTCCACTTCATCGATCAGCGCTTTTTCAACTAGTTTTGCCAGTTGATGACAGGTAGCGAAGGCAGATTGTTCTTCCATAAGATCCCCTCTTTTTATGAATTAATTACTAAATGGTCCTTTGATCCCTAACCAAATCACATGCAGAAGATAGCTTAATAAAAAGCTGCAGCTGGCAGTAGCTAAGTAGGCAACAAGAATCATGATTCCCGTTGGCAATTGTAATAGTGTATCTTTGAAACAAACTAGAATAACTTGAAATACAAATACATTGGCTAAATAGGTACGGTACGCATATACAGATAACCATTTGAATGCACGAAGCTGTGGTGCATTGTTCTTGATCATAGTTGAGCCTAACATAAAGACGCCGAAGATCACCACTAAGCTATAAAGACTTTGTAATGTATTCAAATAAGGTGCATGAGCGAAAGAAAGATCTCCGCTAAAGTGTAATAAATGATCAGCTGAAAATAAAGCTAATACTAAGCCAACTGGCAATAGTGCATAGCGCATTTTATATAAAAAGCGGTAAATGGCTTCATGATACATCAATGCCGCTTCGCCATAAATACCATAAATCACAAAGCTAGCAACGAAACGATCCAATAAGTACCAGTTGTCATGATGAGGTCCGGCAAAAACTTGCGCATCATAGAATAAATACCAAGCTACATATAAAACTGTCGCAACGATTAGGACAGGCCAAACATTTTTCTTGTTTGAAAAGACTTTGTAGCCTAACCATACGAAAAACGGCATCAATAATTGAATTTGAAGCATCATCACGGTATACCATAGATGGGGTGCGCCGTCACCGGTAATATATTTCAATAAGAATGAAGCAGTATCTGTGTAGGGTTGACCTTGTTGAACGGCTGGAAAGAGCCATAAGTATGCAGTCGTCCACAACAGATAAGGAACCACTAATTCAAAGAATTTTTCTTTCAGAAATTCCCAATAAGAAAGATGTTGGCTTGTTTTTACCATATTATAAACAATTGCAAAAATAAACATTGGTGCGGTGTATTTCACGATGACATAAAATATACCAATAAAGGCGGCGGTTTTTTCGTTTTGGACATTTGCTAAAGCAAAACTCAAAACAGTCTGCATCATAACGGCGGTCACAGCAAAGACTTTTAGGAAGTCGCTGATATTGATTTTGATTTCTTTATTCTCGAACATTTTTTTCGCTCACTTTTCTTATATTTACCAAATCTCGTTGGTGAGTTTTGGACCCTCGTCTGTCTTAAGTAATAGTTTCTTTTGGGGGTTCCTCAAATATTCTTTTAAGGAAAAACCGCCTTTTTTAGTTATTACTTGAATATCTAAATCATTGAAAAAATCTTTATTGTCCTGAATGAGTTGTAAAGGAAGTTGAGTGGCAGAATCAGCATAAAGCAAGAGATCCAAGTCACTGGTTACTTTGATCGCGGTTTGGTCTGAAGCCAATTCAAACCCCAAACTGCCACCCACACCCCACTGACAATCACACAACAATCGTTGTGCCTCACGATATTGGCGATAAACAGGATAATCTGCAATGTCTTTTTGGCGAAAACTTTCTTTGGCAATCAGCTGCCATGGATGAATGGTCGCCATCACATACTTGGAAAGTATCTCGGTGCCGAAGCGCTGTACCCGTTTTGTTCCTCGAAAGCCGACAAGGATATGTTGTGGGCTTTGAGGAATGCCTCTACGGACAGTCGCATACATTTTTTCCCTTTGTTGCAGCCAATCTGGTAAAACGAGATCAGCAAGCGCTTGGTTATCGATCAATACAATATCGTGGGCAAAGTTCATTGTTTAATCAGTCCATTCTTCATTCATACGGGCAAAAACTTTATTTGTTTCTAAACGACCGCCTTTAACAGCAATCTCGTTGGTGTATCGGTTGGTCAACATAGTGTCGTTTGTTTGACGAACATCAAGAATCGCTGCATTGATGGCGTCGATCACCGCATTGACATGGTCAGCGCTGGTTTCTTGATCCGTAATTGATTCTAAGAAAGTGAAAATCGCACCAAGCTTCGTATAATTTTTGATGTCGTAGGCAATACTTGGCACTTTTTCTGCTGCTGCTTCGATCGCTGCGATTGAACGTTTTGTTACACGGCTGGCGCTTTCTTTAGACATTGCTTGAACAGTGATATTGGTACTATTCAAAGCGATCAAGCGACTAGATTGTAAGCCATGGGCTAAGAATGCACCAGAGATCGCATTCCCAGCGATAAAGCCAATCACTGGATGACCTGCTTGACGCAATTTTGCATAAGCTGCAGCACTATTTGCTAAGGCTACGTGGATTCCAATCAATTCTTCGTTATAACCGTAAGCTTGACTTGGTACGTCGATCACGACAACAACCGGACGTTTCACGGCCTTCTCTTTGTCTTCTTGATAAACGGTTTCTAAGACATGAGCCATTTCAAAACCTTCGATCAAGCCAACTTCCCCATTACGAACACGGTACATTGGGTTTTGTGCATTTGGGACAATGGCTGTGACAACCGCATCTTCGTTGAATAAGTTTGAAGCTGCAGCATAAACCGTGGCACTTGTAGAAGTTGGGTGTTTCAACCCTGTCAATGCCGCAAACCAGTCGTAACCAACACTTGTAGCAGCATCTTCTGTCCCTTCTGTTACGTTGATTTCCTTCACAGCTGCTGATTTGTGAGCGGCTAATGCTTGATTGTACGCGTCAATCGCCAATGGTTTGGATAAATCTAGTTTTGCCAACAAAGAAAGATAAAAGTCGGCGTTTTCGCTGCGATGGCTGTCTTTCTTTTCGTTGATTGCTGCAATCACAGCTGCTTTGATTGCCTCAACGCTATCTGTTACTAATTCATCAACGATTTGCGCATTCAACCGTTGCCGGGCACCGATCGTGTTCCAGATCAAGTCTTTATCACTGGAATCAAATTCGCGAACACCCGCTTCTTGTTCAATCACTTCTGGTCCATTTAAACCGATCCGGGCTTTTTTGGTAGCAATCAAATAGCTCATTAAGGCTGAAGTGATGGACATCCCACCAAATGAACCAACACGACCAGGAACTAAGCCGATGACTGGAACATATTTTTTCAAAGCGACGATCAAATTACCAATTTCAGAAATCGAGAGCAACCCGTAATTGGCTTCTTGCAAACGGACACCACCAGTATCCAATACAATGATTGGATAGATTTCGTGGCCGTTTTGGTTTTCTTCCAGTACATGGGTCAAAGCGGTAATGATTTTCGCACCGGAAACTTCACCGATACCGCCACCTTGGAATTTACCTTCCATAGCAATAACGACAACTTCTTTGTCAGCAATTTTACCGCGGCTAACCACGATCCCGTCATCACTTTGGGGAACAATATCTTGTGCGACCAAATTAGGCGCGATCATTTGATCAAAGGGATCAATCAATTCACGGCCATTATCAACTAACGCATTGACACGTTCGCGGGCATTTAATTCAACAAAACTATTTTTCATCTGAAAGTTCCTCCATTGCTTGTGTTAATCGAAGATAGACAACTCCAGGAGTAGCACCAAAGTCATTGATAACCATGTCTGCGGTGATTGGGTAACGTTCAAAGAAGCGTGTCAAAACATTTTGCCAAACATCGCCAAAGCCGTCACTTCCGGTACAAATCTTCACTGAAGTTTCCGCTTTATCTGTTGGAAAAAGTAAAATTTCTAAATCGCCTGAACCCACCACACCAACATGGATTTTTTCTTTGATGGGTTTGGTTGTTTTATAGGTATATGCTAATTGTTCCATTTTATTCTTCTCTCCTTTATGACCAAGTTCTAAATTTCATAGGTGGTTGATACAAGCCATCAGACCATTCAATCAAATCATCCACGGTTTGCGCAGCTAGTAATGAACGTTTCGCATCGCTGCGTTTGATACCAAGATCTTCTGGTAATTTTACAATGCCAGCAGCACGCAATTGATCCAATGATTCTTTGGTACTCGTCATACCTAATGGGGTGACACCGCCGATTGCTGCGATTGCTGCTTGTTTTTGTTCTTTAGAAGTGGCTTTATAAAGGTAAGCAATTCCTTCTTCGGTCACAATATGAGTTGTGTCATCACTGTAGATCATTACAGGGGCGTTGGCTAATCCCGCTTGTTTTTGAACGTCCAATGCATCTAGTGTTTCAACAAAGACTGGTTTTTTGTTTGAGCTGTAAGTTTCGACCATTTGAACAACTAATTTTTGACCTTTGCCTAATGGATCCTTTTCGTCACGCAATGATTGCCATGCCGGTGTTGAGTGACGACGACCGCCAGGGTTATGACCCATGTTTGGCGCACCGCCAAAACCAGATAAACGTCCTTTGGTTACGGTTGAAGAATTTCCTTCATAATCCAATTGCAGAGTGGAACCGATGAACATATCAACCGCATATTGACCAGCTGTTTGCGACAAAGCACGGTTACTACGCATCGTACCGTCTTTCCCAACAAAGAAAATATCTGGACGAGCAGCAATATATTCTTCCATCCCTACTTCGCCGCCAAAACTGTGAATGCTTTCGACCCAACCAGATTCAATAGCAGGAATCATTGTTGGATGTGGATTTAAGACCCAGTTTTTAGCAACTTTCCCTTTGATTCCTAACGTTTCGCCATAGGTAGGTAAAAGTAGCTCGATCGCGGCAGTGTTGAACCCAATCCCATGATTCAATGATTGAACTTCATGTTCGGCATAAATTCCTTTTAATGCCATCATTGCCATCAAGATTTGTAATTCGGTGATGTTTTGAGGGTCCCGAGTAAATAATGCTTCTAATTGATAAGGTTGATCAGCCAGGACAACGATATCGATCCAATCACTTGGAATATCGACCCGTGGCAATTCGTCTACCACTTCATTGACTTGCACGATGACGATGCCATCTTTAAAAGCAGCAGCTTCAACGATAGTTGGTGTTTCTTCTGTATTGTAGCCTGTATAAAGATTTCCTTGTTTATCGGCTTTGTCTGCAGCGACAAGAACGACATTAGGAATCAAATCAACGAACAAACGTCCGTATAATTCTAAATAAGTATGAATATCGCCTAATTTCATTGTGCCGTCTTCGATCATTTGAGCGACACGTGTGCTTTGGGCACCAGCGTATGAAAAATCGATTTTTGCTGCGATGCCTTTTTCAAAAATAGTTAAATGTTCTGGACGAGAAATACTCGACATGATCATATGCAATTGATTGACTTTATCTGTATTGACTTGTTCCAAACTTTTTGAAAGGAAGCTTGCTTGTTTTTGGTTATCTCCTTCTAGAACGACTTTGTCACCTGGTTGAATAACCGTTTCTAACACTTCGATAATGGTTTCAGTTGGTACATATTTTCCATCAAGCAAATGTTCGATTTTTTTCATTGTTTGGGCTTTTTGCTCGCGTTTGCTGGCCCAGTTTCTTGCTGGTTTTTCCATTGTGTTCATCTCCATTTTTGATATAGGAATATGGCATCATCAATACCGTGTTGGTCCAAGTTGATGGTTCGGATCACCTTGTTTTCACCAAATTTCGCATGAATCAGCTTTGTTAAGGTATTGCCGGGAGGAAATTCAAGAGCGATATCGGTTCCCATTTCTTTTATGACATCCATCATTTTGTTCCATTGCACTGGATGAGCAATATTTTGTAACAGATCTTTGCGGATCTCCGCTGGATCAGTTGTCAATCGTCCGTCTATATTTTTGACATAAGGACAAGCTGGCGAATTGATCGTGACGTTCTGCAAGAAGGGCTCAAACTTTTTGACGGTTTCGTCCATCAATTCACAATGAGATGGAACAGGAACTGCTAGTAGCTTTGCGGTCTGGGCATGATACGTTTTCGCATGGTCTAATGCTTGCTGCAAACCCTTGATATGTCCAGATAAGGTATGTTGCATTGGGCAATTTTCATTAGATAGATACACGGGAAAATTGATGTCAAAACTTTCTGCAACTACCTTTTCCGCTTCTGATCTTGTCAGCCCAACGATTACACCCATCGCATAGTCCGCAGGATACGCTTCTTTCATCAGTGTCGCTCGATGATAGACCAGACTGGCAGTATTTTCAAAGCTCAGACATTCACTAGCCAATGCTGCGCAAAAAGCGCCGATTGAATGACCTGCGACCAAATCAGGATAAATGCCTGCTTTCTTGATCTGGTCGGTATAATAAGCAGCTTTGACAAGCATAGCTAATTGAATATAGACAGTGTCATTTTCAATGTTCGATGCCTTTTTCAATTGATAGCCAGTAGCTTGTTCCAAGCGAATGAAGTAATCATCTGGTACATCATGCAACATGTCGCTTGTTTGACTGCCTTGACCTGGGAATAAGAAACCTGTACTCATGAAGAACCTCCTTAACAATTTCTCTTACACTGTTATTCTAGTCAAAGTTTGTTATAATAAAAAATACCAATTTGATGAGTATCCATAACAAAAAGGTATGGAATAAGGAGTGTCCTATGAACCTCGAACATTTACGTTATTTCCAAAAAGTCGCGGAATCTAAAAATATTACTCAATCTGCGCAAGAACTGTATATTTCGCAACCGGCATTGAGCCGGGCCATGAAACATTTAGAAAGTGATTTAGGCGTGCCTTTGTTCTATCATACTGGCCGTCACATTGAACTGACGATGTATGCGGAAGAATTTTACCCTTATGTCACTAAAACACTGGAACAATATGACCAGGGATTAGAAGCGATTCGATCTCTTAATGAAGAAATCATTCCTTCCATCACGATCTATTCTGAAGTTGCCTCGGTATCAATTCCCAATTTGGTCAAAACTTTTGTTGAGAAGCACCCAGATATTCAACTTTCAATCAAACAACACGGAAAAGCTGAAAAGGAAAAAGGTCGGGTCTTTTACATTACTTCTGAACCGAAAACCGGAATGACGAATTTACCCATTTTTACCGAACCGATTTTGTTGGCCATTCCTAAAAATCATCCATTAGCGAAAAAAGCAGCGCTATTGACCGCTGATATCGTTGATTTGCCACTAATCATGCTGGTATCGAATACACCATTACGACGTACTATTGACGAAGCATTTGAATCAAGAAAAATTGCTTTGAGTATTGGCGCCACCACAGATGATCCGGCAACATTGCGTTCATTAATCAATCAGGGATTAGGGATCACCTTCTTTCCTAAAGTGACCTGGGGCTACAAAGAAAGTGCCCCATTCGTATTGCGCACCTTGGATGATTTCCCGCTCTCTCGTACGATTTATCTGTCTTCCAGCTTTACCGAGGGCCATCCCATCGCAAAAATGATCGCGAAAACGTTGAAAGAGTTTTATCTCTCCTAAGATCGAAATAAAAAGACGAAGTGCTAATTGCCTTTTCGTCTGCCACCTAATTTAAATGAAAATCACAAAAAAAATCCACTTTATACGAGTGGATTTTTTTTTGTGATTTTTACTGTTTTGCTTGATTAGAAGTTGGAAAAGACCACATCATTGATACCTAAGTAATTCAGGACATACAAAAACAGGACTGCTCCGTTGATGAATGTAGAGATCAAAATAATCCCATACCTAATAGAAACGACCCGGTAAAAAAGATGGGGCTGGATACGAGCAAATTTTTTACCGCTATAGGTGAAAGCGATAATCAATAAAATGAGGGCAAAGAATACTTGTAAGATCATTCCCAACAAGTACAAGGATTGTGACGGTATGGAATGCAATTGAAAAAAGTAGCTAGCACAAGTAATCAAATCAATTAAAATAGCGATGACTGGCATCGAGAATTCCTTCTTTCACTAATAGGGTTTACACAATATAGCACGAAAAATGCCAGTCAGTAACTATCATTTTTGTCATCTCCAATCAAATCCTTCAATAGTAAAGAGAACAAAAAGGGCTAATTGAAGAAGAGCAATTTTTTTAAGTAATTCTTTTCATTCTTTGATACTATAATAGTAATCCACAACATTGATTTGAAAAATGACGAAGGAAAATAGTGATTCACTTCTCTCAACTACTTATAAAGGAGCGCTGTTATGACCTACTCGGAACGGTTTACCTATGAAATGATTGAATCAAAATTTGATACGACAAGTTTTGACCCAACACCGTATATTAAAAGCACTTTGCTGGACCACTCGTTAAGAGAAAAATTAGTTAAAAATGTCATTGATGGCAAGAATCACATTAATTATTATTTCAATAGTTACTTGATTATTGAACGAGCTTCTCTGTTGGAGCCAACACTTTTTTATCCATACTGGGAGGATTTTTGGCAACTGCATGCCCATAAAAACTCCTATCATCGACGAATCGCCCATGATCTGGTCAGCCATTTAGTTGCTTGTGATATTGAGAATAAGTTTTCAAATATCAAAGACGATTACCTGGGGATGATTGAAACTGAAAAAATCAGCAACTTGCTGATTATGCTTCAAAATGCGATTCGTGTTGCTCAAATTACCCCTCTTGAGGCATTGCCTGCTCTGTTCTCCAAGTTAGAAAACCTACCGCACCTGACAGATAAGCAGAAACAAAGAATCAGTAAACTGCATCGGGAATACGGAACAGCCAGTTAATAAAAGAAGGCGAACAGCAACATTGCCTGTTTGATTTTCTTTAGAAGTTTCTTATTTAAATGGGTTTAGTATTTAAAGAGAGTGCCACATAAAAGTAGAGGCGAACTAAGCATTTCTCCTTTCATAAGCTTGTCCCCTTCTACTTTTTAGCGCTAAAGAAGCTTTTCTAGGACACGATTAAGAAAAGGAGATTTTTATGAAAGCTGAAACAAGACTTTTTGAAACGGTTAAATCGGAGTTACTTCAGCGGTATCCGACAGGTTGGGGTGGTGTTGCCGGTGCCTATTTAGATACTGATGAAATAGTAATTGGCATCTCGCCAGACTTTCCGAATGCCGGTTCCAGTGTGTGTATGGAACTAGGTTGTATGTTGGAAGCGGCTAAAATGAATGCACGAATCACCCATACCCTCTGTTTGGTTCGAGAGGACGAAAATGCTCCCTTCAAAATTCTTTCTCCCTGCGGCATATGTCAAGAACGGCTGGCTCTTTGGGGTGGTGATGTGTTGTGTGCATTGACCACAAAAGATGTTGACAGGATTGAATTTGCAGAATTGAGAAGCTTACAGCCTCATCATTGGCTTGAGGCTTATCAGAAATAAGGATATAATCGAAGGGTGTTTATAACAGATGATGGAAAACCAAATGAATATAATCGAAACAGCCATCCAGTTAAGAAAAGCTGGAAAATTTCAAGATTCAAATGACTTATTGCTAAAAATCTATCCAACTAATCCTGAGAATGCCTATCTAAATTATCAAATTGCTTGGAGCTTTGATGTCTTAGGAAAAGAATCTCAAGCGGTGCCTTATTATGAACGAGCGATTCAATTAGGATTGACTGAGCCAGATCTGGAAGAAGCCTACCTGGGATTAGGCAGTACTTACCGGGCTTTAGGGAACTATCAAAAAGCGGAACAAGTTTTAAGTGAAGCACAAGATAAATTCCCGACTAATAATGCGCTAAAGGTGTTTTATGCGATGGCTCTATTTAACCTTCAGCAATACAGCCAATCCAATCAAATTTTATTAGAACTGCTGGCACAAACTTCATCGGATCAAAATATCAGAGATTATCACAAAGCGATTGCTTTTTATGCTGACAAAATGAATCAAACTTGGGAATAGAATTCCGTAGAAAAAGGACTAGCTGTTTCGCTAGTCCTTTTTCTATAGAATTTATGGAACTAGTTGAATCAAAAATGATCTCACACAACTATTACTCCTTATTGGTAAAGTGCCAGTCTATCTAAGTGAAAATACCAAGTTTTTTAGCAAAAAGTCATTTGGTCTTGCGATAGTAATCTTACTTACTAGGAGTACCTTTATCTGTAGTTTTTTTGTTCTCTGAACTAACATGGTAAGCAACTGAAAAACCTATAAATAAGCCCCCAGTTATCCACCATTTGAAAGGTCTATCGATTAGAATAGATAGTCCCAAATTCAAAAGCAACCCGGCTAAAAAAAGAACCAAAAAAAATTTATAATTTTTCATGTCACCTACCTATTCTGATCTTAAATGATGATCGTTTAGTTGTAGCGCTAAGATATTCTGACATATCAACACAAGAAGATTGTTGATTCTCCTTTTCTTGAGGCAAATTAACAAGACAACATTATCTGACTCTGGGTCAATAATGTTGTCTTACCAAAATTTTAAAGTTTTTTTCTCTACCATCACTAATTATTAAGGAGCCAATGTTCCTCTAATATTTAGCGATGGATTTTGTTGCTCAAATTACCTAGTCTGGCGCGTCTTCAAAAGTCCATCGTAAAGAACCATGATAGCTTCCTATATTATCAGAAGGATGGACAACCAATTTTAGATCTTTCGATAAATCAAAAGAAGCACTTCCACTTCCTGACCAGATTTCTTGGTCGGAATTATTGATCTGAAAGTCTGTTTTATCGCCTTTTATGATTAAACGATGAGCTAATACGTTTTTCTGATCATTCATAAGCGGCTGTTCTTCTTTGACTTTCACTTTCCAGCGACTTCGATCTAGCTTACTATGATCTTCGATTTGAGCCTTATCTTTAGTAATTGGAAAGACGACTTTGTCCTCTGTAGGAATAGCAACTTCACCGAAACTGATTTCATCGGGAAGAGACAAGCTAGGGCCTTTTTCCTTTTCAATGATCCGCGTTTCCATATTCGATTCTTGACCGTCTGTATCTTTCATGTAAAAAGAAACCTCATGACCAATCCATTCTTCAGGAAATGCGAAGGTAATTTTAGCATCCCCTTTTTGAGGAGCAGACGGAATTTCTTTTACAACTTTTTCTTCATCCTGATACTTGGCAACGAAAGAGAGAGTTGTCGCTTCCTCTTTTGAAGGGTCTTGAGAGTATTGGATAGCTAACTCTCTTTTGTTGTTAAACCTTGAGACCAGTAAAGGACTTTCTTTATTAAGGAGTTCAAAGTGTAAAGGCTGTCCTTTTTTGTAATAATGAGCAATCACTTGCTCATCTGGCAAAAAAAGTCCTCTGTCTTTTTCTGTCCTTTTTATTGGATAGTATCCTTCTATTTGCGGATATTCATCAGAAAAATCAAAGGAGGTTGTAACGATCCCCTCCTTAACAAATGGCGCCTGCAAAATATCATCATTCTCATCTAGGAAAGGGACAGTCACTTTCCCTAGATAATTCACCAAAGATTCTCCGGAATGCTCTCCTATTTTTTGCTCATTTCGGAATGTTTGAGTGCTAAACGGCAGTGATAGCTTCCCCTCTTTGACGAGGTCAACATTTACTGGGTATGATGCACCTTCCCATGTTAGATCTACAAAATAGGACAAAACAGTATCATATAACTCTGGGGAATTAAAATCTTTAATTTTAAAACTGATAACATCACTATCTGAAACATTTTCAATGGTAAAATATTTTGTCACATCTTCCCCGCTAAAATTGACGACTTTGGCATTTTTGATGGAATATTGTTTTGTATTATACATATCTTTTAAATTGAAAGAAACTTGGATAGAATTATTTTTTTGCCAATTTTCTATATTTGGAATAGTTTGCTGCGCTTTCAAGTAGACATCCTGATTTGCTTTTTCAAAAGATGATTGAACGCCGTATGCAACAGGAAATTCTGGTTTTGCTAAAAATTTGGTATCATACTTTACCGACGAAGTAGTGGCATCATTATTATGGATCACAAATTTCATACTAGAAATTGCCTTGGTAGTTATTTCAAAACTTTGCCTTGGATCAACTGCCCATTCCCCGCCGCCTGCTGGATTTTTGAAATATACCCAATAATCATCTGCTCCTCCATCCCAAACATCATACCTGACATTTGTAGGATTGTTGGCGTACAATCCTTTGATCAGAGAACTTGGAGACAAAAAGCCGACATATTTATTTTGATTTAAGCCATAATAATTTAAAGTTGTTTCCAAAAATAGTGGGTTCCCGTTTTTATCCAAAAAATCATAGTTAACGATCATTTCCCCATAAATATAGATTCGCAAAAAATCTTTTTTCGTGAAATAAATCGATCCTCCATCTAGATTTCCTTTATTTCTTTCAAGTGTTATCATCAGATTAACTTCTTGCCCTTTATAGAAGCCGACATTTTTTACTAATGCTTTACTTCGATTCGTATTTCGGTTAACTTCTATGAAACTCTTACTCGCTTTTCCTTCTAGAGGTGTAACTGACAAACGATCATTGTAGTGCATGACAAATGTATTCTCAGCTGGTGTCACTGATTGATTGGCCCAATGAAAGTAGCCTAGATCAGTTAAAGGTCTTGGTGCAGCTTCTGCTGTAACTGCACCTAAAAAAATGCCGGAAAATAGTATCAACCAGTAGATTAGATGCTTATATCTTCTCATAAGGCATCCCGTTTATCCTTCTGATTCTTCTTCAATAAGTAAAGCGTAATAGCTGTGCCTAGTAATAGTACACCGAATCCTTGTAAGAAAAACGGCCTTTCTTCTCCAGTTTTTGGCAATGTTTTAGGTCCTACAGCCACACCATTATCCCCAACCGCTACTTTTTCCATTGGGATTACTTGATTTTTATTGGTAGGCTGATAGAAAGAGATTCCTACTTCGCTTTTGACTTGTTCACTTGCTGATACTGATACTGCTCCCCCAAGTAATACCATCAATAAGAATAGACTAAAGATTTTTTTCATTGTTCTTCCCCCATTCTATTGCTTTTTACGTTTCATATTGTAAATATAGCCGACTAATACCAGAATGATCACTAAGAACAGTGCAGCAATCACATAAATGAAGGTGTTGTCTTTTTCTTTGTTTACTTCGACTGCTTTCGTGTTAAGTTCTTCATCTTTCCCCTTGATTTCAAAGTCTTTCTTCAATTGCCATGCTTTTCCTTCGTCATTTTTCAAATCAATGACTAATTCATAGGTTCCTTTTTTTAACGGATCATTGTTCCAGCTGATTGGCAGACTGAATTTAGTCCGAGGAGCAAAAGAGACTTTTTTATTCATTTCTTTTAGCACATCTTTTTGGCCTTTTTTAGTGACCGTAGCATGCATATCCAATTTGCTCATGAGTATAGGTTGCGAATTCTCCAGGTCAGCAAAAACTGTTAAATAGCCATTATCTAAACCCGGCGTAACCTTTGTCAAAGCAAAGTCTGGTTGCACTTTTTTACCAGAACAAATCAATTTCGCTCCAATCGTATAGGCAAATTTGTTGTTTAGAGTAAACCCTTTGGATTGTTCTTCTTTTCCTTCCGTGTCTTCATAGCAATAAAATCCGCCTAGCACAGTTCCATCGAACCCTGCTTTAGGAATTTTCAGTTCAAAAGTAACATCTTTTTCTTCTTCCGGTTTTAAGGAGATTTTTTGTGACTTTGAAATCAGTTCTTCAAAAGAAGGTCCTCCAAGAAGTTTTTCCCCATGTTTAGAATAGTCAATTGCCCCATTCTGATTGGTTACTCCATTGTTTGCTTCTACATTGACCTTGATGTCCTTTGTACTGGTATTTCGCAGTTTAAGAACTAACTTTTGTGAACTTCCAGGAGCAACTTTCAAATCGTAATAACTTGCTTCTGATTGTTGATTTTCCGGTAAAACAGCTTGTGCATCAAAAGAAACTTTATTGTCTGTTTTCGAATCGTCCTCAGCAAAGCCATTTAAGGGAGATGTACCTAACAAGAAGAAAATAGAAAAAATAAAAAAGATGGAGAATGCTATTCCCCATCCTCCGTGATTCTTAGGCTGGCGCATCAGTTAACACCCACGTTAGATCTGCTGTATAAGCTTGTGCCTCAACTCCTGCTCGTGGAACATAAAGCTTCACGTTTTGGTTATTGCCGTCTTCCCCTTCAAAAACAGCAGCAAAGCCACCAGCACCTTGCCCCTCTTTAGCAAGCATTAAGTCTTGGTATTGTTCATTCAATTCGAATGATGTGTCTGCCATCTTAGGCATAGGAGATTTGTTGTTTTTAGTGACAACTTTACCATTAGACAATGTCATTTTGGCTCCAGTTAGTTCGTTCCCATTTTCACCAACAAATGGTTTCAATGTCACACCAAGTGACCAACCTTTTGCTCCGCCCCGGGTGTCGTTTACTTGTACGTGTGGTTTTTGGTTCAATGCAAAGTACGTTTCGTCTCCTTGAGAGACTTCATGTTGACCAAATGTGATGTTCGAAGCGAAAGGAATTGATAATGAACCGGTATCTCCTGTACTTGGATCGTCATCATGGGTATCATCAGGAACGATTGGGTCTACATCTTCTCCTGATCCAGGCGTAAAAGTTACGTCAGTTTTGTTCGTAATGCTTGTCAAAGGACTTTCTTGACTGTCTGCTAAAGCAGTCATACTTGTTGCGCTAAGTGCGAGTAGTCCTAGCGCGGTTGTAGCAACCAAAGTTTTTTTCATTTTGTAATTCCTCCTAAATAATAATTGATCTAATTAAGATCTAAGAATATTTTGCCATGCCCGGATTGCTTTTTCTAGTTCAAGAATTTTCTTGTTTCGAGAAGAAATTACGATTTAAAAAAGCAAATCTGCGTTTAACGCAAACTTGCTTTGATACTTGTTAACTGAAATAACACTTCTCCAAGTTGGCGCCAGTTGCGCTCTGTAGGAATGTTTTTCATTAAAATCAATGGAATTTCACCAGTGTTGAAGTAGTAATTTGAAATCACTAAATCAACCTCCCTAATATTTGTTTGGTAATCATAAAATGCAAAGGTATAAGAATGTCCGAAAAGCGCATTGATTTTATTCATCAACCACAGCCGGTGAGTATGATGCAAATCATCATGAACTAAAATTTTTATCGGATCAATATAAAATGAGAAAAGATCGTAGTAATCGAGAATAAAATAATAATTTAAGAATAATTGTTCCCAGTTCTGCAAAAGAAGTGCTAAATCTTGATCTGTTGTGTCAGTCAATCGCTGATGGAATTCTTCAATAATGCGATATTTCTTTGGGCTTTCTTCTTTTACTTCATCGATGTAGGAACGATTAAAAAAAAGATCCGTATTTCCAAAGAAAAAGGAACTACGCTCATGAAACGCAATAAAATTAAAAATTAATTCTTGATCATCAACTGCTAGATTAAACTTAAACATCTCTCTTAAAACTTTATCCAAATGTAAAACAATTTTATAAGAACGGGTTTGATGTTTTTTTTGAACAGTAGCATAACTATTTTCATATTGGCTATTTCCATCGATAATACCAAAAGAATAAATTACTTGATAAAGAAAAAAGAGTTCATTTTCATCAAGAAACAAACCTGACTGATTGTTCCATTTTTGCAATCGCTCAAAATTAGGATCTGCTTGGATCACTGACTGATCATCAACAGTGACAACGACCTTTTTGATTTGACTTCGCTCTAAATTGATCGCCAGCCAATAAGAAAAGACCCTTTTTTGTAAAGGTTCTAATGTGATCTGATAGTTTTTTTCAAAAGAACTTATCAGATGCTCTATTTTGCTTAAAGTTGTTTGGAAAGGCCATTTGTCACCATTTTCTCTAGTAGCGTTCCAATAGAAGTAATAGAAAAAGCTGCGGATTTTTCTCTCATCTGCAGTTAATTGCAATCGATATGGATGGAAATGTATTCGGTAACGATTAAAGTACTGTTCAAGAAGTTTCGCATAACGAAGAACAGTCGAGACACTAGTAAATTGTTTTTCAGCAAAGTCTTTCAAGGTTTTTTCTGGGTGATTGTACATGAACTGAATCAAATGATAATTATAGGATGCTTTGTAAAAATGAAGATAGATAGTGTATATCGGAAAATCTTCTTCTTTTTGGATTTGAAATCGTTTATTATTATCATTCAGCAACAAGATTTTGCTATCATATTTTTCGAATAATTCTGTTAGTTCGTCTATATAATTTAAGATTGATCGATCTGTTACATGAAGGATCTTTTTTAATTCGTCGATTTCACAGGGAGTGTTCTGTTCAAGTAAATAATCTAGTAGAACGATTTTCTTCAAGGATGTTTTTGTTAAAAAAGTTTGCATTGTTCGCACCTCAAATCTTTTGAATTATTTGCTATTCTCTGAAGTTCTTCATTCTAGCCGATCAAGTAAGGTCAGAGAAAAATAACAGCTTCTGGAACTTAAAAAAATCACCTACATATCTTATGGACGTAGGCGAATACTGAAATTAATCATTTAAAAAATCTTTTTACAGACTGATGTTCATTCGTCTATGAACATATATTGTCACGCTAAGTTTTTTGCTGAAGCCCCCATTTAGAAATCAATCTTTTTGATTCTCCAATTAGCTATCAGATAAAGAATAAGGATCATAAACGCTGTATACACAAGATCGATTGCTGCAAAGGACTCTACTCCTAAAAAACTAAGTAAATACAATGGTGTCTCAAATAGAAAAGAAAGCCCGATATTGGCAGCACCAATCGAGATCAAAATTGGTAACAGGATCAGCAATAAAATCGTGATGGTCATCAGTGTTACCCCTTCGTATTTAACAAAAAACGCTAAAATCAACGCAATGCTCAAATAGAAAAGCGGACACAAGAGATAAGCCCCTATCGAAAGCAGAACTGGTTCCCAGGGAACTGTCACTTGAAAGCCAAATTGAAAGACTAAACTAAAAATCAATAATAACATTCCTGCCACAATACCTAGAGCAAATGCAGAGAGCAAAAGCGAAAGAAGATAGTTTCTTCTGCCTTTCTTTGTTTTAAAGAAGAAATCGCCAATATGCGTGTTTTGATCGTCTATTAGGAAATAAACAGCTAGTATAGGCAATAAAATAGGGAAAATAAAGTTAACCGCGCTCAGATAATCAGTGAAATCCAAATGATCTCCCATGAAATAGTTTAGGAATGGCAATGCTAAACAAACCAGGCTAACTGCAATTAAATACTTGCTGCCAAAAGAGACGACGCGTCTTCGAATATCTTTTCTTGTTAATACGGATACATTCATCATTCTTTCTCCTTCCTACATTGAAAAATACAGCTCTTCCAAATTTGATTGGTATTTTTTTATTTCAGTTGGAAATAAATCAAAACGAACAAGTAATTTCATTAATTCAACTCTTACCGAAGCGTCTACGATAAAGGTTTCATTCAATTGTTCATATTCTCCAATTTGGCCGATCAATTTCTCAACGTTGACTATGTCTTCTTTTGAGAAAACAAATTGATAACGCTCTTTTGCGCCGAGTTCCGCATGATAGACAATTTCGCCATTCTTGATGAAATAAGCTCTGTCACAAAGTTTCTCTAAGTCTCTTAAAATATGGCTCGATATGATTATCGAGAGATTTAAATCTTTCGCAAGGTGTTTCAGTGTGTCAATGGTTGCTTGAATTCCATCTGGATCAAGACCGTTCATCGGTTCATCCAGAATCAATAAATCATTCTTATTAATGAGTGCGATTCCCATCCCTAGACGTTGCTTCATGCCTAAAGAGAAGTTCTTTACCTTTTTGTTTTGATAGCCTTCCATGTTAAAAAGCGATTCGATATATTCTAGCGGGTAACTATCATTAGACATAGCCTGAAAATAAGATAAGTTTTCTCTTGCTGTCTTGTTTGGAAAATACTTTGGTCCATCAATCAACATCCCCACTCGTTCATCGCCAGTCACTTCCCCTGTATAGTTAACCGTTAAACCGCTCATTATCTTCATCGTGGTGGTCTTACCCGCACCATTCGGACCGATCAAACCAACGATTTCTCCCGGTCGAACGTCGAGGTCGATATTGTTCAAAATCGGTTTGTTCTCAATCGTTTTAGAAATTTGTTTTAATTCCATTCTACCCACTTCCTTTTCATTTACTATCACCAACCGTTAAAATCACGCCTTTTAAACGAATTTCTTAAAATATTTCTTCCGCTAACTTGTTCAGACTTGTAATTCCTAATGCTTTAGAAAGAAATGTTTTCTTTCTGAAGCGGATAAGTCCGCCATTACCTTCTTGAGAGGAAAAAATACCACTCATCTACAATCTAAAGACATGAAAGTTCCCACAACAATTTTTTAGAATCAGGCCTTTTAATTTTTATACCTTTTATGAATAAACAGTGATGTCTTAATTATATGATGAGACGATCTTTAAGAAACGTCAATTGATAACCTCTTTTAATGAAAAATTGTCATTTTCTCTTTGTACAACTTATTACAGAAACTAGGGTCCAAAATCGACCAAAAATTATTTTCCCATGATAGGCAAAATTTTTCTAGTTTAATAAATTTCGCGAGAAGCGAATAAAAATGAACGTGTAGGGACAAAATGAAAAAGACCAGCTTACTTTCTTATGTAAACCAGTCCTTTCTAATAAAATGATTACTTTAGATTTTAAAAACAGCGGTTTTCAACTAGCACCGTGTATGAATTATCGGATTTGAAAGAGTCCTCCTTTATTGTTCATCTCCAGGGATTAGAACGATTTTACGTTGTTCCTCATTTCTTTCGAGGATCGAATGAGCCCAAGAGGCATCGGAAAAATGTTTGATGAGAATATTGTTTTCCAGTAATTTTCCCTGACCAAAATAGCGATTTATCTGTTCCCCAGCAGACTGAAGTTGAGAAATTGTAGCTAAACTAATCACAAATCCTTTGATTTGTTTATTCTGGGTATAGAAAGACTGCACGGAAAAAGCAGCTGGTTGAATCGGTGCTGTGATGAGTCCTAGGACACCATTAACAGATAAGCAGTCCAGGTTTGTTTGTAAAGAGACTTGTCCAGAAGTATCAATCACAAAATCGACCCCTTGAGGATGCTTTTGATGAATCAGCTGAACTAGATCATCTGTATGATAACTATAACACTCTTGGGTGCCTAAACTTCGGAGTCCACCAAAGGAATCAGGATGGCTCGTTGTTAAAACATGAGCACCTAAGTCACAAGCAATCTGAATCAACTTCTTTCCTAAATGCCCCGCGCCTCCCTCAATCAATAGTGTTCTTTCACCAGATAGATTTAGTACATCCTTCAGCAAAATAGCAGCAGTGGCTGCTGAATGTACAGAAGCAACAAGTTGCAATGGATCACAGTTTTCCGGCACGCGAAACAAGCGCTCCTCTGGAATGGCAGCGAGTGTACTGGTAATTCCTTGACGGCCTCCATAGCCCATGCTATTGGTCCAAACCCATTCTCCCACTTTAAACTTCCTGGTTTTCTCACCTGCATCAATGACTTTTCCTACTGCATCACGTCCAATAATAAAAGGCAAAGGAATGGGTGTTTGGTAACTTCCAGAACGAATAAAGGTATCGACATGATTCACAGCAACACCGCATACTTCAATCAAAACTTCATTTGGCGCAATTTTCGGATCTGGCAACGTTACAATTTCTATTTTTTCCGGCGATCCAATGTGTTTAATCACTGCTGCTTTCATGTTTCTTATCTCCTTTTTATCCTTATGACGGCTTAAATGAATACTTATTGTTCGTTCTTGGCGGCATAACAAGAACAAACGTTAAAAGCTTTGTTTTCGTTTTGAAAATCACTTTATTATTGAGGACCATTTGTCAAAGTCCAAGTTAATTGTCCTTCATATGTTCCTTTTTGATCTGTCGGATGAACCGTCATTCGAAGACATTCTGCGAGTTTAATCTTGGCAGCTCCTTTGCCTTCAAAAACCGGTTGGTACGTTGAGTTGATTTGAGTTATCTGTTCTTGTTCAACAATGCTCAATCGATGTTTTAGCTGATCCCCGTGACTATTCTGCAGAGGTTGTTCTTCGCGAACAGACAGGAACCACTCCTTCTTTTTACTGCTAGTATCATTCACTCGTATTTCTTGGTCACTTGGCAGATTCATAAACTCATCCGAAGCTGGAATTTCTTGCTCTTTGAAATCGAGGGTATCTGGTATTTCGAAGCGAGGTCCAACGTATTTGACTATTGTACTTGCATCGGATGATAATTCATTCAATGTTGCCACTGCAACAACTTTCGTCCCTTCTTTTTGTTGTGGAATTGACAGCAGATATTTTCCGTTTTTGTTGACCGTTCCTTTTGCGATTTCGTTATCATTCACTTTGATTACAATTTCCGCTTTCGGCTCAGCCGTTCCACTTACTTGCGTACTTTCAGTGGTCAATGCCTCAATCGTAGTTGGGGCGATCTCTGTTTTCTTTGAAAAACTGCCGCCAACAATTTTCCCAACTTTTCCTGAATCAAAATTCTTTAAGAAAGCTGCATTAGTTGATTCCAAGTCTAACGTTCGTTGGCCAGTTGTATAGGTATCTAGAACAAAACTTGCGGTTAAGGGGCCTTCATAAACAGCATCTGGTTCTTCTGATTCGGTATTCTTTACTTTCCACGTACTTAGTCCTTTTGACGAATCAACATGAACAGTTGTTGGAAGCGCCCAGGCCCCCAAAGCAGGCCCCTTACTATTGGAAATCTTGAAATTGGAACCTTCAAGGAGATTTAATTTGTTCCCAGTTTGAACTGTTGCCTGCAATCCTTCAGAGGAAGCAACCAATGTCCCATTGCTTTTGACTGTCACTGATCCATTATAAAGCAGAATCGCTTCTTCATCAGTTACCTTTGAACTTGTGTCTAATGTTCCAGCATGATCAATTACCAAGTTTCCTCCTGCTGCACCACGAATGGCAGAGTCCACATCGGAGTCGATCATTACATTTCCGTGGACAGCAATGTTTCCGTTAGGATTATACATAGATAGCCCTAATCCTTTTGCAGCTACTTTTACGTTTGCTTTTGCATCAACGTTTAGGCCATCGCCTGTATTAAGAGCAATGTAATTTGCGGTATCTGTAAATTTCACCTTCGCATCTTCTGCGATGTTTAACTGCTTTCCTTGAAAGATTTCTTCTAAATTGGCACTTGCTTCTATGGTTCCTTCCAAATTTGCCGTTCCATTCGCCAAATAAATAAACTGATTTCCTGTTGAAGTCACGTTCTTATAGTTAACAGTCACGCCTGGATACTCGGACCAGAAAAGCGGATAGATGGGCTGATTGGTTAAGTGAATGTCTTCGATCCCACATACAGCGTTGTTCAACGCTACACCAATTTTTTGATAATTCATATCGATTGTATGACCATTTCCAAGAATCTTTTTATTATTGAAGATATTAAATGTTTCCAATACTTTAAGATCCTTAGCTAAAGTAATCGATTGTACCTTTGAGTCAAGCAACGCAGCCTTAAATTCAGGATATGTGTTTACCGTCACAGAGTTCTCTATTGATGCCTTTTTCAAGTCTTTTTTTGCACGGTACTCTTTTTTTCCTTCTGACTCCATTTGCTTGTCCGAAATCGAATCTTCAGTTGTATTTAGAGTTTTTTTATCATTGGATGGTTGTTCGTCACTAGTTTTAACTTCAGTACTTGAAGATGAAGACTCAGAATTTGGACATTGCGGTGCCGCTATTGAACATTTGGATGAATCATTCTTGAATGAATCAATAAAAGCTGAACTATCAGAACTAGCAGAAATTGTTCCTTTCTCTTCAGCAAATCCTATTTCAGTTTTGCTAATACATCCAGCTGTAAACACGACCAGAACTAGTAAACAATAGATTTTTGCTTTCTTTTTCATATCAATACTCCTTCATCTTTTTTTAGTTATTCCATTTTTCCATCGGTATATCCGTTACTTTTCGTCGGAAAGAATCACATATTGTGCAAAGAGGCCAGCATCATTTCACCCTTCAAAGTAAGTCCAACAATCGTTCTACCTATCTCAATCATCCACTACTTCGATCAATTCTTGAAACGAGCATTTAAAACTTTCTCTTTAATATAAAGTGAATTACCATATATTTTTATTCTCTCATGAACAATTTGTCGCTTCTAGTGCAATGTTTTTCTTGGGAGATGAAAAAATGCTGTTAATAAAATAATAAACAAAAATGGTTAAAGGGAACGCCCTTTCCTTTTATCTATAGCTGAGCCCATAGAAAAAAGATCTGAACGGTAACTACCATCTCAGATCTTTTTTCGTTTTTATGCAATTTGTTAAAAACACCTGTTGAATATTCTCAAAGGTTTCAGTTGATCATTTTTATCAAGCTTTATCCTAACAAAATCTCATACACGATATACAGTTCCCAAGTCGATACTTTGATTTTATAAAATTGCTCTAGAGTATAAAAAATCATCTGTGCATTCTGATAAAAAGGTTTCTGGTTTATTTTTAACTTATTGATGTCTTCCGGTACAGGATAATCTTCGGCTCCAAGAATTGTTCGTTCCACCATCAACGCCAAATGCATCATCAAGTTGAATTTCATTTTTGCATTCAATCTTAAGTTGAACCTTTTCTCGCACTTCTCTACCACATCTTCTACTTGACGAATAATGACATCAGGGTTCAGGAACTCTAGCTTTTCTGACAGTCCTTCTTTTGAGAAAAAATGGATGAACTCTTTGACTAATAATGGCACGCTACTTGGGTGAATCAAGTTTTTCAGTTGTTTATTCAAATGTCCCTCTGCATCTTCATCTAGTGCGTCAATCAAGTTGATACTAGGAACAGCCGCCGAATTATCTAGGTAAGAAGTGGTTACGATCAATGCGGTTTCTTTCAAGTAACCTTCTTCTGATGAGGCGCGCTCTAATGTATTCACTAGTTCACTATAATTCAATACAATCAGCTTGATATCAGGATTAAAATATTTCTCGCAAATGGCTTTGATTTGTTTGGCGACGTCTCGGCCAGATATACTGGCTATGATGACATTCTTTTCTACTGCAAACCCTTCAAAATATTGAATATTCGTAATAAAATCCTGCTCTGCCGTTTTGGCAATCTCGTAAAAAAAATGTCCATTTATTAGCTGCTGTCCGATCTCTAATGCGAAAGAGGTGGTTAAATTATTGATCACTAATAGTTCACCAAGAATCTGAGGTTTTAAACTTTTATACAAATGTGTCAATGAGCCCATATCTACTAGCATAATGACCCCTTCAGAAGTATCTCTTTCTGATAGCCAATCGCTAACTTTCAAAACGATATCTCTTGCGGAAGAAGTCAAAGGCATATCAATGGCATCAAAAACATAGTCACCGCACATTTTATTTGCCACAGCTTGGATGCTACTAGCGGTGGTATTTCCATGAGCAACAAGAAGCGCTTGATAGTAAATATCTTCTGTAACTTTGCCAATAAGCAGCACTGCCAGAAGAAAATTTGCTATTGGTTGAATCTCATCGGGTAATGTCTTTGTTAAATTTGTTGATAAAAGCAAGGTTCTTGGGTATTCTTTTGAAAGAAGATGACGTTTCTCTGTTATTTTTTTCGTAGTAGTCTCGGTTTGTAATACTTGTATTAGCCGACAAACTAAGGAAGCAGCATCCTCTGTCAAAGACTCATTATCAATCACTAATCGGTTTTGCTGTTGAATGCTAGTGATAATGTTTATTGAAAGACTATCGTTCATCCAGGATATAGTTCGTTCAAGATACTTGTTATCAAAATCTTGTAACTTTTCTTTCATAACAATGAAATCACTTATATCAAGTAATGAAATCAGTTTCTGCTTCAAAAGATGAAGATTGGCCGAAGTTGCCTTTGGTGATGGTGGATAAGAGATTTGAATAGTATGTTCATTGTCCGATCCGATAAATAATGTTGAACTGTTTGGCGCTATCCGTAATGCATTGGCGCAATCCATTCTTACCTGGTTTGACAAGCTGCCAATGTTACCTGGAAGTTCTTGGTGGGTTAATTCAGAAAAAACATCATTTGAAATGACGATACTTTTCTTGATGCGCTTTGCCTCCCGCTCAAATAAATGGGTGACCAAATCTACTCTTTCGAAAATGGGTCGTTCATGAAAAGAAGGTAAATCCACAATTACTGAAATTCGACGATAAAAAGTAGGCAGTAAAACTTCTTCAGGCGCTTCTGTCGTCGCAAATAAGAGTCGCACATTTGCTTGGACCATCTCTGCTTCTTCGCCAACTGGACGAAATCTCCCGGTATCCATAAATTGAAAAAGCTTCTCCTGATTCTCATGCGAGAGTCGATGAACTTCATCTAAAAACAATACCCCATTGTCTGCCAAAGCTAAAAGTCCGCTTTTTTCCTTTTCTGCTCCAGTAAAAGCTCCTCGCGTATGCCCAAATAGAATGGAAGACAATAGTTCGGGGTTATTCGCGTAATCAGCGCAATTAAAGACCAAAAACTTTTGTGCGCCTGGATATTTTTTCATTTGAAGATAATCAAAAATCAACTCCGCCAAAAAACTTTTACCTACACCGCTCGCCCCATGTAAGAGCAAGGGCAATCCTAATGGAGGGTATAAAACGGCTGACTTACACTTTTCAATGGCATTTTTTGCACTACCAGTACTGCCTATATACTGAGAAAAGACGTCTTCCACAAAAGTGTCATCTGAAACAAGCTCCCAGTAGACAGGCTTCGTTCCAACTTTACTTACGATGTTTTGATTTAGCAGTTCATTTAAGTACAAGCTGGTTGCTGAGCGACTCAACCCAATAGCGTTGGCAATTTCTTGCGTCGTCATGGCCTTTTCTTGTACTACTAGCTGTAGTATCTGTTCTCGTGTTTCTTTTCGCATATCTTTACCTCCCCCATAAAAAATACAGCATAGAAGAAAAAAAGTCACTCCGTCTCTGTAAGAGAATTAGTTCTGCTATAAACTTTCTTGTTAGGGGATAAAAATTCCTGTACTTTTTAAAAACGTTGATTGATTCCCCGATTTATACCCGATTAGAAAGCAATTGTGACAAAAGTAAAACGACAGCTTCTTCTGCATTTTTTGCTTGAATAATAGCTGATTCTCCCTTATCGCCAAACCGATTTAGCCAGATTGGCCGCCAGCCTGCCATTTGAGCGGGGATAATATCATTCGAATAGCTGTCTCCTAAATAATAGATTCGTTGTATTTGCTCTGGTAATTGCTTTGCCACTTTCTGAAAACAGCTTACATTGGGCTTCGCATCATCTATCTCTTCTGAGATAAACTGCCAATTTGGATCAATAAATTGATTAAGCATCAATTGATCGATTTTATTCTGCTGTTGCAACGTAAATCCATTGGTCAGCACGCCACATAAGATTCCGCTTTTCTTTAAGCTTCGCAAAAGAAGTTGCATCTCTTTTGATAGGAGTTGTTTTCCTTGGCGTAGATGGTAATAGTCGTCTAACTCAGAAATATTAACGATTGAAGTTGGCTGTAATGTTTGAAGAACTAACCGCCAGCGATCAGCCTTGTGCTTCCTGTTTCCATCTAAGTAGCTTTGATAGATCTTTTCACTGTTTTGGCGAAAGTTTCGATACAACCGTTTCAAAGCGAATTCATTCAGAGATCCAGGAAAGAATTCCTGGATCGTCTCCTTGAAGGCACAATAGTTATCTAATAATGTTTCATCAATATCGAAAAAAACAGCTTGCTTATCTAACATATTCCTAACAGTCCCAAAATAATACCAAGAAACATAATCCCAAACATCACAGCGTTGACGTTCACTTTTTTCCGTAAGAGCCAAAAAGCAATCAAAGTGACTGTTAATGGGACAATCCCCACAAATAACTGATCCAAATAATCTTGGATCTTCATTGCTTCCTTACTTCCTTCAACGCTTACTTCGAGAATGGTTTTAAACTTCACGTTGGATGCTGTCATTGAACCCATCATCATTAAACCAAGCATGCTAGATGCTTTCGTTAAAATCTTCATACCACCGGATTCATACATCCGCTGAATAAAACTAGCGCCAACCGAGTATCCGCTATAAAGTGCATAATAGTGAATCAAGAAGGCAGGAACGTTATAGATTACTAGAAATAAGATAGCACCTAATGGTGAGCCAGTCGCTGCGAGTGAAATACCGATTCCAGCTGCAATGACCCGCAAAATGCCCCAAAAGAAAGAATCACCGATCCCAGAAATAGGTCCCATCAATGAAGCTTTTACCGCTGTGATCGAACTCGGATCAAATTGGTCATCTTCGCTATTTTGTTTTTCCATAGATGCAACTAATCCCATAATGAAATTGTTGATATGCATCGTTGCATTGAACCAGGTCGTGTGACGGACGATCGCCTCTGCACGCTCTTCCTTCGATTGATAGAAACGATTGATTACTGGCAATAACGTATAGATCACACCTACTGCGTGGTATTGCGTTGCTCCTGTACGACTGGCGTTCATCGTCCATGAACGCCAAAAGACGGAGCGCATCATTTTCTTTTCTTCTTTGGATAAATTCTCTTGAAATTTCATGCGAAAAAGTCCTCCTCTTCTTCCGCTTTTGTCATCGGTCCAACATGGCGACTGTTTCCTCCATTGTTCACGTCGCGGATCTCTAAGTCTCGTTGCGCACTGACCACGCAGATCACTACACCAATAACTGCAACCGCAACTGCGGGCAATTGCAAATAAGCGGTTAGGACAAAACCTAAAATATAAAAGACCGACAGCTTCTTGTCCCACAAAAGTTTCATCAACATAGCAAATCCCACAGCCGGCAACAAACCTCCTGCTGCACTAAGCCCGTTCATCAAATTTTGAGGAATATTTTCAACAAATGTATTGACCGGACCACTGCCAACTAAAATACCAATAAAAGCGATAGAAGCGATAATCAAATAATAAATAAGCCACGTTCCATAATGCAAAAGCACGATCATTCTTTGATTATCCTCGCGAGCCGCCTTATCCAAGGATGGAGCAAAGATATTCATGAATACATTTTTTAAGAACATCACTACGAATGCAGCTAGCATACCGATAGGAACCGCTAATGTCATTGCTGCATTTTGTTCCACATTCGAAATAATTGCAAAAGTTGTTGCTAACGTTGTCGCTGTCACTGGTTCTGCAGCAATTACCCCACCAATATTTACATTTCCTAAAAAGACCGCCTCTAATGATGCACCCATTAGAATTCCAGTTTTCATATCTCCCATCAATATACCAGTTACAAGCCCTACCACTAATGGGCGCTCCAACATACTTTGACCAGTCAAATAATTTCCGGCAAAACAGATAAAGACCGCCAGAGCTGCCATCGTTGCATGCATTAACATTTCTTTCCCCTCCTATTTTAAAGCATCTTTTAAACTTAATTGCGGATTAGACGGCAAAACTTGGTTATAACAGGTAACACGGTCCAAACGCACCAATTCCCTTGCCGCAGCCAACTCATCAGGATTTAATTGCACACTCGGAAAAACCATCGTCTTTGTTGCTTTATCTGATTTGTCGAATCGACCAGCATTAGCAATGTTCACAGTTTCAACGGTTTCAACATTTTGAGCAATTTTATTGGCATCTTTCACACTGTTTACAATCACAAAAATTCGTTTATCAGCTCCTCTAGGATCATTAAATAGTTGAATGGCCTCCTCGACGGATCGGATCAATAACTTCATCCCATTAGGCACCGCCATTTTCAATGTCATTTGCATCACTTCATTTTTTGCTGCCTCATCATTGGCAACAACTAATAAGGGAGCATTCAATTCTTTTGTCCAAACGACAGCCACTTGTCCATGGATCAGGCGATCATCTACGCGTATTTGTGTTATCATCTTTTTTCCTCCTATAAATTCTTCTTATTTATCTAAAAAAGTGCTTCTTCCTCTGGTAATTGAGTGGACACTAAGCGAACCTGACAATCATTAATTGCTTCATTGATACTATTGTGAGTGAAAATTTCACTTTCAGGAGTCAGAACTAATGATAAAATAATTGCCAAATTACTGTTAGAAATGACAAAGATCTGCTCCTTCTTGTTTCTCATCAGCTCGGTCACCGCTGTTTGATTGACACTACCACCATAAAGGTCAGTAAAGATAATGCCTTGTTCATCAGCGTTGATCGAGTTGATAAAATCACTAATGATTGGCGTATAATCCTCATTTGTCAAATATGCATCAACAACGATAAGATCAGCGCCTCGACCAGCTAATATTGTCAACGAATTTTGAAAACCGCTGGCTAGTTTTCCATGTGTTGCCACTAAAAATTTTTTTTTCATATCCTTCACCTCACTCTATTAAAAGCAAGATTCATGCCAAAAAAGGAAAGGGTAAAAAGCCCTAAACTACAAGCTTTTTACCCTTTTTGGTCTGTTTAAACAGATTTTTTTATTTTAAACACATGATACTTTTCTTCACCTTCTAGTCCATTGACTTTGAGTCCCAAAAAGTATCACTTAATGACTTTTTATTGTAAATGGAATGGTTTGTAACAAGAAAAATTGTCTCTGATTCTAATTTATCAGAGATTGGATGGTATCCAAAACAGCACCAGAGTTATTCGTTCCAATCACAGTTGTCGCTGCTTCTTTAATCTTTTGTTGCGCATTTTCCATAGCAAAACTATTTTTGACACCCCTGATCATTTCTAAATCATTGCCGCTATCTCCGAATGTTGCCATTTCGTCTAAGCCGATTCCCCACTTTTCTCCTAAAATTTTTAGTCCGTTCAATTTATGAACTCCCGGGAGGATTAAATCGATGTCTCCATGTCCACTTGACACTGGAATCAGTATACCGGTTAAGGATTTTTTTAGAATGTGTAATTTTTCATTCGCGTCCTCTTCATCAAATGAAAGAGCCAGCTTAAAAATCGCATCATCTTCATCACCTATATCATATAGGTTAGCTATTTTTTTTAGTACAGGATAATAAAATTTTGCTTCATTTAGCGCGGAGTCTGATATCGTTTCAGAAATATAAGCGCTTTTTTTGCCGCATAAAATCAAATTTTTCGGTTGTAATTTTTCAAGAATTGCCAATGTATTCTTGATATTCTCAGACGGGATTTCTGCATTATAAATATGTTTCCTTCCAATTAAAATATTTGCGCCGTTTTCTGCTACAAAAGCCATTCTTTCATAATGAGAAGGAAAAAAGGAACGTAACTGAAAATACTGATTGCCACTTGCTACCACAAATTTAATTTTCTTTTCTTCTAGGACCTGAAAAATCTGATTGAATTGAACGACATTATATTTCTTTTCATCATTTAAGAACGTCCCGTCCATGTCAACAGCGATCATTTTTATTGTCATTTTTATACCACCCTTCAAGGTGATTATAGTCAATGAAACGCGTTCCATGTCAAGAAAAATAAGCAAACGTAAATTTTTAATCATGATCTTCAAAATTTTAAAGCCGCCTAGGATAAGGCGGCTAATTTTGCTATTTTTTTCCATAGAGTAAATCATTTTTATTCCATACGGATAACCAAATCGACCCGCTATCTTTCAAATGAACATTCGACCAGAACCAGCCACCTGTTCCTTTTTGGGCATTCGTCGCACTGATCACTTTTGCTGAATCAAAAACGAAATAGCTGCCTTTTTCAATCACTTGATCGCTAGTTTTGTTCCCATTTCGATCAACCTCAATCACATCACCTACAGCAATCCCATTATCTGTCCAATTAAAGCCAGTCGGTACGAGATCATTGGATTTGATTTGCCAAAGCCCATTTATATGCTGTAGATCATCTACTTTATAAACTTTTAGCCTTTGGTTGGGTGTAGGATTCGGATTGTTTTGATTGTTGAACGGTGGTCTGATCCACCCTTTGATAACACCCCATGAGTCATTGTATTTAATATAATGCTTTTGAACTCGTTGAACATTGTTAAAGTTTTGATCCGCTACCGTCATCCCATTCTTATCAGCATTAATAACAATTCCTGTATGTCCCCAAGGTGAGCCATATACCTGATATATAAAAATATCTCCTGTCTGAGGATAAAGATTAGCGCCATCTCTGATAACTTTGAAACCATTCTTATTACCCGTATTCAATAAATCAATTGCGCCAGCCCCCGAAAAACTTGTTCCAAATAGATCATAGGCATACTTGTTGATATAATCAAAGCATTGCGCCCCGTACACGCCATCAAAACCATAAGATTTACCAATAGAGCTATTTACCCAGGATGTTGCCTGAGAAGTCGATGTGGCAGAGGCATTTTCAGAGAAGAAAAGACCACCAAAAGTAACAACAAATAAGCCAGCAACAAACAAAAGACTCTTACGAAATTTTTTCATGTTCATCTATCTCCACACTCCTTCGTTTCTTTATATTAAAACCCATCATGTTGGCTTAATACCTTATCCTAAGTCAGATTAAATAGCAATTAATAAATTAGTAAAAATATATTTTTTATTTTCTTAATTATACTATGCTCGTTTTTTTGAATCAATAATTTATTCATAGATTATTTTATTATCAAAAGAATATTTGTTGCTTTGTTTGACATACGGTTCCTTAGCAAAAAAAAGATCTTCCCAAAATGGAAAAATCCTTATTCTTAAGTATTATTTTTTCTAAGAGAAGTTATTTTAATGAGCAATGGTGCTTTGGAGAGACATGAAGACTAATTATCCTCTTTTCTCTTTTCTAAATATTTGTAAGTGACTATTTTTTATCGTGGTATGATTTAGTAAAAAGGAGGAGTTCAAAATGTGGCTTTTCAGTTTTGTTTGGTATGGTTTTATTGGCTTTGTCTTATACTGGATCATTCGGCTTGCTGTTAAACATGGCATTAACGATTCCAAAGAAGTATGACACTTCTTTAGTTTGACGACTGTTTGATAACGATACTAAAGATTAATGTAATAATCACCTATTCTTAACGAACTAAGGAAAAATTGAATTGAACGTAAAAATCTCTCCTACTTAATTCCGTGTAAGAGAGATTTTTAGTTACAATAATCATTCTGTAAATAATATTTACTTTTTTGGTTATTATGTGACTCTTTTGAGAGAAAACTGATAAACTATTATGGCTCTATGGCTCATCCATCAAAAAGCAAATACTTGGAGACACTAGCTGATAGATTAAACTTAAAAATATAACTTTTCGTGAGACCCTATTAACAAATTTGATACGGGCTCGATTACATTATCTTGTGCCTTATCTGATCAATTAGGTAGTGTATTTATAATCAGTTTGTTCAACAGTCTTTTTGAAAAGTCAGAAAGACAGAAATTATTTTGTGCTTTTTTAAACTCCCCAATTGCCATAACTATCTCACTTGTTCTTTTGTACGAATTTCATCCACTAATTTCTCTTTTCATCAATAATACTTAGTGGTCATATGCTTAAAAATAAGACTTAGCTTGTTTAACATACATGTTGCTTTGACGTTTTATCTATTCGTCTTCTTGGCATGGTAAATTTCAATAAAAAAAGAAGTGGTAAATGTGATCGTTACTATCCAAATCGAATACATTTTTAAAGACTGGCTGATAAAGGCTAGTAAACATGCACCAACTATGAAAGAGACAACGACTATAGTATAGTTGTGTGCATTCCGTTTTTGCATGGAAGATTTATCTTTTGAGGTCAAATACAAGTACCACTCGTTAAGCATCTTACGATAATTCCCCGAGGTCATCATAATCGTATAAGGATTTCCTTCAATTTGAGTACCGCTAAACGTCAGCATAAGTAAACCACTCCCGAAAGCAAGAATACCAATTTTAAAAAGCTGAAGATCTTGAGGTAATAATGGAATGACAAAACTAGATAAAATCGCAGGCAACATGGTGTAACTCCGCCAGTAGTCACTGAAGTTACTCCGTTTAAGAAGAATCCCTAATAAAAAACCTACTGTGAACATGATGATAGATAGGACTTTAGGAGGCATTTGCTGCCAATCATTGTGAGATAAATTCGACGCCATCAATATTATATTTCCGGTCTGTGTAGCAACTAGTCCATGGAAATAATTGTGACAATAGACATCTATTGCTCCTCCTGAAAAAGCCATTAGAATAGCAAACAAACGACTATTGTTCGAAACAGCAGGAACTTTGGGAAAAATTTTTGCATAGTGGACTCCTCAACACTTTTTAGATTTTGTAACCAGATTTACACTTAACTATTCTACAGAAACACACCATTAGGAGGCTGTCTCATCAAAGAAAGCATCCACTTAGCATTCATTCATGTGAGCTAAAATGTTCTCCTCTATTCTTAGGGAAATCAGTTAATTTTCTTTCGTGGTTTTCATTTAACAGAAACAGTATACTCCTCAGAATTGTTAATAAATGGGGATAATAATGAGTTTTCGCTAAAATATTCTGAAGTCTCTAGCTTTTTTGATGAAAAAACCTATTATATTCTATAAGTATTTTGAACTTTTATTTGATAAAAATCCAGTTATTTATAAAATGAAAGTGATTTTATAAATTGTTTTCAATAAGTAAGTATGCAAAAATGTTTTAAAAAAATATTACTTGTTATATGAATCAATTAACAAGTCTCTATTGTAAACAAAGCCCACTACAATTCAAAAAGCATCAAGTGAATTTATGGAAAATGATATACTTTCACTAAAATGAAAGCAGGAAAAATATGAGTAAAAACTTTAAGAGACATTTAATACGGCCATCAATCTATTCTTAGTGTTACTAGTGTTCTTCTCTATTGCTACGATTATTTTATTTATTCAAAAAAATTACCTCTTTTACCTACTAAGTTTTATTTTTATTCCAATGATATCTTGGTATTACTATTTATTAAAAAGATCGATAAATGAATTCACAGATGATTAAAACTAATGTAGTTTGTTGCGAAGAAGTATTCGGTGATTAGTAAAACGAAGATTATGATTGAATTTGAAGCAATGAAGAAAGGCCCTACTCGATTCTGAGTGCAAAAGTTTTTTTGTACAATACTATTTTTCTTCTGATCAATAATCAGGTGACAATAACGTAAGTTGTTTTTTTTGCACCATTAGTGTTAATTTCCAATCATATAATAATTTATATACAATTAAAAAATAGAAAGTTGTGAATTAAATGAAAAAATCATTTATAAGTCTTTCCGTTCTCTCTATGTTATTCATTGGTCTAAGCTTCATTGTAAACGCTTATTCAGAAGAACATCCAATGAATCAACCTATTCCACTGATGCAAGCAACGCCTTCATAACTGCTTCATCAAATGATATTTCTAATCCTATAGTAACAAACTCACTTGATGCCGACACAGCATCCCCTACGACCGCTTCATCAGAGCAAGAATCTCAAACATCTCTTTGGGATATTGAAGATAAAAACGAAGTAAACTATGATTCTGATCAAACACATTCGCCAGAACTAGCAGAGCAAGAAGTAATGAATATCAAAGAATTATATGAAAAAGGGATATCTGAAGGAAAAGTTACTCGAGAATTGTATTCCTATGAAGCTTTTCAAGAAAATTATCAAGCAAATAAAACAACTTATGAAGAAATGAAAGATATATTTCCCGATTATTACTCTTATAGTGACTGGTTTGCTCAGATAATGAACTATGCTGCTTTTCCAGATGGTGAAGGTCATTCACCTAGTGAAACAAAGCGAGAAAAAAGAGCAACAAAAGAACAAAATGCCAATCGTTTTAAGCGTGATATTCGAAAGGGAGACATCATTATTGTGAATAGTGGAGGATTTGGACATGCTGCTATCGCGACCAGTGATAATTATATTCTTGAAATGACTGGGGGAGATAACCCTGTAAATTGGTTTTTGACAGGCATATCTAATAACAATCAGTTCAATAAGAATAATTGGTTGTGGGGAAACCGAGAACAAGGGGTAAAAGTAAAACCAAGAATAGATGAACCTATACAAATATGGCGTGTCCCTAACAAAACTATGGCTAATAAATGCGGAACATATGCTGATAAAACGTTTTGGAATTCTTCAGGGGGTTACAAAAAAATCGCAAAATCGATTATTTACTTAGATCAGGTACACTTAGTACCAATCCAAACTATTGTTCCAAACTAGTTTTTCAAGCGTATTGGTATGGCAGTGGCAACGCTCCTGTCGTACAAGGATATGCATCAGGACTTGCTTTTATTGCACCAAGCGCTTTACCTAACTTATTTACTAGTTCGTACAAACCTTACAAAGTGGGCAGTTATTAGATTATAGTGGAGGACTTAGAATGAAAAGAATATGGAAAAAATCAAAGTGGCTTATACTAATAATACTCTTTCCGTTTATCTTATTCATTAGTTTACTGTTATTTTTCTTTATAAAAGGGTTAACAATTGAGGCAAAAGGTAAGGAGGAGATTGCTCATTATATCCAATCTATAAATATACCTGATGATGAAATAATTATTTTGAATGGAGAACAATACTCCATCGGACTCCTTTCTATTGACGGATTTCAAGAGGAGATCACCACAAAATCAGATTATGAAACTTGGAAACAAAAAATCAAAGAGACAGGTAAATTCTACAACGAAGAAATAGTACCTAGTAATTACACTCCTAAATTAGAAGACTGCGAATTAATTTATACCTTTTCCTATAATTCAAATAGAAAAACAATAAGTTTTGTATACGAGATAGCTGGAGATGCTACGGGAAACAAAAAAATAATTAGGGAAAATTTTGCTTATCCAAATATTCCCTTCGATTACCCAGAAGAATAAAAATCCAGCTTATCCTTCGCGTGCTAACTCAATTTTACAACTAAAAAATGCCTGTTTTAATACTGTCTTTGTTACCTATGTACAAGCCCACTCAACAAGAGCGGGCTATTTGTTTACCATGGCAACTTATTGTTGTTCAGTGCTCGTTGCAATGCTCGAACCATATTAGAAACAGGACTGATAGTACCGTCAACCGTAATTCCTAATGCTTTTTGCATCGCTTTGATTGTTGCTTCACCACATAGACCATCAATTACACCAGAATAATATTCTCTTGCTTTGAGGCCCATCTGGATTGCACGAATCATGTCGGATCCGATCAAAGTAGTATCAAATTCTGCGGAAAAGATATTTTGATTGTACTTTTGTTTGTATTGATGACTAATCACTTTATCTCTAGTTGTATTGTAGTATTCTTGCAAACGTAGAGTAACGAGTGATTCCCATTGCCCATCGATTGCCAATTTGATCATTTGAGCACTGTTGTCAATATTTACATCAGAATTGCCGATCGTAACAATTCGATAGAAATGATGCGTTAATCGAGTGCTCATGTATGAATCATGACTATCAGTATGGATTCCGTTCCAATAATACCGGTATGCCCTTCTGATCCATGAGAAGCCCCAGGAGTTCCGACGATAAAGATATCCCCCTCTTCTCACTTCTGCACGACTAATTTTTTTGAGCACTGTTCCATTCATGGCAAATAGCGTTTCTGTTTCACACGTTT
>OBXM01000496.1_pt1 | contig 39042 bp, 26 predicted proteins | sample 1538141 | NCBI WGS metagenome assembly OBXM01 (sample SAMEA2580153, study PRJEB22360) | human gut metagenome | biome: human gut; feature: human-associated habitat; material: faeces | place: Denmark | collected 2008/2010 | reverse complement strand
CACCAATGACTTTTGGGCGGCGGCGAAAACGCGCCCGCCGATGGCCTTTCGTGTAAGGTTCAAGAGTTAGCCTCCTTATGCAGTGCAGTGCTTTGACTGCGTTATCGGTGCAATGCTTTAAACAATCGTCAGAGTCAGATCGTGGGCCTCCATGGTGACGAGGCAGCGGTACAGATTGTGCTTCCAGGCCGTTTTCAGGCGCTCGTCAGTGACTGGAATCTCTTCCACGGTGATGGAGGAAGCGCCTTCCACTGTACAGGCGGCCAGATCACCGATTCGGATGGTATTCTGATCAATGACAGGCTTCTCGCAGAACATGAGCGACAGGATGGCCGTACCGCCGTCACCCTCGTAGTGGTCCCTGATGGTGATGGATTTTTCCTTTTCCAGCATGGCCTCCCGTGAGTAGGAACGGATCCGGTCGTCGGGATACGCCTGCCGGAGATCCATGGAGATCCGGCAGGCTGTCTCTCCCAGTTCATACCGTACGTCCGCGGCGCGGTACTGTTCGCCGGCCTGCTGGACCGTCTCTCTGCCGTGGTCCACGAAGGTGGGCAGGTTGTGATACCGGGACTGCATGGTCCAGATATCGTAACGGTCGGGAGAGAAGGTCTTCTTCGTGTACGTTTCCACACCGGCATCGATGAAGAGCGGCTTTCCGTCCTTGTAAATGGTGAAGCTGCCGACGTCGTTGTGGTTATGGCTGTCGTCGTTGTCTCCGCCCTTCACGGCGAGATAGAGGCGGCTGTCGCGGGCCATGAAGAGGCCGACGCTTTCATAATAGAGGTCCCGGTGGACGATCACGGGATTCCTGTCATACTGCATCATCTCCTCATGGGAAAATACGGTCTGAAGCCGGTAAAACAGATTGTGCTCGTCCAGAGTGAGCGGGTCTTCGCTGTTCTGGTAATCGGAGGCTGCGAACTCCATAAGAGCCTGGTTTCCGGTGCGCTTGCCAAACAGGTATTCCCTGGCATTGCAGCGACCGGCCACGGGGGAGCAGTCTGCGAAATTGACGTAATAGATCGTATCCACGTGCACATTTAAGATGTAGGAGGCGATATTTCTGATCTTTTCCTGCTCCCAGGCGAAGGAGAAGGCATGATCCGTGATTCCGTTCAGGATTTCAAGGCAGCCGAAGAGGCAGAGCCCTGCGTGGCGGTAATACTGGGCGCCCTCGTCGCAGCAGCCGTCTTCGCCGTACTCAGCCAGGAAATAGTCGATGCTTCCGGCAGCTTTGGTAAGAATCGCGGTCTGTGTCTCTTTCGGAAGAGGCCGGGTAAAGGCGGAGAGAAGTACGTTCTGGGTGCACCAGACCGTCCAGTTGTTCATATGGCTCTTTCCATCCCCCATCCACCAGAAATGTTCGCTCAGATAGGGCGTGAAGATCCGTGTCTCCAGTTCGTGGTCGATCATGACGGAGAGGAAAGGGCTTACCTCTTTTAATTCGCTGCGCAGCAGGTATTCCGCCACGGCAAGGACGGAAGCGGTCTCGGCGGCGAATAAGTCGATGACGGGCCTTGTGACGTCAGGAAGGGGAAACTGGGGCGTATCACGGATATAGGAGTTGTGAGCCGGAAGCTGCCATGCATTTTCCTCACAGATCAGGTAAAGTCCGTTGATAATGTCGTCGAGGAAACGGCCGTGGTGTTCTGCACATTCCGCGAGAACCAGGCTGTCTAAAGCGGTACGTCTGGCGAAGAGCCTGTCCTGGTAGCGGCTTCTGTTTCCGCTGCGTGTAAATTCCATGAAATCCACGGCGGTTAAGGCGGGATATTCGTAGTGGAGATAGGCTTCTCCATTTTTTATCAGGCGTGCTTTTAAGTCTTCCGGGAGCGTCTCCCAGCATTCCCTGTCGGCCGCCGGCGGGCAGGGCGTGAAAAGCCTGAGTGAATCAGTGAGAGTTTTTGCTGCTTCTGTAATCATAATGTGTCTCCTTGTTCTCCATCGGGACCGATGGTGTTCTGCTGTATATATTCGCGGGGAGAGATTCCCTCCACTTTTTTAAATACCTTGCTGAAATAAAAGGCGCTTTCAAAGCCCAGCCTGTCCGCTACCTCGTAGATCTTCATGTCCTGCTCTAAGAGCATGCTTTTGGCCTTTGCGATCTTGGCCTGGGAGATATACTCGGAGAAGCCGACCTGACAGTTTTTCTTAAATAAAATGCTCAGATAGTTGGGGCTGAGACCGAAGACGCCGGCTACCTCATTTAAGGAGAGGCGCTCGCTCACGTGGCTGCCTATGTACTTCTGCACGTTGGTGATGACGTGGGCCTTGTACGTCTTTCTCTTGGATTTTAGTACCTCGCATAAGCCGTCCCGCAGGAGGCTCATCCATTCGATGATCTGATCCACACTGGTAAAACGGTAGATGGAACGGTAGCCGTCGCTGTAGGAGGAGAAGATCTCCATCATGTTTTCCTCTCCGTCGGGGAGAAGGGAGAGCGCTAAGTAGAGGATATTGCAGGCCCCGTCCACCGCCTGGAGGAAGCGGAGGGGATGCGCCCTGAACAGCTCGATGATTTCGGAAAGCGTCCGGTAGAGGACATCGGTGTCGAATTCGTCGAAAGCCTTGGTGATGTCATTTTTAAATACGGCGATGTTGAACGCGTTTTTGACGGACTGGGTGTCATCCTGGGAAAACTGGATGATCGGTGCTGTGCTTTCGGTCCGGCCGAAGGCCTGACGGGCGTCCTGGTAGGATTCGCAGATCTTTAAGGGCTGTTCCACCGGACTGCCGATCCCGGCCAGTACGGTGACGTTAAAGTAGTTGTGAACCATTTCCACCGCATTTTTGACTGCGCTCTGAAGCAGGGAGCAGCTTAAGTCCTCCGGCTTCTGAACGTGGAAAATCACGGCAAAATGCTTCATGTCGAGAGAGATGGCGTAGCAGGGAACGTGCTTGTTCAAAATATCCCGGGCCATGGAATAGGTGCTGCTGCAGAGATTCATCAGCTTGGCATGGTCCATGGAGCCGTGGGATTCCTCGCGTATCTCAAACAGGGCGGCGCAGTAGCTGGCGTCCGTGAAGGTCAGCTTCAAATCCTTCGCCTGGAGATGGAACTGTTCTTCCGTGTCGAAGAGATTGTGCAGCAGGCGCAGGATGAATTTATCATAGTAGCTCTGGAGCAGGGGACGGCCGGGGTCTTTGGCCTTTACGACGGCCTGTAGGTTTTCCAGTCGGTTTTTCGCCTTCTGTACGGCGTCTGCCAGGGAGTCTGCGCTCAGTTCCAGCTTGATTAAGTAATCGACGGCCTCATACGTCATGGCCTCCTTGATCAGCTGAAATTCCTCGTAGCTGGTCAGAAAGATGAAGAGAGGAATTCTTCCGTATTTTTCACGGCAGGCCTTTGCAAGCTCCAGCCCGTTCATGATGGGCATGCGGATGTCGGTGATGACGATCTCCGGAGAGTATTCCTCAATTAAATCCAGCGCATTGGCACCGTTCATGGCGGTGCCGCAGACCTCGATTCCGTATTCCTCCCAGTTTATCATGGACTTGATTCCGATCTGAACCAGCGGCTCATCATCTACAATCAGTAATTTTATCATAGCAGATCCTCATCTTTCTTCCTTTCAGATTGGTTGATATAAGGGCGTACGATCGTCATGGTCGTGTACACGCCCGGTTCGCTGACAATGGTGATTCCGTATTCCGGTCCGAAATCGTACTGGATTCTCCGGTTTACGTTGCTGATTCCCACGTGGCGGAAGAAATCGGTCTTGTTTTTGCCGGGGTTGTCTTCCTCGTGAAGCACGGAATCGATGGTCTCCCGGGTCATGCCGATTCCGTTGTCGGTTACGCTGATCTTCAGCACTTTCTTTCCGTTCACGGTGCCGGATTCTGCGGATACCGTGATGGCACCGGCGGTTCCCTTCGGCTCGATCCCGTGGAACAGAGCATTCTCGATGATTGGCTGCAGGGTGAAACGGTGGATCTCGCAGCCGTAAAGCTCCTCCGATTCGATGTGGTAGTCCATGGTGATGCTTCCGCCGTACCGGTACTGCTGAATAAGGAAGTAATCCTTGACGAGATCCAGCTCTTCCCGCAGGGTGACCATGGATGAGGTACCCTTGGAGACGCTTTTTAACAGCCTGGCGAGAGCCGTCGTCATGTCGGCGATGCCGGTGGCGTTCTGAATCGTGGCCATCCATTTGATGGAATTCAGCGTATTGTAGAGGAAATGCGGATTGATCTGGCTTTGCAGAATCTGGTATTCCAGATCTTTTTTCTGCTTTTCGTCCGCCACCCGCTTGTCCATCAGGGTTACGATATTTTCCGACATATTGTTGATGCCGCGGCCGATGGAGCCCAGCTCGTGGTTCCATTCGATTTCACTGTCCCTGGAGAAATCTCCGTCTGCGATGGCGTCAATCTTTAAACTGAGCCGTTTGATGGGCTGGCTGATGATCTTGTTTAAGAGAATGGTCAGCAGACAGCCGAGGGAGATGATGGCCGCGCTGATTCCGACAATCAGCAGCAGGTAGACCATGCGCTGCTGGTTAAACTGCTGCTGGGATAAAACCTGGGAGAGATACCAGCCGTCGGCTCCCTCCACCTCGACAGGACGCCGGACCAGCATCCGTTTTTCCCCATTGGGGGAGACCACGGAAAATACCTGCGTGCCGGGATCCAGTGTTGCAGTGCCGGTCACAGGCTTAAAATCGGTATAGGGCATGGCGGGATCGGACCAGGTGCTGCTGGAGGAACCGTAGGTCTTGTCCCCGATGGTTAAAAACAGCTGGCTGTCGCTGGCCTGAGGATAGGAAGCCAGGTAGTCCGTGAACAGGCGGGAGGAGACCTCCACATAGGTCCAGCCGATGATCTCCAGGCTGTATTCGTCATACACGGGGCGCACGATGGGGATGATCTTCTCGTGATTGGCATTGGAGATCGGATCGTCCACCACCCCGATCCAGCGAAAATCGGGGCTTTCAAACAGAGGAGCGAAGAAGCTGCTTTTGCTGACCCGCGCGGCGTCGAAGGAGCTGGAGTAGTTGGCGCTGGTCATGGACTGCAGGAAATTCCCGGTATTGGGAGTGGAGATGATGACACGGGCCATATACTTCTTGCCGCCAGCGGTCCCGGAGGTTATGTATTCCTCATTCAGCCGCTTGTAAGCGGTCAGAGCCAGCGGGCGCAGGGCCTCGGTGTCCCTGGAAGCCGTTGGGAGCTTCGGCTGGTCCTTCAGCCGTTCCAGATAGTGGCCGACCTCGCTGTTGGAACAGCACCATTTGGTGAAGGTAACGATCTCCTTCATATCCTCCGCCATGTTGCTGCTGACGACGGAAAGGTTGAATTCTGTGGACTGAATCTGGTTTTTCATAAGAAAAGACTGGAATACGGAGTAGCAGACCGCCATGGTGATGACTGCAATCAGAACCGTGATCGCCGCCGTTACGGCCATGATTTTTCCGCGGATGGAACTGGGAAGAAATTTCTTTATCATAAGGATGGATTCCTCTCTCTACAGATTTCTATATACAAAATTAGACTATTTGTTGTAAATTGTCAACACCCGAATAACGGCTGTTGAAGCCTCCGGCGGATGTGCAGAGCGCCCAAAGGCACCATGCCATGCGGACATGGCGGGCGCTCGCACCAATTCGCCCATAAGGCGAATTGAATAAAAAATAGAATGGTACTTTACGAAAAACAATGCAATATGTATACAATAGAGAAATTGTATTATTAATCGTAAAAAATTACATTGTCAAGGGGTTTATGAAATAATTGTGAATAAATAATGAATATTTTATGAGATAAAATCCATTCTTTTCAGCCGGCGGTCCGGTTATAATTTAGGCATAGTAAATCACAAACAGATGAGATTTACCAAATTCAAATCAGGAGGGAATACAATGAAAAAAAGAGCATTAAGTCTCGCACTTGCAGGAGCGATGGTAGTTACCACACTGGCAGGCTGCGGAAGCAGCAGCAAGGAAACAACGGCTGCACCGGAAGGAACAACCACGGAGACGACAACGAAGGCAGAGGCACCGGCGGACACGACGGCAGCGGCCTCTGGAGATAAGACAACTCTTAAGTGGTCTGTCTGGGATATCAGCTCCACGACCTATTATCAGCCGCTCATCGATGAGTTCGAGAAGGCTCACCCGGATGTCACCATTGAAATGGTAGATTTGGGATCCACCGATTACCAGACTGTACTTGCTACAGAGCTTACAGGCAATGGTTCCGACTTCGACGTAGTAACCGTAAAGGACGTTCCAGGCTACATGACTCTGGTGAACAAGGGCGTGCTGGAGCCTCTCGACAGCTACATATCAGATTCCGGCGTGGATCTGGCTCAGTACAAGGGACTTACCGATCAGATCACGGTAGACGGCAAGTTATACGAGCTTCCATTCAGAAATGACTTCTGGGTGCTGTTCTACAACAAGGACGTATTTGACAAGGCAGGAGTTGCCTATCCGACCAACGACATGACATTCGATGAGTATGATAAGCTGGCCAGATCCGTAACCGTCGATACCCCAGGCCAGGAAGTATACGGCGCTCACTACCACACATGGAGATCCGCAGTTCAGCTGTTCGGTATCCTGGATGGAAAGAATACGATTCTGGACGGAAAGTATGAGTTCTTAAAGCCATACTACGACATGGTTCTTGCAGAGCAGGAAGATGGCGTATGCCAGGATTATGCAACCTTAAAGACCAGCGGCCTTCATTACTCCGGCGCATTTGCCCAGGGCAACGTAGCGATGATGAACATGGGAACCTGGTTCATCTCCACACTGATCGAGAAGATCAAAACAGGCGAGTACACAGACTGCACAAACTGGGGAATTGCAAAGTATCCTCATGCTGACGGCGTAGAGGCTGGTTCCACACTGGCAACCATCACCTCCCTCGCAATCCCGACCAACGCACCTCATAAAGATCTGGCCTGGGAGTTCGTAAACTTCGTAAGCGGAGCAGAAGGCGCAGAGGTTCTCGCAGCAACAGGAACAATCCCGGCTGTTATGACAGACGAAGTGGCGAACCTGGTATCTGCAACGGAAGGCTTCCCGAAGGACGACGAAACCAGTGTAGACGCGTTAAATACTGCAAATCTGTATCTGGAAATGCCGGTACATCCGAAGAGCTCTGAGATTGAGACCGCACTGAACGAAGCACATGATGCCATCATGACAGGAAGCATGTCTGTCGATGACGGAATCGCACAGATGGATGAGCAGGTAAGCGCTATCCTGGCTGAATAAAAAGCGCAGACGACAATCAGGCAACATCAAGAGGCGGGCAGAATAAAAGCCCGCCTCATTTAAAGAATCCCCTCTGAATTTAAAACGAATTGTGGAATGGTAAATGGTAAAAAGGAGGAAAAGCCGGTGGCTAAGACAATGACAGAAGCACAGAAAAACGAAAAAATTGCTGCGCTGCTCACAAGGCGTGAGGCTCTGGAGCGCGAGCTTAAAAATACAGAACAGTCACATAAGAGAAACAAACTGATCTCCCAGATCGAGACGACAGAAGAGAAGATTAAGAAGGTGCGCACGGGAGAGCGTTTTACCAGACAGGAAAAGAGAGACATGGTGGCATATTCCTTTATTGCTCCCAACTTCATCGGATTCGCGGTATTTACTTTGGGACCGATTATCTTTGCCTTTGTGCTGGCATTTATGAAATGGGATGGCAACAGCCCCATGGAGTTCGCAGGACTAAAGAATTTTATACAGATGGCAGGAAACGCCAGATTCCGGTCGTCCTTTATCAATACGATCGTCTACTGTCTCGCGACGGTGCCGTTTACCCTGGCCTGTGCGCTGGGGCTGGCGGTCCTGTTAAATCAGAAGGTCAAGGGACGGAATTTCTTCCGTACTGTCAGCTTTTTTCCCTATGTAGCGTCGCTGGTGGCCGTAGCCGCCGTATGGAACATGCTTTTCAGTCCCCAGAAGAGCGGTCCCATCAACATGATTTTATATCAGTTGGGCGTATCTGCGAAGAGCCTGCCGAAATGGGCGGCCGACCCCCACTGGGTCATGTTCACCATCGTACTGTTTTCCGTATGGAAGAACATGGGCTATTACATGGTCATCTATTTAGCTGGTTTACAGGGAATCAACGCCGAGCTCTATGAGGCGGCCAGCTTAGACGGGGCCAATTCCCTTCAGCGTTTCCGCTACATCACATGGCCGCAGCTGCAGCCGACGACGTTCTTTGTCACGATTATTTTAACGATTAACTGTTTCAAGGTTTACGATATCGTATACATGCTGGCAGGCGGTTCCAACGGCGTTGTCAGCTCCTCAGCCATGGTTCTCGTCTACCATATTTACGAGGAAGCGTTCCGTAACTGGAATCTGGGATATGCCAGCGCGGTCGCCATGGTATTGTTCCTGATGGTCCTTGTCATCACGCTGATCCAGTTCCGTGGTGAGAAGAAGTATGCGAATTAAGGAGGGCAGGAAGAAAAATGAAAGTACAAAGCACAAATTATAAGATCAGCCGGGTTATCCTCTATGCAGTCCTGATCGTCTTTGCATTCCTTATGCTGGTACCGTTTGCATGGATGGTGTCAGCCTCCTTAAAGCTGGATAAGGATGTATTTATCTTCCCGATTCAGTGGATACCGGAGAATCCGAGATGGAAAAACTACATAGATATCTGGACGAAGATTCCTCTTATGAAATTCGTCGTAAATACGGTCAAGATCACTTTAATCGTCACATGTTTACAGCTGCTCACCAGCAGCTTCGCAGCGTATGCATTTGCAAAACTGAATTTCAAGCATAAGAACGGGCTGTTCCTGGCTTATATCGCAACCATCGCCGTTCCGTGGCAGGTATACATGGTTCCGCAGTTCATGATGATGAGAAGCTTCGGACTCAACGATACGCATCTGGCGATCATCTGCCTCCAGGCGTTCTCTGCCTTTGGTGTGTTCATGATGAGACAGTTCTACCAGGGAATTCCGGATGAGCTCTGTGAGGCGGCCAGGATCGACGGTATGAACGAATATCAGATCTGGGCGAAGATCATGCTCCCGCTCTCCAAGCCCGCGCTCTCCACACTGACGATCTTCACCTTCGTCAACACCTGGAATGACTTCTTAGGACCGCTCATCTACTTAAAAACGGAAGCCAAGAAGACCCTTCAGCTGGGATTAAAAATGTTCTTAAGCCAGTACAGCTCTGAATACGGCCTGATCATGGCGGCCTCCGTACTGTCTTTAATTCCGGTTCTGATCGTGTTCCTGACACTGCAGCAGTATTTTGTGGAAGGCATCGCGGCGACTGGCGTAAAGGGCTGATCGGGAAAGGACTGGTTTCAATGGAAGAGATTAAAAATTTCGTGGACAATATTCACAACGAGGCATACAAAAACGCTTATTCCGCTCCCTTAATCGGGGCGGAAAGCCTGATTATGCAGGGAGGGAGAGAGGAAGAGAGTCTGGATGGGCTCTGGAATTTCTCCGTAGACCTATACGATAACTGCCTCCGGGCCAAATGGTTTCTGGAGGAGGGGACGAATGCAGAAGGGTGCGCGGTACCCCTTGACTATGCTTTCGACGACTGGGAGACCGTACCGGTTCCCGGTGTCTTTAATCTCACAAAACCGGAGTATTTCTACTATGAGGGACCGGCGGTTTACAGCCGCCGGTTTTCTTATGGAAGCCGGGGAAATGAGCGGGTGTTCATCCGGTTCGGAGCGGTGGCCGGTGAGGCGAGGGTGTTCCTAAACGGCTGTTTTCTCGGCGTTCACAGAGGCGGTTCCACGCCTTTCTGCGTGGAGGCGACAGAGAGTCTGAAGGAGGGAGCGGATAACCGGCTGATCGTCGTGGCGGATGGGACCAGGCATCAGGCGGATGTGCCTTCGCTCAACACGGACTGGTTTCCGTATGGAGGAATCTACAGGAGTGTAACACTCGTTCGTCTTCCGGAGGTCTTTATTCAGGATATGAAGGTGAGACTGAGCGGAAGAAGAGAGCGGGAAATTACAGTGGAAGCGGTGGCAGCCGGCAGTATTTCGCCCGATTACAATGCATTTTTTGAGATACCGGAGATCGGAGTCTGTGAAATCATGGATTTCGGCCCCGACGGAACGGGCCGGCTGAAGCTGAAGGTTCCGGAGCTGGAGCTGTGGAGCCCTGAAAATCCCAGGCTCTATAATGCCCGGCTGACTTTATATGACGGGGAGAACCGGGCTTCCGACCGGATCTTGGACCGTGTCGGTTTCCGTACCATTGAGACGGCGGGCCGTTCCATACTCTTGAACGGCAGGCCCCTGTTCCTGCGAGGTGTCTGCCTCCATGAGGACTCCAGGGACCATGGAAAGGCGGTAACGAAGGAGGAGATACGGGAAGCCTTCCGCCTGGCCAGGGAGATGAACTGCAATTTCGTCCGCCTGGCCCATTATCCCCATACGGATTGGGCGGCGCGGCTGGCCGACGAGGAAGGCCTTCTTCTGTGGGAGGAGATCCCCGTGTACTGGTGGATCGACTTTGGGAATCCGGATACCTTTGGACAGGCGAAAAGCCAGCTGAGTGAGATGATGAAACGGGATGCAAACAGGGCCAGCGTCATCATCTGGTCCGTTGGTAATGAGAATCCGGATACGGATGAGCGGTACCGCTTCATGGCGGACTTAGCGGAGTATGCCAGGCGTTCCGATCCGTCCAGACTGATCTCCGCGGCCTGTCTGGTGGATACCGTGAATCTGCGGATTGCAGACCGGCTGGAGGCGCATCTGGATGTGATCGGACTCAATGAATATTACGGCTGGTACGATCCGGACTACACCAAACTGAGCACCATACTGGAACAGTCGGCGCCGGAAAAGCCGGTCATCATCAGCGAATTCGGCGCGGATGGGTCGTTTGAGGCAGAGGAGAGGGAAGTCAAAAGCCCTGTCAGAGGATCTGTGAAGGAACAGGAGGAGATCTACGAAAACCAGATTGCCGTGTTCCGGAGGATTCCGTATATTCAGGGGACAACGCCCTGGATCCTGTTTGATTTCCGCACGCCGAAGCGGCTGGGAAAGTACCAGAAGGGATATAACATCAAGGGACTGATCACAGAGGACAGGAGCCGGAAGAAACCGGCGTTTTATCTGATGCAGAACTACTACGAGGAGGTTTTAAAACATGAATGCGGATACGATCAGACGTCTGAATGAAAAGAATGAGCTGTCCGGGGAGGCGTGCCGTCAGGCTATGGATTTTGCCGCCGGACAGGTGAAGGAGAATTTAAAGGAATTTACGCATTCTTTTAAGAAGGCGTACAGTGAGGAGGGCTTCTACCGGCCGACACCCAATGTCAACTGGACGACGGGCTTCTGGACCGGGCAGATATGGCTGGCCTATGAATGGAGCCGGGATGAGATGTTTAAGGAAGCAGGAGCGATTCAGATCGACAGCTTTTATAAGAGAATCGAGACGAAGGCGGACGTGGACCATCACGACATGGGCTTTCTCTACAGCCCTTCCTGTGTCGCCGGATACAAGCTGACCGGAAACGGGCAGGGAAAACGGGCGGCTGTCATGGCGGCGGACCAGCTGATCACCAGATACCATCCGATCGGGGAATTTATCCAGGCGTGGGGGCCGATGGATCAGCCGGAGAACTACCGGTTCATCATCGACTGTCTGCTGAATCTGCCCCTGCTCTATTGGGCGTCGGAGGAGACCGGGGACGCTAAATACCGGGATATTGCGGAGAAGCATATCCATACGGCGATCGCCAATGTCATTCGGGAGGATTACTCCACGTGGCACACCTTTTTCATGAATATGGAGACGGGAGAGCCGGATCACGGGGCGACCTGCCAGGGATACCGGGATGGCTCCGCATGGGCCAGAGGCCAGGCGTGGGGCGTCTACGGCACGGCGATGGCTTACCGGTATACGAAGCGGGAAGAGTATATCAGCGATTTTAAGCATGTGACAGGATATTTCCTGGACCATCTGCCGGAAGATCTCGTACCATACTGGGATCTGGAATTCGGAGACGGTTCCGGGGAGCCGCGGGATTCCTCCTCTGCCTCCATCGCCGCCTGCGGAATGCTGGAAATGGCGAAATATTTAAACGATGAGGATGCAAAATATTACACCTCCATAGCAAAGAAAATCATGAAGTCCGTGGTGGAAAATTACGCGGTAAAGAGCGGGGCGGAATCGAACGGCCTGGTTCTTCACAGCACCTACTCCAAGAAATCTCCGTATAACACGTGTACGCCGGAGGGTGTTGACGAGTGCAACATCTGGGGCGATTACTTCTATATGGAAGCGCTGACGAGACTCTCGAAAGACTGGAACCCATACTGGTAGAGGAGGCAAAATGAACATGAGATTAGAGACGAAACAGGATTTCAGGGATTGGATGTTCTCCGTCCTGAATCCTTTAAAACCATTATACAGCGAGGGCGGCGCCCGTCTGCATCTGGGAGACAGCGGAGTGACCTATCCGGAGGTCAGCATCGAGATGGAGGCATTTTCCCGGCCGCTGTGGGCCCTGGTTCCCTTCTGGAAGGGCGGCGGAGTAAACGGAGCCTTTGAGGAAATCTATCAGAAGGGGCTTAGGAACGGAACAGACCCGGCGCATCCCGAATACTGGGGCGGCTTTACGGATTATGACCAGAGGTTTGTGGAGATGGCGGCCATTGCAAGCGGGATGATCTTTACGCCGGAGAAGGTCTGGGAGCCCCTCGGGGCGGAAGGGCAGAAGCATCTGGCGGACTGGCTTTACGCGATCAACGAGCACATCATACCGGACTGCAACTGGCAGTTTTTTATGATACTGGTCAATGTGGCTCTTATGAAAAACGGCTGCCGCTACGATGCAGATAATCTGAAGTCCGGTCTGGATAAGATCGAAAGCTACTATCTGGAGGACGGCTGGTACCGGGACGGTGCGTCGGGGCAGAAGGATTACTATATCTCATTTGCCATGCATTACTACGGGCTTTTGTATTCCGTGGCCATGGCGGATGAGGATCCGGAACGGTGCGCCTGCTTCCGGGAACGGGCCAGAATCTTCGCCGGTGATTTCATCTGCTGGTTCGATGCGGATGGGGCGGCGCTTCCCTATGGAAGGAGCTTATCCTACCGGTTTGGCGAGGCGGCTTTCTGGGCGGCCTATGTGTTTGCCGGCCTCGATGACATTCCAGTGGCCGTAGTAAAGGGAATTCTCGCCCGCCATTTGAACTGGTGGTGCGAACAGAAGATATTTGACCGGGACGGCGTGCTGACCATCGGTTACGCGTATCCGAATTTAATCATGGCAGAGCGCTACAATGCGCCGGGGTCGCCGTACTGGGGAATGAAGACGCTTCTGTGTCTGGCGCTTCCGGATGACCACCCGTTCTGGAGCACGGAGGCCGCACCGCTTCCGGCTCTGCCAGAGGTGAAAATGATGCTCCAGGCCAATATGATCGTACACCGGCGCGGAAGAGATGTAATCGCCTACCCGGCCGGAGTCTGCGAGAAATACGGACACGGCCATGTGCCGGAGAAATACTCCAAGTTCGCGTATTCCACGAAATTCGGTTTTTCCGTGGCGCGCAGCCAGATCGTGCTCCATGAGAATGCGCCGGATTCTGCGCTGGCCTTTGTGATTGACGGCGATGATTACGTGTTTGTCAGGAAGGTAAGCGAATCGTACCATATCTTTGCGGACCGGGTAGTCAGCGACTGGCAGCCGTTCCCGGGAATCCGGGTGACTTCGGTCGTGGTGCCGACGGAGTATGGCCACATGCGGATCCATGAGGTGGAGAGTGACTATGACTGTACGGCCTATGACTGCGGTTTTGCCGTGGAGAAATTTACAGAAGGGTACGAAGAGTCGGCAGAAGGAAAGACGGCCGCCGCAGCCTGGAGGAAACAGGGCTGTACCGTATCCGGCGAAGGGCCGGAGGCGGCCGGCGTCGTGATCGGAGCCGATCCCAATACGAATGTGCTTTACGCCAACGCGTCTATCCCTGCGGTTGCCTATAAGATCCGCAAGGGGGAGAAGGTGCGGCTGGAGACGAGGGTGGAAACTTTTGTGAAAGAAGAATAATAGTGGCCGCAGTATCAGCGATAGGAATCCGCTGATGCTGCGGCCATATTTTTGTGGATAAGTCAGAATTTAATTCAGCACGTCCCAGGTGATATCCCCATCCTTCATAAAATCCGGATGGATGATTCGGGCGTAATGTTCTCCGAATCGGTGCTTTTCCATTAGATCTGTCATGCACCGTTCCGTCCAGTCAAATGTCTTCTTGACGAATTTTTCCTCATCCAGGTTTAGAAATTCCCCATCCCGGCGAAGGAGCTTCCCGTCCACCATGGTCTCGCTGGTGGTCGTTCCGGCGCAGTTCCGGGTGAAGAGGAAGTAGAGAAGTTCCGGACTGGCCTCCAGAAGGCTGGTGCACAGGGGCAGCAGATGAGGCGCTTTCTTTAAATCAATGGTAATGATATCCGCCTTCTTGCCCGGCTCGATGGAACCGATTTCCTGATCGAGGCCGTATGCGTGGGCACTTCCCATGGTGGCTGCGTAAAATGGAGCCTGATAGGGGAGAACCCGTTCAGCCCGCGGCATGATGTTGTGCACGATGAGCATCAGCTTCATGGCCGACATGGCGTCCAGGGAGCCGTAATCGCTTCCGAGTCCGACATTGATCCCATTTTTCAGCATGTAGGGAACGTAGGCGCAGTTTCCGCAGTTGGTGCCGTTGATATCGGGATTATGTATGATGGAAGCGCCGGTCCCGGCGATGGCCTCGATCTCCGGTTCCCGGAGCATGGAGCCGTGGAAGAGCACGCTGCGGGAGGTAATCAGTCCCCTTTTCATGTAGTGGGAGAAGGCGCCGCCGTCGTCCCTCCACATCTCGTCAGCCCGTTCCACGGCGTTCTGGAATTCCCAGAAATGGGTGACGAACCGGGTATCATACTGCTCCGCCAGCTCCAGCGCGCCGTCCATCAGCTTTTCCATACAGTCCCACAGGTCATGAATATGTACGGCCACCGACATGCGGCGTTTTGGATTGTGGTAATGTTCAATGCAGGACTTCGTCTTTTCCAGCGCCTGCTTCCAGTTCAGGGGATCTGAATCCAGACGGAAGGAGGATGCCATCTGAGGAGCCAGAATGCCGCGTATGCCGCTGGTATCCATGGCCTCATAGGCGGTGTCCGGCAGGATGGTGCTGTTCTCCACGGTCGTAGTTCCGTGTTTTAATGCGTTGATGGCCGAAGTCATGGTGATGTCGTACAGGCTTTCCTGCGTCAGCCACCCATAGGGATCGTGTATGGTGGTGAGCATGTGATCCGAGATGTGGCTGTAATCGAAGGGAAACGCCCTGGAAATATTCATGAGCGTGTTGCACAGATGATTGTGGCCATCCACCAGCCCCGGCATGACAAGCTTATCCGTACAGTCGATGACGGTGAACAAGCTTTTCTCCGGATGCTGTTCGTAATACTCTTTTTCAGTTCCCAGAAACAGAATCCTGTCGTCCTCTACAGCGACGGAAAGTCCGGTGGAGACAGACTCCGGATCGGCTCCGCCAAAGAGAAATTTGCAGTTTTTAAACAGAGTGACTCCCATGGAACGCCTCCTTATGCGAGCGCTACCAGATAGTAGAGCAGGGGGACCGCAATGATATAGATGGCAGGATGCAGTTCCTTTGCCTTACCGGCAGCGAGTTTGGTGATGACACAGGTGATGATGCCCAGGGTCAGTCCCGTGGCAATATTGTAGGTATAGGCGGTTCCCATCACGGAGGCGAAGGCCGGCATGTACTCTGTGAAATCAGAGTAGTCCAGCTTCTCCATACAGGTGAGCATGCCTAAGCCGATGGTGATCAGAGCGGCCGAGGATACGCTGTTGGGAACCATCAGGGCGACCGGGGTAAAGAACAGGGCCAGTCCCAGACAGATGGCGCAGCCCACGGCGGTGAGTCCGGTTCTGCCTCCGGCTTCTACTCCGGCGGCGGACTGGGCGTATATGGTGACCGTGTTGGTTCCCATGACGGTGCCGACACAGGTGCCTACGGCGTCAACGATAAAGGGCTTCTTGATATCCGGGAAGTTGCCCTCCTCATCCAGTAAGTTGGCTTTGGAGCCGATACCGAACAGATTGCCTACGGTAGAGAAAAAATCTCCCATGAAAAAGGCGAGAATAAACGGCACATAGACGAGTTTTAACGCTCCCGGGATATCCAGCTTAAATGCAACCGGAGCCATGGAAGGCGGCATACTGATCAAATGGTTGGGAACGGTGGTAAGCCCCATGGGGATGCCGATTACGGTTCCGATGACCATGGCCAGCAGGAGACCGGATTTCATCTTTCTGGAGGTGAAGGCCAGGATAAGCAGCAGGGTGATTCCAGCCAGAATGATTTCCGGGCTGTGTAAATCTCCCAGCTTTAAAAAGCCGGAATCATTGAGGCGGATCAGCTTGACGTTGGACATGCCGGTGGCCGTGATAAACATACCGACCGCCGCGCCCATGGTGATCTTAAGTCCCTTCGGTATGACCTTTACCACCATTTCACGGATATTGCATACGCTGATGATGACGAAGATGACACCGGAGATAAAATTCATTCCCAGCGCGACCTGCCAGGTGGTAATGCCGGCACCGACGATGGAATAGGCGATCAGCGCGTTACTGCCCATAGCTGTGGCGAGGACGAAGGGGATGTTGCAGTATAAGCCGCAGATCAGGGTGAATATCATGGCGCTGACGATGGTAACCGTGGCCATGGCCCCTTTGTCCATTCCGCAGCTGGCCATGATGGAGGGATGGACTGCAATTAAGAAAGCGAGTGTCATGAAGGAGGTCGCTCCGGCCACCAGTTCCGTCCGGACCGTGGTTCCACGTTCTTTTAAATGAAAAAAGGAATCTAAAGCTTCGTTTAGTTGATTCATGATTTTATCCTTTCTGATACTGTAAAAGAGTGAAGTAACGTGTAAAAAATCAGAAAATTCGCGAAATTTCTGTTGATTTACTTTCAGGATAGAACGAATGCACAAAAAAGTCAATAAAACAAAGAGAATAACATTATTTTCTGTACAATATAACAAAAAATAGAAGGGGAAGGAGGCAAAAACTGTAGAAAGAGAAAAGTGGTATTACCACTTCGGAAAAAATGGTATTACCACTTTTCGGAATGCATAAAAATACAGGCGGAAATGGTGAAACATGTTAGGAAGTCTTTCCTGAATTTTCAGTTTATGGTATACTATACTCCGAACAGCGGCAGGAGAAGAGCGGAGGCGCACAGTGGGGCAGGAGAGCAGTTTAAAGCAGCAGGTAAAAAAGAAGTTGATGGAGTACATCCAGTCTATGGACCTGGAAAAAGGAAACAGGCTTCCTTCTGAAGAAAAGTTAAGCACCATGTTCGGGGTGAGCCGGGTCACCATCCGGTCGGCGCTTAAGGAGCTGGAGATGGAAGGGCGTATATTTTCCAGACATGGGAGCGGAACGTATGTCAATCCCATGGCAAGAAGGATCGCCTTTAACCTGGCAGTTCCCGAGCTGTATGAGAACATCATACGCAAGGGCGGAAGGACGCCCGATGTGCGGGTGGAAGGCGTCATCACGGAGGCGGCCGGGGAAGAAGCCGTCTCATCACTTGGCGTGTCTTTGGGGGAGACCATGGTTGCTGTAAAGAAGACATTTTTTGCGGGGGACAGGTTTTCGATGTACTGTATCGATCATTTTCCGAAGGAGCAGCTTACCAGGGAGCAGATGCAGAGCTTCTTTAACCCGGAGCTGTCCATATTCGATTATCTTTACCGGTACAAGGGAAGGAAGGCGATGTGGGATACCATGAGAATCCAGACGGTGACCAACCGGCAGTTTCCGGAGATCAACGGGCCGGCCGGTTTAAGCGGAGAGGAGTGTCACCCATTTCTTCTTCTGAAGGGCATTAATTACGATAAGACGGATACGCCGTTTGTCTATTCTCATACCTACGTTGACACGGAGGTAATCGAGTATAACATGATACGGAAGAAGGCGTATAAATACGAACCATTTTATTGATTTTATGATTTCCGTATTGTATAATATGAAATACTATTTACAAAAAATGGCAGAACCGGAGGGCGGGACATGATGTGGCTGAATAAAAAGAAGAATTTAAAGGCTTCTTATTATCATACGTTTCTGGCCCTCATTGTCATCCCCATTCTGCTTATCATCATCATTTCCAGCGCCATCATCCGCACGATGATGGTCGATTCCGCGACCCGCAGCATTAAGCGCGCCCAGGACAATATCATTGCCACACTGGGCGGCGAGGTGAAGGACGTCTCCCTGCGGCTGTCCCATTTTGTCTATGTCAATGACAACGAAATCATGAAAATAGCGGCGATGACCGATACGCAGGACTTTACGAAGCGGTACAGCGCGACGCTTATGCTGTCGGAATCTTTTAATTTTGCCATGGTTCCGGTGCAGGATATTCTGTCCGCCATCTTTTATATGAAGGATGGGGGATCTACCTATATGAAGGACGATATCATTCTTCCGGATGAGGAGATCAAAGCGTCGGACTGGTATCAGCAGGCCTTGAACGATAAGAACATGGTAAAGGTCGGCTTCTACGACAGAAACGTGGCCACCTCCAGAAAGGCCCATACGCTGACCATTGTGGCCGGTCTTTCCCCCGGGATCGATGTGGACCGCGATAATGTGGTGGAGATGACCGCCCTGTTCGTCTCCTCTCAGACAGGGAACTTAATTAAGGAATACAACAAAGAGAAGCTTCTGGGAATTACCATGCTCTTAAATCCCGACGGAACGCCGGTCTTTGATGTGGACGACGGCATGCGCTTCTTTATTCCGGAGATTGTTTCTGGAGGAGAGACGGAGCTGCACCATAAACTGGACGGAAAAAATTACGTTTACGTCATTTCAGAGGAGCCGGTAACGGGACTCCTCGCTGTCAGTGTGGTCGATTCCGAACTGCTGACACGGGATTTCAACCGGACCGCCGCGGCGATTGTGGCGGTAACGGTCGTTCTGTTTGGACTGTTCTATATATTTTCCAGTTACTTTTTAAAGAATATTATTGACCCTATCCACAACACGGTGGAAGGAATGAGGCTGGTGGAAGAGGGCAGGCTGGATGTCCATGTGGTGCCTGTAGGACAGGCTGAGCTGCGTGTCATGATCCATTCCTTCAACCGCATGACGAGGCGGCTGAAGCAGCTGATTCAGGAGAATGAGGAGGAACAGCAGAAGAAGCACGAGGCGGAGATCCGGGCGCTGCAGTCGCAGATCAACCCTCATTTCCTGGTAAATTCGTTAAATTCTATCCGCTTTATCGCGCAGGTCTCCAGATATGAGGCGATCGCCAGGATGGCGGAGGCGTTAATTAAGATTCTGTCCTGCTCATTCCGGAGCAATGTCGGTTTCTATACCTTAAACGAGGAACTGGAGGTGCTGGACGGCTTTATCTACCTCATGAAGATCCGGTACTCCGACGGCTTCGAGATCGAATACGAGATCGGGGAGAATTGCGGTGCGTGCATGGTTCCGAGGCTGATTCTCCAGCCGATTGTGGAGAATTCCATCGTTCACGGCTTCTCCGGACTGGAAGAGGAGCTGGGGCTGATTACGGTGAAGGCCCGTCTCGAGGACACACATCTGTACGTAACGGTCCGTGACAACGGAAAGGGGATGACGGAGGAGGAGATCCGCCGGCTTCTTTCAAACGAAACTGCGGGAAATGAAGATTATGTGAGCATCGGAGTGACCAATGTCAACACACGCCTCGTTTTAAATTACGGAGAAGAATGCGCGCTGAAGATCCGGAGTGAGGTCGGAAAGTATACGGAGACGGTGCTGCGTATGCCGGCGGAGACGAAGGAGGAGCATATATGAGGAAGGTACTAATAGTAGACGATGACACCATCATCCGAATCACCCTTCGTTCTCTCATTAACTGGGAGGAGATGGGCTTTCAGATTGTGGCGGACGCTATCCATGGTGAGGCGGCGCTGGCATATTTAAAGAATCACACCGTGGATTTAATCATCAGCGATATGAAGATGCCGGTTCTCGACGGAATCGGACTTTTGGAGGCGGTCAGCCGTTTTGAGGTTATGCCGAAGGTTCTGGTGCTCAGCGGATACGATGACTTCAAGCTGGTTCGGGATGCCTTCCGGCTCGGCGCCTGCGATTATCTGCTCAAGGCCGACTTAAACGGGGAACTGCTGAAAAATATGTTGGAAGGGCTGAGCGGGGAATGGGAGAGTGAAGACGAGGCCGGAAGACAGCCCGGAGCGGAAGAAAGCAGGGAAACGATATCCGACTCCGAACGCCTGAGCGCCATGGCCATGGGAAAATGTGAGCTGGATGAATCATTTTTTGATGGAGAGTACCTGGTGGTGCAGTTTGAGATCGATGAATTTCAGAAGCATGCCGGGAGATTTGCCGGCGACTTTGAGGGAGAACTGATCAGGCCCCTGCTGGAGTTTGCGGCTCAGATTCCGCGTGTCGCTTCCCGGTGTGTGCTGGGGACGATTTCGCCCTCCCGCTATGTGATGCTCTACCGGATCTCCGATGGCGCCCAGTACCAGGACAATGTGGTCTCCACATGCAGGCAGCTGTGCAGTGTCTGGAATAATTTCTTAAACCTTCCTGTCTCCGCGGGCATCAGTACGAAGGGAAACGGGGCGGGAGATTTCCTCGCCAGGTTTGAGGAAGCAGGCGGATGGCTCTCCCTTCACTGGCTGAAGGGCAAGGCCGCGGTGTGCAGCCCGTGGGAGAGGGGAAGCGTGGATTATCTGGCGGCAAAGGACGCCTTCGTGCGGTATAAACGTCTGACGGTGGGTCTGTTGACCGCGGATGAGATGGCGGTTTCGGAGGAGAAGCAGAAGCTCATTGCGGCGTTCTACCGGAGCGGGCTTTCCTCGGCAAAGCAGGAGCTTCTCTATCTCATCTGTAATCTGGCCTGGATCCTGAACGAGAGCCATGACGATATCGGCGCGCTGTTTGCGGAAAAGGTGAATTATTACGAGAAGATCGGACGCCTCGAGGAGATGGGGAGTCTGGAGCTGTGGCTCAACAATTATTTCCGGTGGGTGATGGATTACGCGGCCCATCAGAACGACCGCCGCCAGGCGGATATGATGAGCCGGGCGAAGCGTTTTATTATGGATAACTACGCCAACCCGGAGCTGACGCTGGGAAGCGTGGCCGGGTATGTGGGCTTAAATGAGAAATACTTCAGTTCCAGATTTACGAAGGAGGAGGGGATGACCTTCAGCAACTACTTAACGGAGGTGCGGATCCGGAAGGCCAGGGAGCTGATGGAGCAGACCGATTTGAAAATTTATGAGATCAGCCAGAGCGTGGGATACAACAGTGTGGAACATTTTACAAGGGTATTTAAAAAGATCTGCCAGGTCAGCCCGGGCGCTTACCGAAAATAAAGACCTAACGATATATCAAGTTTTCAAACCTTAGTTCATGGAGATGCGTGGAAGAAAATGGTAGACTGGAACCATCAACTAAGGGAGGTAAGAAACATGAAGAAACAGATTGCGGCATTAGGACTTTGCGCGGCTATGGTGGTGGGATCAGCGACAGGCTGCTCCACTGCGTCCTCGAAAGAGACAGAAAAGGCACCGGCAGCCGACACGACAACGGCAGCAGGCGGACAGGCGGATACAACGGCGGCTCCTGAGACGGAGGCGGCCAAGGCAGATTTAAAGGGAAGCCTTGTATTTGCTATCTGGGACAACAACCTGATGGACTATATTGATCAGAACGACATGGTCGGCAAGTTCCAGGAGAAGTATCCGGATGCGGAAATCGAAGTAGAGAAGATCAAGGACGATTCCGAGTACTGGAACGCCATGAAGATGCGTACTTCTGCCAACCAGCTTCCGGACGTAATGTTCAACAAGCCATTTACCTTATCGAGATTCAAAGATTATCTGGTTGATTTATCGGATCTGGACGCGGCGAAGAACAATGAGCTGGCGGCAGGCTACGCCATGGACGGCAAGATCCTGGGCGTTCCGATGACAGCCGGTTATGAATACGTATTTTATTGGAAAGACATGTTTAAGGAAGCCGGTGTGACGGTGCCGACGACATGGAGTGAATTCGAGCAGACGGCTCAGACACTTCAGGATTACTACGGAAAAGAAAACCCGGATTTCATGGCGATCGCTCTGGGAGCGAAGGATGAATGGCCGGATTACCCTTATATGGAATTTATGCCTGCATTAGAGGGCGGCAACGGCCAGAACTGGAACGATATGGCAAAGACTGACACACCGTTTTCAGAGGGCTCGGATATCAACAAGGCTTACACAAAGGTTAATGAACTCTTCCATATGAATGTATTTGGAAAAGATCCTCTTGGTATGGGCAACGATCAGGTGACGGCGCTCTTCGCACAGAAGAAAGCGGCGATCCTGGCTCTTGGAGACTGGGGCTTACAGAACATTCAGACCGGTACGGACGACTACTCCGAGCTGGGAACCTTCTATCTTCCGGTCAGAAATACCACCGATGATCCGTTCCGCGTGATCGTACAGGGCGACTCCTTCATGGGCGTGACGACTCATAGCAAGAATCCGGAGCTGGCAAAGGCATTTGTGGAGTGGTTCTACAGTGAAGACTGGTATCCGGGATACATAAGCTACGTAACCAGCGCCTCCTCCATGACGAATTTCCCGAAGGAAAAAGATCCGATCCTGGCAGAAGCAGACGCGCTGCAGCCAGACATGGAACTGGTTATGTACGACGGCGGCGGAGATGATTTCCAGGCAATTCAGAATGAGATCGCTTTCGATTACAAGAAGCTGGGAGCTCAGATGTTTACGGAAGGTTTTGATTTAAAGACAGAACTCGATACTTTAAATACAAAATGGGCGGAAGCAAGAACAAAACTTGGAATTAAATAAGACTCTGTAACAGGGGATGGGGTTTCCGTACAGACGCCCCATCCTTTTTATACCCAAAATTCCGTAAAATCAATACAATCCGGGAGGTAGTTATGAATTCACTGGAAAGACAGAAAAAGATATTTATCATCAGTTCCCTGGTAATCCCCATGGCCCTGCTTATCGGCTTCGTGGTGGTTCCGGCCTTCGATCTGATCCGAATGAGCTTCACCAACTGGGACGGCTATTCGAAGACATACGATTACATCGGCATCGGCAACTATTTTGACATGCTGAAAAACAAGGATCTCTGGCAGTCACTTAGAAACAACGCGGTCTATTTCTTTGGCCATCTGCTCTTTATACCCGTTGAGCTGATGTTTGCCGTCCTGCTGACCTCAAAGCTCCGCGCCTCAAAATTCTATAAGACCATGGTCTTTATGCCTTATATCATCAACGGCGTGGCGATTTCCTACGCATTTTCCTACTTCTTTTCACCGATCAACGGAGCCTTCGATGAGATCCTCACCCTGTTTCACTTAGAACCGCTGATCAGAAACTGGCTCTCCGATCAGAAGATCGTGAACTTCGTCCTGGCGGGTGTGTCCTTATGGCGATTCTCCGGCTATCATGTGATCCTGTTCATGGCGGCTCTCCAGTCCCTTCCCCAGGATGTCCAGGAGGCGGCCAGAGTGGACGGAGCGAGCGCATGGCAGATGTTCAAATACATTCAGATACCTGCCATTATGCTGATGGTGGATTTCGTCCTGTTTGACAATATCCGCGGCGCGCTTCAGGTATTCGATATTCCTTACGTTATGACCAGCGGCGGCCCTGGATATGCATCTTCGACCTTCACACTCTATACCATCGATACGGCGTTCAAATACAGCAACTTCGGTCTGGCTTCCACCATGGCGGTGGCTATTATGATCATGATCGTCGTCATTTACGTGGTTCAGAATAAGATTATCCACGGAGTCGTTTTAAAAGGAGGGAAGAAAGGATGAAACAGCGTACACTGCAGCAAATTGTAAAACAGGTGATCTGCCTCTGCATGGTATCCATCGTGCTGGCGCCGATCCTTTTAACCCTGTTTGCCGCGTTTAAGACGAAGGCAGACATGGTCAATACGTCTCCCTTGTTACTGCCTCCGTTCAGCCGTGTGACCATGGATAATTTCCAGAAGGTTCTGGGGGACAAATACCTGTTGATTGGCTTTAAAAATACGGGAATCATACTCGTTTGCAGTATTTTTTTCAACGTATTGTTTGGTACGATTACGGCGTTTATTCTTGAACGGTTTCAATTCCGGTTCAAAAATCTGATCATGAGCCTGTTTTTCCTGGGGATGCTGATTCCAAGCTTCGTCACGGAGATCGCCCGTTTCAAGATCATCAACGGCCTGGGGCTGTATAACACGCTGGGAGCTCCAATCGTCATCTATGTGGCCTCAGACCTGATGCAGCTTTACATTTACCGCCAGTTCATCTCCACGCTTCCCGTATCTCTGGATGAGAGCGCACTGCTGGATGGCTGTTCGTATTTCGGCCTGTTTACGAGGATTATCTTCCCGCTGCTGGCCCCGGCCACAGCTACAGTCGTGATCATCAAGGCGATCACCATCATCAACGACATGTATATTCCATACCTCTATATGCCGAAGAACAAGCTGCGGACGCTGACCACGTTCCTGATGAATTATGCCAACGCGCAGCAGGGGTCCTGGCAGAATCTGGCGGCAGGAATCATCATCATTATGCTGCCGACGATCGTGATCTATCTGTTCTTCCAGAAATACATCCTGGCAGGAATTGCGGCCGGTGCTGTCAAAGAGTAAGAAAGTGCAGAAAATCGTAAAAAAAGAGATGGATTCTTTTGCCGGACGGCCCTATAATAGACGTGAAAAAGGAGGATGTACTTATGGATCAGTATCATGCCGATTTAGCCTGGCTTGAAAATCCGGAGGTGTTTGCGGTAAACCGTCTGGAGGCGCATTCCGACCACCGGTTCTATGAGAGCAGGGAGGAGGCGGACGGCGGCATCATGAAGCTGCGTCAGTCCCTAAACGGAACGTGGAAATTTTCCTATGCCCCGAAGCCGGAGCAGCGGAAAAAGGATTTTTATCTGCCTGAGAGAAGTCTCGGTGATTTTGGAGAAATTACGGTCCCCGGCCATATAGAGCTGCAGGGATATGGAAAATGTCAGTATATTAACACGATGTATCCGTGGGAGGGTCACTCGGAGCTGCGGCCTCCCCACGTGGACTGGGATGATAACCCTGTTGGAAGCTATGTGAAGGAGTTTGAGACGGACGCGGCCCTGAAGAATAAGAGGCTGTTTCTGTCCTTTCAGGGGGTGGAGAGTGCCTTTTACGTATGGGTAAACGGCCGCTTCGCCGGCTATTCCGAGGATTCCTTTACGCCCTCCGAATTTGAAATCACGGATTTCGTAAAGGATGGGGTCAACCGTCTGGCGGTGGAGGTCTATAAGAGAAGCAGCGCCAGCTGGATCGAGGATCAGGATTTCTTCCGGTTCTCCGGTATTTTCCGGGATGTGTATCTTTACGCGGTGCCGGAATGCCATGTGCGGGACATCTTTGTCCGCCCAGGCGTCCAGGAGGACTTAAAGACCGGAGAACTCACGGTGGATTTAACGCTGGAAGGAAACACGAAGGGCAGTGTATCGGCCATGCTGACCGACCGGGAAGGGAATACCGCCGCTGTCTGGGAACGCATACCTGCCGGGGAGAACACATTTTTTGCGGGCAGGGTGCCGGAGGTTCATCTGTGGAGTGGGGAAGATGCTTATCTCTATACGCTGACCGTCATTCTGTACGACGAAAACGGAGGGATCGTGGAGATCGTTCCCCAGAAACTCGGTTTCCGCCGCTTTGAGATGAAAGACCGCCTCATGTGCTTAAACGGGAAACGAATCGTGTTCCGCGGAATCAACCGTCATGAGTTCGATGTGCAAAGAGGACGCGCCGTCACGGAAGAAGACATGATCTGGGATATCCGTTTCATGAAGCGCCACAACATCAATGCGGTCCGTACCTGCCACTATCCCAACCAGTCGAGATGGTATGAGCTCTGCGATGAGTACGGGATATATCTGATCGACGAGGCGAATCTGGAGAGCCATGGCTCCTGGCAGAAGATGGGGGCCTGCGAACCTTCCTGGAACGTGCCGGGAAGCCTTCCGGAGTGGAAGGAATGCGTGGTGGATCGCGCAAAGTCCATGCTGGAGCGGGATAAGAATCACGCGTCCGTACTGATCTGGTCCTGTGGAAATGAATCGTACGCGGGCGAAGATATCCTCGCCATGTCGAAGTATTTCAAGGAGAGGGATCCGTCCAGACTGGTTCACTATGAGGGCGTCTTCTGGAACCGGGAATTCAATGAGACCAGCGATATGGAGAGCCGCATGTACGCAAAGCCTGCGGAGGTGGAGGAGTATTTAAACCAGGAACCGGAGAAGCCGTTTATCCTGTGTGAGTATATGCACGCCATGGGCAATTCTCTGGGCGGCATGGAGAAATACACCTCGCTGGAGGACCGGTATCCCATGTATCAGGGCGGTTTCATCTGGGATTATGTGGATCAGGCTCTGATGAAGGCCGACGAGGACGGCGTCCTGCATATGGCCTACGGCGGGGACTTTGACGACCGGCCGACTGATTATAATTTCTGCGGCAATGGAATCGTCTACGCGGACAGAACCATTTCGCCGAAGGCGCAGGAAGTGAAGTACCTCTATCAGGATCTGAAGCTGATTCCGGATGCCTGCGGTGTGGAGATCGAAAACAGGAGACTGTTTACCGACACTTCCGATTTAGAATTCATCTGGCTGGCTTTAAGGAATGGCGAACCCGTCCATACGGAGAGATTCTGTGCCCGGGTAAATCCGGGAGAGCGGGAGTATGTGAGCGTGCCGGCTCCTGCATTTACAGAGCCGGGAGAGTATGTGTATCAGGTGTCCGCGGTGAAAAAGAAAACGGAGCTGTGGGCTGATGCCGGGTATGAGACGGCTTTCGGGGAAAGCTGCCGGGTGATTGGAACTGGCGGTGCTGGTGCTGTCGGTGCTGATGCTGTCGGTGCTAATGCTGTCGGTGCTGATGCTGTCGGTGCTGGTGCTGTCGGTGCTGGTGCGGACTGTGTTGGTGAGACTTGTGTTGGTAAGAACTTCGTTGAAGAGTATCGCACTGATAACGCCCGCCTTCCATTCACTGTTATTCACGGTGATGTAAATATTGGCGTGAAGGGAAATGGCTTCCACATAATATTCTCGAAGCAGGAGGGCGGCATTGTATCCCTCGTCTATGATGGCCGGGAGTGGATTGGGAAGATTCCCATGCCTGTGTACTGGAGAGCGACTACGGATAACGACAGAGGCAATAAATTCTCCGTATCCAGCGCCGCCTGGTACGGTGCCGGAAGCTTTCCGCTTTACGACAGCAAAACCTGCGTGGTGGAAGAAGGGGAAGACAGCGTTCGTGTCGCCTATACCTACCGCCTGCCAACGGTTCCTGAGACGGAGACGGAGGTCGTTTACGAGGTGGACAGAGAAGGCCGGATTAAAACCACGGCTCACTACTTCGGACGCGAAGGACTGCCGGAGCTGCCGCTGTTCGGCATGAGATTCCGCATCAGCGGAACGGGCGGTGATTTCGAGTGGTACGGCCGGGGACCGGAGGAGAATTACCGTGACAGAAACGCAGGCGCACGCCTCGGAATCTTTAAGGATACGGCGGCGGACAGCGTATCGCGCTATCTCGTTCCGCAGGAATGCGGAAACCGCACCGGAATCCGATGGATGAAGGTGACGGACGGAGCGGGACACAGCATTCGGTTTACCGCGCAGGGACGTCCTTTTGAAGGATCGGTTCTTCCTTATACGGCGGAGGAGCTGGAGCATGCCACTCACGTGGAGGAACTGCCGCAGCCGCGGTATACGGTCGTAACGATCCTGGCGGCCATGCGGGGCGTCGGCGGAGATGACAGCTGGGGCGCGCCGGTTTATCCGGAATACTGCGTAAGCGGTGAACACGACATTACTTTCAGCTTTGTAATTGGGAGAGATTAGAATTGAGAGAGATTAGATAGCAGTGACAGACGGCCGGCCGCGGGGAATGCGCCGGCCGTCTGATATGACGAAGCCTGTCGAAAACGGGCTGCAGTTCAGGGGCTGACAGGGCTGTGAACTGCAAGAAAAATATAGGGGCGCAGGAGCCGGTTGCCATTGACAGAGCCGGAGTTCCGGTTTATAATAATATCATTCTGAAGTTCTGATTCTGTTCTGCCGGTTCGGCAATCTGTTTCCAGTATTGTAATTTTCACGCTTAAAACGTATAATAAAAGATAGAATCATACGGTTGCGCGTTTTCCCGCATTCCTGATGGTGGAGGGCTGCGCGTATTTCCACGAAATGCCGGGCATTTTTAAATTCCCTTACAAATCCTTTAATCCATGAAATTCTCATGATTACAGGAAATTTAAGAAAGAGAAGGCAATGCACGATGAAAAAAGAGAGAGAAAGAAAAGAGTATTTGGAGTTTGTGGAGCAGTTTCAGGCGTTTCTGATTCTGATGACAGAGGAGTGGGGCGCGAAGGTTACGCTGCAAAAAGACGGTGAGGAAGAAGAACCGGAGGATTTGCTGGTGGTGGAGTTGAGAGGGGACGGTCCCGGGATCCATATCCAGCGGTTCCATATGGCGGAGATCTACCAGGATTTCCGGCTGGGGAAAACCATGGAGGAGCTGCTGTCAGAGGCTTCCGACTGTCTGGAACGTTGCAGGGAGATTGAGAAGAGCAGTCCGCTGGGGCATATGGAGGACTATGAGTCCATCCGGGAGTATCTGGTCATCCGCCCTCTGAACTATGAGAAGAATGCGGAGAAGCTGAAAGAAGGCGTTTGCGAGATGACGGGCGATATTGCGCTGACCCTCTATGTGAGCATCGGGAATTTCAGCGGACTTTACACGAGCTCCATGGTGCCGAAGGTGGTATTTGACGGATGGAACAGGAGCCGGGAACAGGTGATGAAGGACGCCATGGAGAATACATACAGGCTGTTTCCGCCGCGTCTCTTCAACTGGCTGGACGTCGAACGGTTTGAGGATGAGGACTACGGTATTTTTATGGAACGGGATAGCGGCGTCCGGATGGATGGCGGCGCCTGCGCTACGTTCGTCACGACTAAGAGCCAGATCAACGGAGCGGTGGCCATCTTTCTGCCTGGCGTGGCGAAGCGGCTGGGAGAAATGATGGGGAACGATTTGTACATCGCGTTTACCAGCATGCACGAGGCAGCGATCCATAACTGTGAAAAGGTGTATCCGGAGACGATACGGGAGAGTTTAAAGGATCTCAACAGGGAGATGCCGTCGGATGACGACTTTTTGTCTGGGAAGGTTTACTATTACAACCGCGGGAAAGACAGGATCGAAGTTGTACTGGAATATTGAGAGCTGATCATGAAAAACAGAAAGTGCTTGACAGAACGGAAAAGTGGCAGTATTCTAGTATCTAGATTACCGATTAAAGGAAAAGGAGGCAGAAATATGAAATCTCGTACAATTAGCAGTGGAATTATAAATAATAACAATCAGTCAGTCTGCCTCAGGAAAGAATTCGGTCTCTGATCAGCCATTATTTCGTATGGAAGTCAGTTTGCTATCTGAATTTGAGTAACTATGCCGCAGTCTGAACTAGACTGCGGTTATTTTTATGGTGGAAAGCCGTCAAAAGCCGCAATTTGCTGTTTTTGACGGCTTTTTCCTGTTTTTTGCGGTAATTCGCAGACCGGGCAGTTTTTAAAACGTTCCAGGACTGCGATTGACTTGATATGGCACAGTATAGACAAAGGGGGAGCAACATGAGGAATTTAGGGAAGTATGTAAAAAAGTACGGGATCCTGTATGTGGTGGCCATAGCGGCCATGGTAGTGAGCATTCTGCTGGATGCGGCGTCGCCTCAGATAACGAGACACATCATTGACGATGTCATCGTCGGCGGAAAGATGGAGATGCTCATGCGCCTGCTGCTGGGGCTTCTGGGAATTGGCCTTGGAAGAGCCATTTTCCAGTACATGAAGGAATTTATCTTTGATTATTCGGCGTCGGGGATCGGGAGCAGCCTGAGAAAGGATCTTTTCGACCATATCCAGACGCTGTCCATGGGATATTTCGACAGCCATAACACCGGTGAGCTGATGGCGCGTGTCAAGGACGATGTGGACCGAATCTGGAATGCCATGGGATTTGTCGGAATGCTGATCATCGAATGTACCATTCACACGGTGATTATCATGACCTGCATGTTCCGCTTAAGCCCGGTGCTGACGGTGATTCCGCTGCTCGTTATGCCGGTAATCGCCTGGTACGGCTTAAAGATGGAGAATGGTCTCGGCCAGGTCTACGACAAGATCAGTGAGCAGACGGCGGAGCTCAATACCGTGGCCCAGGAAAATTTAGCGGGCGTGCGGACCGTGAAGGCGTTTGCAAGAGAAGATTACGAGATTGACCGGTTCAAACGCCACAACAAGCGGTATTACGATTTAAATATGGAGCAGGCAAAGCTGATCGTAAAGTATCAGCCTAACGTCTCCTTTCTTTCCAAGGTGATGCTGATGGCGATCATCGTAGTCGGCGGCATCATGGTAATTCAGAAACGGATCACCATCGGAGAACTGGGCGCATTTTCGGAGTACGCCAACAATATTATCTGGCCGATGGAGATGGTTGGCTGGCTCAGCAATGATTTTGCTGCGGCTATGGCTTCCAATAAGAAGATCAAACGGATCATGGCCAAAAAGCCGGACATCAAGGAACCGGAGGCGCCTGTGGTTCCTGAAAAGATCGAGGGAGAGCTTCAGTTCAAGCATGTGGATTTTGATTTATACGGTTCGAGGATTCTGACAGACATCGATTTTACCCTGCCGAAGGGAAAGACGCTGGGAATCATGGGGGTGACCGGTTCCGGAAAGACCTCCATCGTCAATTTAACCCAGAGATTCTACGACGTGACAAACGGGGAAGTTCTGCTGGACGGCATCGATATCCGGAAGCTGCCGCTGACCCTTTTAAGGAGCCAGACCACGGTGGTTATGCAGGATGTATTCCTGTTCTCCGACACGATCACGGACAATATTAAGACTGGAAAACGGGACGCAACCGAGTGGGAGAGCGTGGAGGAAGCGTCCATCTGCGCGGAGGCCCATGATTTCATTATGAATCTGGGAGAAAAGTACGATACCGTGATTGGAGAGCGGGGCGTCGGACTTTCCGGCGGCCAGAAGCAGAGAATCAGTATTGCCAGGGCGATCGCAAAGAGAACGCCGCTTCTGATCCTCGATGACTCCACGTCGGCACTCGATATGGAGACAGAGAAGGAGATTGAGCGCCGTTTAAAGACGCAGAAGGACAGTTCCAAGATCATCATCGCCCACCGGATTTCCGCCGTCCGCCATGCGGATGAAATCCTGATTCTGGAGGGCGGAAGAATCATAGAACGCGGCACCCACGAGGAGCTGATGGCGAAAAAGGGGCAGTATTACAGGACTTATCAGGTACAGTATGGAGAGGAGGGCCAGCCATGTCAGTAAATACAAGCAGAATCGACGAAGAACAGAAGGAAGTACTGAAAAAGGATACGCTCATCCGGTTGTTTAAGTACCTTCTGGTCTTTAAAAAGCAAATATCGGTAGTGCTTCTCATTATGGCCGGAACCATTGCTATCAGCATGGCGACGCCCATTATGATGGAGTATGCCATCAACGTCTGTGTGGCGTCCGGAGATGTAAAGGGACTTCTGAAGCTGGGGGCTCTGGCCGTGGTCATGTTTCTCTTTTTCCTGGCGGGGACCAAGATTCGTATGTACATCATGTCGGACGTGTCAAACCAGGTCCTTCTAAATATCAGAGATGAGCTGTACCGCCATATTCAGACGCTGAGCTTCGGATTTTTCGACAGCCGCCCCACCGGGAAAATACTGGCCAGAATTATCGGCGATGTGAATTCCTTAAAAGATGTGCTGTCAGACAGCGTGACTCAGCTGATTCCAGACCTGATTACCGTGGTCTGCGTCGCGGTCATCATGCTGATCAAGAACTACCGGCTGGCCATGGCGGCCTTGCTGACCCTGCCGATTCTGGTAGTGGGAATGCTGGTCATTGAGACGACGGCCCATAAGCGGTGGCAGATCTACAGAAAAAAGACTTCTAATTTAAATGCCTACGTGCATGAGGATCTTTCCGGTATCCGGGTGATTCAGAGCTTTGCGGCGGAGCGGGAGACGAGAGCCGTGTTTTACGATCTGGTTAAGCAGCATTACCAGGCATTTATCGACGCCGTTGTTGTGGCGGACGGATTCGGCCCGGTGGTGGAGATTACCTGGGGGCTCGGCGGATTTCTGCTGTATTTTATCGGCATCCGCATCATCGGTGTGGGCGAGGTCGGCATCGGTACATTTCTCGCGTTTTCTACCTATATTGCCATGTTCTGGAGTCCGATCCGGAACCTTGCCAATTTTTATAATAAGCTGACAACCAACATATCGGCGGCGGAGCGTATTTTCGACATCATCGATACGGAAGCGGGAATCCGTGACTGTGAGGGAGCGGAGGAACTGCCGGATATTGAGGGGACAGTGGATTTTGAACACGTTTCCTTCGCGTATGATGATGAGCCGGAACGCATGATCCTTAAGGATGTAAACTTCCATATCCGCCAGGGGGAGACCATCGCGCTGGTAGGCCCCACGGGAGCGGGCAAGACGACGATTGTGAACCTGCTCAGCCGTTTTTACGAGGCGACAGACGGGCGGGTACTGATTGACGGCTGCGATATCAGGAAGGTGACGCTGAAGAGTCTGAGAAGCCAGATGGGGATCATGACACAGGACAATTTCCTGTTTTCCGGTACCATTAAATATAACATTAAATACGGCCGCCTGGATGCCACGGACGAGGAAATGATCGAAGCCGCCAAGGCGGTGAACGCCCATGACTTCATCATGAAGCTGGAGCACGGCTATGACACCGAGATCAGTGAGAGGGGAGCACGGCTCTCCATCGGCCAGCGGCAGCTGCTGGCATTTGCCAGAACCATGCTGTCGAAGCCGGGCATCCTGATTCTGGATGAGGCCACCTCCAGCATCGACACTCACACGGAGCTGCTGGTGCAGAAGGGCATCGAGGCGCTCTTGAAAGGGCGTACGTCCTTTGTCATTGCCCATCGCCTTTCTACTATAAGAAAGGCTGACCGGATTTTCGTCATCGACCAGGGCAATATCATGGAGGCCGGAAGCCATGAGGAGCTGATGGAGAAGAGAGGGGCTTATTATCAGCTGTATCAGAGCCAGTTTCTGTAGACTGGTTTTGTAAAGTGCGGAAGGTCTGTAAATGGAGAGATTGGCTGGCTTTTTCATAAAGGGATTGACCCGCGGGAGGAAATGCAATAAAATAGGATGCGAGGTGAATGACATGACAGAAGGAGCATTAGTACTGGAAGGAGGTTCTCTGCGAGGAGTATTTTCGGCTGGCGTGCTGGATGTATTTATGGAACAGGGGATCGAGATGTCCTATGTGAATGGCGTTTCTGCGGGATCCATGTGCGGAATGAGCTATATCAGCAAACAGATCGGAAGAACGATCCGGGTAGATTTAGATTATGTAAATGATAAACGGTTTATGAGCTTTCGCAGTATGGTGAAAAACCGTTCGATCTTTAATTTTGATTTTCTGTTTGGGGAATTGAGCGAGACGCTGATTCCATTTGATTTTGAGGCTTTTGAGGCGTCGAAGCAGCGGTTTGAAGTGGTTGCTACCCGCTGTAAGACGGGAAAACCGGAATATTTCGGAAAAGGGGAGTGCGAGAATTTCATAGAGGCGGTGAAGGCCTCCAGCAGCCTTCCTATTATGTCGCGTATGATCGACGTGGGAGGGAAGAAATATCTGGACGGCGGCTGTTCTATGCCGATCGCATATCAGAGAGCTATCGATGAGGGATATGAAAAGGTAATTGTCATACTGACCAGGAATCAGGGCTACAGGAAAAAGCCTGTGGATAAATGGACGAGACGGGCGTATGAACGGTATTTTAAACCGCTGCCCCGGCTTTTGAAGGCTCTGGAGGAGGCGCCGGAACGGTACAACCGGATGCAGGAAGAGATCGATGAACTGGAAAAGGCGGGCAGAATCTACGTGATCCGTCCCGACAAACCGGTGACCGTGTCGAGAACGGAACAGGACAGAAAGAAGCTGGAAGCACTCTACGAAGACGGGCGCCGTCTTGCGACGGAACAGCTTGAGGATATCAAAAAATATCTGGGAATCGAAATAACAGGTTGACGAAAGGAAATGACGGTACACGTTTATGAGCATTTACGATACATTGAATGAAGTACAGAGAGAAGCGGTATTCCATACGGAAGGACCGCTTCTTGTGCTGGCTGGAGCCGGCTCGGGAAAAACCAGGGTGCTGACCCATCGAATCGCCTATCTGATTGAGGAGAAGGGGGTAAATCCGTGGAATATTCTGGCGATTACCTTTACCAACAAAGCGGCCGGAGAGATGAGAGAGCGTGTGGATAAGATCGTGGGATTCGGAGCGGAGAGCATCTGGGTGAGTACGTTCCACTCCTCCTGTGTAAGAATCTTAAGACGCCATATTGAGAGCCTTGGATATACGACGAATTTTACTATTTATGATTCAGATGACCAGAGGACTCTGATGCGGCAGGTGTTAAAGACGCTGGAGATCGATCCGAAGCTTTATAAAGACAGGGCTATGCTGGGCTTTATATCGACAGCTAAGAATGAACTGGTGACGGCTGCGGAGTTTGAACTGAATGCGGGAGGCGATTTCCGTCAGAAGAAGGTGGCTCAGATTTATAAGGAGTATCAGAGCCAGCTTAAGAAGAATAATGCGCTGGATTTCGATGATCTGATCATGAAGACGGTGGAGCTGTTTCAGAATAATCCGGAGGTCCTGGATTATTACCAGGAGCGTTTTAAATATATCATGGTGGACGAGTATCAGGATACGAACACCGCACAGTTTAAGCTGGTGAGCCTGCTGGCCGGAAAGTACAGAAATCTTTGTGTGGTAGGTGATGATGACCAGTCCATCTATAAGTTCCGGGGAGCCAATATCGGGAATATTTTGAACTTTGAGAAGTCGTATCCGGGGGCTTCGGTGATTAAGCTGGAACAGAATTACCGGTCCAGCCAGAATATCCTAAATGCTGCCAACGAGGTGATCCGTCACAACCGGGGGAGAAAGTCCAAGACGCTGTGGACGGCTAACGAGGAAGGGCCTCTGGTGCAGTATAAGCAGTTTGAGACGGCAGCGGAGGAAGCAGATGCCATCGTGCGCGATATTCAGAACAGCGAATGCGGCTATCAGGACTGCGCGGTTCTTTACCGGACTAATGCCCAGTCCCGTCTGATCGAGGAAAAATGTCTTCAGCGCAATGTGCCGTACCGCATGGTGGGAGGTGTAAATTTCTATCAGCGTAAGGAAATCAAGGACATTCTGGCCTATTTGAAGACGATTGACAACGGAAGGGATGATCTGTCGGCCCTTCGTATTATCAATGTTCCGAAGAGGGGGATCGGCGGCACCAGCGTGGGAAAGGTCCAGGCATTTGCATCGGAGCATGATTTCAGTATCTATGACGCATTTTGCCGTGCCCAGGCGGTTCCGGGGCTTGGAAAGGCTGCAGATAAGATTCTTAAATTTACAGCGCTGATCGAGGATTTCAGAGAGAGGATCCGTTATGAGGACTACTCGATCCGGGAGCTGATTGAGGATGTACTGGATGAGTCGGGATACCAGAAAGAGCTGGAAGCGGAAGGCGAGATCGAGTATCAGACACGTTTAGAGAATATTGAGGAGTTGATCAACAAAGCGGTCAGTTTTGAGCGGGAGCACGACGAGGGAACACTCTCCGAATTCCTGGAGGAGGTTGCATTGGTCGCGGATGTGGACCGGATGGATGATTCGGAAAACAGGGTGACGCTGATGACCTTACATAGTGCAAAAGGACTGGAGTTCCCGCGGGTGTATCTAAGTGGTATGGAGGATGGACTGTTCCCGAGTATGATGTCGATCTCCTCGGATGACAAGGAGGAGATCGAGGAAGAGCGGCGTCTCTGCTACGTTGGAATTACCAGGGCGCAGGATTTCCTGATGCTGACGGGGGCTAAACAGCGAATGATCAACGGGGAGACCCGTTACTCCAAGACCAGCCGGTTCGTCGAAGAGATTCCGGCCGATTTGCTGGAATGTGATAAGCTGGAACCGAGGATTTCCCCGTTCCGGAAATCTTCGGACTTTGACGACAGCGACCTGCCCTGGGGCCAGGGCGGCGGAAATGCCAGAGGCGGCAGCTCCTGGGGCAGTTCCGGAAGCGGCGGAACGGGTAGCGGAGGCGGTGCGTCCGGCGGCCAGAGACCGACGACCTGGGGAAATAAGGCTGCGGGTGTCAGTAGCTTCGGGCCGGGCAGCAATGCCTATGCGTCAAAGACTGCGTCACCGGTTCAGAAACCGGCGTTTGGCAAGGCATTTACCGTAGAGAAATCCGGCGCTCTGGATTATAAGGAAGGCGACCGTGTCCGCCATGTAAAGTTCGGCGAGGGAAATGTGGTAGAGATCAAGGATGGCGGAAAAGACTACGAGGTAACCGTCTGTTTTGACAAGGCGGGGATCAAGAAGATGTTTGCGTCCTTTGCAAAGCTGAAACCGATCTGATCAGATGATCGTGGGAATGTGGCTTCTCAACTGGCCTTTCCGGCCAAGAAGGTGAGCCATCTGAAGCATTACGGTTAAAAATCGAAATAAATAAAAATAATCAAAAAAGATAGTAAAAGCATAAAGATGATGGTATAATAAGAACGACAGACAGAAAGATTTCGTTTCTGCCGCATATTTTTTATGGAATAGGCTCTCAGAAAGGACGTGGATGATATGAACAGATTCGATACGATGAGCAAAGAAGCTATGAACAGAGTAGAGGAACTCGTGAATTCAAGCAGACTGAACGAGTTGCTGCACAAGAGAGAAGAAGACGAAAAGAAGAAAAACTGTATTCTATGGATACTTGCCATCATTGGTGCTGTAGCGGCAGTCGCTGGCATTGCGTATGCGGTTTACCGTTTCTTCACACCGGATTATTTAGAGGATTTTGAAGATGATTTCGACGATGATTTCGATGATGATTTCTTCGAAGACGATACACCGGGCGAGGGTTCTGAACAGTAAGAAGGACATTTAGAAAAAAGAAGCGTGCCTCAGCGATTGAGACACGCTTTTTGACGCTGTCGGGGCGGGAGTGGTGAGGAGTGAGAGTGGAGACGAGTGAAGAGTGGTGGGGAATGAAGAGTGGGGACGAGTGAGAGTGGTGAGGAATGAAGAGTGGAGACGAGTGAGAGTAGTGAGGAATGAAGAGTGGAGACGAGTGAGAGTGGTGGGGAATGAGGGCAGTGAGGAACGATGTTGGATGATTGGCTCGTTGCTTGCGGGAATAAACGAGAACAGGAGCAGATGACGTGAAAAAAGGCGAGATATATGAAGGTATTATAGAGAAATTCGATTTTCCGGATAAAGGGACACTGGTGACGGAATCCGGAAAGATTACAGTGAAGCATGCACTTCCGGGACAGAAGGTGTCCGTGATGATTACGAAGAAGCGGGGCGGACGGCTGGAAGGAAAGATCGTGGAGGTGGTGGAAAAGTCACCTCTGGAGACCGCGGAAAAGCCGTGTGTCCATTTCGGCGCCTGCGGCGGCTGTATTTACCAGACGATCCCTTATGAGAAGCAGCTGGAAATAAAGGAAACGCAGGTTAAGAGCCTGCTGGACAGTGTCTGTGATTCCTATGAGTTTGAGGGGATTCTGGGAAGTCCGGAGTCCGGCGGATACCGTAATAAGATGGAGTTCTCATTTGGCGATGAGTTTAAGGACGGTCCGATGGCACTGGGGATGCACCGGCGCGGAAGCTTTTATGATGTGGTGACTACCACAGAGTGTCAGATCGTGAATCCGGATTTTTGTGAGATTTTAAAGGCCTCCAAAGAGTATTTTGAGAAGCTGGGGCTGGGATTTTATAAAAAGATGCAGCATACGGGGTATTTACGCCATCTTCTGGTGCGCCGCGCGGTTAAGACAGGGGAGATTCTGGTGGATTTAGTGACGACGAGCCAGGAGGATCCGGATTTGAAGCCATTTGCGGAGCTACTGCTTTCCCTTCCGTTAAGCGGCCGGATCGTTGGTATTCTTCATACGTGGAATGATAGTCTGTCCGATGCGGTGAAGAATGACAGGACCGATATTCTGTATGGACAGGACTATTTCTATGAGGAGCTGCTGGGGTTAAAGTTTAAGATATCTCCGTTTTCCTTCTTCCAGACGAATTCGCTGGGGGCCGAGGTACTGTACGATAAGGCGAGAAGCTATGTCGGTGATACGAAAGACATGGTCGTGTTCGACTTATACAGTGGGACGGGTACCATCGCTCAGATGATCGCGCCGGTCGCCAAAAAGGTGGTCGGAGTAGAGATCGTGGAAGAAGCCGTGGAGGCCGCGAAGGAGAATGCGAGGATGAACGGGCTGGATAACTGCGAGTTTATCGCAGGAGACGTTTTGAAGGTAATCGATGATATCGGTGAAAAACCGGATTTGATTATTCTTGACCCGCCGAGAGACGGAATCCATCCGAAGGCGCTGGGGAAGATCATCGACTATGGAGTGAAGAGGATTGTGTATATTTCTTGTAAGCCTACGAGCCTGGTGAGGGATCTGGCGGTGTTCCAGGAGAGAGGGTATCAGGTGGAGAAGGTGTGTGCGGTGGATATGTTTCCGGGGACGGGGAATGTCGAAGTGTGCTGTCGGATGTCACTTGTGGATGAAGAGGGTGAATAGAGAAAAAACCACAAGATATAGTGGTTGTGGAGCAGAAAATGGCCGAAATTAGGGCGAAAATGAGGTGTGTTTTTAGGAAGGAAAAATGGCTTTTAATAGATATCAGGCGGATAAGGGGCTGTTTTTGGGGGGGTGGGAAGGGATTTTTAACTGAGTATGGTTGGGGAACGGAGAAAATAGAAGGTAATTTATGGAAACAGGACAGATTTTAACTGTAAGCGTCAAATCTCTCGCCTAGATATTTTTTAGATTCTGTGGCAAACTTGAAA
>OBXM01000491.1_pt1 | contig 39405 bp, 35 predicted proteins | sample 1538141 | NCBI WGS metagenome assembly OBXM01 (sample SAMEA2580153, study PRJEB22360) | human gut metagenome | biome: human gut; feature: human-associated habitat; material: faeces | place: Denmark | collected 2008/2010 | reverse complement strand
TGCCAGACTGGCTGTCAAGGTAGTGGAAGCATAAAATCATAGCGCAGACACAGGCCCCGCCTCAACAGGCGGGTCTCATAGATTCAGATACAGGAGACGAGTAATATGGAAGAAGCCCTGATTAAGCGGGTGCTTCCCCACAGTCTGGAGGCGGAACAGTCAGTCATCGGTTCCATGCTCATGGACAGGGAGGCAGTGATTGCCGCATCGGAGATTGTGACGGGAAGTGATTTTTACCAGCAGCAGTACGGAATCATGTTTGACGCCATGGTAGAGCTGTTCAATGAAGGCAAGCCCGTGGACCTGGTAACCCTCCAGGACCGTCTGAAGGAAAAGGATGTGCCTCCTGAGGTTAGCAGCCTGGATTTTGTACGGGATATTGTGACCATGGTGCCTACGTCTGCCAATGTAAGGTCCTATGCCACCATTGTCGGGGAGAAGGCAGTGCTGCGAAGGCTGATTAAAACCACGGAGGAGATTGCCAATACCTGTTACGCCGGAAAGGAGCCCCTGGAGAACATATTGGCAGACACGGAGAAATCCGTTTTTAACCTGCTGCAAAACCGCGGGGGACAGGATTTCGTGCCCATCAAGCAGGTGGCCATCAACGTGCTGGAGAAGATTGAGGATGCCTATAAGAACCAGGGAACGGTCACGGGTATACCTTCCGGTTTTATTGACCTGGATTATAAGCTTTCAGGTTTTCAGCCTTCGGATTTCATTCTGATAGCAGCCCGTCCTTCCATGGGTAAGACGGCCTTTGTCCTGAACGTGGTGGACTATGTGGCGGTGCGCAAGAGCCTGCCCTGTATGGTGTTCAGCCTGGAGATGTCCAAGGAGCAGCTGGTGAACCGTATGCTTTCCATGGAGTCCAATGTGGATTCCCAGAAGCTGCGTACCGGCTCCCTGACGGATTCTGACTGGGATGCGGTGGTGGAGGGTATCGGCGTCATAGGAAATTCCAAGCTGATAATTGATGACACCCCCGGTATATCCATATCAGAGCTGCGATCCAAGTGCAGGAAGATGAAGCTGGAGTATGGACTCAGCGTTGTAATTATCGACTACCTGCAGCTCATGAGCGGCAGCAAGAAGGGCGGAGGCGATAACCGCCAGCAGGAGATTTCCGATATCTCCCGTTCCCTGAAGGCTCTTGCCAGGGAACTTCATGCCCCTGTCATTGCCCTGTCACAGCTGTCCCGCGCCTGTGAGACCAGACAGGACCACAGGCCCATGCTCTCTGACCTTCGTGAGTCAGGGGCCATTGAGCAGGATGCGGACGTGGTTATGTTCCTGTACCGTGATGATTATTATAATAAGGATACGGAGCATCCCAACGAGGCAGAGGTAATCATAGCCAAACAGCGTAACGGCCCCATTGGAACCGTTACATTGATATGGAAACCGGAGTACACCAAGTTTGTGAATGCTGCCAGACCTCAGGGCGGCGGACAGGACGCATAAAAATTTTTCTAGGATGTCATAATATCCATTCTCAATGCATACACTAATAGTAAGGCAGGACATGCCTGTTAACTTGTGAAGGAGAGAATGGCTATGGATGAAGTACATTATCTGATATCGGATGCGTCCAAAAAGGTCGATGTGGAGGCCCATGTATTAAGGTACTGGGAAGAGGAGCTGGAACTTGATATTCCCCGTAACGAGATGGGGCACCGGTACTATACGGATTTACATATCCGCCTGTTCAAGCAGGTCAAGAACCTGAAGGAGAAGGGGTATCAGCTGAAGGCAATCAAGCATGCGCTGAACCAGGTCCTGAAAAAGGACGGTAAGGCCCAGGGAGAGCTGTCCGATGAAATCCTGGAGCGCGACATGAGCGCGGCGCTTAAGGAATTTAAAGAGGAAGACAGCGCAACGTCCCTCAGCACTGTGAAGGGCGATGGTGTGTCCGTGGTCGCCATGGAAGAGAAGATGGAACAGTTTCAGCAGATCATGAACCTGATTATTGGACGTGCCCTGGAAGTGAACAATGAAAAACTGAGCCAGGATATCAGCTGTCTGGTCAATGAGAAGATGGGCAAGGAACTGGAGTTTTTGTTCCAGGCTTCGGACCAGAAGGAGGAGGAACGGTTCCGCCAGCTGGACGAGACGCTCAGAAGCTACCAGAAGGGCGGACAGGCAGAGGCGGCAGCGGCCAAGGTTCCCTTTTTTAAGCGGCGCAGATTTGGGCGAAGCGGAAAAAAGCTCAGGGATGGAAAGTAATTGCAGATACAGCAGGAGACGGCACCTGCACCAGTGGATTAACACCATGGTGCAGGTGTCTTTTTCTGTTGTTTTTCCATTTTTTTATAAACAGGGAATGGTTATTTTATAGTACTTTCAATTTTCTTACGACCTTAATTTTTGTATCGCTATTCCTTAAGAAATGTGTTAGAATGAATTTGATTTGAGCTTTTTGACATAAGAAGAAGCAGGAAGGATAAGTTCTTCATGAATTCAAAATACAGAAAATATGTTACATATACGGCAGCCGTAGGCGTGCTGACCCTCAGCTCTGTCCTGGGCGGCTGCACCAAGAAATCCACATCAGAGGTGGGGGATGCCACGCCTTCAGAGGTCAATGTTATACAGGCTGTGCCTGAGACCATTGCCCAGCTGGGCCTGAACGGGCAGGTGCTGCCGGGACTGAACGATATTAACCTGCCGGACGCGGAGCCGGCACCTGAGTACCTGAGAATTGGGGTGCGCCATGAGATCATCAAGAGACTGCAGCAGCGTCTCATGGACCTGGGGTTCATGGACAATGATGAGCCCACGGATTATTTCGGAGAGATGACCCAGCAGGCAGTCAAGCATTTCCAGAGGCAGAATGAGCTGCCTACAGACGGTATTGTGGGCAATGTTACCTGGGATGCCATTATGTCTCCGGATGCCAAGTATTATGCGGTTTCCAAGGGAACTCAGGGTGATGATATTGAGCGCATCCAGCAGCGTCTTTATGAGCTGGGATACCTGGCAACCGCTGATTTGGTCACAGGCAACTTCGGTGATTCCACGGAGGCAGCCGTGTTAAAGCTCCAGGAGGTCAATGGACTGGAGCAGGATGGAAAGGTGGGACAGAGGACCATCAACCTGCTGTACAGCGATGAGATTAAACCTAATTTCCTTTCTTACGGTGAGAAGAGCGATGTGGTCCTGGCCTGCCAGGAGCGTCTTAAGGAATTGGGATATCTGACCACTACCCCGGACGGGGCTTACGGTGAGGACACGGTAGTGGCTGTGAAGCAGTTCCAGGCCAGAAACGACCAGGTGGTGGACGGCTATCTGGGACCATCCACCAGAATTGCTTTAAACAGCCCGGACGCCAGGGCCAATGGCCTGATGCTGGGTGAGCGCGGCGACGCGGTTACCAAGGTGCAGCAGCTTCTTAACAAACACGGTTATCTGGTTTCCGGCAACGTGACCGGATATTACGGTGAAGCCACGGAGAACGCTGTCAGGAACTTCCAGTCACGCAACGGACTGACCTCTGACGGTCTGGTAGGCGTTCAGACCATGGCCAAGCTGACTGGCGACAATGTAAGGCGTCCGGCGGCTAATTCCAGCGGTTCCGGCACCACCACAAGACCTAACAATTCAGGAAACAGCGGCAATACAGGAAATAACGGCGGTTCCGGCAATACGGGCAAGCCTTCCGGCAATACCACGCCGCCTGTGAGCATACCGGCAAGCGGAGGCGCATCCGCACTTATATCGGTTGCCTCATCCAAACTCGGGTCACCGTATGTATGGGGAGCAAAAGGACCGAACTCCTTTGACTGTTCCGGTTTCATATACTGGTGTCTCAACCAGGTGGGCGTAAACCAGAGCTACCTGACTTCTTCGGGCTGGAGGAATGTGGGCCGTTACACGAAGATTACAAACTTTAATGACATCCAGGCCGGTGATATCGTGGTGGTAAGGGGCCATGTAGGTATCGCGGCAGGAGGAGGCACGGTGATTGACGCTTCTTCCAGTAACGGACGGGTGGTGCACAGAAGCCTGAGCCAGTGGTGGGCCAACAACTTTATCTGTGCATGGAGGATTTTCTAACAAACATAAAGGTACTGGAATATGAAAAGGAGGGCGTTTGGTGATGCAGACCATACTGGTATGTGATGATGACAAGCAGATTGTGGAGGCCATTGATATCTATTTGACAGGAGAAGGGTTTAAGGTAATCAAAGCTTATGACGGCTATGAGGCGCTGGAGTATCTGGATAAAAATGAAGTGGATTTATTGATTGTGGATGTGATGATGCCGGGACTGGACGGCATCCGCACCACCCTGAAGGTCAGGGAGAACAGCAGTATACCCATCATCATCCTCTCCGCCAAGTCCGAGGATGCAGATAAGATTCTGGGACTTAACATTGGGGCAGACGATTACATTACAAAGCCCTTTAATCCTCTGGAGCTGGTGGCCAGGGTCAAGTCTCAGATGCGCCGTTATACCCAGTTGGGAAACCTAAACCAGCAGGCGGACGGACAGATTTATAAGTGCGGCGGCCTTCAGATTAATGATGACAACAAAGAGGTGACCGTGGATGGCGATGCCATCAAGCTGACGCCCATCGAGTACAATATTCTGCTGCTTCTGGTGAAGAATGCGGGAAAAGTATTTTCCATTGATGAGATTTATGAGCAGATATGGAATGAGGAGGCCATTGGCGCGGATAATACAGTGGCCGTGCACATCCGCCATATCCGTGAAAAGATAGAGATTAACCCAAGGGAGCCAAAGTACCTGAAGGTGGTATGGGGCGTAGGCTATAAGATAGAAAAGCAGTAGGTGGTTGCATGACAGATGAAAAGAGGAAGTTCAGACGGAGGAAACTGTTCCTGACCCTGTTCCATATTATTTTTGTGTCTATGTCCGTATTCGGGATCAGTGCCATGTACCTTAATTCCAATTACGGAAAAGGTGTAAAGTGGATATATGAGGATGCATACGAGGATTCTCCTCAGTTTGACAAACAGCTGACAGAGGATATCGACCGCATATTTACCTATGTGGGTTATAAGGATATGTTCGAGACCGACGGAAAGCTGGATATGCATAAGGTCATTGTAAGGGTCAGCAATGGACCGGGGGAACAGGGAACGGAGTGGACTCTGGACCGGATTGTGCGCTATATCAAGACCAGGGGATATTATCTGGATGAGAATTTCCAATTGGCCGGATCGCCTATTTCCATGGACGATGACGAGGAAGAGATAACCGTGGATTTCCAGAGCTATAATCCGGATTTTGTGGATGCGGATGCAGGAGATGCTCCAAGGATGACCATGGAGGATCTGGCCCTCGATATACTGGTCCATCTGAGTGAATATTACACCATATATTATAATTACATAGAGAACGACACCAACCTCAATTTCCGTATCCAGTACACAAGCAATAAGGGGGTTACAAAGGTATCCACCAATGTGCCGGATAAGACCATGGAAGAGATAATAGGGACCGGGAAATACCTCTTTGTGCCGGGAAATACCATCCGCATGGAGACCAACATGGCCACGGTTCCTGCCAATGCGGCCACGCTTCTGGAGATATGGAATCCCTATAAAAACGATAAGAATTACATGGTCCTGTCCGTGGACACCAGCTACCCAAATACGGATGCGTATTCCATAGAGGCAAAGGCATATAAGGAAGCCAGAAACGAGTTTATTCTGGGTATGGGAAGCGTTATCCTGGGAGGCCTTGGATGTGTGGTTACACTGGCCATGCTGATGCTTATGTCAGGCCACACCACGGACGGAAGCACGGAAATACGCCTGTTCCCTATTGACGAGATTCACACGGAACTATGCCTGATTCTCTGGGCGGCGGCCACAGCGGTGTTTATCTACATAGGAAGGTATGTGGGTATCCGGCTGTTCAGCCTGTTTGCTCCCAATGAACAATGGAATTACTGGAATAAGATGATTAAACTGGTCATTGTGTACGGGAGCGTTGTATTGTGCGGCTTTGATTTGCTGCGCAGGTATAAGGCCAGGACCTTGTGGAGCAACAGCCTCGCAAAAAGGGCTTTGGAAGCTTCAAAGGACTATGTGGGTAGAGTCAGCTATGCAGTGGGCACCGGGTTCTGCTACCTGTTGTTTTTAGGATTTAACGCAGGTATGCTGTGGGGACTGATTTTCCTCTTTTTCTATAAGGAGAACAGGATAAGCTACCAGATTATGTTCTATGTATTCGTGGTGCTGTACCTGGGACTGGATGGATGGATATACCATCAGCTGTTTAAAAAATCAGTGCAGAGGGATGTGCTGGACATGGCTGTCAGCACTATCTCCCAGGGGGATACCAGCTATCAGATTGATACCTCCCGCCTGTCAGGCAAGGAGCGGGACATGGCAGAGCATCTCAATAATATCAGCAGCGGTCTGGATTCAGCTATTCAGGAGCAGGTTAAGAGCGAGCGGCTGAAGGCAAGCCTGATAACAAATGTATCCCATGACATCAAGACTCCTCTTACGTCCATTATCAATTATGTGGACCTTCTGAAACGGGAGAAAATACAGGATCCCAAGATTGCCGCATACCTGGAAGTGCTGGACCAGAAGTCTCAGCGCCTTAAGACTCTGACAGAGGACCTGGTGGAGGCATCCAAGGCCAGTTCAGGCAATATGAAGTTAGATATATCGGATATTGACCTGGTAGAGCTGGTACAGCAGACCAACGGTGAGTTTGAGGAGCGGTTTGCCATGCGCAGGCTGGAGCTGGTTTCCAACATACCGGATGAGGTGCTTATCATTCAGGCTGACGGACGCCGCCTGTGGCGTGTCCTGGAAAATCTCTATACCAATGCAGTGAAGTATGCAATGGAGCACAGCCGGGTCTATGTGGATGTGCTGGACGAGGACGGCAAGGCCATATTTACAATCAAGAATGTTTCCGAATCATCACTGAATATCAGTCCGGATGAGCTGACCGAGCGCTTTGTCAGGGGAGATGTGTCCAGGGCCACGGAGGGAAGCGGTCTGGGATTATCCATATCCAAGGATTTGACCCAGCTTCAGGGCGGTGAGTTCCAGGTGGTTATAGACGGGGATCTGTTTAAGGCTGTTGTGTCATTCCCGGTAAAGAGAGTTGAGTTTAAGGCGGATAAAACGTCTGGGGAATCCGGAGACATATCTCAGGATTTTGGTTTCGAGGAAGAAATATAATTTTAGGAAAAAAATGGAATTTGATAGAAGGATTATGATAAATATTTCACGAACAAATTGTAAAATATTTGAAAATATTGTGGAATAAATCTTGTTTATTGGTCATTATAACTATGAAGATTTTGGAAAAAAGGCGCCGGAAGATATCTTCCGGCGCCTCCTTTTTCCATGTGCAGGCGGATTTTACTGATAATCAAATACGTTAATCCAGCTTTCCAGCAGTTCCTTTTCCTCAGGACGTTTGTAAGCCAGCTGGGCAGCTGCCACGATGGGGAGCCAGCCCTGTACATAACGCTTTTCTGTGCCCGTTTTATCACAGAACAGATCCATGTACATATCAGCTATCTTCTTATCCTTCAGGCTCAGAAGCAGATAGGTTCTGGCTACATCGGCACTTGCGTTGCCCTGGGAAGCATGTACCCAGTCAACCAGATACCATTTGCCGTCGTCGCCTACGATGATATTAGATGGGCAGAAATCTCCGTGGCACAGTTTGGTGTGCTTTGGCATGCCGTCCAGCCTTGTAAGCAGCTCATAGCGCAGGTTTTCATCCAGCTGTTCCTCGGATTTAAGGGCGCGGATGGTCTTTTCCTTCAGCTTGTTTAACAGTGGGCAGGCCTGGGCAAAAATCAACAGGTGTAAATCAACCATCTGCTCCAGATACTCCCCTGTCTTGTCGGGATTTTCTTCCATCAGCTGCTGAAGGGTCTTGCCCTCCACAAATTCCCTGGTAATAGACCATTTGCCATCAATTACAGATACCCCCAGAACCTTAGGAACATTCAGGACTTCAATGGTTTCCACACGTGCGTTGCACAGGGCTTCATTCAGGACCTCGGCTTTTGGGAAGCCTTCGCAGAATTCCTTGATGGCAGTGCTTCCGTCACGGTAAACGGATTTTGTTTCGCTACTGGAAATTAATTGTTTTGCCATAACTATACTCTCCTTCCACACATTGTAAACGGTGCTGCGACAGGTAATCCATCGCACTGCCTTTATTCTACTACAACATGACTGAAAAGTACATACCCAATTTGATAAATTTTTAACGTACTTTTAGGCATTAAAAAGTACATATTTCTTAATAACATTTCTTAAAAACGGAAGATTGCAGTTCCGTATCCAGGAAGAGGATAGGAGAAGGAATAGGGCTGTCCGTCGCATTCGCTTTTAGAGGATGAGAAACAGGGAGCTTCTGCTGCCTTATAAGCTCCGTGGTTATCCAGGAGCAGGGTGTACCTGCCGCGCTTTGGGACACCTACACGGTAATCGGGTCTCTCCACCGGAGTAAAGTTTATAATGAACATCAGGTTTTTCTTACCTGTCTCATCCCGGCGGATGAAGCTGAAGATACTTCTGTCGCCGTCATTGGCATTAATCCACTGGAAACCATTCCAGTCATTGTCCTGGCGGTAAAGGGAAGGATACTTTTTGTACAGATGGAGCAGGTCCTTTACATAGTTCTGAAGCTCCCTGTGGTCATCCTCGTCTGTGAGGTACCAGTCCAGGGAAACCTTTTCATCCCATTCATGGAGCTGGCCGAAATCCTGTCCCATGAACAGGAGCTTCTTGCCGGGATGGCCCATCATGAAGGTGTAACCGGCCTTCAGATTGGAGAACTTGTCCCTGCCCAGGCCGGGCATCTTGTTAATCATGGAGCATTTCAGGTGAACCACCTCATCGTGGGAAAGGACCAGGATATAGTTCTCACTTGTAAAGTAGGTAAGTCCGAAGGTCATGCGGTGATGGTTATATTTGCGGAAATAGGGGTCTAACTTCATGTACTCCAGGAAGTCATGCATCCATCCCATGTTCCACTTGAAGGTAAAGCCCAGCCCGTCCTGTTCGGGATGCTCCGTCACCTTTGGCCACGCGGTGGATTCCTCGGCAATGACAAGAGCACCGTGGTTGCGCCCCTGGACTACTGTGTTCAGGTGCTTAAAGAACTCGATGGCTTCCAGGTTCTGGTTGCCTCCGTCTTTGTTGGGGACCCACTGGCCTTCCTGGCGTCCGTAGTCCAGGTACAGCATGGATGCCACCGCGTCCACCCTGAGGCCGTCCACGTGGTACTGTTCCACCCAGTAGAGCGCATTGCTGATGAGGAAGTCCTTGACCTCATTTTTACCGTAATCAAATACCTTGGTGCCCCAGTCTGGATGTTCGCCCTTCCTGGGGTCCGCATATTCAAAAAGGGGTTCTCCGTCAAAGTCAGCCAGGCCATGGGCATCCTTGGGAAAGTGGGCCGGAACCCAGTCCAGTATGACGCCTATGCCGTTTTTATGCAGGTAGTTTACGAAATACATGAACTGTTCCGGTGTGCCATAGCGGGAGGTGGGGGCAAAGTATCCCGTCACCTGATATCCCCAGGAACCGTCAAATGGATGTTCTGCAATGCCCATCAGCTCCACATGGGTATAGCCCATCTCTTTTACATAAGCTGCCAGCTCATGGGCTGCCTCTGTGTATGTATAAAAGCCGTCCTTTTCAGGCCTGTCCCGTTTACGCCAGGAACCCAGATGCACTTCGTAAATGCTCATGGGCAGCTTCTGTACATCTGCCTGGGTCCTCTTTTCGATCCAAGAGCTGTCAGTCCAGGAAAAGCCCTGGATATCGGCTGTGACAGAGGCTGTACCCGGACGGTATTCCGCGCTGAAGGCAAAGGGATCTGCCTTGTAGAGAATCTTGCCGGACTGGGTGGTAATGGCGAATTTATAGAGCTCTCCCAGCTTCATGCCCGGATTGAAAATCTCCCAGATACCGGATTCGGAGATACGTTCCATGGGGCTGGCCTCCGGATTCCAGTTGTTAAAATCGCCTACCAGATGGACCTCTTTTGCGTGGGGGGCCCAGACGGCGAAGTAGATACCTTCCTTTCCCTTGTATGTCTTGGGATGTGCCCCTAATTTCTGGTAAATATCATAATGTGTGCCTGCTCCGAACAGATAGCAGTCCAGGTCAGATATGAAACCTGTGGCAGAAGCTTTTTTCTTTGAAGATGCTGCAGTGCGTTTTTTAGCTACCATATCAGTTCTCTCCCTTGAGTTTCAGGACAGCTCCCCAGTTGCCCTTTAGTTTTATGTGGACCTTCCCGTCTGAAATGGGGAGGCGGTCTGCGGGTTCCAGAAGATTGACTGCCTCGCCGGCCTGAAGCGGAACAGGGATGGCCAGTTCGGCTGGCTCATCGTCATTGTTTACCGCGGTGATGATGACAGAGTCCTCACCGTGCCTGGCAAATGCATACTGGCGGTTGGTCAGTAGCAGTTCCTGGTAACGGCCCGTGTGAAGCGGCTCCTGCTGGCTGTGAATCTGTCCCAGCTGTGCAATCAGGTCTGTAAGTTCGCAGTGAAGTTCACCTTCCTGCTCTATGGAGATGGCGGGACGCAGCGCTTCATCGCTGGTGTTGGTACGTTTTCCCTCTATGCCCCATTCACCGCCGTAATAGATGGATGGAATTCCGGGCAGTGTGAAGAGGCAGATGTATATGGGGAACAGGTGCTCCCTGAGCTTAAGCTTTGTGGCAATCCTATCCTCGTCATGATTGTCCACAAAGGTGTAAAGCTGGCGTCCGATGGCCTCCAGCCGTCTTACGTTGTGGGCAATCTCAAAGAAGTTGTGGTCATTGAAGCCGGAGTAAAGGCTTTTGTGAAGTTCGTAATTAGTGACGGAGTGAAGCATCTCATTGTTAACCCAGCGGCTGTAGTCCCCGTGTATCACCTCACCCATAAGCCAGAAATCTTCCTTCATGGCCTCTGTCTGGCTGCGCATTTCCTTCATGAAGTTAAAGTCCAGCACATTGGCGCAGTCCAGGCGTATTCCGTCAATGTCAAACTCGTCAATCCAAAACCGGATGACATCAAAGAGATAGGACCTCACATCCGGGTTAAAGAGGTTCAGGCAGGGCAGTTCAAAGTGTCCCTGCCAGGCTTCATATCCAAAGGAATCGCCGCAGGGGCTCTGCCAGTCGAAGTTCACTCCCTTATACCAGTCCTTATAAGGGGAATCCCAGCGCTTTTCCTGTATGTCCTTAAAGGCAAAAAACTCACGTCCTGTGTGATTGAACACACCGTCCACAACAACCTTTATGCCCTCCTGGTGGCATTGGTCCACAAATTTTCTGAAAGAACCGTTATCGCCCAGACGCCGGTCCACCAGTTTATAATCCCTGGTATCGTATCCATGGCTGGTGGATTCAAAAAGCGGGCCTATGTAGATGGCGTTTGCGCCCAGGGACCGGATGTGGGAAATCCACTTGTCTAATTCTTCAAAACGGTTGGTTACTTCGGTTGCATCATTGTGTTTGGGGGCTCCAGTCATCCCCAGGGGATACATGTGATAGAACACTCCCCGCTCATACCAGGTGCTCATGTTGTTTTCCTCGCAATCTTTATGTAGTCATATGTTACAGTGCCCGGAGGGGGATAGTACTGTAAGTACTAATCCTCCTGGCTTTTAAATTTACGCAGCAGGAACTGGTAGCGCAGTTGTGCCGCGTTCAGTTCGTAGATATAGCAGTCTATCAGGGTAGGGTCCACGGCCTGCTCAAAGTGGTTCCTGGCGGCTTCGATGGCACATTTTGTGCGTTCGATTTCCACGCGCAGGCGGATGAGTTCAGGTCTGGGGCGCCGCGCCCTGGTCACAGCGGACCTGGCGGCAGCAGTCTCCCTGACTGCTTTCATGATGTCAAACATATGCTTCATCTCCCAGATATTGATAGAAATAGTATATCTGGAAAATGGCATCTTATGCATGTGGGCCGGCAGAATTAAATTTTAATGCTGACTGTCAGTACAGGAATTCTTCCAGTCTGTATCCCAGCTCCATCAGCCGGCGGTTGGATTCCCTCAGGGTAAGATAATAATAGTTGGCCGTGCCTTCCTGGCGTACGCCCACAATACCCGCATCCTTTAATATTTTAAGGTGATGGGATATGGCTGGACGGGAAAGGCTGGTCCGCCGGGTAATTTCATTTACATTGAGGCCGTATTGCTCGAAATGGATGGGGCCGGGCGTCTGCCTTCTGTCAAGGGCTTCCTCTGTCAGTACCTCTATGATGGACAGACGCATCTCATCGCCCAGGGCAATGAACAGCGGCATACAGGCATGAAAACGTTTCTGCAGTTCCTGGGCAGTTGTCATCTGCCATTTCCTCCTTTGGTTTAAAAATTTGAACCAATTTCATTTTACCATGTATAGAGAGGAAGGTCAAGGAAATCGGGTGTGAAATGCATAAAATTCACCCTTGACATCTGCTGGAAAATCCTTCATAATAAAACAACATTCAACACAGTCTATTTTATGACAGTCTAATTTATCTCAATGGTATTATTTACGTCAATGGTTTTGTATTGTCTGGCTCAGGCAGAAATTTCCTCAGAAAAAAGTGACAGATGGAACGGAGAGAGGGGGTAGTGTATTCAGTTTACATAGTTTTATGTCGTATGCCTTGTACGGCATCATGTCTTATTGTGCCTTTATGGATATCAGGCGTTACCGGATACCTAACAGGGCCCTGGCGGCAGCAGCAGCTGCAGGGCTGGCTGTTTCGGTGGAGGCCTGGGTGTCCGGAGCCGGGAATGTTGGGTTATGGGCGGCAGGCATAGGCTTTTGGATGCAGGATACTGGTTTTTGGGCGGCTGCAGCTGAGGGCGCTGCTGTATTTATAATGCGGCTGATGTTGGCGGCCGCAGCCGGTTTCCCATTTTTCCTGCTGCGGAATGGTGGGGGCCGGGGATATTAAATTTATGGCCCTTGTGGCAGGCTGTTTTGGCCTGGAGAGAGGATTTTGGTCCGTTGTGATTGGTTTGTGTCTGGGAGCTGTTCTGGCTCTCGGAAAGATGCTGCGAGAGGGCAGCATATGTCAGAGATTCTTGTATTTAACTGCCTATATCAGGCGTTTGATTCAGAGTAAAGAAATTGAGGCGTACTACTGCCCGGAGCGGGATGGATATAAGTGCGTAATTCCATTGGGAGCCTGTTTTTTTGCGGGGACTCTTATTTCAGTGTTGTGGAAGGGATGAGTGATGGGTGTTAAGGTGCGTATGCGCCAGGAAGAAACGAGGTGAGAAGTGAATATATGGTAAAGATTCTGGCGGTCTATGACGCTGATCCCGCCTTTGGGGAACGGCTGGCGGATTATGTGAATCAGAAGGAAAAGATTCCATTTACAGCCATGGCATTTTCCAGCCTGGACAGGCTTATAGAATATGGGGAAGAGCATCCCATAGAAATCCTGCTGGTAGATGAGAGTTCACGGGCGCTGGTGGGAGATGTGAAGGCAGAGCAGGTCATGGTGCTGTGTGACGGGGAGCTGGTGGATGGGCCGGATATATTTCCGGCCATCTACAAGTACCAGTCCGGGGATTGTATCATGCGTGAGGTGCTGGCTTCCTACTGCAGCCGGCCAGTGGAGCCGGCGCTGGCCCTTCTGGGGTCCAGGGCCCTGGTAGTAGGAATATATTCCCCTGTGAACCGGTGCTTTAAGTCCTCGCTGGCCCTGACCATAGGGCAGGTGATGGCGAAAAAGGAGTCGGTGCTGTATCTGAATCTGGAGGAATATTCAGGATTTACCAGGCTGATTGACAGTGAGTACAAGGCCGATTTATCAGATGTTCTGTATCTGTACAGGCAGGGAGGGTATAGCTGGATGAAGCTAAAGTCCATGATCAGCAACTGGGGGAATATGGATTTTATACCTCCGGTGAGGTATGCGGAGGATTTAAGCCAGGTGGCGCCGGAGGATATGGCGCAGCTCATAGACAGGATTGCGAGGGAGAGCGGCTATGACAGGCTGGTGGTGGACGTGGGCCAGATGGGAAGGGGGGCTCTTCCCGTTCTATCCATGTGCAATGTGGTGTATATGCCGGTCAGGGAGGACTATATCTCAGCCGCCAAGATAGAGGAGTTTGAGGAGTACCTGGAGGAAGCAGACGATGCCGGGGTCAGGGACAGAATCCAGAAACTGAGACTGCCCAGGCATACAGGTATTGCGAAACAGGAAGGGTATCTGGAACAGCTGATATGGGGGGAGATGGGGGATTTTGTGCGGCAGCTTTTAAACGGAAAGCAGCCGGAGAGATAAGGAATGGAGGGAGGAGGAGTGAGAAGGGAGAGTCAGGAATAAAGAACAGGGAAAGGAAAAAGAAGGAAAATTGAGCTATGGAAGAGAGGGAGAGTAAAAGGAGGAGCCGTGAAGGTGTGCGGTGGCTCATAAGGGAGCGCATTATGGAGGAACTGCAGGAAAGGCACCATATGGACGACGGAGAACTGCTGGAAATGATTGACAGGTCCATAGGCGAGATGGGGCAGGAAATATTTCTGCCCTTAAAGGAACGGCTCTGGCTGCGCGGCAGCCTCTTTGACAGCTTCCGTCGTCTGGATATCCTGCAGGAGCTTATTGACGACAGCTCCGTGTCGGAAATCATGGTGAATGGAGCAGGAAAGATATTTATGGAGAGAAACGGAAGAATGGAATTATGGGACAGGAATTTTGAGAGGCCGGAACAGCTGGAGGATATCATACAGCAGATTGTAAGCAGGGTCAACCGTGTGGTGAATGTGTCCTCTCCTATGGTGGATGCCAGGCTGGAAGATGGTTCCAGGGTCCATGTGGTTCTGCCGCCTGTGGCTCTTGATGGTCCTGTTGTTACTATAAGGAAATTCCCTGACCCGATTACCATGGAAAAGCTGATTCGTTTTAAAGCTATAAGTACAGAGGCAGCCGACTTTCTGGAGCAGCTGGTGGAGGATGGATGCAATATGTTTATCAGCGGAGGGACAAACTCCGGAAAAACCACATTCCTGAATGCATTGTCATCCTTCATACCCTCCGGTGAGCGTGTAATAACCATTGAGGATTCTGCTGAATTGCAGATAACACAGGTTCCAAATCTTGTGCGTCTGGAGACAAGAAACGCCAATACGGAGGGAGAAGGGGAAATTACCATGAGCCAGCTGATTAAGGCGGCTCTGCGCATGAACCCCAATCGCATTGTAGTGGGGGAAGTGAGGGGGAAGGAGGCTTTGGACATGCTCCAGGCCATGAACACAGGCCATCCCGGAAGTCTTTCCACAGGTCATGGGAACAGCCCGCGGGACATGATAAGCAGACTGGAAACCATGGTGCTGATGGCGGCGGACCTTCCGCTGGCAGCAATCAGGAGCCAGATTGTGTCGGCCCTGGACATCATGGTCCATCTGGGCCGGCTGAAGGATGGGAAAAGAAGAGTTTTATCCATTATGAGAATAGGAGGTTTGCAGAATGGAGAGGTGGAGCTGGAACCATTGTTTGAATACGACGGTAAGGAGGACCGGCTTTGTCAGAAAGGGGGAAGGACACAGGCGGGACCTGGTTAGGCAGGAAATTGCCAGGAGGAAACCGGAAAAGAAGGTTCCCAGGGCCAGGCCTCCCGACCGGGTGGATTACAGTACCTACAGACTTACTGCCGGAGAGTGGCTGTTATACGGAGCTCTGGGGGTGGGAGCCTGTGGGCTGGCATCCTATGTCTTTTACCGCAGTGTGGTGGTGTTCCTGATTCTGATGCCTGTTGGAGCCTGTTATCCTTTATACAGGAGATCGAATTTGAAGAAGGAGAGGGCCCGGCGGCTGGAACTGCAGTTCAAGGAGGGAATTCAGGTTCTGTCCTCCTTCCTGAGCGCAGGGTATTCATTGGAAAACGGACTTACCCTTAGCATAAAGGAGCTGGAAATACTGTTTGGAAGGAGGGAGATGATTACAGAAGAATTCCGGATCCTCTCCGATGGAATCCGGATGAACCGTCCGGCAGAGGAGCTGTTTATGGATTTTGGCCGGCGCAGCGGAGTGGAGGATGTGGACAATTTTGCCCAGGTCCTGTCAGCGGCTAAACGAAGCGGAGGCGAGCTGGTGGAAATCATCCGGCAGACAGCGGGAATTATCAGGGACAAGGTACAGGTCAAGGAGGAGATACACACCATGCTTGCCTCCAGGATTTTCGAACAGAGAATTATGAATCTGATACCGTTCTTGATTGTGCTCTACATTGACCTTACATCCCCTGGTTTTTTCAGCGTGATGTACGGTACCTGGATGGGCCGGAGTGTGATGACCATGTGTCTGGCGGCCTATGCGGGTGCGCTGGTTCTGGCCGGTAAGATACTGGACATTGAGGTGTGAAAGGCAGGTGAGGCGGACGATAAAGGTGAGAAAAAGACCGGCAGAGAGGCTTCATGCCTGGATTGGCCGGAAGCAGATCCTTTGTCTTATGGCTGGCCTTTTCATAGGAATGGCGGCTCAGTTGTGGCAGCGTACAGACAGTGCGCTTTTGGAAGGAGATACCCTGGTCAGGGGAAGTTATGGGCAGGGGGATCAGACATACAGCCTGATAGTAGAGGGGCTTGGGGAGAAGGAGGTTCCTGTGGAAATGGTCCTGTCAGAAAGGATGTATACAAAACAGGAGGCACATAAGACTTATGAGGCTGTGATGGTCCAGCTTCCGCAGCTTATACTTGGGAATAATCCGTCTCTTGAGGATGTAAGGCAGGATCTGAACCTGCTTACATATCTGGACAGCTATGGAATAAGGCTCAGGTGGGAATCGGATGAGCCGGAGCTTTTGGATTCCTTCGGTGAACTGCATGTGCAGGAGCTGAAACAGAGGGGGATAGGCGAACAGGGAATCAAAATCAGCCTGCATGTGCGCATGACAGAGGGAAACTGGCCGGAGGAGTATGAACTGTCTGTGTGCGTAAAGCCGCCGGTGCTTACGCAACAGGAACAGACGGAGGAAGCATTTGTGGAATTTCTTAAGAGCCAGGATGAATTGCAGTCCTACACTGCTTATATGAAGCTTCCGGAGGAATATCAGGGTCAGAGCCTGAAATACAGCCTGCCGGAGGAGTCTGTGTTTGTTCCTGTGATGGGATTGGGGGTGGCAGGAGCTGTATTATGTTTTTTCGGGGACCAGGCCAGGCAGCAAAACAGGACAGAGGAGAGAAAACGCCAGCTGGCGCTGGATTACCCTGAGGTATTGTCCAGGCTGACCATTTTTCTCGGCGCAGGCATGAGTATCCGCACAGCCTGGGATAAGATTGCCCTGGAATACAAAATGATGGTGGAGCAGGGAAGGCGCAGGAAACGGTATGTATATGAAGAAATGTATGAAACCAGTTGTCAGATGAAGGGGGGAGTGCCGGAGGGCAAGGCATTTGAGGAGTTTGGACGGCGGTGCGGGCTTCAGTCTTATATGAAACTGGGAGGTCTGCTGGAGCAGAACCGTAAAAATGGTTCAAAGAATCTCAGGAATCTGCTGCGTACAGAGATGACAGATGCATTTGAACAGAGAAAACATCAGGCCAGGCGCCTGGGAGAGGAAGCAGGGACAAAACTGCTGCTTCCTCTGTTCATTCTCTTGTCCGTGGTCATGGTCATGATCGCTGTTCCGGCACTGATGGAATTCAAATAAAATATAAGGAGGAGCGTAATGAAGTTAGGAAAGGAAATCAGGGAGTTCTGGAAGGACGAACAGGGGGTGGGAGTGATTGAGCTGGTGTTGGTATTGGTGGTTCTTATAGGCTTGGTCATTATCTTTAAAAAGCAGATAACCACCTTACTCCAAAATATTTTTAAGGAGATAAACAGCCAGTCAAAAGAGGTGTATTAATGTGCAGGAAAGGTGAGATTACGGTATTTCTGGCAATGATACTGTTCAGTGTCTGCGCACTGCTGTGTGTGATTGTGGAATCGGCCCGCACAGCAGGCGCCAGATGCTATCTGCGGATGGCTGTGGATTCATCCGCAGATTCCCTTATGGCCCAGTATCACCGGGAACTGTGGAATAAGTACCGGATATTGGGGCTTGAGTATGACAAGGCAGAGACACTGGAGAAGGAGTTCAGGGAATTTATGAGGCCCTATATGGAGGCTGAAAATTGGTATCCCATGAAGGCGGAGCAGATTCGGATAACAGATATGACGGATCTTACCCAGGGGGACGGAAGATATTTTGAACAGGAAATACTGGATTATATGAAGTATGGTCTGTTGGATGCAGATTGGGACGAGCTGGATGAAGCCGGCGCATCAGAGCTGTTGGAGGCCTGGAAAGAGGGAAACAGTGTTAACCGCGTTTCAGAACTATATGCCGCCCATTCCAGGGAAGCTGTAAAGGTGGAAAAGGCGCTGGAGATAATCAACAGTACACTTCTGGCCCAGAGGGAACGGTGGGAACAGGGGAAAGGCTGCCTGGACCAGCTGGATGGGGGAGGATTTGTATCCCAGGCCAATAAATTGATACGGGAGCTGGAACGGCTTCCGGGCCAGGTAAACTCCTATGAAAAGCGGGCTGATGAATTGTATGAGAAATTGGCAGACAGCAGAGAACGTTTTTTGGAAGAAGCCAGTGACCTGAGTGAGGATGTGAGGGCTGGCCTGGAGGAGGAAATCAGCCAGTATGAGGCATATGCGGCCCAGGATGGACAGCGCCGCAGGGAGGTTGAGGCGCTGACAAATCTGAGCCGGGACAGGATACTGTGGATTAGGGATGTGATTGATATGGCGGAGGCGGTAATGGAGTATATCAGCAGCTGGGAGCCGGAGGATGAAGACGATGAGCTGGACGAGGATGCCTTATGGCAGCCGGTAAGGGCGCGCTGGTCCCAGTACGGCATGCTTACACTGGGAGTGGAATTCGGGGTCCGGGATAAGGAAAAGGAAGGTTTTCTGGAACAAGTAGGAAATATGGCAGGAAGAGAAATGCTGGAATTAGTATTACCGGAGGGAACCGTTGTTTCTGGGACAGCCCTCAGGCTTTCCGGCACACCGTCCGTCCAGAGGAAAACAGACGGCGGTGGATGGAAGGAAACAGACCAGGATGGAGATTCTAAGAGCACCGGCTTTTTGACCGGAGTCAGGACACTGATACAGCGCCTGTTGATTGGAGAATATGATATTCGTTTTTTTAAAGGGTTTAAAAAAGAGATGCAGAAGGGGGAATTTTATGAGCTAGAATATATCATTCATGGAAAGGAAAAGGACAGGGACAATTTAAGCGGTGTGGCGGCGCGCCTGGTTGCATTTAGAGAGGGACTCAATCTGGTACATATTCTGTCAGATGCCGGAAAACGCCAGGAAGCGCGGAATCTGGCTCTGACCATTGTGGGAGGGACCGGGATTTTGCCACTTGTATCAGTGGTGGCATTTTTTATCATGGCAGTATGGGCTCTGGGAGAGGCTCTGCTGGATGTGCGGTGCCTTCTGGAAGGGAAAAGGGTACCGGTCTTTAAGACTGGATCCGACTGGAAACTGGATTTGGCCGGGCTTTTGGAGATGGGAAGGAGCGGAAGCCTGATTGATGAAGAAGGAGGAAATGGAAGCGGAGCTGATTATAAGGGCTATCTGCGGATACTTATATTCGGCGCTTATGACATGGATCTGGTTTACCGGATGATGGATGTAATGCAGATTGTCACTGCGGTGAAGCAGCCTGGATTTTCTTTGGCAAACTGTGTATGTACGGTGGATGCAGAAGCTCTTGTCAGTGGAAAACATGTGTTTTTTTCAAATGGATTGTGGAAAAGCCGGGGACGGGAAGACGGTTACGCATATGACACGCGTATGGCTGTAGCCGGGAGCTACCTGGAAGACTACAAAAGCCCATAAAGACGGGAACTGTAAATTTTCAGGAATGGGGAAAGGAGGTTCATGATGATGCCCTTTTTTCTGGTGCAGAATAAAAAATCAAATCCGTATTGTCCATATAAAAAAACAGCAAAAATAAATATAACCGCACCTCTCCAAGTACGTAAATGCTGTCGACTGTTCTATGGAAAAAGGGCATTATCATGGAACTCCTGCCAGATGCAGGGGAGTCTCTCCGTAGAGGCTGCTCTCAGTCTGTCCCTGTTCCTGTTCTTCTGTTTCTGTCTGATTATGCCTATGAAGATGATGGACCGTCAGAGACAGATACAGGCTGTAATGGAATCCGTGGGGGAGGAGCTGAGTCAGTATGCCTATGTGGAATACTGTTTCCGTAGCGCAGAGGAGGGAGGAGCAGAGGTGGATGTGGGAAGAGCAGAGGATACAGCTACCTCTGTTTTGGCAGCAGCTTATGCTTCCTCCAGAATATTGGGAGAGATTAACAGGGAGTGGGTGGAAGCCGTATCATTTGAGGGGACGGACATAGGGGAGGATGAGATGGTCCATATCGTGATGAGATATAGGATGCGTCTTCCCTTTTCCGTATTAGGAGTCAGCAGCATTCCCGTGGAACAGGTATGCAGCCGCAGAATGTGGAATGGAGCAGATGGGGGACGTTTTGGGGATGGTGACAGGGATGGAAATGGAGAAGAAGATGAGATAGTATACATTGGAAAAAACTCCACCCGCTATCACCGCTTAAGGACCTGCCATTATCTGTACAATGATTTAAAGGCAGTGGATTTAGGGGCTGTGGGGGAACTGCGGAATGAGGCAGGAGGAAGGTATTCTTCCTGTGGGACATGCGGTGGGGGAAGCGGAGGCACAGGAAGCGGGGGCACGGGAAGCGGCAGTATGGGGAGCAGCGGTACGGTTTATGTCATGCCATATGGTTCAAGCTACCATGTGTCTAAAAGCTGCCGGTCCATCATTGCGTATGTTCAGGAGGTTCCATTGACGCAGGTGGAATATCTGGGGGAGTGTTCTTATTGCAGAGGAAAGTGATGTGGGAGACGGGGGTGTTATTTGTTGGGCATATTAAATGGGGATTTGACGGAACAATTAACAGCAGGACATGACATAGCCGGAGTATTGCTGCGCTGCGGATTTCTTATGACGCTGTCAATTGGAGCCTGGCAGGATATGAGGAATCACAGGATAAAACTCAGCCTGATTGTGATGTCCGGAGCCGCGGGCGCGGTTCTGCGATGCATGTATATTGTGCTGGATGCGGCAATCATATACCGGGATTCGGGACACCAGATACCTTCGGACTTGGTGTCGGACCAGATTATAGATACAGCCATGGCCATGGCTGTAGGAGCGGGATTGCTGTTTTTATCCCGGATAACAAACGAGGCTGTGGGAAAGGGGGATGGATGGTTTTTTCTGATATCAGGCATTTATCTGGGTGCATTGAAAAATCTGGTTTTGCTGGCAGGCGGCTTGGGGATTTGCTTTTTACTATCTATGGTTTTAGTATTTAAAGGGATTATACAGGGAACAGACAGGGGGAGGCTGCGCATTCCTCTTCTTCCATTTCTGATCCCGGCAGGAATCGGGGTGATGTTCCTATGAGGGAAAAAACGCTTAAGGGAAGTCTTACGGTTGAGGCCGCATGGATTATGGCCATGGTATTACTGTCCATAGCGGTGATGCTCCAGCAGGCATGCCGTATTCATGATGAGACCAAGGCCGCCATGGGTCTGCATGAGGCGTTGGAAAAGGGCCGTCATGGAAGTGCAAAGGAGCTGGAAGCCTCTGCGTCCGGGGCGCAGGAACATTTAGGCCGTCTCATGTTCTTTCCTGACTGCGATCTAGCTATAAAGGAAAAAGGGAAGAGGATATACGGAGAAGGCAGAGGGGGAAAATGGAAAAGAGAGATTGAGGCGGGAAGGTTCCGGCCGGAGACATTTCTGCGCAAGATTACTTTAATTGAAGGGCTGGTTAAAGAAGATGGAAATTAGCTACAGGAGAGAAGCAAAACGCAATTACCTGGTAGCGGGGGTGGCAGAGGCCACAGCTGGATATGAAGCCAGAATGCTGGCCCACAACGAGATTCGTGGACTGTTAAGGATGTACATAACATACCAGGATGGACTGCCCTTATATTGTTATGACATTACCTCCAGACAACCGTTAAGCCGCCTTCTGGAAACCCGTTTTATAACCAGAGAAGAGATATGCCAGTTATTAATCCAGATACATGCAGCGCTAAGTGGTATGGAGGAATATCTTTTAGATGCAGGGGGTGTCCTGCTGGAACCGGAATATATTTATGTGGAGCCGGAATTATTCCAGACCGGTTTGTGCCTGATCCCTGGTGTTCAGGATGATTTCCAGGGTAAACTGAGCCGCCTCCTGCAATATATACTGAAGAGGATAAATCATAAAGACAGGGAGAGCGTAGTCCTGGCTTATGGACTTTATCAGGAGAGCCTTAAGGAAAACTGCGGAATGGATGATTTGCTGGGGCTGATTGCGTCAGAACGGCGGAAAGGGAAGAAACATGAGTTATTGAGCGAACCGGAGGGAGATTATATAAAGAAGGGAGGACTACAGGAAACAGATCATTGGGAGAAGGGGCTGAAGGAGAAGGGGCTGAAGGAGAAGGGACAAGGGAAGGAACAAGGGAAAGAACAGGGGAATGAGCAAAATAGAGATTGTATTACAGGGAAGGGGAAAGGAAAAAGCGGGGAGACAGAGAAAGAGCATAACAGTGACAGGGGGGAGAAGCGGAGAAAAAAAGAAAAGGGTAAATTGGAAAGGTGTGAAATAAAACAGGAGGGCTCAGGCCGGACTGAACCTGAATGGAAAGGAACCACTTTCAGACGGCAGTTTATCGTATGGCTGTCAGCGGCAGTACTTTGTCCATCCGCACTGTGGATGTTCAGAGGGATGACAATGGTCATTGACAACTGGAGGCTGCTGGCAGCAATCGACGGAGGCTTGCTGTTTATGCTGTCAGCCATGAATCTGTATAGGCTGTTCATTGGGCATAGGGCTGCAAAGGCAGATGGGGCAGGTTCAGATGATGAGCAGGACCCATGGAGAATTTTGTATGAGGATGAAGATGACGAAGACGAGGATTTAGGTAATCAGCCATCCACTGCGTATATGAATGGGGATAAAAATGAGTATTTGCAGAAAATGCCGGAAAGCAGCGCCGGAGAGTGCTTTCAGACCGTGCTTTTATCAGAGCGGCCAGCACAAGGGGAGGAAGTCCGGCGTTTATCTGCCCTCAATGGTTCGGATGAGGACATTGTAATATCCTATTATCCATTTGTGATTGGCAAACACAAGGATTTAGCAGACTATGTGCTTTTGAAAGATACAGTCAGCCGTTTTCACATAAGATTAGACGAGGACAATGGGAGTTATACTGTAACGGACCTTAACTCTACCAATGGTACCAGGGTCAAAGGACGATTGCTGGAGGCAAACGAGACAACGCAGCTGGAGCCGGGAGACCAGATATTTATAGCTGACTGCGGATATATTTTTTATTAACAGCACAGAGTAACCCAGTATGTTTCGTTTATCTTAAAAGACAATTGTGTGAGTGTGGTTGCAGAAATAGTAAATAACAATGGGGTGGGGGCATAAAAAATAACTTTATTGCGTCAAAGCCACTTAACAAGTCCTTTAAAGTATGCTAAGATTATATATCATTGAGGATGTGAGGAATACGGATGGTTACGGGCATAAACAGGAGCAGGCCATATGTCAACATTGCGCTGGCAGCAGTCAACGTATTGGTATTTCTGTACCTGGAGGCCATCGGCTCCACGGAGGATGGCGTATTCATGGTAAAACACGGGGCTGTATTTGCGCCTTTTGTTATCCTTGGTGGAGAGTATTACAGGCTGTTTACTGCCATGTTCCTGCACTTTGGAGTCAGCCATCTGGCAAATAATATGCTGGTGCTTCTGGTGCTTGGAGAGAAGATGGAAAGGGCGCTGGGTCATATCAAGTATTTGATATTTTACCTTGCCAGCGGTGTTGCTGCCAACAGTATATCCCTGGCTGTCCAGGTACGGACAGGGCAGGCCAGTGTGTCCGCGGGGGCTTCAGGCGCAATCTTCGGTGTGGTAGGCGGTCTGGTCTATGTGATTGCCATTCATCATGGTCAGCTGGACGGACTAACCAACAGGCAGCTGGGCTTTATGGTTCTGCTGACGCTTTATCATGGGTTTACTTCAGCAGGAGTGGACAATATGGCTCACATAGGGGGCCTGATTTCCGGCTTCATATTAGGTATCCTGCTTTACAGGAGAAAAGATGCTGCCAGAATTTCCGGTATGGCTGGATAGAATGCAGGCTGTGTTAACCGCAGCGGAAGGAGGATTTTCAGAATGACAGATGACAATTGTATTTTTTGTAAAATAGCAGGAGGGGTGATTCCGTCAACCACTCTGTATGAGGATGAGGATTTTCGCGTGATTCTGGATTTGGGACCAGCGTCCAGAGGACATGCCCTTATCCTTCCAAAACAGCATTTTGCAGATGTATGCGCACTGGATGGGGATATAGCCGCCAAGGTACTTCCTCTGGGTGCCAAGATTGGCTCTGCGATGAAGAAATCTCTTGGATGCGCGGGATTCAATCTGGTTCAGAATAATGGAGAAGCAGCCGGGCAGACTGTTTTCCATTTCCACATGCATGTGATTCCAAGATATGAGGGAGGTCCAGACATGGTCAGCTGGACTCCGGGAAAGGCTTCGCCGGAGGAATTGGCAGAGGTTGCGGATAAAATCAAAGGCTGTCTGTAGTTGCAATGAAGATTGAGAAGATGGATACAGAAGATAAAAAACTGTTTGAAGAAATGTATCTGGAATATGAGGTATACTTGAGAAGGATAGCTTATGTCAACGATATTCCTGTAGATTATATTGAGGATGTGGTACAGGATACATTTGTTTCATATGCCCGCTATAAATATTCCCTGGATATGTCTGAGGAAAGTAAGAGGGCGTTGCTGATACGTATTCTGAAGAGCCGGTGTATGGACTTTCACCGAAGAATGAAGTACAGGAGCTATGGGGAATTGGACGAAGAGGCATATAACAGTGAAGATTATCCGGCACACGATAAGGCTGCCAATCTGCCGGATTATGTAGTCAGCAAAGAGAGATGTCAGGCGCTTCTTAAGGAAATCGAGAGGATGCCTGAAAACTGGCGTCAGGTCGCGACGCTCAGATTGATAGAAGGACGGCCGACAAGGGAAGTATGCGCTATGCTGAATATTACAGAAAAGGCATGCTATTCCAGAGTCAGCCGTATCAGGAAATATCTTGAGGAACTGCTAAAAAGTGATAATTGGCCCTAACGTTATTTTACACATGATTCAATGAGAGATACAACTGTTTTAACAGCATTGTTCAGATTGCTCTGCTCCATGGCCTGTATATAGGAATTGCGGTTTAGGTATAAATCGTTAATGGCATCAAACAGGGAGTCATCAGACAATACTTCTTCTTCCAGAACTTTGCTGAATCCTTGTTTTGCAAAGGAGTTAGCATTGAGAATCTGGTCTCCGCGGCTGGCCGCGGCTGACAGAGGAATAAGCAGGTTCGGTTTGCGCAGTGCCAGGAGCTCGCAGATGGAATTAGCCCCTGCCCTTGATATGACAAGGTCGGCTGCCGCAAAAAGATGCTTTAAGGGAGCGTCAACGTATTCATACTGTACATATCCGGCTGTTCCTATCAGGCTTTCGTCCAGATTGCCTTTGCCACAGATATGTATTACCTGATAGCTGGACAGAAGCCTGAGGAGGATATTACGGACCGCTGTATTTACGGCTACAGAGCCCAAACTTCCGCCTATGACAAGGAGTACAGGCCTGCCGGCAGACAGGTGGGCATACGATAGCCCGGACAGCCGGTCACCCTGGAGCAGCTCTGCACGGATAGGGGAGCCTGTCAGTACAGCCTTGTCGGATGGAAGGTACTTAAGGGTCTCCGGGAAGTTACAGCAAACCTTAAGGGCGGAAGGAATGCAGATTTTATTGGCCAGGCCAGGCGTCATATCGGATTCGTGTATGATGACAGGGATTTTGTAGTGTTTGGCAGCAAGGACCACGGGAACTGCAACAAAACCGCCCTTAGAAAAGATTACATCCGGTTTATGGCGTTTTAAGAGCCGTCTGGCTTCCGCGTAACCCTTGACGACGCGGAATGGGTCGGAAAAATTCTTGATATCAAAGTATCTGCGCAGCTTGCCAGAGGATATGCCATCATAGGGAATGCCTGCAGTTTCAATCAGCTTGCGTTCCATGCCCTGGTATGAACCGATATAGCGGATTTCGTAACCAGCTTCCTTTAACGAAGGGAGCAGGGCCAGATTGGGGGTAACGTGTCCGGCAGTACCGCCGCCGGTTAAAATAATTTTTTTCATAAAAACCTCCTAAAGTATATGATATGCGGGGGAAACCGGCATTCATAAACGTCTACTATTATAGTAAGCATTAAACGCGAAAAGTCAACCCTAAAGGCAAAGGGAACTTTAGGAGATTTGGTAAACAGAGGTGTCACGTGGGAGATTATAAAAGAGATTCAGAACAGGACAATTCTATGGACTGCCCCATTTGGGGAACGGACGATATATCAGATGAAGAACTGTTAAAAGAATTAGAAGCAGTCAAGAATATGGCCGTCCCCCTTCCCATTCCATCCCCATCCCCAGATGAATTTGAGAAAATCTGGGCAAGGATACAGGAAGAAAGAGCTGAGTCAAAGAATGTACCGGAATCCGACCAACCGGAGCACCCCAAGGTTATCAAACCAAGGTTTGGATGGAAGCGGTTGGCTGCGATTGGTTTAATTGCCTGTCTTGTGGCAGGGAGTGGATGTATGGTGGCTATGGGGACGAAGTCGTATTTTTATCGGGAGAGAGTAAGAGATAGGAAGAATATAGTATATAATAATGACTCAAATAAGATAGCGGTAAATGGGGAGGAGGAGGCATATAAGGCCATTGAGGATGAGTTGGAAATTAAGTCACTAAAATTAGGATATATCCCAAGGGATATGGATTTTAAAGCATTATATATAGATAATGATAGAGCAGATATGGAATTTATCTATAAGGATCAGTTTTTTTATTTTTGCCAATCAAAGTCAGATAAAGAAGCATCCAGCGTTTATGGGGGCGACTATGATAAGCAGAATGAGTTTAAAATACATAATAAATGGATAGATGAAGACATAAGTGTTGAGAGTGAGGTTTTAGAAGATGGGAATTTGAGATATAGAGCATCTTTTATTTCTAAGGGGGTATATTGTAGGGCAATAGGAATAATGGATGAAGAAGAATTTATTGAAATAGTCAAACGATTTACAAACTAAAGAGAGGATTAATGTAATGAAAAAGTATTTATCAATAGTAATATATGCAGTTGTATTGTCTATATCTATGAATATGCCAGTTATCGCAATGCCATATAATTCTAATAGTCAACAGATGGTTGAGATTGAGTCGGATTTATTACCCAAATCTGTAAGAAGTTCAAGCGGATATGACTCAACAAAGGTTAGGGGTAATTTTTTTGCAGAAGCAAATGTGACAATTACTAATGAAGGAAACGGCAATATTGCAGGGTCAGCAACGGCATATTTAGATGTTTCTGCAGATGAAGCATATATTACCATATATTTAGACCGTTGGGATGAGGCGGGAGAACGATGGAGGCAGGTGGCATATTACGATGCTGAGTTTTATGCCAAAGATTATCCGGAAGGACTAAATCGTCCCTCATTAAATGTTACATTTAAGAACCAGGATAAAGGATATTATTATCGTTTAAGGGGAGTGTTTGCTGCGGTGTATCAAGGGAACTTTGAGGGATTTAGTCCTGTAACGGATGGAATTTGGATTGATTAGATATATCAATGATAGTATATCTATTAAAAAACTTGATATAATTAAGGGCATTGGATCCATAGAGAAACAATGCCCTTCTAAAATTTGGCCAGATATTTGTAACTACATTTTGTGTATTGATTAGAAAAATATTTACCGCCCCTTAAACTGCTTCAACGCCCGAGCCAACTGATCCGGACAAGACGTAGGTCTGGGACCGCACTGGATTCCGTCAAGTCTTCGGATGGCCTCATCTACGTCCATGCCCTCGATGAGCCGGGACAGGCCCTGGGTGTTGCCGGAGCAGCCGCCTACAAACTGGACATTGGTCAGTTTATTATCTTTTACTTCAAAGGATATCTCCCTGGAACAGACCCCTTGTGTTTTAAATCTCATGTGTAGTGCCTCCTGTGATAAATTCGTGTATATCCGATTATGCCTTATGCAAAAGATAATGTCAAGTGAGAACAAGCTTTGAACTTGAAAATCTGCGGGCTTCCTATATAATAGAAGAATAGTACAAGACAGAAGGAGGTAATTATGCTAGGAATTATTGGAGCCATGGACGAGGAAGTGGCTATGATTAAGGCGCAGTTAACGGATGTACAGGTGGAGACAAGAGCTGCCATGGACTTTTATAAAGGAAAGCTGGAGGGGAAAGAGGTAGTGGTGGTCCGTTCCGGAATCGGTAAGGTCAATGCAGCTATGTGTACCCAGATTCTGGCAGATATATATGGTGTAACAGGTGTGGTAAATACAGGAATAGCAGGTTCCCTGAAGGCAGAGATTGATATTGGGGACATTGTGCTTTCCAGCGATGCAGTTCAGCATGATATGGATGCAACCGGATTTGGCTATGAACCGGGACAGATACCCAGGGTGGAGACCCTGGCTTTTAAGGCAGATGAAGGTCTTATACATCTTGCAGAGGAATGTTGTTCCAAAGTCAATCCAGATATCCACACCTTCGTAGGACGAGTGGTAACTGGAGACCAGTTTATTTCTGACAAGGACAAAAAGAAGTGGCTGACAGATACCTTTGGAGGGTACTGTACAGAAATGGAAGGGGCAGCCATTGCCCAGGCTTGCTACCTCAATTCCATCCCATTCCTCATTGTGAGGGCGATTTCTGATAAGGCAGATGACAGTGCCACAGTAGATTACCCTGCTTTTGAGGCTAAGGCCATTATTCACAGCGTTAATCTGCTTACTGAGATTGTACGCTCTATTTGATTCAGATAACTGTTGATTGATAGCCAGATTTATATTATTTGTATTCATGAATAACAGCCCTATAGATGGCATAGATGACATGTTTATAAATAGAATGTTTATAAATAGAACTCTTATAAATGGTACACTTACAAACAGCAGACTCATAAACAATACACGCATGACTCATTAATAATCGGACCTCTGGATGTGACAAGATTCAGAGGTCTGTTTTATAAGAGAGGGGGATGGTATGGAAAAGAAAAAGAAGTGGATGATATTTGGGGGAACAGCGGTTGTTGTTGTGGGAGTATTTCTTTGCATTGCAGCTTTTTTCCTATATAAAGGAGTGACTCTCTTTTTTGATAGGGAAATAGTTGCAGACCAGTATCTGGAACAGATGACGTCGGCAGCATCCCAGGGGGACAGAGATGCCATGCGTTCTCTGTATATGCCAGGAGCGGTACCGGAAGAACATATGGAAAGGCAAATACAGGAAAATGTGGATATATGGGGCAAAAGTCAGTTAGATTCTTTTAAAAAGAAGGGGTTAAATATCCGGACCAGTACTAAAAACGGTGTAAAAACTAAATCTGTGGAGTGCAGCTACGGAATAAAAACAGAGGATGGGAAGCGGTTTACGGCAATCCTTAATAGAATGGAATCGTCAGATGGAAACCAGGGAATCATCAGTTTTATCATTAGGGACAATGTATCCTTAGCTCCGCAGGGAACGCTGCGCTCCATCAGTCATTGGAATGTATTTCAATGGGGATTGTTCCTGTTGTCACTTATCATGATTTTCTCTACTATTGCGACTGCTGTCATATGTTACAGACAGAATCCGAGATATAAATGGGGATGGATTATATTGATATTAATAGCCTATCTGTCTATGGGTTTTTCCGTTATTCGTACACCAAACACGTGGGAATTTAAGGTCAACTGGTCGGCAGCTACAGTCCGGCTCAGCCGGTATGTTACATATGAGAATGGCAGCAGGGAGTTCCGGCTGTTCCTTCCGGCCGGTATGGCAGTGTACTGGATCATGAAAAAACGGCTGGACCGGGAATCTGTTCATAAGAAGTATGGAGACCGGGAAGCTGCCACAAAGAAGCATGGAGACCGGGAAGCTGCCACAAAGAAGCATGGAAACTGGGAATCTGGCCAGGAGAAGCGTGGTAACCGGGAATCTGTTCATAAGAAGCATGAAAACCAGGAACCCGGTCCGGAGAATCGCGCAGACCAGGAACCCGGCCCGAAGAAGCGTGCAGACCAGGAACCCGGCCCGGAGAAGCGTGCAGACCGGGAAACCCGCCAGGAACAGCGTCCGGATACAGACAGAGAATCCTGGCGTATACCTTAACTGTCTAAAGAAAAATCTTACCTCTCAGAATCGTTTTTTAGGAGAATTTGGCGAACGATTCTAGGGACTCTCAACTTCCCAAATCAAAATCCGTTGCTATAATAGATTTTACCGGGAAACGCCTGACTGCAGGGGCATTTCCCAAACGACGGACAATGGAGCCTGCCGCAATGCGGCCGCCCATCAGATACCGTCAACCATAGTATAGTAACTGGAAGGAATCCGGGAAGAAGAAAGGGGCTTTTACAATGATGAGCTTTTTACAAACAGGAAGGGCACTGTATGTGCTGGCAGCAATCTGCCTGGCAGGGGTATTCAGCCGGCTGATGGCGGGAAGCTTCTACAAACGATTAATTAAAGAGAGTACCAATATGGCATTGACCAAGAACAAGTGTCTGCGTAATTTGAAACAGAATGCAGAGGATACATATAGAATTAATCAGGGTATGAGCAACACACGTGTTTATCTGGAACGCCAGATGTACAGCCTCCGTACCGCAGGAATGACTGCAAGAGGACTGGACAACCTGTCAGGGCAGCTGACACTTCTCTGCTTCCTGGCAGGAGGCGGGGCAGCATTCCTCTCTTATTGGTATAGAAGTGATAATTATTATATTGTTCTTTACGGCTCCATCGGTATCCTGGCAGGCATGTTTACCATGCTGGTGGATTACGGGGTGAATCTGGAGGCCAAGCGCCAGCAGCTTCTCACCTGTTTACAGGATTATATGGAAAATGTGATGTGGCCGAGAATGAACCGCGAGGGCAGTGCGGACCATGTGCCTGCCGTTACAGCAGAGGAGGAGCGCAGGGAACCGGCGCCTGTACGCTCCATAGGAAGGGAACGCCGTTCAAATAATAACAACAGACGGGGGCTGGAGCAGACTGCTGCCAGCAGGGAGAGACAGGAGGACAAGTCCAAGGACAACTGGCTTCAGGACCTGAATCCGGACCAGAAGCGCATGCTTGGGGAATTGTTAAAGGAGTTTATTTCATAAATCTGAAAATCAGCTACATAGGATTAATTAGTGCAGCATTATTTTCGTGTAATTAGTTGATGGAATTAGAAAGAAATAGAATTATAAGGCAGGATATGGTATAATTTAAACGATAAGCGGCTTTACCGCAATAGATAGAGGCATGGATTGGCATGGATGTCCATCCATGGACATAAGAAAAGGAGAGCGCGAATTATGGTAAAGGAAGTAACATTTGATTATTCCAAGACAGCAGGAGTCATTTCTGCTGAGGAGATGGCCAACTTTAAGACTACGGTAATGAGTGCAAAGGAAACCTTGCTCAGTAAGACGGGAGCGGGCAGCGATTTTCTGGGATGGATTGACTTGCCTGTGGATTATGACAAGGATGAGTTTGCAAGGATTAAGAAGGCGGCAGCTAAGATTCAGAGTGATTCAGATGTCCTTTTGGTAGTGGGAATCGGCGGTTCCTATCTGGGAGCCAGGGCGGCCATTGAATTTCTGTCACACAGCTTTTATAATGTGTTACCTAAGAGCGTTCGTAAGACACCTGAGATTTATTTTGTGGGCAACAGCATCAGCAGCAAGTATATCCATGATTTAAAGCAGGTATTGGAAGGAAAGGATTTCTCCATCAATATCATTTCCAAGTCAGGCACTACCACTGAGCCCGCAATCGCATTCCGTGTATTCAAGGAGATGCTGATTGAAAAATATGGCAAAGAAGAGGCTAACAAGCGTATCTACGCAACCACAGACAAGGCTAAAGGCGCCCTTAAGAATCTGGCGGATGAAGAAGGATATGAGGAATTCGTTGTACCGGATGACGTAGGCGGGCGATTCAGCGTATTGACAGCTGTAGGCCTTCTGCCAATCGCGGTCAGTGGAGCGGATATTGATAAATTGATGGAAGGCGCTGCTTCAGGAAGGAAGAAGGCGCTGGAGACCCCATATGAGTCCAACCCTGCCCTGCTTTATGCGGCAGTGCGCAACATCCTGCTCCGCAAAGGCAAATCAGTTGAGATTGTGGCCAACTATGAGCCAAGCCTTCACTACGTGTCCGAGTGGTGGAAGCAGCTCTATGGTGAGAGCGAGGGCAAGGATCAGAGAGGCATTTTCCCGGCAGCAGTGGATCTGACCACAGATCTGCACTCCATGGGACAGTTCATCCAGGACGGAGCACGTATCATGTTTGAGACAGTGATCAATGTGGAGGAATCTCCGGAAGAGATTCTCCTGAATAAAGAAGACGTGGATACCGACGGAATGAACTACCTGGCTGGGAAGAGCGTGGATTTTGTTAATAAGAGTGCCATGAACGGCACGATTTTAGCTCACACAGACGGCAATGTACCCAACCTGATGGTTAAGGTACCGGAGCAGAATGCGTTCTATCTGGGGGAACTGTTCTACTTCTTTGAATTTGCCTGCGGTGTAAGCGGTTATATTCTGGGTATTAATCCGTTTAATCAGCCGGGTGTGGAGAGCTATAAGAAAAATATGTTCGCACTTTTAGGCAAGCCTGGATATGAGGAGCAGAGGGAAGAACTGCTTAAAAGGCTGTAATGGACTGTTTGGCACGGTAAATCCATAAAGGATAAAAGGCCGTCCTGCTGATGATGTAAGTCAGCAGGACGGCTTTTCAATTGCAGATTGCAATCCGGCGCTGTTATTTGCGCAATGAAGCCCCGGGCCACGTCTTATCTATTCCTCTATAACCTGTATCTCAAGAAAATCAAAGTCAATGGACTCGATAAAATTGTCCTGTGTAAAACGGGCCTTATCGTGATACTTAAAATCCTTTACAGTGGAATCCAGCCACATGGGCTTTTCCAGATTGAACTCGTAGCAGATGGAGTCCAGGGAGTCAAAAACCATCTGGGTCCTGGATAGGGAGTAGTCTGATATGCATATCACGGTATCCCTTAACAGATGGTTGTCCTTCATTAATTTTCCCCACATTCTGAACATAAGGCTTCTCCTTTCTTATATTTACCTGCCATATGAAGCAATGCTCCTGTGAGCGGTTTTGCGTCTGAGGTTTAGTATATCATTTAATCCCGGGTTTTAAAAGGATTTATTATTATATGTCAGTGGACTCCCTTATAATCAGCTCCGTGGAGTACTGGGAAAAGACACAGGGGGTCTTGGGCGCCCTGATCCTGGTCAGCAGGCAGTTGGCGGCTGCTATGCCAAGCTGTTCCTTGGGCGTGTGTATGGTTGTCAGCGGGGGATTGCATTTGGCCGACTGGTTGATGTCATCAAAGCCCACGAAGGCAACCTCCTCAGGAATACGGTGTCCAAGGAACTGGATGGCGTGCATGACCTGTATGGCGGTCCAGTCATTACCGCATATATAGACGTCGGGAAGCCCTTCCATGGACTTAAGCTTATTGACAAGATAGGGAAAATCCATGTACTGGTTATTGGTTTCATAGAGCAGGGAGTGGGCCTGGTCAAGGGGAAGCCCCAGCTCATTGAGGGCTTCGCAGAGGGCGTCAAAACGCTCCTGGAATCCGCGTCCCACGTTATAGGAGTATATGTCTCCGGCAAAGGAAAAACGGCGTTTGCCCTGACTGGCCAAAAGCTTGACAATCCGCCTTACATTGGACTTGTTTTCCATGGTTATGATGTCCAGCCTGCCAATGAGGTTCTCATATTCTTTTGGCATGTCCACGGTTACACATGGGATGCCGGTTTCGATTAATGTCTCACAGGCTTCCCGGCTGCATATCTCAACCATGATGATGCCCTGGATGGAGGTATCATAAACAATGGGAGGGAACTGTCTCTTCTCCAGCTCATCATCCGTGATGATGCCAAGGGTAAGCGTGTAACCGCAGGGAGTCAGCACGGATTCTATGCCTTTCATGACATTGACCCAGAATTCGGAGTAGTCAGCAGACGCCTTTGTCAGGAAAAGGATGGTTCCCTGGGAGGATGAGGATGCAGGGACAGAGGTTTCATTTAATATATTCCTGTAATTCATTTCACGGGCCTTCTCAAAGATTAACCGCTTGGTTTCCTCTGATACCCCGCCTTTTCCGTTAAGGGCTTTTGAGACCGTATTTCTTGATATGTTTAATTCATGGGCAATGTCCTGTATGGTACAGTTCATATGACAACCTCCTGAAGTTATTTATAAACATATTATAAGGTGCATTTGGGGAAAATGCAAACAGTTTTTGTGTTCAAATGTAACATTATAAAAAAGAGGACGCACAAGAAGAGAAGTGTGCATGAATGGGTGCATATGCACACGACAAGCCTATTGATACAAACATGAATATTGTATTAAATTCATAATAGAGCACAGGATTCACTGTATATGTATACGAAATTCATAGAGGGACGCCCTAAATACATTGACAATTATGTGTGCATTAACTAAAATGAAAGTGCAAATGAAAGAAAAATGTAAAGACAAAGGATGGGGCAAATGGATAAATTATTTTTCAAACCAGACCATGCATGGGTAGGTGACTTAATACCATACTATGAAAATGGCACATACTATGCATACTATTTGCACGACCCCAGGATTACCCCGGGGGAATTTGCAGAGCAGACAACCTGGCATCTGGCCACCACAAAGGACTGCAGGAAATTCCGGTACCAGGGCGAGGCCATTGCAAGAGGAGGGGATGACCGGCCAAATAAGAACATTTACACCGGCTCCGTGATTAAGAAGGGTGAAAATGAATACTATGCGTTCTACACTGCTTACAATGCAGATATCCGGATTCATGGCAAGAGCGTGCAGTCCGTGATGCGGGCGTCCAGCACGGACCTAATCCACTGGGAAACGGATGAGGATTTCCTGTTCGTGGCAGATGATTGTATGTATGAATCATTTGACTGGCGCGATCCCTTCGTATTTAAAAATGAGGAAGAGGGCAATTACTGGATGCTGCTGGCTGCCAGGAAAAAGGGAGGCGGCGCCCATAGGGGCGGCTGTACGGCCCTGTGCAAATCAAGGGATCTGGTCAACTGGACCTGTGAAGAACCGTTTTATGCCCCTGAAATGTATGTGACAATGGAATGCCCGGAAGTCTTCCGGATGGGCAGCTGGTGGTACCTTGTATTCTCCACATTTTCAGACCGTTTTACCACCCATTACAGAATGGCCAAAACACTGGACGGGCCGTGGGAGATTCCAAAAGACGATGTGTTTGACACCAGGGCGGATTATGCAATTAAGACTGCTTCTGACGGACAGAGGAGATTTGCATTCGGATGGATTGCAAGTAAGGCCGGAAACAGTGATTACGGTCCCTGGGAGTGGGGAGGGACCATGGTTGCACATGAGATTGTCCAGGAGGAGGACGGGACATTACGGGTGAAACCCACGGAGGCAATGAAAGACTTCTATGACCAGGTATGGCCTGTCAAAGATTTATGTTATTATCATTGTACCGCCAAAGAGGAAGCAGGGGAAACCACCATACAATCTGAAACCCTGGGCGCGGTGCTGTTTCCGGTTCCGGAGCAGGGGTTTGAACTGGAGCTTACCATGATTCCCGGAAAATCCGCTGAGGCCGGCGTTGCGCTGCATACGGATACAGGAATGGAAAACGGTTATTTCCTCAAGATGGACCTGTCAGGGCACACGGCTGCATGGGACATGTGGCCCAGGTCGGTTCAGGGCGCCTATCAGTGGCAGATTAAGGGCGATGTACCGTGCCAGGTTGAGACTTCGAGGAAGCTGCCCGCATCAGATACATACCATATAAGGATTTTCCGGGAGGATGACCTGTGCGTGCTGTACATCAATGACTGCATGGCCATGTCCACCAGGATGTATGACCACAAAGGCGGTTATGGGGGTATCTATACGGTGGGGGGAACGGCGTCTGTCAGCGGATATCAGATAAAAGTAAAATCAATATAATACCGGGAAGGAGAAGAGAATATGAAAAAAAGGATATTAGCAGTTGTATTAACAGCAGCAGCCATGCTGACCATGGGGGCCTGCGGCCAGGGGGCGTCCGCAGGCAATCCGTCCAATGCTTCTGAAAATGGGAAAGGAAGCGCGGACAGCGACGTGACGGTGGTTAAATGGTTTGCCTCAAGGCCTGTGGACGGGGAAATAGACCTGACCATGAGGGAGATTGCCGAGCAGTACAGCAAGGAAAAAGGGGGGAAATGGAGGATAGAGGTTGAGACAACGGCAGACAGGCCCTCCTACCTCCAGAAGCTTAAGACCCTGATTGCAGGCGGGCAGATGCCGGACATCATTGATATTGACGCAGACCCCTACTGCCAGGAACTTGTGGATGCAGGATATCTTGTGGATGTGAAGGAATTCCTGCAGGATGAAGGGCTTTACGACAGGTTCTATAAAACCGCCCTGCGCTATCAGGAATTTACGGATGGCTCCATGTACACCCTGCCATTGGAATATCATGTGGAGATGATCTGGTACAATAAAGACATATTTAAGGAAAATGGAGTTGAGGTGCCTAAGACCATGGATGAATGGCTGGGGGTCTGCAAGACCCTTAAGGACAATGGCATCACGCCGATTTCCGTTGACGGGATTGACCGGTGGCCGGTACAGCGCTACATTGCAATGATGCCGTTTCGGATGACAGGGAACGAATACATCATCAGCCTGAGGGATGGAAAGGCCTCCATGGGGGATGAGACCGGCAGGCAGGCCGTGGAATTCTTACAGGAAATCGGACAGTATTTCAATGAAGGCTTCGGCGCAACGGATTATGCCACGGCCCAGTCCATGTTCCTGGACGGAAAGTCCGCCATGTATTATATAGGGGATTGGGAGCAGGCAGCCATGCTTGATGCCTACAATGCGGGCAAGGTTGACTACTTCTACCTCCCCACGGCAGAAGGAGCAAAAACAGGAGCCAATGAGTTCTGTGTCAATTCGGGAATCGGCATGGCATTCAATACACAGACATTTGATGCTAAGACCAAGGACTTCATAAAGTATGTGATTGAGAATTATGGCAAGATTTACGCCGGACGCATGCAGATGTCGCCCATCAAGACAGAACTGCCCGAAGATATCCAGTTTACGGACCTGTATTTACGGATCCGGGAGGACATGGAGAAAACAGGGAAAAACTTCCTGAAGCCATGGGATACGTACCTGGATGTGGACACAAATACCGTGATGCAGGATAATATGCTTTTGCTGGCAGCCGGTGATATGACGGTGGATGATTTCATAAAAATCGTAGATGATGCCATTGCTTCTAATGTTAAATAGGAGACTTGCATTGCTTTGGCGGGATTCCCGTCCTCCCGCCAAAGCCGGTATGGAAAGGGGAAAGGGATATGGGCATTTTAAGGGACAGGAAGGCGTTCTGTGTATTTCTTCTGCCAGGCTTATTGTTTTATATACTGGCTGTGTTTTATCCGATTGAGGAATCTATCCGGCTGAGTTTCATGGAATGGGGAGGCATTGGAGCCAGAAAGTTTGTGGGCCTTGAGAATTACATCCATATGTTCAGGGACCCTGTATTCTATACCGCGTTTGTGAACAATCTCATATACCTTGTCATCGTGGTGTCCATGCAGCTGATCATAGGGCTGATATTTGCGGTGCTGCTTACTTATATGACAAAGCATGTTGCCCTGATTAAAACCTTATATTATGTTCCGTGCATCATCACAACGGTGGCTGTTACCCAGCTGTTCAGAAGCATGTACGCAACCGAACCCACAGGGTTAATCAACCAGATAATCAATGTTTTTGGTATCCGGAGCATCAGCTGGCTTACCAATATCAAGACGGTCCTTGCGGCCGTATCCCTGCCCGAGGGATGGCGGTTTGCGGGAATGTATATGGTCATCTTCTATGCGGCCCTGATTTCACTGGACAAGGAAGTCATGGAGGCGGCCAGGGTGGATGGGGCAACGGACTGGCAGCTGCTGATTAAGATTAAGCTTCCCATGATCCGCCAGATCATCCTTCTCACCCTGACCATGTGCCTGACCGGCGCCCTGCGGGGGTTTGACATTCCATTCCTGCTGACTAACGGAGGCCCGGGAAATGTCAGCGAGCTGATGTCCACCTATATGTACAAGAAGGCATTTTCCAGCAACCAGTATGGCTACGGCAGCACCCTGTCCGTATTCATCATCATAGAAAGCATACTGGTGGTTGCCTTGCTCCGGGCCGTGATGTCGGAGGAAAAGACATTAGTAAAGAAGAAAAAGCATGCGGGGGGACAATGATATGGCTAAAAAGAAAATCGGAAAAATCGTATTCCTGATTGTTATATGTCTGTTTCTGGCGGTGCAGCTATATCCTGTTTTGTGGCTGTTCCTGGCAAGCATCAAGCCCACCACGGAATTGTCCGCGGCCCCGTTTGCCCTGCCAAAATCGCCTACCCTGGCAAATTACATTAAGATATTTTCAGACGGGAAAATCCTGGGATACATGTGGAACAGCTTTAAGATCACGGCGGTTTCCATTGTCCTCATTGTATTCCTGAGCGCCACGGCAGGGTTTGCAATTTCTAAATTCAGGTTTAAGCTTACGGGCAGGATTTATGCTTTTTTTACTTTCGGCATCATGATCCCGGTACAGATAACCCTGATTCCGCTGTTTATCTTTTACAGCAGGATGCACATACTCAACACCAGCTTTTCGCTGATCCTGCCACAGGTGGGATTTGCACTGCCGCTGTCCGTCATGCTGTTTGTCAGCTTTTACAGCTTCATACCCAATGAACTGATAGAGTCTGCCATTGTGGACGGCTGTTCCCCGTACCGCACCTTTATCTCCATTGTTTTCCCGCTGGCAAAAAACACGGTGATTACCGTGGCGTCCATGCACAGTATCTTTATATGGAACGACTTCATATTTGCCAACACATTCATCAGTGAACAGGCGGCCAAGACAGTGGCCCTGGGCCTTAAGGACTATGTGGGGGCCTTCGGGAATGTTGACTGGGGGGCCACGTACGCTGCCATTGCAGTATCAATCCTTCCGCCCATGATTGTGTATTTTGCGCTGAATAAGTGGGTGGCAGAGGGCATGACGGCCGGGGCGGTGAAGGGCTAGGGCGTGTTTGAAAATTGCTTTCCGTCAGCTGTGCGTCCCACTTTGTGGGAGATTTGGTCCCGATGAGGGAGGCGTAGCGGGCTACGTTGACCGAATTGGGACCAAATAT
>OBXM01000489.1_pt1 | contig 39617 bp, 46 predicted proteins | sample 1538141 | NCBI WGS metagenome assembly OBXM01 (sample SAMEA2580153, study PRJEB22360) | human gut metagenome | biome: human gut; feature: human-associated habitat; material: faeces | place: Denmark | collected 2008/2010 | reverse complement strand
ATGGTTCTTTCCGGATAATGCTGATTCCGGTAATCCAGAACCAGATTGAGCAGCAAACCACTGTCTTTGCCTCCGGAAAAAGAGACATAGATATTACCAAACTCTTCAAAAAGAAAATGCATTCGTTCTAAAAACGCATCATAAACATTCAAATGTAAATACTCCCTTATCAAAAAGACACCTCTCTTCTGTTCCTTCTAAAGATAGATTTCTTTCTGCAGGAGCTCACTTCGGTTCTCTACCTTTCTCAATGCTTTATTGAATGATTACAGTATTCAAATCATCACTTCTTCTTGCATAGCTTCAAGTTTATATTGTTCTTTGCTGCCGCAGCCTGCAGTAATCCCGCGGCAAAAGCACTCTTTTCTTTGAGCGTCAACATTTCCAAATCGGATCTGTTCTCAATTTGTCTAAGTACCTCCCACAGCTCTTGCAAGTCTAAAAGAGTTACTGCTGTACAAAACAGGGGCTTTTTGCGCCCGTCATTAAAGCCGGACAGAAGAATGTCCAGTATTTTTGTCTTTTCCATCTGCTCCGCATTGTAAGCAGTATTCTACACCATCATGCTCCATGCGATTTTACACGACTGATTTCCTTCACCGCCACCGCATCCGGGGCAATATTTATATAAAAAATGCATGAAATCCCCAAACAATGACGTGTCAACAGGTTCATATATCAGCCATTTCCCATCGTGATAAGTTTTTGTTTCATCATACCTTATCGCGCGGAGCGCGTCCACCCGAAGGGTATAAAATACGGTGTGCCCTGTGGGTATAGATTTTCCGGACGCTCTCAGAATACTCATTTCGGCCTGCTTCAAATTTTTCCCGCTCATCTTTTCCCAGGATTACCATAAAGCCAATGCAGTTCTCCCTTGCGTATAGGGCGCAAAGTGTTTTTCCACCTCTTCGGTATTTTATCAAGCATAGTGAACCTCCTACAATTGGAATATTTACATCATAAACATATTTATTGTTCCATGAACGAAAGCCGGGGTCAAAGCCATCAACAGTGCAACTATTATAGTAAGAATAATATACACCTTTAAAAAAGGAGTTGGAAAAACCAGAATCTCTACTTTTCGGATACAACCATAAGCAGGACCATTTTCAATAGCATAAGCATTTTAGAATTTGTTTCCATATTCATTTCAGAAACACTTCACCTCTTTGCTTTGCCAATCTGAAAAGCTAATTAAAAAACTTTCCCTTAAAGAAATTCTCATTTCCAAGTTTTTTCGCTGTCAGTCGGAACATCACACATCCGTCCGGGCATACGATATCCTTGCTGTACTTACCGCTGCCGCCAATGTTCTCTAAATCCCCGCCGCTTCTGACTGCCTCCATAACAGGGAACAGTATCGTCATTACTTTAGAACAGATCCCTTGTCCGTCTGCATTTACAGGGCAACCATATGTACAGGTATATTTATCTCCGATTTCCTCTCCGTTACGGCAATATCGCTCTGTGTGATCGCCGCGAAGAAACCCTGTTACCTCAATTTCAAATTCATATTCTTCGTCATACCATTTTTTCATCATTGACCTCCAGCCTATGACTCCGCCTCGCCATTTTTACATAATATTCATTCTTAAAGGTTTTATTATATCATACCCGCAGGGCATCCTGTGTTTCATACCCTTCGGGCGGACGTGCTTCGCACGATAAGGTATACCCACAGGGCACACCGTATTTTATACCCTTCGGGTGGACGCGCTCCGCGCGATAAGGTATAGAATTGCCTGCAACTCCACTTTCACTCTACGCGGTCTGAATCCTCGACCATATAGCGGTTACGATGTCAATTTCCTCCTGGATTACTGTCATCCGGGTACAGGCATTCAGAAAACACTGGTTCATTTCTTTACGCAGAGCCCTTTATGCTACTAATCCCTTCACCTGGCATATCCCTGTGACCAGTAACACAACAGGTCTTTCTTCCCAATTTAACTTCTCCAGTCGATAGTTTTATTTTTTTATATTATCTAATTATAATAAATTTGTTTTTTTAAGTCAATGTAAACACCCCTTTTATATCTGTAATCTTTGTTGCCAATTAAAACGAAACTTGATGAAATAGAATTCTTTTTATATTCAGCTAAAAATAAATGGATAAGCCCACAAATGGAATTGGCTATGAATTTGATGAAAGAGCATTTAGGAAAAGAAAATTTTAAAGTACGCCTGTTGGGGAATGATAATGTATACCCACAGGGCACACCGTATTTCATACCCATCAAACAAATGGAATGATCCAACGATAGTTTTTTCAATTGTCGGAAGGAGGCCTTTCCAGAGCCGACTGAAGACAATGAAGAAAAACTTATTTTATTTGGCGAACTTATCGATGAGTTCTACCAGTTCATCAATTTTTTCATCGCCTTTGTTTTCAGCCAGGGCATCGGCAATGCAGCCTTTCATATGTGCCCGTAAGATTTCTTTATTGGTCTTTCGTATAATGGCCTCCGTAGACATGAGCTGGTTGGAGATATCCATACAGTACCGGTCGTCTTCCACCATTTTTAAGATCCCGTCGATCTGTCCCCTGGCGGTCTTCAGAAGTCTTGTGATCTGAGTCTTGTCTGCCTGCATGGCCCCTCCTTACTGAATACCGGTCACTTGATAGCCTGCATCTTCTACTGCCTGTTTCAGTGATTCGTCGCTGACCTCTTTTTCTAAGTTCACAACGGCGCTTTTATTTGAAAGGCTGACCTCTGCGGCCACCCCGTCCAGCTTATTGAGTGCATCTGTCACGTGTTTTACACAGTGCTTACACATCATTCCTTCAATCGAGATCGTCTTTTTCATGTTTGTTTCCTCCTCTCTTTGGACCGGCTCATTTACTCTTACCGGCGTTTCTTTGTTTCTTATAAAGTCTGGCCGGAAAAACTTCAGGCGCAGGGCATTGCTCACGACAAATACAGAACTTAAACTCATGGCTGCGGCACCGAACATAGGATTAAGCTTTAATCCGAAAAACGGATACAGACACCCGGCGGCCAGGGGAATTCCGATCACATTATAGAAAAAGGCCCAGAAGAGATTTTCTTTGATGTTTTTGATCACCGCTTTGCTGAGCTGGACTGCCGCCACTCCGTCCAGCAGATCACTCTTCATCAGGACGATATCTGCGGATTCGATGGCAATATCGGTGCCGGCTCCTATGGCAATTCCCACATCGGCTCTGGCAAGGGCCGGAGCATCATTGATGCCGTCCCCGATCATGGCCACTTTCTTGCCTTCCTCCTGAATTTCCCGGATCTTGGCCTCTTTGTCCTGTGGAAGCACTTCTGCGATCACCCGTCTGATGCCCAGCTGTTTTTGGATTGCCGCTGCTGTTTTTTTGTTATCTCCGGTCAGCATGACCACTTCGATGTCCATCTTCTCAAATTCCTGAATGGCCTGTCTGCTGGTCGGTTTTACCACATCGGCTACAGAGATCAGCCCAAGCAGTCTGCCCTCTTTTGCAAAGAAAAGAGGTGTCTTGCCCTGTGAGGCAAAAACAGTACTTTTTTCTTCCAGGTCTCCAAGAGAAACTCCAATCCGTTCCATCATTTTGAGGTTGCCGGCATATACCCTATCACCTTCTATGGAACCCTCGATCCCTTCTCCTGGCACAGACTCAAATCCGGATACCTCACAGAAGCCGGCATTGATCTCTTCGCCATAGAAGACAATGGCATCCGCCAGAGGATGCTCCGAAGGTTTCTCCATACTGGCGGCAAGCTTGACCAGTTCTTTTTCTTCAATGCCGCCGGAGGTTACGATGTCCGTCACCTGTGGCCGTCCTTCCGTGACAGTTCCGGTCTTGTCCAAAACGACGGTTTTTATCTCATGTGCCGTCTCAAGACTCTCCGCAGACTTGATCAGGATGCCGTTTTCCGCGCCTTTTCCAGTTCCGACCATGATTGCCGTCGGTGTGGCAAGACCAAGTGCACACGGGCAGGAAATGACCAGGACGGCAATAGCCGTGGACAGTGCGAACTCAAATGTCTGCCCGGAAAGGAGCCATACGATCCCGGAAGCCAGGGCAATGACAATAACAACGGGAACGAAAATGCCGGCAATTTTATCTGCAAGCTTTGCGATCGGGGCTTTGGAACCGGATGCATCTTCCACCAGCTGTATGATCTGGGCAAGCGTCGTATCATCCCCTACCTTTGTAGCCCTGAATTTAATAAATCCCCCTTTATTAATAGATGCGCTGATGACTTTATCTCCGGAGGATTTCTCCACAGGGATGCTTTCCCCGGTCAGAGCGCTCTCATCCACGGAAGTCATGCCTTCAAGGATGACTCCGTCAACCGGAATGCTGGCTCCGGGGCGCACTATCACCGTATCTCCCTCATTCAGCTCCTCCACAGGGATCTCAATCTCTTCCCCGCCCCGTTCTACGGTGGCGGTCTTCGGAGCCAGATCTAAGAGTTTGCTGATAGCCTCAGAAGTCTTCCCTTTGGACCTGGCCTCCAGATATTTTCCGACCGTGATCAGTGTCAGGATCATCGATGCAGATTCAAAATATAAATCCATGTGGTACTGATGTACCAGCTGAAGATTCTGCACACCGAGGCCGTATCCCATGCGGTAAATGGCAAATACTCCATAGACAAAGGCGGCGCCGGACCCGATGGCGATCAGGGAATCCATATTCGGAGAGCCCTTAAACAAGGTCTTAAATCCCACCTGATAAAACTTCCGGTTAATGTACATGACCGGGAGAACCAGCAGCATCTGGGTCAGTCCGAAAGAAACCGCATTGTGGGTTCCGCTCAGAAAAAATGGAAGCGGAAGATTCACCATATGTCCCATGGAAATGTACATGAGCGGTATCATAAACAGGATAGATACCCAAAGTCTTCTCTTCATGCCGGTGATCTCATCGTCTACGCCAATATCCCGGTTCCTGCCTGCTTCCTCTTGCTTATCATGGACAAAGGCACCGTAGCCTCCATCGATGACAGCTCGGATAATCTGATCATCGTTTACTTCTGACTCATCATACTCCACGGTCATGGTGTTTTGGAGCAGATTTACATTAACTTCAGCGACACCATCTAATTTTCGGACACTTTTATCTACATGGGCACTGCATGCGCTGCATGTCATGCCCGTCACATCAAATTTTTGTTTCATAATACGCCTCCTTACCACCCCCAGGGGGTATGGGTCTATTATATGTCTCACCTTAATTTCTGTCAACGATAACATTTCTCAAATAGTATTTCCCAATCCGCTTATAATATCGCCGCAGACAGAGAAAGGCAGAAAAAGCAGCTTATTTCTGCTTTTTTCTGCCTTCCATCCATTCGATGAATTTTTTTGTTAAAAGGGGTCAAACTGTCTTCCTGACCAGCGATTTAATTCCTTTATGATTTCTTTTTCAGAAAGGCGGTACCTTCCGAATAGTGCATATTTCATCCGGTCATAGCATTGAGGATCACATCTAATGTCCCGGATTTTTTTACGGCGTTGTTAAAACAAAAACTCCCCGCAGTCTGCCGATGCCTTCTGGCAGACATGAAATTATTATATGAGCGGTTCTATTATTTCGGGGTATCAAAAGAAATTGAAACTGAGCTGGTCGCTTTCTTCCAGATCTCCCATCAACCCCAATTCTTTCATCTTATCTACGACAGATTTAGGTGCCTTTGTCCGGTCACGGAAATTTTCCATGGAAGTAAAAGGTTCTCCCTTGGACGCCTCTGCGGCTTCCTTGGCAGCTTTATCTCCCATGCCGTCGATCGCGGAGTAAGGAGGCATGATCTTTCCGTCGATGATCTGAAAATCCTTTGCCTTTGCCCGGTAGATATCAAGGGGCATGAACTCAAATCCACGGGCATACATCTCGTCTGCAATCTTCATTTCCCGCAGAAGATCCAGGTCTGCATTTTTCACCTCGAACTTCGGCGTGTTTTGTATCTCCTTCATCCGGTTGTTCAGTTTTTCTTTTCCCATGCACATGTCTTCATAGGAAAATGACTTGGCGCGGATACTGAAATAGGCGGCATAGTAGGCAAGGGGGTGAAAAACCTTAAACCAGGCGATCCTCCATGCCATCATGACATAGGCGACCGCATGTGCTTTCGGGAACATGTATTTAATCTGTTTACAGGACCAGATATACCATTCCGGCACATCTTTTTCCCTCATTGCCTCTTCCTGTTCCGGTTTCAGCCCTTTTCCCTTCCGGACGCTCTCCATGATCGTAAAGGACAAGGCCTCATCCAGACCCTGATTGATCAGATAGACCATAATATCATCTCTCGTACAGATGGAAGTCGAAATCGTGGCATCCCCCTCCTCGATCAGTTTCTGGGCATTGCCGAGCCAGACGTCCGTACCGTGGGACAGGCCTGAAATGCGGACCAAATCGGAAAAACTCTGAGGATTTGTGTCCAGAAGCATCTGAATAACGAAATCGGTTCCGAATTCCGGTATCCCGAGAGACCCAAGCTTCGTGCCTCCGATCTGTTCCGGAGTAATTCCCAGAACCTCTGTTCCATGAAACAGAGACATGACGGATTCATCGTCCAGAGGTATATTCTGAGCGTTGACGCCGGTCAGATCTTCCAGCCTGCGGATCATGGAGGGATCATCGTGTCCCAGGATATCCAGCTTTAACAGGTTGGAATCAATAGAATGGTACTCATAATGGGTTGTGATGATCGGTGATCTTACGTCATTGGCCGGCCGCTGGACGGCAGTAAAGTCGTAGATCTCTTTGTCATGAGGCACAACGATGATGCCTCCTGGGTGCTGGCCGGTCGTTCTCTTAACTCCGGTGCACCCTTTCGCCAGCCGTTCGATCTCACATTTTCTTTTAGATATTTCTCTCTCCTCCAGATATTTTAGAACATATCCATAGGCAGTCTTCTCCGCCAGTGTACCGATCGTACCTGCACGGTAGGCCTTTCCTTTGCCAAAGATCACCTCCACATATGCGTGGGCCTTACTTTGATATTCCCCTGAAAAATTAAGGTCAATATCAGGTTCCTTGTCCCCCTTAAATCCGAGGAATGTCTCGAACGGGATATCGTGGCCTTCTTTGTTCATTTTTGCACCGCATTTCGGACACACCGCATCCGGCATATCACATCCGGACATACCCATCCTGGCATATTTTTTTACTTCAGGAGAGTCAAAATCCACATAATAACACTCAGGACAGATGTAGTGGGCGGGCAGAGGATTTACTTCCGTGATTCCGGACATGGTCGCCGCAAAAGACGACCCCACAGACCCCCTTGATCCTACCAGATAACCGTGGTCCAGGGAATCCCATACCAGCTTCTGTGCGATGATATACATAACCGCATAGCCGTTTCCGATGATGGAATTCAGCTCTTTGTCAAGTCTGGTGGTTACGATGTCCGGCAGATTCGGACCGTAGATATCGTGTGCTTTCTTGTAACAAATATCCCGAAGATCCCGGTCCGAGTTCTCGATGACCGGCGGGCATTTATCCGGATGAATCGGGGAAATATTTTCAATCTGGTCATTGATCATATTTGGATTTGTTATGACAACTTCTCTGGCTTTATCGCTTCCCAGATATTCAAATTCATGGAGCATTTCCTCCGTCGTCCGGAAGTAGAGAGGCGGCTGGCTGTCCGCATCTTTAAATCCCTTTCCGGCCATCAGAATCGCCCGGTAAATGGAGTCATCCGGATCTAAAAAATGCACATCGCAGGTAGCGGCCACAGGTTTGTGGAAGGTTTCACCCAGTTCCACGATCTTCCGGTTGAAATTCCTGATATCTTCAAAAGAATTGACATTCTCATGGCGCGCGGATTCGATCATAAACTGGTTATTGCCCTCCGGCTGAATTTCCAGGTAATCATAAAATTCAACAATCTTTGCGATCTCTTCCTCAGACCGCTGGTCCACGATGGCGCTGTACAGTTCGCCGGCTTCACATGCAGATCCGATGATCAGTCCTTCCCGGTACTTATTGATCAGGGATTTGGGCATTCTCGGGCGCCGGTTAAAGTACCGGACGTGGGATTCCGACACCAGACGGTTTAAGTTGACTCTTCCGGTGTTGTTTTTGACGAGAATGATACCGTGATAGGTGCGGCCTTTTTTAATGAAGTCTTCGGAGCCTGCGACAAACTCGTTTACCTGATCCAGGTCAAAGATTTCTTTTTCCTCCAGAATCTGAACAAATTTTATGAAGATTTTCCCCGTAGCTGTGGCGTCATCCACTGCCCGGTGGTGAGTCTCCAGTTTGATGTTTAAATTTTTGCACAGATTATCCAGTGTAAATTTTGCCAGGTGGGTCATCAGGCTCCTTGAGAGACCGAGCGTATCCACAATGGTAGGATGAAAATCAAGCCCCAGGCGTTTCGTATTTTCATGGATAAATCCGGTGTCGAACCCGGCATTGTGGGCCACTAAGACAGAATCCCCGCAGAACTCAAGAAATCTTGGCAGAACGGCCTCGATCGTATCTGCGTCCATGACCATCTCATCTGTAATCGTAGTAAGCTGTGTGATCTTAAATGGAATCGGGATCTGCGGATTGATGAATTCACTGAAGGTTTCCGTGATCTCACCGTCTATGACCTTTACGGCCCCGATTTCTATGATGCGGTCTGTATGGCTGTTGAACCCTGTGGTCTCAATGTCGAATACCACAAAGTCTCCCCGGAGGGACTGGCCTCTGGAGCGGACTGCCAAATCTCCCAGGTCATCCACAAAGTAAGCCTCCACCCCATAGATGATCTTAAACGGATCGTCTTTTGGAAGCCTTAAATCCTCATAGGCGTGCCTTGCAATCGGAAAGGCCTGGAGCACGCCGTGATCCGTGATGGCAACGGCAGGATGTCCCCACTCGTAGGCGCGTTTTACGATGTCATTGATCTGAACAACACTGTCGTTGTCGCTCATAACCGTATGTAAATGGAGTTCCACCCTTTTATCCATGGACGTGTCCTGGCGTTTCTCCCTGAAATCAGAGACTGCTTTGATGCCCACGACAGAACCAAGAGATATCTCATGATCAAATTTATCATACATGGCGACCGCCTTAATCCGGTAGAAGCCTCCTTTTTTCAGATCGCTGAGAACCTCCGGGAGCTGTTCATTTCTGACAAATATTTTACAGGAGATTGTATCCGTAAAGTCAGTGATATGAAAAATGATGATCGTTTTTTCGTTTCGAATTTCTCTCGTATCAAGGCTTGTAACCTGTCCGTGGATCACGACTTCGCCGATCTCATCGAAAATATCCTTGATCTCAATGAGCTCCCCTTCACAGTTGCGGCCGTAAAGAAGGGTCGGATCGTCTTTGAATTTAGGCTTTCTTTTAAACTTGGAATCGTAGGAAAAATTGGATTCTTTTTTCTTTTTTCTCGCCTTTTTCTCTTCTGCCTGTTCTTTACAGAGAAGATCGGCCTGTTCGACAATTCCCTCAATCTCTTTTTGAAGTTTATACTGGCTTTCTTTTTTCAGAGACCGGTCTGTCGTCTTGGAAAAATCAAAGCCTACCTTGATCTCCATACCAAATTTGTCTTTAAGCGTTGTCTCGAAATACTCTTTGATCTCTTCTGACTTGCTCTTGTTGACAAAAGTATTTTCAAAGATAAAGGTAACGACATCTCCGTCAATGGCATAGTCTCCTTTTCTGACCACATTAAAAATAACCTCCCCTTTGCCTTTTAACTCAAAGAGGAAGCTTTTCATATAGTGTTCAAATAAATAGTCCAGATCATACTGAGCAGAAAGCCGGAAAAACTCCTGAAAACGTATTTTGACATAACGTTTTGAAAACAGCTGCTCTCTGATCTGCTGTTCCATCCGCCAGGTGTCGATCCTTGGGATCAGATGGTCGCTTGTAAAAGAAATGAAAAGTGTATTTTTTGATTTCTTGAATACGACCTGACGGATACACACAGTCCGGAACAGTTCTTCTACATCTCTAGACACTTTCAGGTCAGGAAACACCTGAAAAAATTCTTTTGTATGCTCTTTAGCAGCCTGCATCTGATTCACCCCAATGTTCTAATTCATAACGCAGAGTACTTAAAAGATCCTCCTCCGGAACTTTCCGTATGACCTGTCCTTTTTTCATCAGAAGGCCTTCACCGATTCCGCCTGCGATCCCGATATCCGCTTCCTTTGCCTCACCGGGGCCGTTGACGACACAGCCCATGACGGCAACCTTGATATTCAAATGTTCGAAATCTGCGGCCATCGTCTCTACCTGTCCGGCAAGACTGATCAGATCAATGTTGGTCCTTCCGCATGTAGGACAGGAAACCACTTCGATCCCGCCGCTTCTGAGCCCCAAAGTCTTTAAAATCAGTTTGGCACTTGCGATTTCATTAACAGGATCTCCGGTCAGTGAGACGCGAATCGTGTCTCCGAGCCCCTGATGAAGGATAATGCCAAGTCCGACTGCGGACTTGATATTTCCGCTGTACACGGTTCCTGACTCTGTAATGCCGACATGGAGCGGATAGTCGATCTGCTTTGCTACCAGTTCATATGCTCTGGCGCACATAAGAACATCGGAGGATTTGATGCTGACTGCCAGATTGTCATAGTCAAATGCCTCGATCATGCGGACTTTGTCAACGGCACTCTCCACCAGTCCCTCGGCCGTCACTCCGTGATACTTTTCCACCAGCTCTTTTTCCAGTGAACCGCTGTTGACGCCTACCCGGATCGGAACGCCGTACTCTTTGGCATTTTCAATGACTGCCCGGATACGGTCCTCTCCTCCGATATTGCCCGGATTGATGCGGATTTTATCCGCGCCGTTCTCCATAGCCGCGATGGCGAGCTTATAGTTGAAATGTATATCTGCCACCAGCGGAATGTGTATCCTTTTTTTGATCTCGCCCAGGGCGTCCGCCGCTTCGGGAGTCGGGACCGTACATCTTACGATGTCGCATCCGGCTTTCTCAAGGCTTAATATCTGTGATACGGTAGACTCCACGTCTTCTGTCTTCGTATTGGTCATGGACTGGATCAGCACAGGGTTGCCCCCGCCGATCTTTTTATCTCCGATCCGGATGACTTTTGTATTATTTCTTGTAACCATACTAAGACTCCTTTACAACATAATCTTATAGATATCCTGGAACATGACAAAGATCATAAGCCCCAGCAGCAAAAACAGACCGACCGTATGGACGGTGGCTTCCACATTTTTGGAAACAGGCTTTCTTCTGACCGCTTCCACGATGAGAAAGCAAAGTCTGCCTCCGTCCAGTGCGGGAAGCGGCAGAAGATTCATGACTCCTAGGTTTGCGCTGATCAGGACCGCAATACTCAGCATCGTGGAAAGAAGGACTGTGAAACCGTAAGTGGCTGCCTGGTTATACGTATCCCCTACCTGTTTTACAATGCCCACAGGCCCTGACAGATCATTCAGCGTCAGCTGTCCCGTAGCCAGTTTCACGACACTCTTTACCGTCACACGAATTTGAAATCCTACCTCATGAAATCCATATTCTATGGTCCTGAGGGGATTTAATTTTTGATATGGTTCCCAGCCTATGCCGATCATATATCTTTTGGCTTCCTTGTTAAACTTCGGGGTCACAGAGAGGTTTTTCTCTATTCCGTCCCGCTTTATCACGATAGGCACTTCTCCGCCTTTATAGTCCAGAAGGAAATAATAAGACAGTTCGCGGTTATTGTAGATCTTTTTTCCATCAATCTTCAAGACCTGGTCCCCGGCTTTCAATCCTGCTTCCTGAGCAGGAGACTTTGTCTCCACTCTGGCGATATCGGGCAGGTCAGCTCCTGATATACCGATCATAATAAAGGCAAGGATCAGGGCAAAAATAAAATTGAAAAACGGTCCGGCAAAAATGACTGCCATTCTGGCCCAGACAGATTTATTTCCAAAAGCGTCCGCCTCCGGCCGGTCTTCGTCTTCACCCATCATACAGGCTCCGCCGAAAGGAAGGAGTTTTACAGAATAATAAGTTTCTCCCACCTGTTTTCCGAACAGAGTCGGACCAAGCCCTATACAGAATTCGTCCACACGGATGCCGTTCTTTTTGGCGACTGAAAAATGTCCCAATTCATGTACGATGATAATAATGCCAAAGATTAAGATTGCAATAATAATGTTCAAGTAATTACCTGCTTTCTATGAATTCATATACCCACTGTTCTGTTTCCAGTACCTCCGTAAGAGATGGATTCTCTATCACATGATGTGCATTCATTGCATCTTCGATCAGATCATAAATCTCTGTAAAAGATATTTTCTCCTGCAAAAACAGAGCCACTGCTTTTTCGTTGGCTGCGTTCAGCACGGCCGGCATGGATCCGCCGGTCCTTCCTGCATCATATGCATATGAAAGACCTTTTAGAACATCAACAGGCGGCTCTTCAAAAGAGATACTTCCCAATGCAGCAAAATCTAAACGATCACCCGGAAGAAATCTGCGCTCCGGATAGTAGAGGGCGTATTGGATCGGAAGCTTCATATCCGGGGTTCCCAGCTGGGCCTTTACCCCGCCGTCCTTGAACTGCACCATAGAATGAATGATGCTCTGAGGCTGTACGACCACCTTGATCCGGTCAAAATCCATGTCAAAGAGCCAGCGTGCCTCGATCACTTCCAGCCCCTTATTGACCAGCGTTGCGGAATCTATGGTGATCTTTTTGCCCATAGACCAGTTTGGATGATTTAAAGCATCTTTTAATGTGACCGTTTTGAGTTCTTCTTTTGTCCTGGTACGAAATGGTCCGCCGGATGCCGTGATGATCAGGGAATCCACATCTCTTTCAGCCTCTCCCTGAAGGCACTGAAAAATTGCGGAGTGTTCGCTGTCCACCGGATAAATCGAAACTCCGTATTCTTTTGCCATGGGCATGATCAGATGGCCTGCGGTCACCAGCGTCTCCTTATTTGCGAGAGCGATATCTTTCTTTGCCCTTATGGCAGCCATCGTCGGCTTTATGCCGATCATCCCGACGACTGCAGTGACGACCAGCGAACAGGATGGCTCAGAAGCCGCCTCGATGAGGCCTTCCGGTCCGGAAAGCACCTTCACTTCAAGATCCTTTACGCGCAGCCGCAGTTCCTCTGCTCTTTGTTTGTCATAGAGAACTGCTGTATGCGGATGAAATTCCCGTATCTGCCGTTCTAAAAGATCCACATTGCTTCCGGCTGCCAGAGTCGTCACTGCAAGGTCTTCATTTGCACGTACAAGCTCCAGCGTCTGGGTTCCGATCGAACCGGTAGAGCCAATGATGGAAATATACTTCACTGCATCGCGCCTCCTGAGATCATCATTGTAAGATAATAAATAACCGGAGCGATCAATATAATGCTGTCAAACCGGTCTAGAATACCGCCGTGTCCCGGGATCAGAGTACCGAAATCCTTAATCCTGGAATCTCTTTTGATCGCTGAAGCAGCCAGGTCACCGATCACGGATATAGCCGCACCGATTCCGCAGATAATCCCGAACATCATCATTGGATTAAAATTAAACCGTATCCTTGTCTTTAAATAGATACCATATGCTGCTCCTAAGATCACCGCCCCAATAATACCGCCGATCAGGCCTTCTATGCTCTTTTTCGGACTCAGTTTCGGGGTCATCTTGTGCTTTCCAATCAACATGCCGGTGCAGTAAGCCAGTGTATCATTGCCCCATGCGGCCAGGAACAGGAGCACGATAAATTCGCCTCCGTTCTGAGCGATCCTCAGCTGATAAATATAGGAAATCATGACGCTCACATAGACAAATCCAAAAAAACAAGCCATCACCTGGTTCATGTGATACTTTGGAAAGCGGATCACATAACATCCGAGCAGGAAGATCATAAACAAAATGATGATCGATGTGGACCACTGACCCAGGTCAAAAAACAATGCGGCATAGTAAAGAATCGTTCCTGTGTATCCAAGGACCGCCAGAGATGATTTCTCTATTTTGAAAATCTTCAGTATTTCATTGTATCCGATCAGGGCAACGATCGCCGTTAAGAGTAAAGTTACGATACCGCCCAGGTAAAGGCCAAGGACGGTAACTGCCACTAAAGCAATCCCGCTGATAAGTCTCTGTTTAAACATAAGTCTATATTCCTCCAAATCTCCGTTCTCTTCCGTTATAGTACTCCACAGCTTTTTTCAATTCTTTTTTGTTGAAATCCGGCCAGAGCACATCGGTAAAATAAAATTCTGTGTAGGCCAGCTGCCAGAGCATGAAATTCGACAGCCGCTGTTCTCCGCTTGTGCGGATCATCAGGTCAGGCTCGGGAAGTCCCTTTGTATCCAGATATCCTGCAAACAGATCTTCTGTGATCTCCTCTTTTTTCAGAGTGCCTGCCAGCAGATCACCGGCCATTTTTTTCATGGCGCGGATCATTTCATCGCGGCTGCCGTAATTCAGGGCGATAGTAAAATTGATTCCTGTGTTGCCCTTGGATGCTTCTTCAAGCTGTTCGATCTTTTCCCTGAGATCCTCTGAAAGCCCGGTCACATCTCCGATGACGCGGACCCGCATATTATTTTTATTTGCCCGTTTGATGCATGTCTTTAAGTAGTCCCTTAAAAGCTTCATCAAGGCATCCACTTCATCCTTCGGACGTCTCCAGTTTTCGGTTGAAAATGCGTATACCGTCAGGTATTTGATGCCCATGTCAAATGCATCCTCAATGATTCTCTCCACCGTCTTGCTGCCCTGTGCATGCCCCATATTCCTGGGAAGGAATCTTTTTTTTGCCCATCTGCCGTTGCCGTCCAAGATTATCGCAACATGCTCCGGCACTCTCATTGACTCCATAGAACACCTCCGTCAAATCATCGAAAAAACAGGGCTGACTCAAACCAGCCCTGCAGCTTTTCTTTATTGTTATACTGTCATGATCTCTTTTGACTTTGCCTCCACCGCATCATCAATTTTTTTGATATATGCATCCGTAAGCTTTTGAACTTCAGATTCCTGGTCTTTTAACTGGTCGTCGTTCAGCTCATTGGCTTTGTTCATCTTTTTCAGTTCATCGTTGGCATCCCGGCGGATATTCCGGACTGCAACTTTTGTTGTCTCTCCTCTTTTTTTGATATCCTTTGCCAGATCCTTTCTGCGTTCTTCCGTGAGTTCCGGGAAATTCAAGCGGATCGCAGTTCCGTCATTGTTAGGAGTGATTCCGATGTCAGACATCATGATCGCTTTCTCGATCTCTCCGAGCAGATTCGGCTCCCACGGCTGGATCAGGATCATGCGTGCTTCGGGAACAGAGACATTTCCCACCTGCTGGATCGGAGTAGGCACTCCGTAATAGTCTACGGTAACTTTGTCCAGAACGTGAGGATTGGCGCGTCCTGCACGTATCGCCATAAATTCTGATGTCATGTTCTCATAAGATTTCTGCATCTTATCTTCAAATTTCTTTAACATTTTTCTTCCTCCTATTTTACGGTAACATATGTACCATTGAATTTTCCTTTTAATAAATCGGCTATGCTGTCCGGCTCATTAAGCCCGAACACTGCAAGGGGCATCTTGTTTTCCAGACACATGATCGTAGCTGTCAAATCCACGACTGCAAGCTTTTGATCCAATACATCATCTAAACTGATAGTATCGTATTTCTTTGCATCGGGGTTGACCGCAGGATCGCTGTCGTATACACCGTCAATAGACTTTGCGAGCAGTATCGCATCTGCCTCGATCTCCACAGCGCGGAGAGCTGTCGCCGTATCGGTAGAAAAATACGGATGCCCGGTTCCGCCGGCAAAGAAAGCGATCTTTCCGTCTTCCATGGCTTTTACCGCCTTGTCTTTGGAAAACAGTTCTGTAAACGAACCGCACACAAATGGGGTGAATACTTCGGTCTCAAGCCCTGCGGTGCGGAAAGCGTCCGCAACATAAATACAGTTCATTACCGTAGCCAGCATGCCGATCTGGTCTGCTTTCGTCCGTTCCATATTCTCGCTTGTGCGTCCTCTCCAGAAATTACCGCCTCCGATGACAATGGAGATCTGGAGTCCCCGGTCGGCTAAAACCTTGACCTGTCTTGCCACATCCATACAGGTGGCTTCGTCAAAACCAGTCTTTTTATCTCCCGCGAGTGCTTCGCCGCTCAGCTTCAAAAGAATCCTTTTCATATCCTTTATATCTTTCATGAACTTACCTCATCTATCGTATTTTTCTGTTTCTCTCTGATGAATTATAGCATAAACCATACCAAAGGACAACTGAAATTCAGCTGTCCTCACTGTCCAGTATGATCGTGAACGGTCCGTCGTTTGTAAGCCTCACTTCCATCTCCGCACCGAAGATTCCGGTCTCGACTTTCGGAACTTTTTTTCTGCACTCTGATATGATATATTCATACAATTCTTCTGCCAGGTCCGGTTTTCCTGCATTGATGAAAGAAGGCCGGTTGCCCTTTCTGCAGTCTGCATAGAGGGTAAACTGGGAGACGAGCAGGAGACTGCCGTCCACATCCTTCAGTGCAAGATTCGTCTTCCCATTTTCATCGTCAAATATTCTTAACCCTGCCATTTTTTTAATCAGTTTATCCGCTGTCTCTCTCGTGTCGTTCTGACCGACACCGATCAGTACTAAAAATCCCCGGTCAATGCTCCCGACCGTTTTGTGGTCCGCATCCACCTCGGCATGGCTGACTCTTTGAATTACAAATTTCATATGCTCTCTCTTTCTTTTAATATCCAAAAATTCTTCCCGTGATCTCTTCCGCTTTCCTGTAAACGTAATCAGGTTCTTCTCCGATAAAGAATTCTCCATCCTCATAGAGGATCTTCCCCGCAACCATAGTGAACCGGACATTTTGTTTGCTTCCGCTGTAAACTAAATTCTTTGTCAGATTATGGAGCGGCCGCATGTTTGGCTGATTCAGGTCGATCAGGATCAGGTCTGCCTGCTTCCCTTCTGCGAGAATATCACAGTCAGAGAGTCCCATTGCCGCTGCGCCGCCCAGCGCAGCCATTTTGAGCACAGCGTCCGCATCTGTGGCCGAGGCGTCGTTTTCCCGGTACTTGGAGAGCCCTGTGACCAAAAACATTTCACGGAACATGTCCAGACAGTTGTTGCTCGCTGGGCCGTCGGTCCCGATGGCCAGATTGATCCCCATATCCATCATCTGCTTTATCGGCGCAATGCCGCTTGCCAGCTTCAAATTAGATGCCGGATTTGTAATCACAGACACCCGCCGTTTTTTCAAAATCCGGAGATCTTTTGGTTCCATATGAACACAGTGAAAACACCCGCCTCCATTCTCGAACAGGCCCAGTCGGTCCATGTAAGCCGTCGGCGTCAGCCCGGTGCGTTCTTTGCAGGAAATGACTTCCGGGAGGCCCTCTGAACTGTGGGTATAAACCGGAGCATGATACTGATCCGCCAGCTCTTTTAGAGCGCGAAGTTTCTCCTCGGATGTGGTATACTCTGCATGAAAGCCAAGCCGAAAGCTGATCAGACTGTCTTTTTTGTTATATTTTTGATACCATTCGTCCAACTGTTCGACAGACTGTGAAAAATCGTTCAGGGCACCGCAAAGCACCGTCCTGAATCCGCAGTCTTCGGATGCCTGAGCGATCGTATCAGGTGTTAAGTACATATCAAAATTGGCCGTCATCCCGCTTGTCAGATATTCCATAACCGCAAGCTTGGAGAGATGATAGATATCGTCGGGAGTGAGCCTTGCCTCCCATGGAAAAACCTGCCGGTTCAGCCATTCAAGCAGCGGCAGGTCATCTGCATGGGACCTTAAAAAGGTCATGCCAGAATGAGTGTGGGCATTTTTAAAACCCGGCATTAAAAGACCACCCCGGGCGTCAATCTCTCTTTCAAACTGCCCGTCTGCTCCGGAAAAAGCGGAGATTTTCTCACCGACATATGAAATCCGGGACCCGCCAATTTGGATTTCTCCGTCAAACGGCTGCATACCGTTTTCCATTGTAAGAATTTTGGCATTATAGATCCTTATCATGAGACTCTCCTTTGAATATATTGCCGGAACTGCTTTTCTCAGAGCAGCTCCGCTATCTTTATGATCCCTTCTTTGAGCAATGCCTTAAACACAGGAGCGGCTTTATCTGCGGTCTCCTGAACTTCTGCATGGCTTAACGGCTTCATTGTGATGCCTGCGCCCGGATTGGTGATGCAGGAAATACCGCAGGTCTTCATTCCCATATGCTTTGCGGCTCCGTCTTCGCAGGCCGTACTCATGCCGACCGCATCCGCACCCAGTATTCTGCACATTTTGATCTCCTGTGGAGATTCAAAATTCGGTCCGCTGAGCTGCACATAGACGCCTTCCTTCAAATCGATTTCAAGTGTCCTGGCGATTCTGCGAAAAATGTCCTGGAATCTGTCATTATAAATGCCTGTCATATCACAGAAACGTTCTCCCAGCTTTTCCAGGTTCGGTCCGATCAGCGGAGAAGGAACGAAGGTAGAAATCTGGTCAGTGATCATCATGAGATCACCGGCGTCAAATTCGTCGTTGACGCCTCCTGCCGCATTGGTAAGGATCAGGGCTTTGGCACCCATCATTTTCATCAGACGGATTGGCAGGACCACATCTGTCATGTCATAACCTTCATAGTAATGGACTCTTCCCTGCATGATCACCACGGGTACCTTTTCTACATAACCAAAGATAAATCTTCCTTTATGGCCTTCCACTGTGGACACCGGAAAATCCGGCAGATCCTTATAGTCTACGGTTGTCTCGATCTGAATATCCTCTGCAAAATCGCCGAGTCCTGATCCAAGTACAATGGCTATCAGCGGCTTAAAATCTGTTTTTTCCTGCATGCTCTCATAGCATATCTGTAATTTTTCATAAACCGCATTCATTACGGTCCCTCCTTTATGAAATCAACTGAACTTTATATTCTGCACCATGTTTCGACAGCCATGTTTTCGGCTGTTCATAATCCGGCATATACTGTGCGACTGCCTGATAAAATGCCGGGGAATGGTTCATGACTTTTAAGTGGGCAAGTTCATGTACCACCACATATTCAAGAACTTTTCGCGGCATCAGTATCAGCTTCCAGTTAAAATTTAAGTTTCCTTTGCTGCTTGCGCTGCCCCAGCGTGTCTTCTGTTCACGGATCGTTATTTTCCCGTAAGCAACTCCCATCTGTCCTGCATATATCCGACAGAGCCGTGTGATCACAGTTTTCGCCTCCTGTATATAGGCTTCCCGTTCTTCGGCCGTCATACGGATATTTTTCTGATTACTTTTTCTCTCCTCTGAAAGCTTCACGTGGTGTCTGATCCAGTCTTGTTTATCTTCGATAAATCTGCGGATCTCACTTTTTGGAAATCGTTCGGGCGCTCTGATAATCACCTGTCCGTCCGCAGTCACTGTGACGGCCAGAGTTTTTCTGCTGCTGTAAATCACTCTATAGTCTAACGCCTGATCCACTGATAAACCACTCCCTCCAGCAGTGCCTTGGATGCGGCAAAATATTCCCGTACTCTGTCTTTGTGTCTGCTTTGATAGATCATCGTATCTGCGATAACCGCATGGGCGTTAAGTCCTGCGGCTTCTGCCAGATAATCTGTCCTTGGGACGTACAGCTTCTGCGTGCACACATAAAATGATTTTCCGCGAAACGCGGAACTTGTATTCTTCATTGTGCGGAATGTATCGAATCCTTCTCGGTCTTCATATAGATTTTCCTTTGGAATTCCTCTTAAAAGCAGGTACATTTGCATGAACTTTACTTCCTTTTTCGTTCCTGAGATCAGAATAAACCTGCAGACACCGGCCCGGTAAAGCCTCAGCGCCCCGTCCAGACGGTCCTTAAGCTGTGCGCCTATGACACCGTTTTTTACGAGGGCGCCCGGAACTAAAATGCCGTCCCTCCTTTTGAGCGCCTCACAGAAGAATACATCCGGCACTGCCCTCTTTTGTTTTCCATGCAGCCTTCTATATGAAAACAGAGAAAAACCTGCGGCCAGGATTTCCGGAAGAAACCAGAGCCAAATATGTCTTTTTTTGCCTTTCATCTCTCATAACTCCTTATTGAACGTTATCTTCAGTTTGTTCCTGCTGCTGTTCCGTTGTGGCCGGCTGTTCCGTCGTGGCAGGTTTTGGTGCCTCGGTCTTTTGTTGTGTGGCTGTTGTCGTTTTCTGCCGTTCGGCCGTAGTCCTCTTCTGTCTGCGCGTCGCCGTACTCCTGTGGGTTGCGGTCGTACTCTGTTTTCCGGACCTGGTGCTTTCTGTGCCGCGTTCCGGCGTCTGATGATCTTCGGAAGATCCGGTATCTTCCAACGTTGTCTCTTCCGAGGATGTCTCAGTTACTGCTGAGTCTTCTTTATCCTTTTTAAATCCGCCGGAAAACATTACTACAATGACCATGCAAATGATCACAGCAACTGTCCCGAAGATCAGTGCGATCATATTTTTTTTACTGATCTGCATTGTCTTATCTCCTGTTCTTATATGAATTTTTGTTTTATTTTCCTTCTCTATGCCGTCTCCATTATAAAAGAGGAATGGAAATGTGTCAATTTTTACTAACAAAGAATTTATATAATAAAAGCATGCTGGGAATTATGTAGAATCTTTTTCAGTTGGTATATTTGACTTGTAAAATGCATTTTGGGACATTATACTAGTATTGATATAATATTGACAAAAAATAATCAAACAAGCTAAGGGGATGAAAACATGTATTGTACAAAAAATATTACAGACGACTTATATTGGATCGGAGGAAACGACAGGAGACTCGCCCTGTTTGAAAACATTTTTCCGGTGCCAAACGGTGTTTCTTACAATTCTTATGTGCTGTTAGATGAAAAGACAGTGCTTTTCGATACGGTGGACAAGGCTGTCAGCGAGCAGTTTTTTGAAAACCTTGTCCATGCGCTCGGAGAACGCACACTTGATTATGTGATTATCAACCACATGGAACCTGATCACTGTGCCATGCTCAAAGAAGTAATCATGCGATATCCGGATGTTCAGATCGTATGCAATGCAAAGACGGCGGACATTATCAAACAGTTCTTTAAGATCGAGACAGACGCTGTCATCGTGAAGGAAAACGATACCCTCTGTACCGGAAAACATACTTTCACATTCCTTATGGCACCTATGGTACATTGGCCGGAAGTTATGGTCACATATGATACGACGGACAAAATATTATTTTCTGCAGATGCCTTCGGAACTTTCGGGGCGATCAACGGAAATCTGTTTGCCGATGAGATTGAATTTGAGCACAAATGGCTGGATGACGCCAGAAGATATTATACGAATATCGTAGGAAAATACGGAGCTCAGGTACAGGCTCTGTTAAAGAAGGCTTCCAATGTGGAAATCGGAATGATATGTCCGCTCCATGGTCCGGTGTGGAGAAAAGACCTTGAGTGGTTCATTGAAAAGTATCAGAAATGGAGCACTTACGAGCCGGAAGACCAGGGTGTCATGATCGCTTATGCATCTATTTACGGCAACACGGAAAATGCAGCCAATGTACTGGCTTCCCGCCTTGCTGACAAAGGTCTTAAAAATATTGCCATGTACGATGTGTCTGTAACCCATCCGTCTGTGGTTGTTTCCGAAGCATTCCGCGCAAGCCATCTGGTATTTGCGTCTCCGACATACAACGGCGGTATTTTCCCGAATATGGAGACCGTGCTGCTTGATCTGAAAGCACATAATCTTCAGAAACGTACCATAGCGTTCATGCAGAACGGAACGTGGGCGGCAACTTCCGGCAGACAGATGAACGAGTTGGTGTCAGGTATGAAAGAAATGACCGTCCTGGAACCAACCATAACGATCAAATCTGCGCTGAACGACAGCCAGTCAGAGGAAATCGACGCAATGGTTGATGCAATTTTGGAATCTATGAACTAAATAATATATATGCTAAAAGACGCTTTTAAAGGCCACCTCAATAGGCCATTTAAAAGCGTCTTTTTTATCCTCCGATCTGTGACATTTTCCGGCTGTCTGCTTCACCGTTCGGGTCTCTCTCAGAAAACCGGTGTCCTTCAGGCTTATCCAGGACAGTCTGGCATATGAGTTGTGAAAGCTCTTCTCTTGATATTCCGGATCTTAATTTTTCTCTCAGAGGTATGCCGCGGCTGTAATACAGACAAGGCTTTAAAAAACCTTCTGAGGTGAGCCGGATTCTGTTGCACTTTCCGCAGAATTTACAGTGGACCGCATCGATGAACCCCACGGCTCCGCAAAAACCGGGGATTTTTAAATATCTGGCAGGTCCGTTTCCCCTGACCTGTTCTTCTTTTTTGATGCCGGGATATTTTTCACGGAGCAGAGACATGATCTCATCCGAATCCATTCCGGTGAATTGTTTTCCAAAGCCGATGGGCATTATCTCGATGAAACGGATATCAACGGCATCTTTTCTGCCTATATCCAGCAGATCAAAGATTTCCCCGTCGTTGATACCCTTCATAATCACACAATTTATTTTGGTGTTCAGTCCCATGCAGGCGGATTTTCTGACGGCCGACAAAACCGTCTGTACTCCTGTTTTCCCGGTAACAGCTTTATACTTTTTCTCGTCCAGTGTGTCCAGGCTGACGTTAATGCCGTCGATCCCTGCCTCTTTCAGCCGTTCAAGATATGGTTTTAGGAGGAGGCCGTTGCTGGTCAGGGTGACCTGCCTGACTCCGGGAAGCTGTTTCAGCCTTTCTATAAAGCCAACACATCCTTTCCTCACCAGAGGCTCTCCTCCCGTGATCTTAAACTTACAGATGCCCAGATCTGCGGCGCTCTCACATATGCTTAACAGTTCTTCGTAGCTTAAAATATCTGCATGTTCCACAGATTGAATATCTTCCGGCATACAATACCGGCACCTTAAATTACAACGGTCAGTGACGGAAATCCTCATGTAATCAATTGTGCGTCCGTAGATATCTTTCATCACTGTGTGTCCTTTCTATCTCAAAAACAGATGAAGCAGCCTGTTTTTTCTCTCGTGGTATGGGTGGTACCGGATGGGAAGATCCATCCATGTTGATTTCTTTACAATACTCTTTCTGTGACTGAATGTCCGAAAACCATATTCGCCGTGATAGGACCCCATGCCGCTCTCACCGACTCCTCCGAATCCCAGGTGTGATGTGGCGAGATGTATGACGGTATCATTGATACATCCGCCTCCGAAAGCCAGATTGTTAAGAGTCCATTGTTCCATTTTCTTATTTCTTGTAAACAGATAGAGAGCCAGAGGCTTCTCCATCTGTCTGATATGCCGTACCGCATCTGAAAATCTGCGGTAGGAAATCACAGGCAGCACAGGACCAAAGATCTCTTCCTGCATGACGGGGGAATCCCACGATACCTCTGGAAGGATGGACGGTGCTATTTTCAGTGCTTCTTCACAGCCGTACCCCCCGAAGGCGGCAGTCTCTCCTTCGATCAGCTTCATAATCCTGTGATATTGCTTTTCATTGATAATCTTTGGGTATTCACCGTTTAAGAGAGGCTCCTTTCCGAGCATACGGCAGGTCCAGTAGATCAGTTCTTTTATCAAAGCCTCTTTTACAGATGCATGTACGAGGATGTAGTCCGGTGCCACACAAGTCTGGCCGCTGTTTAACAATTTTCCGAACACAATCCTCTTGGCAGCCAGAGAAAGATCTGCCGTCTTGTCAACGATACAGGGACTCTTTCCGCCAAGCTCCAGGGTTACGGGTGTCAGACGGCGGGCCGCATGTTCCATGACAATTTTTCCTACTGTCTTGCTGCCGGTAAAGAAAATATGATCAAACTTCTGGCTGAGAAGCTGTTGGTTCTCCTCTCTTCCGCCTTCCACAACAGCGATATAGCCTGCGGGAAAAGTCTCTTCTACGATGTGCCGGATCAGAGCGGATGTGTTGGATGCGTCCCTGGACGGCTTTAAGATACAGCAGTTTCCGGCAGCCACGGCTCCGATCAGAGGGGCAGACGTCAGCAAAAAAGGATAGTTCCACGGAGCCATGATCAAAACCACACCCAGAGGCTCGGAGATTTCAAAGCTTTTTGCGTGAAACTGGCTAACCGGCGTGGGCTTTCTCTGCGGTTTCATCCAATCTTTTAAATGTTTTTTTGCATAGTTTATTTCACTGTAAAACAATCCGACTTCTGTCATATATGATTCAAAGCCGGATTTATTCAAATCTTTTTTCAAAGCACGTATCAGCTGTTTTTCATGGCTTTTTACTGCCTGTTCTAAACGGCACAGAGCTTCCATCCGAAAAGTATATGATTGTGAAGCACCTGTATAATAAAAATTTTTCTGAAGTTTTACTAATCGGTCAATGGTCATAAAGGTTCCTCCTTATGGAATAAAAAAGAAAAAGTCATCTGTTCATAGTCAGACTTTTTTTCCAGTGGGCCGGGTATTTTCTGTAATATGAATTCGGTCTGTCCGTCATCCATAAGCCATATCCATGCATCTTCCGGGTCCAGGATGAGAGGCATTCTGTGGTGGACACTCTTCACAGATTCATTTGCTTCTGTGGTAAGGATCACGAAACGCTGACAGGCGCCAAACTGATTCCAGCATCCTGCCATCAGGAGCGGTTTTTTGTCTGTACGTTGAAAAGTATATTTCGTCTTTTTGCTGTCCCACTCATAAAAACCGCGGGAAGGCACGAGGATTCTTTTGGTACGGACGCTGTCCCGGAACATCCTTTTTTCGAGTGCGCCCTCCGCCCTCGCATTGAAGATCAGCTGATTTTTTTCAAAACCGGGAAATCCCCATCTCATCCTTTCAAGTCCGATTCCTGCCGGTGTGCGTACCAGAACATCCGCAGTGTCCGCGGGATGAACGTCCTCTGCCGCCGGGACAACATCTTCTGTCCCGGGAATCCTGAATGTATCATAGAGTTCTTCTGCCACTGAAGGGTCTGTAAAATATCTTCCGCACATAGTACTCTCCTGTCCGTTAAGCTTTATTTTTTCTCCGTTTGATCACTTTAAGCCTGGTTAATTCCTCTCTCTCCTTCTCTTCCAGGGCATTGGATATCTCGGTCACAAGACTCCTATAAGAAGGAATCGTAATATTTTTTAAGGCATTTGTACGCTTCTGCGTCTTTTTGATGCTGGCCGCCAGCCGATAGGCAGAGTTTTCGGCCATGGAAAGCCGGATGGTCAGATCTTTGACCTTCCGGAAAGCCTCTCTTGCTTTGTCTATGGATTCCCCTGTGGTGCTGAAGGAATAGGTCGGAATGTTTTGATCCGGTGTATAAGTCACCAGAGGGATCTCTGTTCCCATGATACTGCGGCTTTTTATTTGAATAGAATCCTCGATGGGCACCGTATAGGCCAGCTGGTCTGTCTCGCTGATGCCGTGTTCGATATTTGCGGCCTGAAGACATTGATAGGCGTAAGTAAAGGTCACATCGATCTGTTTCTGAATATCCTTCGCCTGGTCAATCAGGTTCATAAGCTCTCTGATCAGAATGTTTCGTTTCTTGTCCATCAGATCATATCCCTGTATAGCCAGGGCGAGAGAGTTTTTAGCGAGCATCAGATTACCCTTAGTCGGAAAAGTCCTTGGATCCATACGTCCCCCTCCTTTCTTTCAGCTTGGGCTAAAACATCAAAGAATCTGTTGCCGCCGGAGGCCTGCTGTCCTCCGGTTTTTTGGAATAAGTATCCTTATCCCCGGTCTTTCGATAATAACGGTCCAGAAGTTTCGTATTAACACGGTCCAGTTCCTCTCTCGGAAGAATAGTGAGAAGTTCCCAGCCGAGATCGAGGGTCTCTGTCATCGTGCGGTTTTCCTCACTTCCCTGTTCGATATACCGTTCCTCAAACTCTTTTCCAAACTCTAAATACTTTTTGTCGATCAAAGACAGCTCGTCTTCTCCGATGACAGAGGCCAGATTTCTGGCGTTCCCCACTTTTGCATATGCGGAGAACAGCTGGTTTGCCAGGTCCTGATGATCTTCCCTTGTATAGCCCTCTCATAGATCATTGCCAGTTCACTGTATAAATAACCGGGAAATCCTTTTCTGCTTGGAATCTCTCCTTTGGAGGAGGAAACTTCCCTCATGGCCTCCGCAAAGGCCGTCATGTCGGTCAGAATGACCAAAATATGCATATGATGTTCAAAGGCCAGATATTCTGCCGCAGTCAGCGCCACCTTGGGCGTGATCAGCCTCTCAGCTACCGGGTCGTTAGCCATATTTAAAAACATCGCCACATGGCTTAAGGCACCGCTCTCCTCAAATGTCCTGCGGAAAAAATCCGCGTCGTCGTGTTTGACACCCATGGCGGCAAACACGATGCCGAAGTTATCCATGCTGTCCCCGGATCAGTGTCATCAGGCCGTCGATTGCCGAAATCCCTGTGCATATAAAATTCCTTGGATACTCCCTGCGGACCGGATTCAGAGGCAGTCCGTTGACATTGCGTTTTACGTTCGACGCAATGGGCCCCAGTCCATCGATAGGTTTTCCAAGGCCGTTTAATGTCCTTCCAAGGATGTCGGGGGAGAGAGAAATTTCCATGGGATGTCCCGTAAGCCTTGTATGAGTATTGGAAAGCCCCATATTATCTGTCGTGTCAAACACCTGAATGATCGCCTTGTCCTCATAAAGCTCGATGATCTTACCAAGTTTTTTCCTGTTTCCCTCTATGACAAACTCTACTATTTCCTCATAAAAAGCATCTCTGCAGCCCTCCAGTACCACTAAAGGACCATTGATCCTGTCAAGTCCCAAATATTCAATCGGCATGTTAAACACTCCTTTCAGGTACAATCCTTTTACACTGCAGACAAGTTAACCGTTTTTCTCGATTATCTTCCGGTAAAAATCATCCACCGCTTTTCGATATTCATCAAACATCTTCAGCCTGTCATTGGGCACATCATATTTCATGGATATCACAGCTTCAAAGATTGTATCGTCTTTATGAAAGGCATTCTGCTGCAAAAATCCAAGACGGATCACTCTGGCGATCTCCAGGATCAGCTTCCGATCAGCTTGACGATTTCCATCAGGCCGCTTTCCTGATTTAAGAGAGCCATGATGCGATTCCTGTGGTCCACAAACTCCATGGAGACGTGTTCGCCATACCAGGGAGCCAGATCTTTTAAGTATTCGCTGTAACTGGTCAGCCAGTGGATAGCGGGGAAATGTCTGGAATATGCAAGACTTTTGTCCAGTCCCCAAAAGCACCGCACAAACCTCTTTGTATTCTGGGTCACCGGCTCTGAAAAGTCGCCTCCCTGGGGCGATACCGCGCCGATGATCGATACGGAGCCTTCCGTGCCGTTTAAATTCATCATCGTTCCCGCCCTCTCATAAAAGGCCGACAGTCTTGAGGCAAGATAGGCCGGAAAGCCTTCCTCCGCCGGCATCTCCTCCAGCCGCCCGGAAAGTTCTCTCAGCGCTTCTGCCCAGCGGGACGTAGAATCTGCCATGAGTGCGGTCCATCAAAGGATTCCCGTTCCTCGGGTCCACCAGTTTTGAAAACTCCTCCAACACCTGTGTCATCTCATTTTCGCGCTCTCCGCATCCGATATAAATGATAATGTCGGCATCCGACCACTTGGCGATCTGGTGCTGGGTCATAGTCTTGCCGGTTCCAAAACCGCCCGGGATGCAGGCCGTACCGCCTTTTGCAATGGGGAACATCGTATCCAGAATTCTCTGACCGGTGATAAGGGGCCTGGAGGCCGGATAGCGCAGACTGACCGGTCTCGGAACTCTGATGGGCCACTGCTGCATCATAGAAAGTTCCCTGAGATCACCATTTTCCTGCCTTACTGTGACCAACGGTTCATCGATGGTATAACTTCCGTCGCAGACAGTCTTTTCAACGATACCCTGAACACCGGGAGGCACCATGCACCGGTGAGTGATAGCGGCCGTCTCAGGCACCCTGGCTATCACATCCCCCCCCCGGTTTTATCTGCTCTCCCGCCGATACGGCGATATGTGTTTCCCAGCGTTTTTGAAAATCCAGGGAATCCACCTGGGTTCCCCGTCTGATAAATTTGCCTGACTGAGCAGCGATCTTTTCAAGAGGGCGTTCAATTCCATCAAAAATATTGTGGAGAATCCCCGGTGCCAGTGACACAGAAAACGGATATCCGGAGGCCTCTGCCTGGTCTCCGGGACGGATGCCGGTCGTATCTTCAAAAACCTGTACTGTAGCCGCATTCTTGTCCAGAGAGATCACTTCTCCAACCAGTTTTTCCGGTCCCACATAGACCATCTCGGACATTTTAAACCCAATATCCCCCTTCACGTAGACCACCGATCCGTTGATTCCGTATATACGGCCTGCCTCAGACATTTTTCTCACCTCCCCGGAACAGAAAATCCGCGTATTCCTTCTCAAGTGCGCGGGAGAGTTCCTCTTTTTCGTGGACAACGATTCCATCCACGCCAGCAAGCCGCATTCCTGTGCAAGTGTCGACATTATCACTGATCAAAAACATTTTCATGGCTCACAGCTTTCCCAGGATCATAAAGGCGATGACCAGCCCATAAAGGCAGATTCCTTCCGCCGATAGTATCCGAACGGTATTAAAACGCTTAAAATCAAGGCTGCAATCAGCACAAGCTTTGTTAATGTATTCATAGTGAAGACCTCCTTCCATCAGACAGACAAAAAGGTTTCCCTGGCAGCATAAATCTTATCCGCATTTTCGTTCAGTGTCTGTGTCATCTTATTATCCAGAGTCTTCTTTTCTTCTGTGAGAATAGAAAGTTTTCGGTTAAGGTCGTCATAGGCCTCCTCCGGAGTTCCGATGAACTCGTCCGGGATGAAAATCCTTTCAAAGTGAAGAGACTTGAAAATGGCATCGATCTGTTCCGATTTGGACCTGGACGTAAAATAGACCCCATACCCGTAGCTGTTATTTCGTACCCCCTCTACAAAGATCACATCCTGATTGTGTTCGATGAACTCCAGCATCTTTTCAAAGTATTCCAAAGGTACCCGTCCGAAGCGGAATTTCACGAATTGAAAGTGGAACACTTCTCTCAGGACAAACTGCATGGGGCGGAATGGTTCAATCATTTTTATTTGTTCAGTGAGATGCTTTTCCTCAAGCTCCAGTGCTTCTTTTTGAGCCTGAATACTGCGGCTTTATCGACCCGTTCCAGAGGCTTTTTATAAGGGTTCGTATCCGTGAACGGCTGCAGGTTATCAACCGTCTTTAATTCCGACAAAGCATTTTCAAGCTGAATCTCGTATTTTGACAGATAATCGTTGGTGACTCTGTCGATGTCGCGCTTTGGGCCCGTGAGAGTTATAAACTTCATCTTAACAATCATACCCCGATAACTCCTTTCATATAACCTGCCGTCTGTTCAGGAGGCAGGCCGTAACGGACGCGTTCCATAATGGTGATCAGTCTCTGTATCTCCTCTTCCTTATAGAAGAGATATGCGGTCAGGCTTGCGATAGAGCCAGCCTGTTTACAATCGCATCCATCCTCACACCCCCTTCTGAAGTCAAAATGTTTTTTTCATTATACACCTAATGCATAAAAAAAGCATCTGAAAACCCAGAGATGTTTCCCTGTTTCCAGATGCATATTTCAGTCGGACCATTTTGAGTGCAGGATGTTAAACAGACCTTTTTCATCTGACACCGTATAGTCTGGAGATACTTTGCCGTCCGGCAGAATATCCTGTCTCCGGTTCAGCCAAATGCTATTCCAGCCGGCATTTATAGCTCCGCTTATATCTGTGGCATATGTATCCCCTATAAACCATGTATCCTTCCTGTCAAGTCCAAATCTCTGCTCCGCGAGTTTGAAAATCCCGGGGTCCGGCTTGCGGACTCCCTCGTCCCCGGATACAATGATCCGGCTGTCAGGTATCCATGCTTCCAGGTGAAGATTCTTTACTTTGTTCCACTGAGCACGGGAGAACCCATTTGTTATGACTCCGGTGAAAATTCCTTTTTGTCTGCAAAACTCCAGAATGTTTTTCATTCCTTCTGTCAGCGTGATCTTTGTCTGTTCTATCCGGTATACCTCATGAAATTCCATCACCTCTGACTCTGTAATCTGAATCCCGAATTTCCTGAAAGCTTTGCGGATTCTTTCAATAACAGGGACGTCATGAATTCTTCCCGCCAGAAACAGGTCCATAGAAGGAATGGAATATCTCTCTTTAAAAACCTTCTCGCATGCGCTGCAAAAAGGTATGGACACATCATAGAGTGTATCATCCACATCGAACAGTATAGCCAACATCCTCCACCTCACTTTTTCTCTTGATTATTTTGCGGCATCCACCGGTCTGATCCGTCTGAGACAAAGCTTCCGTCACCGATGCCAAGCGCAGACTTTGCAAGCATATCTGCCCTGTCATTGTACTCATCATTGGAATGGCCTTTTACCTTTACAAACCGTACCTGAAGCCGATCCTTCACACCATTGTAGAAGGAACGGTAGGCCTTCGTCCCCTCTTTCTTTGCGGCCCACTCCCCGGTGCACCATTTTGCGATTCCCTCATAATCATAGTAAATGGCCAGCTTTTGATAGCCTCTGTCCACAGCATACTGCATTGCCTTTTGAGCGCCCTTGATCTCGCCGGCCACATTTCTCATAGAGGCTAACGCAGGATCTGCATATTTTTCGGCAAAATACAATTCTCCCTCTTTTTTTCTGATGACCATGCCATATGAAAATTCTTTTTTTCGATGGTCATAGCTCCCGTCTACATAGGCTGTCAGGGTCTGGCCGTCGATCTCCATATCCTGCCCGGCCGAAGAGTTAAGAAATGCCTCGGCCTCGGACAATGCAGGAAAGCTTTTAAACTGAGCACACGGAAATCCGGAAACCTGTGCCTGACAATCCTTCCATGTGCGATAAATCCCCGGGTTACGTCCTTGTCTGACTGCGTAAAATTTGTTTGCCACGATGTAAATCCTCCATATTTTTTCCGCTTTTTATTATAACAGAAACAGGAAGTATCTGAAAGTACAGATACCCCCTGCCTGATTGCCGCTATTTCAATGATAAAAGATGAAGTTTTAGTTATTCGACAAATTTACAGAAAAACTGTATGTAGTAGCATTTGCTTTGGCAAGGACCTTCTGTTTTACAGAACAATCGTCGATCAGATAGGAAAATTCTTTCATGACATCCCATAAGTCCCTTGCCTCCTGACCGCTTAATTCGGTTGTACGGTCATTCAGTAATTTCCCTACGGCGGCAGCGGTCTGCCTCACATTCTCTGTACTAAAATCATTTCCAAGCAACTCTAAAAAAACTTCAGACATATATTTCATATTTGCTCCTTTTATTATCTTAAAAGTAACACTGCTCATGCTTATAGAGTAAAGCAAAATTCTGAAAAAGTCTATTCTTTTCGACAGACATAAAATGAAGGAATCCGTCTCTATTCGACAGAATCTCCGTTCATACTTTTCTGAAAAGTATCCAGCAAATCTGATAATATACGTTTTTGTTTGGGAGTCAAACTTTCTACTTTCAGGAGAAGTTTATTTTCACTCTCAATTATTTCCGGATCAAATTGATCTTTTAATATTTCATTTGGTGCTGTTTTTAATGCCTGACATATTCTGATGAACAGAGGCAGACTTGGAAGCCTGATCCCTGATTCTATCTGCCTGATGTGTCCGGCATTTACATCACAAATTTCTGAAAGAGCTTCGGAAGTCAGCCCTCTTTCTTTCCGAATCTGGTTAATCCTCTTACCCAACAATCTGCGTTCCATGTGCATGGCTCCAATCGGTATTATTTTCTCTCTCTCATATCCTTTCACAGCCTTATCTATAAGGTTTTAACATACATGTATTTCATTATATACAAAAGGTTTCCCGTTTCACTAGATGCGTAGACGTATGTATTGTCATCTCTCTGCACACAAAAAGATGGATTTGAAAATGCTTCTTCTTTTATGTCGAATTTTGTCATCCATTTTCTATTTATATGATTCATAAGAAAGCCGTCTATCAAACGTGACAGGAACAGGATATAAAAATGAAAATAAATTTATGAGTCATCGGAAGCGCAGCTTTTGCAGCCATCGCTGCAGAGCAGGACACTATTATGGAACTAATGCGGAAGGATATGTCAGATATATCGGCTTCATAAGAGGAAATCGGAACAATGAATGCGGAACTGAAAAGGAAGGATTATTTCTGCTGCTGATCTCTGGAAGCTCTCATTGCAGCGGCAATCTCAGAAAATTTTCCGGTGATATAGCCATAATTTTTTCTTTTATGAGGGATCATGCACTGACTGCAGTCTTTCACGCCGTTTTTTAATCTAAAGCTGCCGCCGCAGTTCTCCCCAAGCATATAAAGCGGACAGTAACAAAAAAGGCAATTAAAGTTATCGATATCATCCGTTTCATGGCAGGGGAAATACTCACAGTCTCTGTGCCGGAAAAATTGATAGTTTTTTTTCTCTTTCTTCATAATTTACTTCCTGTCTGATGTTCTAAAATAAGGCGGACGAGACTTTCGACCGATGCCTGCTCTGCAGTATATACATTCATCTCAAATTCTTTCGCCGCCTGGGCGGTCTGCTCTCCGATACATGCTGCCTTCATCCCTTTGATGCACGTATCCGCCAGGGCGGCCGCAAATCCCCGAACTGTGGAGGCGCTTGTAAAGACTGCCCAATCGATCTCTCCCGATTCGATCATTTCTTTTACAGGGACCAGCTGCCAGTTCTCACATCGAGTCTCATAGATTCCTATATCATCTGTCTGAATCCCGGGCTTTTTCTGAAGAATCCGTACAATTTCCTGATTTCCCGAAGCTGCCCGCGGCATCAGGATATGCTCCGTACCTGAAAGTCTGTCCGCGAGTGCCCTGGAAAGAGAAACTCCGTCATAATGTTCGGGTACCAGATCACAGAACAGGCCTTTCTCTTCCAATGTCTTTTTCGTACCCGCACCGATGGCGGCAATCCTGCAGGAACCAAGGCTCCTGATATCTTTTTTCTGCTTTTTCATTTCTTCGAAGAAAATCCTGACTCCATTGATACTTGTGAACACGATCCAGTCATAAAAATCGATCTTTTCAAGAGCCATGGAAAGTTTCCTCTGGTCTCTTGCCGGCTCTATGCTGATAGAAGGCATTTCCAGGACTTCGGCCCCTTGTTCCCTGAACATGGCAGCCGTCTTTGAGATAAGCTCTTTCGGGCGGGTCAGTAAAATGCGGCATCCCGCCAGAGGAAGATCTTCATACCAGGCAAAATCTTTTGAAAGTCTGCACACCTGTCCGACGACAATGACCGCAGGAGTCTTTATCCGGCTTTTGCACACGGCCTCAGGAAGTTCACAAAGCGGCGCAGAAACTCTTTTCTGTCCTGCCGTGGTTCCCCTGGAAAGCACTGCCGCCGGCATCTGAGGGTTCATTCCCGCAGAGATCAGGGAGTTTGCGATATCTGGAAGTGATGAAATACCCATCAAAAACACCAGAGTACCTTTTGTCCTCACGAGAGCTTCAAAGTCGATATCATATTCTGCTCCTGCTTTTTTGTGTCCGGTTATGATATGCACGGAAGAACTGAAGTCCCGGTGAGTCACAGGGATACCGTTATATTCCGGCACCGCAACCGGTGAGGTGATGCCCGGAACGATCTCAAATGGAATATAGTGTTCTTTTAATAGTTCCAGTTCTTCTCCTCCTCTGCCGAACAGGAAGGGATCTCCTCCCTTCAGCCGCACGACAAAACGGCCTTTTTGAGCTTCATTAAGAAGCAGCAGATTGATTTCTTCCTGAGGCATCGTGTGCTGTCCGGAACGTTTTCCGACATAAATGTAATCAGCCTGTTTTGGAAGTGCCGATAATATTTCGGTGCCGATCAGGTTGTCGTAAATGATCACATCCGCCTTCTTCAGCACTTCCGCTGCTTTTATCGTCAAAAGGCCGATGGACCCGGGCCCTGCGCCCACCAGCCATACTTTTCCAGTCTTCATCGGTAATTTCTCCTTTTTATTTCCATCATAGCATATTGACAAGGTTCTAACAACTCGATAAAATGGGAGAAATTGAATGTTTACAGGTGCCTTTGATAAAGGAGAATAGGAAAGCGGGTGAGATTCCCGCACGGTCCCGCCGCTGTATAGGAAGAGCCGCATTTCAATTCTGTCACTGGGAAACTGGGAAGGCGGAATGCGGCAGTGAAGCCTGAGTCAGAAGACCTGCCGTGAACATGCGATTTACACCGGTCTGCGAAAGACAGCCGGTGTAGAATATACCGTCGAAGGAGCCGCGCCCTTCTGCGCCTATATTCGATGCACCAGTATATCTGGCGCTTTTGGTGTTGCAGTTTTTACACCGAAACACAGTTAAGTGAATCGAAAGGAGCAAACATGAAAAACAATCAAAAAATCATTGTAACCGCTGTACTGGCGGCGGCTGTCATCTTCGGCTTCGGCCGCACAGCCAGCGCCATGCACATCATGGAGGGGTATCTTCCTCCACAGCTCTGTATCTCCTGGGGAGCTCTGAGCCTTCCGTTTTTAGCCGCAGGATTTTTCTCCATCAAAAAGACGGTCAGCAAAGACCGGCGTTTGATGACGATACTGGCTATGTCAGGAGCATTTATCTTCGTTATCTCTTCTTTAAAAATCCCCTCTGTCACAGGAAGCTGTTCTCATATGACCGGCACCGGACTCGGAGCCATTTTGTTCGGCCCTTTGGCTGTGAGCATTCTGGGCATCATTGTGCTGATCTTCCAGGCAGTCCTCTTGGCCCACGGGGGATTGACGACCCTTGGCGCCAATACTTTTTCTATGGCAATTGCAGGGCCATTTTTATCCTTCGCAGTGTATAAGGTCTGTCAAAAATGCCGGCTGAACCGCCGGATCAGCGTATTTTTGGCCGCAATGCTTGGAGACATTTTTACATACTGCATCACCAGCGTCCAGCTGGCACTTGCGTATCCATCAGAGCAGGGTGGCTTTCTGGCCTCCGCGGCAAAATTTCTCGGAGTTTTTGCTCCAACCCAGCTCCCTCTCGCCATCGTAGAAGGAATTCTGACCGTTGTAATCATCATCTCGCTTGAGTCCTATGCCCGCCCGGAACTCAAGATTCTTGACTTCATCAAGGAGGGACATGCATATGAAAAGTGATAAGAAAAAAGTCATCATCCTGCTTTTAGTGGCCGCCTTTATTGCTGTGGTCCCTCTGTTTACCCTAAAGGGCGCCGAGTTCGGAGGCTCTGACGATGCGGGCAGTGTCATGATATCAAAGATAGAGGGAAGGGAATATCAGCCATGGTTCACTCCCGTCCTGGAAACTTTCATTGACGGAGAGCTTCCGGGCGAAGTGGAAAGCCTTCTGTTCTGTGTACAGACCGGGATCGGTGTCGGGATCATTGCCTATAACCTGGGACGTTTAAGGGAACGGAAACGTCTCCTTGCTTCGGCAGAGGCGGCAAATGATGCTGATTGATCAATACGGTTACCGGTCCGGGCTCAGAAAAGTAAACGTCATGGAAAAGTTCTGCTTTTCTGTGACGACGCTTCTGCTCTGTATCCTGAGCAGATCTTTTTCTGTTTCCATTCTGGTTCTTTTAAGCCTTGGATGGCTGACAATAAGAAAAGGAGGTATCCCCGTCCGCCGGTATATAAAGCTAATGCGTATCCCCGCAGTCTTCCTGCTCTTGAGCACGCTGGCGATCCTCGTCAATATTTCCAAAACTCCTCTGGATGCCTATGCAGTGCCGGCAGGTCCCTACTATATAACAGGAAGCACCGAATCGGTCATCTTTGGTCTCAGACTGATCCTGTCATCCCTTTCCGCGGTGTCCTGCCTATATTTTTTGTCCCTGTCAACCCCGGTAACCGATCTGATCGGCATTTTAAAGAAACTTAGATGTCCGGCACTGCTCATAGAATTGTTTCTGCTCATTTACCGGTTTATTTTTGTCTTAATGTCAGAGGCTTCTGCTGTAAGGATTTCCCAGGAGTCCAGGCTTTCCTGCCGGAATTTTAAGACGGCAGTCCGTGCATTCGGAGGTATGGCCTCTGCTCTGTTCATTCGGGCAGTGATGCGCTCCGGCAGATTATACGATGCCATGGAATCCAGATGCTACGACGGGACCATACGGGTCCTTTTGGAAGAATATCCGCCGAAGAAGAAAGAAATCATTTGCATGATATTGTTTGAACTTCTTCTGCTGTCTATCACGATAGGAAGGAATATTTACATATGAAAACAGAGTCTATGATAACAGCTGATAATCTGTGGTTTACTTATGACGGAGAGGATATCCCGGCCTTACAGGGGCTTTCTCTGGATATTAAGAGGGGGAGCAAAACTGCGGTTATGGGAGCAAACGGTTCCGGAAAGTCCACGTTTTTTCTCTGCCTGAACGGTATTTTGCGTCCCCAGAAAGGCGCCCTGTCTTTTTGCGGAGCCCCTTATTCCTATGATAAGAAAAGCCTGTTAAATTTGAGAAGCAGGATCGGCATCGTATTTCAGGACCCCGATAACCAGCTGTTTTCAGCCAGTGTCCGGCAGGAGATTTCTTTTGGCATTTTAAATCTTGGGGCAGACAATGAGACAGCCCTGAGAGAGACGGAAAAAATCATGGATGCGCTGGATATTACAGAATTAAAAGACCGCCCTACACATGCCCTAAGCGGAGGACAGAAAAAACAGGTGGCTGTCGCCGATATCCTTGTCATGCATCCTGATATTGTGATTCTGGATGAACCTGCCGCGGCCCTTGACCCGAAGCATACAGACATGTTAAATAAAATCATCGATCAGATGACAGAATCCGGTATTACGGTTCTGATCTCAACTCATGATCCGGACTATGCTTTTTCATGGGCAGATCAGATCATCTTGTTTCATCAGGGCAAAGTTCTCAAAGCCGGATCACCCCTGGAAGTATTTTCTGACAGGCCGGCTCTTAACCTCACCAACTTGTCTCAGCCGGCTGTACTCTCTATATATGAAAGTCTTTGCCGGAAAAAGATGATCAATGAGAAATTTCCGGCTCCCAGAAGTCTCATGGAGCTTTTACATTTCATCGAAGGGATCTGAAGATTCCCTGTCTGCGGAGGAGAATAATGAACGATACTAGAAAAAAAGCAATATTAGCGGTCAGTTTTGGGACCAGCTATGAAGATACACGAAAAAAAACGATCGAAGCAATCGAAGATACATTAAAAGAACATTTTCCGGATCACAAAATGTACCGTGCCTGGACCAGTCGGATGATCCTTGAAAAAATAAAAAAGAGAGACGGAATCCATATTGACTCTGTTCCCGAAGCCATGGAGCGCATGAAAGCCGACGGCATTGCAGATGTGATCATCCAGCCCACCCATGTGATCAACGGCGTGGAAAACGATCAGATGAAAACAGACGCTCTTTCCTTCCGGGACTCTTTTCATTCTATTGTCTTCGGGGCACCTCTTCTCTCATCGGAATCCGACAATGAAACGGTTGTGAATGCGGTGGCATCGGAGTTTTCGTGGATCTCTGACAAAGATGTCCTGGTTCTGATGGGACACGGCACTACTCACTATGCCAATACTGTCTATGCTGCCCTTGACTACCGGTTCAAGGATATGGGGTTTAAAAATATCTTTCTGGGTACAGTAGAAGCCTTCCCGAATATGCATTCCCTGATGCGTATGGTAAAAGAATTCCATCCGAAGAAAGTCATTCTTGCGCCTTTTATGATCGTGGCCGGAGATCATGCAAGACATGATATGGCGGGAGACGACCCGGATTCCTGGTACTCTCAGTTTGTGTCGGCGGGATATCAAGTAGAATGTGTAATGAAAGGACTCGGGGAATATGACGGGGTCAGGGAGCTGTTTGCAGAACACGCGAAATCCTGTACCTAGATATTGACTTTCTCAGTCAATATGATATTCTATAAAAAATAGCATAAATGTTAATTACCGCCGGGTAACGTCTTATTCATTTCAGTAGGCCTTTGTTGGAATGAGTAAGACGTTTTTTATACCATAGGAAAGTGCTGCGGAGATGTACACAAATGCATAAGGAAGGTATATACCATATGAAAGAGATCTCATGTTTTAAAGTTTTTTTGAAGTATTCTTCGCTCAATGTACTGGGTATGTTAGGGTTGTCCTTTTATATCCTGGCAGATACCTTTTTTGTCTCCAGGGCATTAGGCGCTGATGGACTGACCTCCTTAAACCTTGCAATTCCGGTTTACAGCTTTATAAACGGCAGCGGATTAATGCTCGGAATCGGAGGAGGAACAAAATATTCAATTCTAAGAAGCCAGAAAAATAAAGTCAAAGCGAATCAGGTATTTACAAATGCTGTGGTTTTGACCGGAATCATCGCAGGTATCTTCTTCCTGCTTGGTATTTTCTGCTCCGGCCCTATGGTCAGTATGTTGGGAGCCAACGAATCTGTGTTCAAAATGACAAAAACTTATTTACAGGTTATTCTGTTGTTTGCCCCAATTTTTATGACAAATAATCTTTTGCTGTGTTTCATAAGAAATGACGGAAATCCCCAGTTATCCATGACAGCCATGATCTGCGGCAGTCTGTCTAATGTTATTTTGGATTATATATTTATATTTCCGCTCGGAATGGGATTGTTCGGGGCAGCGTTTGCCACCGGACTGGCACCGGTAATCAGCATTTTGATTCTGTCCCCTTATCTGATAAATAAAAGAAATCAGTTTCATTTAAAGAAATGCAGACTTTCGGCAAACCTTCTGCTTGATATTTTTTCAAGCGGACTTCCGTCTTTGATCACAGAAGTTTCTTCCGGTATCGTGATCATTGTATTTAATGTGATCCTGCTGCACATTGCGGGGAACATCGGCGTTGCGGCCTATGGTGTCATCGCGAATCTGTCACTGGTCGTCATGGCAGTCTATACAGGCATCGCACAGGGGATACAGCCTGTCTTAAGCAGCAATTACGGTGCCGGAAACCATAAAAATGTTACTGCGATTTTACGTTACGCTGTCACCGCGGTTATTGTAATCTCCGCCTGCGTTTATCTGTGTATGTTTTTCGGTGCGGAACCGATTACCGGAATCTTTAACAGCAATCACAATAAGACACTTCAGGATATCGCAGCCGCAGGACTGAAAATATACTTTACAGCCTCTGTATTTGCTGGTTTCAATATTGTGGCTGCCGTTTACTTCACTTCAACGGAATACCCCCGGCCGGCACACATGATATCGATCCTCCGGGGATTTGTCATTATCATTCCTATGGCTTTTATATTGTCTGCCCTGGGAGGCATTACAGGAGTCTGGGCAGCCTTTCCCATGACCGAACTGCTTGTCAGTCTGATTGGAATGATCCTGCTTTTTAGGTTTATTACAAAAACACAGAAGCAATCGAGTAGGGGAGATTAAATCTCCCCTCTCACACCACCGTACATGCCGTTCGGCATACGGCGGTTCAACATAACTTCAAAGCATGACGTTCCATGTAATAATCGTAGCAACTCACAAGCCCTGCCTGTTTCAGCTTTTCTTTTGAGATTGCCCTGACTACACAGGTTTTCGTTACTATCCATTGATAGTGGTCTCCCATGTATGATGTCTGTCTTGCAAGGTCTTTTCCTATACCCAGCTTCTGCAATCCCCACTGCCGTTTCTTCGCTACTTTCCATTGTTTCCAGATTATTACTCGCAGTCTTGTACGCAAATTTTAACGTCCTCTTAAATTTCTGCACAGAATCCTTGTGTGGTCTGCACTTCCATT
>OBXM01000488.1_pt1 | contig 39690 bp, 23 predicted proteins | sample 1538141 | NCBI WGS metagenome assembly OBXM01 (sample SAMEA2580153, study PRJEB22360) | human gut metagenome | biome: human gut; feature: human-associated habitat; material: faeces | place: Denmark | collected 2008/2010 | reverse complement strand
CAAAGATACTTTCCTTACTCGACGACCGCATTTCTACCCAAAACAAAATCATTGAGGATTTGAAAAAATTAAAGTCTGCGATTATAGAAATAGAATACAGTTCAAAGACTAAAACTTCTTCACATATAGGCGATTTCATTGTGCAGACATCTAAAAGGAATAAAGACAATGCGATACGGACAGTTTTATCCGTTAGCAATCGCCAAGGCTTTATCCAACAGAGTGAGCAATTTGAGAACAGATGCGTTGCAAGCGATGACACTTCCAACTATAAGATTGTAGAACGGAATGACTTCGCTTTTAACCCAGCAAGAATAAATGTCGGTTCGATTGCCCGTCTCATTACATTTGAGAAAGGTATAGTAAGCCCGATGTACATTTGTTTCCGCACAAAAGATTACGCTACGCCAGAATATCTTGACTATTTTTTTGAGTCTAAGCTATTCTTCACAGAAATTCAAAAAAGGTTGGAGGGCAGTGTAAGACAGTGCTTATCCTATGAGAGTTTGTGCAATATACCTTTTCCTCTTTTGGCGATTGAAGTACAACAGCGGATTGGTAAGCAATTGTTTACATTGGCACAGAAGATTAAATTGGAGACAGATTTCTTAGAAATATTGCATAAGCAAAAACAACACTTGCTCCGTCAGATGTTTATATGAACATCTGGCGAAGCAGATATTGTTTTTCATCTTGCATAGCTATCAGTATTTGTTCTTCAATCTCGGCCTTCTGCTCTAGCAATGACAGGATATCCGAAATTGCTTTTTGCTGTTTACTTGTTGGTAATTTTATCTTGAATGTAGCCAAATCCTTCTTTTGAATATTGGGTAAACCAGAACCTATGCGAAGTTTCATTATCGCCTTTTCTTCAGTTTTAAGATAATGATATAAATACAGGTTATTAATATTGTCAGCTATGTTTTGAATAGAATAACAATGTCCACCACACCAAAAAGGACATTTGTTAAATTGTACATAGCCACAAGAGTTCCCGCCCTCGCTTATTGAAATAGTGTGGGCTCCCACATTATAATTGTCATAATAACCAGATGGATCGGTTCCCCCATTCATCACATAATACTTGCCATGCTCTGAAAGAAGTTCACCATTGATTTGCTCACCCTTAACAATATCGCAAATTTCAGACAATGTAATAATATCCCCTTTTGCGTCCTTGAAAAGCCTTTCTGAAATCGCAGACCTACAAACTTCAAAATCCCTAATCAAGGGAATTACACAAAATATAGTACATCATAATAAGCCTAATGTACATATATCAGATTGTATGGAATGTAGCACATCTACTTTGCAAGAAAGTGACGTTTTAGAAAATGGTATATATCCTGTGTATGGTGCTAATGGTATAGTTGGTTATCTTGATAACTATAACACTCAGAATGAAGCTATCTATATTATCAAAGATGGTTCGGGAGTTGGGACGGTTTCTTATGTTACTGGCAAATGTTCTGCAACAGGAACCCTGAATATCTTACAGGCAAAAGAGGGTTTTGCTCTTCAATATCTTTATTACTTGCTGAAAGTGTTCAACTTTGAACCTTATAAAACGGGAATGGCAGTACCTCACATATATTTCAAAGATTATAGCAAAGCCAAAGTCTTTTGTCCGTCCAATACTGTTCAACTCCAATATGCAAAATTATTATCTGTAATAGATTGTAAACTTTCAACAGAACAAGATATTCTAACAAGACTTAGCCTGCAGAAGCAATATTTGCTCCGTCAGATGTTTATATGAACATCTGGCGAATCATGAATTGCTTTTGTGAATTGTAAGTTTTTATAAGTAAGTTAGCATTCTCTAATCGGGACTTTAATAAAGATATAGCATGACCTATTTCTCGTTGCTTATTAAGTGAGGGTATTTTGAATACTAACTGTTCAAAAGCTTCATAATTTAAATTTCTTCTAACAATACTTGCCCCTTGTTCAGATACCAGCATGTAGTTGTATAAGGCATGATGCGTCTTTAGTAAAGCAGCAACATATTTTTTGTCAAAACCATCTGCTATCGAAAAGACCTTATAGGAGGGCGAAACAATCCCTATATCGAATTTATCATTGAAATTGATATTTCCCATCCATAAATTTTGGGGGCTAAGTACTATATCATGAAGATGAATAATCTTGTACCCTACATTATTATCACTTGCTATATCTTTAGAGAAATAGTCTCGTTGTGAAAATATTCCATTCACAGTAGAACTTAAAACCTCATATTGATTATTTTTCTTTGTTCTTTCCGAGCGTTCTATTAGCATCTCTTCAATCCGAATAGACATACTATTATCAGCATAGAGTAGTCTATTACTTATTCCCTTGATTAGGGATTGCAACTTGTCAATGATTTTGTTTTGGGTAGAAATACGCTCGTCAAGAAGGGATAAAAGATTTGCAATTTTCTTCTGTTCATTCAAACTTGGATTGATGGTCTTAATATTTTTCAGATGTTCACCATAAAGATGCACAACAGATACTCCTTGCGCAACTTTGGCTATGTCATACTTACGTTTACCATTCAACTGATAGCTCATAAACGAGCCATCATATCCATGCAAGCGTATAATGTTCAAGTCACCACCCAAAAGAATATCATCTTTGAGAACACAACGAGCAGTTGCAATCTCCTCTGCTGTCTCGCCAGAGCATGGAATTATAACGTCATTAGCCTTACTCTTTACCAATTTTGTATTATCTATGTTGGTTTTGCTAATAACTTCTTTTATTGTCTCAGATTTGTACTTTGTGTAAAGTTCACCATACAAAATACATGGCTCACCGTCAGCAGATAGTTGGTCTTTGGATATGCCTATACCTTTAGAAAGATCTGCAATGTCGGACAAACGCTTCTCCTGCCACTCCCCCTCAAACTCGGGAAATCTCAGATTTGGGACATTAAATGTCTTATGTTCGTTATCTATCGTTGTTGTCATTTTTAATCCTTAATTTTAGTTGCCAATCATATCTCAGTTACATGCCAGTTACATGGTAGTTATATGCTCTATGCCCCATAATATGAGGTTTTGAGCTAAATCTGGCACTTATTTGAGACCTTCAGTTACATGGCAGTTACATGGCCTACGCCCAATATGGGATATAGTTATGCCTATTACCTCCCTCTGCATTCTCCTCTTTTATCAGTTTCGCTTCCAAAGCATCCTTGATTATTCTTGATGCCATTGGATAATTCTTATCTTCTATGCCCAAACGAGTGCGAAAAGATTGATTGTTCATCTTTTCATTGGAAACATATTTGAGACAGGCGTGTTGATAACAAGCCCTCACTCTCTCGGACTTATCCAAATCTGCAAATTTCCGATAAGAGAATACCGTTGCAGTGGTTCGGCTTTCATAGAGCTGAAAACGTACTGGTGGTAACTGATACAATTCCACATAGAATATGGTCTTATCCATACCACTACCTTTTTCCTCACAAATGCCCATTCTACGCATGATGTCTGCAAGAGAATCATTTCTTGACTGATATTCATCTATGAAACGCTCCACACTGATAAGAGGTTGTCCCGGATTGGAAAATTCAATACGGTCAGAATAGATTTCAATCATCGGAAAGCCTTGTACAGAAAAATCTTGATGGATAATCATGTTTGCAGCCAATTCTCGAATGGCTATTTCCGGGTACATACGGGCATCCTTTCTTAAAGCCATGCCTATCTCCTCATTGGCAGGCAGCTGGCTGTTTATCCATGCAACCATCTCTTCAAAGCCTATGGCATAACCTTTATCGAAAGTCTGTTCACGAAAGGTCTCAATCTTATTTTTGCCCTTATAGACAATGACTCTAACCATTTTTCGCTTCAGGCCATCGAAATCAGATAGGTGCTTGGCAAACAGAATAGCCCCAAGTTCAGTAATACTGTAGCCAATCTCATCTTTCGTTATCAAATTTTCAACTAAAAACCTATCCAAAATACCATTTGTATCTTGTGGAAGAGGCAAGTGCATCATGTCAAAATAAGTCTCTGCGCTAAGGTGGGAGAAAACCTCTTGACCAGATAATCCTTTCTTCAAGGCAATCTTTTCCAAAGATTTCTGATCACCTTTCCAAATCTTAGCCTCCTTTGCAGGAAAGTCTTTCAACCTGCGTGTTATTGTGCCGACTCTAACGTATGCTTCATGTAGGAAACTTATAGGGCGATTGATTGTTGCTGGAATTTTGAAGATACAGACATGACCTTTATCCTCGTAATTGAAATCGTCAATAATCTCGAAGTCTATACGAGGATTCAAGCGAGTTGATAGCCAAGATTCAAGTTCTTCGTTGCCAATCATTTTTTGTTTGCCGTACAAGTCGGTGCCAACAACATCATGACTTTCATCATCAACGCCGAATACAATATAGCCAAATGGCATATTACACAAATAGGAACTATTCGACAAGGCAGAGATTCTTTCACCTATCTCTTCCTTTGAATGAAAATTGTGCTTAAACTCTAACCACTCTGTTTCTTTTGGCTTGGCAGTTAGAGCATCAATCAATTTCTTGAAATCTATATATTCCATATGACTTTATTCTCTTATAGATTCAAGCAACATTACTAATTCAGATTCGGCAATGTTACATTTTTCAAAAAGAAATCGTAAACAGCGGAGTTTGCTTCTGTTGTCCATTGATGTCCATAAGTATTTCTGTGGAGCAATCTGTGTGCAATATCTTGTATCAGCTTGTTTGGCTGACCAAAAGAAGCCTTCAGCATCATAGAGCGTATCTACAATGTCTGTATATTGTTGTTCAACCACCTTAACCACTCGTAATAGCATACCCTTCCATGTTGTCTCGGTATATTCGTTGCCAAAAAGACGGAATCCTTTTAGCTGCCTGTTTGTCGGAGTGAAAGCTTCCTCTTCTAGAGACACTTCATCAACAGGCTTAGGCAATGGCTTGAATGTGGTTTGTGGCAATGGATAGAGATGCAAAAATATCGCCACAATTTCATTGCAACGATTTTGCAACTCAGTTTCAGTCCATTTCTCACACAAAGTAACATTTTTAGTCAAGCGATACTTGGTATTTCTGTAACCTGGATATATTTCATTTCCGATTGCTTTGCCATCACGCTTTATAGCAAAAGGCTTGTTGCTAAGTTCGCTATTGATACCTGTCAATGTCAGGTTGGCAAAGGTGTGAAGGTATTTCTCTTGTATCTCTTCAAAATTATCACCAAGCATTGCTTTCCACTCACCACTGAGTGTTTGCGGCATAATATGTTCAATAGTGGCATTCTTCTTTTTCATGTCAGTAGCCACGTCATTGTATTCACCATGCACAGAATTCTCCAACCTTTCAAAGAGGAAAATTTGAAAAGGCTTAAGCATGTGATAGGCATCACGGGTCTTTATTGATTCCACAAACTGTACGTCTCTTGGCAACTGATAGTTGCCATCACGACGCATAATGTGATAAGTCAATATATCTGAATAAGAATAATCAAGTTCAATATTAGCAGAAGCATATTCTTCAAGACTTTTCAGTACATCCTTATGCAAAGCACAGAACACTTGCGTAAGTGCATTGCCGGGCATATTGCATACAATACGTCTTGCCAAATAGTTTTCCACCAAGTCAATCACTTTGTACACTTCTTCTTCCGAAAGTTCATAGGTAGAGGCATACTTCAAAAATTGAATGAAGAATACATTGGCCACGTCTGTTTCGATATTGCAGATATGACGCATTTTCTCAGAAAGTTTGGCAGTGAAGAGTTTTGCCTCCACCACTTGCTGATAGTAATGTGCATAATCCAACATTTCTATAAGTTCTTCTTTACGGTCATGCCCTTCCATGTACTTCTTCCATTCGTAATAAATATTAGACAGACGAACAGGGCGTTGCAGCTGTTGCTTGATGGTGAGGTAATCGCGCAAAAATCTTGTTGGTTGGCTTTCAGTTGCAAGCTCTATCTTTTGCCAATAGTTCTTGAAACACACCAGTTGCTCTTCTGGTGTCAAGGACATCAGAAGATAATTGCGTATTTTGTCTGCCTCCGTAAGAGCCAATCCCGTAGAGTTAAGACTTTCAAAAATGAGCTGTGCATCATCATCTTTGTCCAATTCTATTGAAATGATTTGCAAGCGTTCGATGGCATCAAGCAATTGGTCGAATGACAATAATTGTGGTCTTCTCGTTAACTTCTCATAGAAATGACGATAATTGCGAGTAATCTTTGAGTCTTCATTAAAAGAGTCCTCATCATTAAAAATCTTGTCGTAGGCAATTCGGTCATTCTCAATAGGGACTAATTTAATTTTACGTTCGGCGTTACAGAACTTAGCATTCAAGAAAACCTCATAAGCTTCTTCAATTCTCTTCTTATCACTTATTTTTATAGCATCATCTTTCACTGCCTTTATTCCAGCCAAAAGAAGAAGTGAAATGGTGGTCAAACGTTGCTGGCCATCTATTACCAACCTATTGTAGCTATTATTATCGGCAGACGATGTAACGATAGAACCAAAGAAATGAGAATGTCTGTTTAAGCGACTTAGCTTTACCAAGTCGCTAAACAGCTGGTCGCAATTGTCTATCAACCAATCGTAATTGCGCTGATAGACAGGAATTACAAATTGGATTTTATTGCCTTCTATAAATTCATATAACGGTTTTGCATAGCCTTTCATACTTAGTTCCTTTCGTTTTTATTCAACCAATCCTAACTCTTTCAGATACCCTTCAATTTCCTTGTCAAGGTCGGCACGTTTGGCCTCCAGTTCTTTGATGTCCTTCATCACGGCATGGATGTCGATAGGTTCTTCCTCCTCGAATGTATCCACATAACGAGGAATGTTGAGGTTGTAATCGTTTTCGGCAATCTCTTCCAAGGTGGCAAGATGACTGTACTTTTCTATTTCCTTGCGGTCGCGGTAGGTGTCTACAATCTTTTGGATGTGCTGCGGGCGGAGTTTGTTCTGTGTCTTTATCTTCTCAAAATCCTTGCTGGCATCAATGAAGAGAATACTGTCGTCCTCTTTCCGGCATTTTCTGAACACCAGAATACAGGTAGGGATGCTTGTGCCATAGAAGATGTTGGCAGGCAGACCGATGATAGCATCAACATAGTTTTTCTTCTCTATGAGGAAACGGCGGATAACGCCTTCGGCATTTCCACGAAAGAGCACACCATGAGGAGCAACGCAAGCCATAGTTCCACCCTCGTTTAAGTGATAAAGCATGTGGAGGATGAACGCATAATCAGCTGTCTTGCGTGGAGCAAGCCGTCCTGCCTTGCTGAAACGGTCATCATTGTTGAACTTATCAGCAGCATTCCACTCTGCAGAGAACGGAGGGTTGGCAACAACGGCATCAAACTGAGTATCATCAAAAGCATCGGCTTCGAGTGTATCGCCATTCTCTATGCGGAAATTGCTGAATTTGATGCCATGAAGGAGCATATTCATGCGGGCAAGATTGTAGGTCGTGGGATTCTTCTCCTGTCCGAATATCTCATTAGCATGGCCTATACCTGCTGCACGGAGCAGCAAAGAGCCACTACCACAGGTTGGATCATAAACATTGCGAAGGCGTGCATGGCCGAGGGTTACAATTTCAGCCAAGATACGGCTTACTTCCTGCGGAGTGTAAAACTCACCGGCTTTTTTTCCTGCACCGGCGGCAAACTGGCTAATCATATACTCATAGGCATCGCCAAGAATGTCAATCTCTTGTGAGGCCTCCACACCAAAGTCTATATCATCAAGGGCAAGAAGTACGTTGCTTACTAATGTGTTTTTATCGTCTGCTGTCTTGCCTAATTTGGGCGAAGCGAGGTCTATGTCTGAGAACAAACCGCCAAAGTCCTCTTCGCTATCTTGCCCAAGCGTGCTGTCCTCTATACGCTTCAAAGAACGCTCAAGTATCGGCAGAATATTTTCTTTCTTTTTAATACTCTCAATAACGGATGAGAACAAGAAGCTGGGTTCTATGAAATAGCCAATGTTTTCGATACATTCGGTCTTTACGCTCTCTTGTAGCTCTTCTATATCGGTATCTTTTTCCATTGCCCATAATTCTTTGAAGGTAACATCATCATCCACTAAGGCGTCATTGGCATGTTTTTCAATCTTCTCTGACAGATATTTATAAAAGATAAAGCCTAATGTGAAGTACATGAAGTCGCTTGCCGACATGTTTCCACGCAACTTATTGGCTACTTCCCAAAGCTGGTCACGCAATTTCTGTTGTAATTCTTCGCTCATATTATTGTTATTTCTTATTTTCTATTATTAAAATATCTCTCAATGCCACTTTGTATGATTGGGATTTTGTTATGTTATCAAATGGAAATTCTGACTTGCTGTGTATATGTGAAACATCAATTATACAATTCCATGAAGAAAATGTAGGTTCTTCTTCACCGGGGTCTAAGCATAAGATTTTCATAATTGCACCATTCTTATCACAAAATTCGTAGCCAACAGCAAGCATGGCGTGAGCTCCATCAGTAAACACAGTTGATATTATAACCGGTTTGTCCTCATCAAGCGTATCTGCAATGAGACCAATAAGTTTCTCCTTGTCTCGTGGGTTTCTCCTTCTGACTCTTATCCCGAAACTTTGCTCGTTAATTTCTTTTCTAAGAGTTGAATAGGAATAGCCAGACCTTACCATTCCTTGCTCATCAAGAAAATGGCTTAAAAATTTTCCTTTGGGTGTTCTTCTGTCAGGCTTGTTGAATATATCCAAGTCTTCCTCGGTGACAGCACCAATGCACAACAGCGCCATAGACAAGGAATAAACAGCGCAAGCCCCATCCATATGTCCTTGACGTCTATGTAATATAACATATTTACCATTTGCATCCTTGACAAGTACACCTTTAGGGCTTATCCGTATTGAATCTATTACTTTTATTGAACTCATATATGTTTTTAATTATTCCCAACTGAATGTTCGTATGATAGATTGCAAGCGGTCGAGTATCCTTGTCAATGTTTTGCGTCTTTTTATTAATCCTAAATGCTTTTCTTTCAACGCCTCTTGTATAATTTCTGGTTGTTCCTTTTGCAAGTAGTCATATTCAGACAAGTAATGATTGAGAACAGATACATCCAAGCCCTCTTCTTTTGCAAGTCTATCTACTGCATTGTTCCGCTCAGTTGTGATGTAATTGTTCAATCGTTCTTCAAGGTCGCTTGTACCGTCAAACTTCTGTTTGCGTGCCATAAAGTTATCTCGGTCATCATCCACGTTCTGCTGTATAAAGCCATCAATCAGTTTTGCTTTGTTACGTAACTCAGCATCTTTAATCATCGTATCAATAATATACGTACGTTTTTCCTTATAATCTGCGCTGTAAGGATTGAGATCAGCAATCAGTTCAAGTATGTAAGTTACATTGATAATATCACTATGCAACAATTCTAAACAGAAATCAATATCATCAATACCTGACTCTGTTGAAGTTTCCGTGGACTCTGTATCTTCGTCAGGCATTTGATTCCCTTCTGAAGGCTTACAGCCACCGGCAAATGTATCGTAAATATCAAGGTATTTGCTTCGGAAGTCCATAAATTGCTGCTCTGTCATACCAAGATCTGCAGCATCTTCTTCAAATTCATCGTAAACCTGAATCTCTGCATGTTTCTTAATGACATCACGGAATGCAAGGATAAACAGCTTTTTATCTTTCTCGCTCTGCAACAAATCTATGCTGCTGAGAGTTGGGTATTGTTCTAAGAAGTTTGTCGTAAGTTCCTGATAATTCTTCTTGACTTCATTAAAAGGCGGACGGACAATATCTTCAAGATTATTGCTGTTACTGAAAAGCTTAATAGAAGCATCCATATTGCTTTTCAAATCACGGAAGCAAACAATCTTGCCAAAACGTTTCTTTTCATTCAATACACGGTTTGTACGACTGAATGCTTGTAATAATCCATGATAGTCCATATTCTTATCCACATAGAGTGTATTGAGTTTCTTGCTGTCAAAGCCCGTCAGGAACATACCGACTACCAGACAAAGGTCAAGTGGCTTCATGTCTGTTTTCTTTTTCTTCATACGAAGATTGATGTCATCATAATATGCACGGAAGTTTTCTGTAGTGAAACTTGTACCGAACATATCATTATAGTCATCCATAATAGCCTGTAACTCATCTGCTTCGCCCGTGCTTTCACTCACATAGCTACCAGTATTCATACCTGTAAGGGCGTCGTCCTGACTGCTGTTAGATGCGTATGTAAACACGGCTCCTATTCTAATTTTGGGATCAAGACTCTTGAATATTTTATAATATCGAATAAGTGTTGGCACAGACTGCACGGCAAACAAAGCATCAAACTCGCCATCAAATGTTGATTTATTGAAATTATTAAGGATAAATTTGGCAATTTCCGTCATACGGTTTTGGCTAGCATTATCTACATCGGCATTGCCATGATAATATTCTACGAGGAAACCAAGTACATTTTCATCAGCAATAGCATCCTTTATCAGATACTTGTGGAGGCAGTTGCCGAAGATTTCCTTTGTTGTATGACCATCCACAGCATTCTCAACGAAGATTGGTGTACCTGTAAATCCGAATATCTGTGTATTGTCGAAAAACCTGACGATATTCTTATGGCAATCTCCGAAATGACTGCGATGACACTCATCAAAAATCATCACGATACGAGAATGACGGATTTCTTCAATCCGCCTGCTATACCACTGCTTACTTGCAGCGGCATTGAGCTTCTGGATGGTAGTGATGATAATTTTGGAATTACCATGAAGGCGCTTCACAAGTTCATCTGTGTTATCGGTACTGTCAACAGCACCTGGCTCAAATGCCTCATATTCGGACTGCGTCTGTGTGTCAAGGTCGTGCCTGTCAACTACAAACATAACCTTGTCCACATCGTCTGATTCGGCTACAAGCTGGGCAGCCTTAAATGAAGTCAGCGTTTTTCCCGCACCAGTTGTATGCCATATATAGCCATTGTTATTGGAATTTTTCACACGGTCAAGTATCTTCTCAACGGCATAGAACTGGTAAGGACGCAACACCATCAGGCATTTATCTCCTTCGTGTAGTACGATATACTTGCCTATTATCTTGCCTAACGTGCATTTATCAAAGAAGCTGGTGGCGAACTTCTCCAAGTCATTGAAAGGGATATTGGCAGCGTCTGTCCAATTGAACGTGAATTTGTACCCGCTGTTGGGATTATTGGCAAAATAGCGTGTGTTCACTCCATTGGAAATCACAAACAATTGAATATAGTCGAACAGCCCGTGGAAGGAAGTTTTATGATAACGTTGTATTTGGTTGTAGGCTTGTTTCAGCTCCACACCTCTTCGTTTTAGCTCAATCTGAACCAAAGGCAAACCGTTTATCAGTATCGTTACGTCATAACGACATTTCTTTCTTCCCTCAACAGTAATTTGATTGGAAACCTGGAACTCGTTTTGACACCAGTGAGTGCGGTTCAGGAATTCCACCCACAGGTGCTCTCCATCATCCAGTTCAAGTGGAAAGAGGTCACGAAGTTTCTTTGCCTTTTCAAAACGTGTGCCACCCTCAAGATAAATCAAGATTTTCTCAAATTCGGCTTCGGTAAACTCGGTGCGTCCAGTCTCTTCCAGTCTCTTCCTGTTATGTTTCTCAAGTTGACTTTTGAAATTTGTCCGGAGATTTTTCTCTTCTTCAATCTGTACATATTCATAGTTCATTTGCTGAAGAGTAGCAATAAGTCCGTTCTCAAGGGCAGCTTCACTTTGTACTGGCATATTTATTATTCTTTAGTTATTATTTGTTTAACATATAAGGTTATTCTTCGGTTGACCTAAGTAATTCTCTCACATCAACCTTTAGCACCTTGGCGATTTCAAGAAGGTTCTCAAGGGACGGCTGCACTTTATTGGAACACCACCGAGAAACGGTATTCTCTGTACGACCTATTTCATTCGCCAGCCATTTGCCTGACAATTGTTTTTCCGCCAAAACAGCTTTAATCCTATTTATCGCCTTCATCTGTTGATTTACCATTGTATATTGTAGAACATGTAAGCACAAAGATACACTTTTAATATTGTTTACCCAAACATAATTAAAAGTAATTGATTTTTCCGCATAAAATTCTTGTCTTAGAATTGTATTTCATCGGAAAATGATTATCTTTGCACAATAAGATTAAGTGCTCTTTGAAGTAATGCAGAATAAAGAGAGGAGAAGAAACTCGCTCGTTTCCATCTCGTAACCCATTTACCCTTTATTCATTCTTATTTTATTGATTATCTGAAAGATACAATATTCTTGAATCTTTTCCTCGCGTAGTCTGTTGCAATCAGCATCTTTGCTCTTTCCTCGCTCTCACTGAGCGGCGCACGTCCCAAAAGCGTGGCATCTCCACTTTTGGCAAACTCCATCAGTTTGCCGATAAAGACTTCCTGCTCGGGTGTCGGTGGTATGTTATGCAGTATCTCATTCTTCTCCGGTCTGTCGATACCGATGTCTTTGGCAGTGCGAAAATCGCATATCTCCGCATAGAAAGCAGCCAGTTCGGGCACTTTGATGAACGTCCTAAACCGCTCTTTCTGAATGATGTCATTCGTGATGGAGAACTCGTAGTCGGTAGATTTCTTGGCAAAGACGGCTGCCCATGCATCAAAGCTGTTGATGCCCTGCTTCTCCAAAGCCTGCGGGCGCAGATACTTGAACAGGAGATACAACTCCGTCAGGCTATTGGAAATGGTCGTTCCCGAAAGGAAAGTGGCTCCCAAATCCTTGCCGGACCTCTCCTGTATGGTACGAATAGCAAAGAGCATGTTTAAGGCACGCTGTGAGCCATCAGGATTGCCCAAACCCGACACACGGTCATGGCGTGTGTTGAACATCAGGTTCTTAAATTGGTGGCTCTCATCCACGAACAAATGGTCGATACCCATCATCTTGAAATCCACAGCATCGTCTTTGCGCTCTGCGATGCTGTCCTGTATGTTCTGCAACTTCGCTTCCAGCGTCTGTTTGCGCTTCTCCAAGCCTTTGAGCATACCACGGGAAATCTCCGCTCCCTGCATACGCAGGACTTCAAGGTTTTCCTCCACAGAGTCCTTCTCCTTCTGCAGGATAGCCTCCTGTATCTCCAAGGCCTGCGGTATCATGCCGAACTGTTCATGCGTAAGTATAATACAGTCCCAATCATTGTTCTTGATGTCGTTGAAGATACGTTGGCGGTTCTGTTTATTAAAATCGTTTTTTCCAGGATAGAGTACCTTAGCATTAGGATAAGCTTTCCTAAAGGTATCGGCAATGTCGAATACATTTGCCTTCAGTCCGATAATCATCGGTTTGTTCGCCAATCCCAACCGTTTCATCTCGTAGGCTGCCGTACACATGATGAGTGTCTTGCCCGCTCCCACCTCGTGGTCGCAGATACCGCCGCCATTGATTTTGAGCATCCATACGGCATCCCTCTGACTCTTGTAGAGGTCAGCAATGCCCAATCGTCTGAGGTCAAGGTCGGGAAAGGTCTGGTGCGTACCGTCAAAGTTGGGTCGCACAAAACAGTTGAAAAGACGATTATAACAGTCGGAGAGTTGCTGCTTGAACGTGTCAGGTGTACGTCCGAGCCAATCAACAAAGCCCTGCCTGATTTCCTCAATCTTGGCATTTGCCATCTGAATGGCATGTCCATCCCTTACTTTAATGGTCTTGGTCTCTCCCGTAACCTTGTCCCTCACCTCCTTGCTCTTGTTGATGTCGGGAATGGTATTGTGCAGGGCATGCTTCAGGAGATTGATGCCGTCATAGCGTCGGAACTCTCCCTGTACGGCATACTTATGCCAGATATTGGCATTCTTTCGGTCGCAGACAATGCTGTACTCGTCCATGTTGGAATGGTAGGATACGTTAATATCTGTCTCGAAGAACTCTGAGGCAAACCTGCCATAGACTTTAGCAGGTATCCAGCGTTCACCGAGATTGAAGTCAAGATCTGCAAATGGAATGGGGGTTGGCGTGGCTGCACGTAGGGCAGCAAGGCTCTTCTTTGCTTCTTCGTGGTCGGGATGGTCCAATAGCCATGACTCGATACGCTCCGCCTTTTCTATTACATTGCCCGAAATGAACTTGTCCGCCACCTCGTATGCGTTTTCTTCGGGATTGAAATAGATGCGACCTTCCAAGGAAGAAATGATGTCGCTTTCCTCCATATCAGGTAAAAGCGAACTTATGTAGTCAAGTTCCACCGCGCCGTACTTGTTGAGCGATGCACCCAGTGCCTCCATCGGGTCTGCGGCAACGGTCAGTTCCGTGGTGGAAAATGCCGTCGGATGGTCAAAGATGTCCGCCTTGATGTACCTGCCGTTCTCGGAGCGTTCCAAGAAGAGCATTTCCACGCCTGTAGCATCCATCTTGATGATGTCGGTGTTCGCCTTCTGGTTAAAGTAGCCCCAGCGTGCAACATAGTCATCATATAGGTGGTTGAGCCTGCTGCGGTCTTCCCTGTCTTCTGCATGGTTCTCTGCCTCGTAGTCATAGAGACGATGATAGCACTCTCGTATCTCGATATAGCTTTTTAGACGGGAAAGCTGGGCATACGGCAAGTCCATCGGATTAAAGGTTGGATGTCGCTTTAAGTCAGAAAGAAACCCCACCTGACCTTTCTGCACGACAATGGAACCATCTCTCAGGTGAGAGTCCGGCAATGATAGAAAAGGGCGTGGGGAAGCGTCAAACTCCTTTCTGACTTCCATTATCGGTTTTGGCTTGCGCTCTTCGGCTTCATTCATGAAATCAAAGAGAGACGGTTCACGATATGACTGAGAGGAAGTCTTCTTGCTGCTTCTACCCTTGGTTCTGTGCTGCGCTGCAGTTGTTGCCTGTTTCTCCTCATTCTCGTTGCTTCCTTTATTTCCCGTCTGCTTCTGTTCCTTGAAAGACTGTATCTGTGGATTGAGGGCTTCCTTAATCTCGCTATTCATGCGCGTTACTTCCTGCGTCCAGAGACTGTATTCCTTCGGAGCGAACAGTGAAGGCTGCTCCATTTCCTGTTGCTCATTGATGCTGTCTATTATAGGGTGGTGGTCATCATCGAAATAGACGATTTGACCATTCATCTCCCGTGGGGCTTCCACGTCGGTGTGGATTTCTCTCACCTCTTGCTCATATTGACGGTGAAGACTAAGCACAGGTACGCCCTCTGGGGCTGATTCTTCAATAGTAGAGCCTGCCTCTTGTATCTGTACTGTCTGCTCACCGCCCGTTTTATCAACTTTCTCACTGATTTTTTCAACTTGAACTTCCTCTTTGGATGCACCCTCCTCCTTGATTTCCTCAATAATCGGCTCCTTGGTGTATTGTCCTCTGACAATCTCCTCTAATTCGGCTATCTCGTGCAATTTCTTCGGACTAAAGTATAAGTCTCGCTCAATACCCAATCCATGTATCTTCACTTCCTCCATTTCGTCAAGCGACATATTACCCAACTCCCAGCCGTAGCCCATTGTTACGACACCGAAACCAATGCGAGTTTTAGGGTCATATTCTAAGAGATAAGCCGTATATGCTCCCATCGGGAAGAAATAACGTGCGTAGGCGACCTTATCACCAATAAGTTCCTTTTCCGTACTGTAAAGTTTAGGTAGTTGCTTCCTGATACTGTCGGGCATCAAATTATAGGCATTCTCCGCCTCCTTGTGCACTTTGGGATCCTCTTTGGGTAAATTTACCGTTATACCTAACTTTCTCAGTTGTTTTTCGGCTTCTTTCTGCCGTTCCTCCTCCGTCATAGGTATGCCTGTTTCATAGAGTTTGCGGTCAAAGCGTTGCTCAACTTCCAAGGAGAGCTGTGTCCTGATACTCTCCGCCATATCATCAATGCTGCCATCGAAGCGATACTCCCATGTAGGCTTGCCGTAGGGGTCTGTACCCATCGTGCGCTCCGTGGCGATGATACGGTGAGCAATGTCTTTCCAATCTCCTGCAAAAAGTGAGTTGTGCTTGAAGACGACAGAAGAGCCTTCTTCTTTGGGAACGGAAAGAGTTTCTACAAACTGCTGTTCAATCCCCTCGCTGATTTCTTTACCAGTCTGCTTCTGCAGGACGATGAGGTCACTGCCTACGTCCGTTCCTGCATTGTCTGAAAACATACCCGATGGCAGGCGTAAAGCAGAGATTAGTCGGCTGTTCTGCATCAGATAGCGGCGGATGGCTTCGTTCTTGGGACTGTCCAATACACCTTGCGAGGTAATAAACGCAAGAAGTCCGCCTTCTTTGATGCAGTCCAATCCCTTTACAAAGAAGTAATTGTGGATGGCTCGTGTGGATTCGCGTTTGAGTACGTCCCTGCCCTTGCTGTACTCACGGTCATAGACCATGAAATCACCAAAGGGGATGTTGCTGGTTACAAGGTCGTACTTGTCCCTATCCTCCAACTCCCCGATGCCTTCAAAAGGGGCTTGGCGGACAATGATATTACCTTGCCCATAAGGATGAATGGATTGTGAGATACGGGCAGTGAGCAAATCTTTTTCCATTGCATCGACCATTCCAGCATTTTTAGCAAAAGTCTCGGTAAAGGCTCCCATGCCTGCCGAAGGGTCCAAGCAGCGACGTATGGGTACATCTACAGAAGTAAGCGCATCGGAAATGGCGGCAACGATACGGGTATCAGTATAGAAAGAGGTCAGTACGCTTGCCTTGATGCTCTCCCAGTACCGCTTGGCGGTATTGGCATCGACGGCATCACGGTAAATCATCTGTTTGAGCCTTTGGGTAGGCTCGAAGAGCTGTTGCTCCGACTTGCTCCAATAGCGGAGGTCGTCGGGACTGTCACATCGGTTCAGTATGCATTTCAAGCCACCGAAGCCCTGATAGTTGCGCAATATGTTTTTCTCGGCTTCGGTGGCTTCTCGGCGTTCTTTCTCCAAGCGAAGGACTATACGGATGGCTTCCGTGTTGGCTTCAAGGACGTTTTTCTTATTATATGCCATAGTGTTTCTTTTTTAATTAAGGAGGAGGAAAAAAGTCGGAAGATATAAAGTATATTACCTCCCGACCAATTCCGTTCCTCTTTATTTCTGTCGGGATTATCTCCCTCTTGATTTTCCTTTCCGGCTTTCAAATTCAAAGGATGTGGTATAGTCTTCATTCAGTACCAGACGGGCGTTGAACTTCTTGCCTGCCTTGCTGGTTAATCCTTTGAGAATGGGTGTACGTCCTATGGTTAGCAAATCCCGGATGTAGTCCTCGGTGAGAAGCGTTCCACAAACCTCACGGAAGATATGAAAGTCACAGTCCTCATGTCTACATTTGGCAACCTTGGCATAGATGCCCACGCTCTCAGTGCCACACTTGGGGCAGCGATAGGTGGGATAAGACTTCTGTTTGGGAGCCAGCGAGAGGAGTTCCTCGCAGATGGTACCAACGTAGGAGTTGATGCCTTGCGCAAACTTTTCGGGCGGCATTTGTCCTGCTTCAATGGCGGTAAGGGTAAGTTCCCACGAGCCTGTCATCTCCGCATTGGCGATTCGCTTGTCCTTGACAATCTCATAGACAGCCACGCCTTTCTCCGTCGGTATGATGGATTTCTTATCCCTGCGGATATAATCACGCAGGATAAGTGTTTCGATGATGTTGGCACGGGTAGCAGGTGTTCCTATACCGCACTCCGCCATTGCCTTACGCTTGTCTGACTCCTCCACATCCTTACCCGCATTCTCCATTGCTGAAAGTAAAGTAGACTCCGTATAGAGTGGTTTTGGCTTGGTCTTATGCTCGGTGATTTCTGCATGAACAAGTGGCAGGTTTTCACCTTCTATCAAGTTTGGCAATGAAGACAAAACTTGTTCATCACCATCTTCTTTCTTTTCAGCTTCCGCTTCTTTACCTTTCTGTACGGTTTTCCAGCCCAAGGAGATTTGTCGACACGCTTTCCAAGCAAAAGTGCTGTTGCCGTCCGTGAAACGTACCTGCATACGCTCTTCCTCTGAATCGGGAGAAAATGCTTCGATGAAGCGACTGACTACCATTTGATAGATAGTTGTTTCATCTGCCGACATTCCTGAAGGCATTTCTCCTGTAGGAATAATGGCGTGGTGGTCAGTAATCTTGGTATTGTCCACCGAATGGCGGTTGAGAGGTGGCGTAATTGTTGCACCTGTCTTGTGCAACAGCTCGGGTACTTCCTCGAAAACATCCTCACTGATGTATCGGCTGCCTGTGCGGGGATAGGTCGTGATTTTCTTCTCATAGAGGCTCTGGGTTATTGAGAGGGTTTTGTCTGCTGAAAAGCCGTGGCGTCTGTTGGCTTCCTTCTGCAAGGCAGTAAGGTCGTACAAGAGTGGTGGCGCGGTATGCGTTACCTTTCTTGCGACCGATTCAACCGTAAGCTGGCTCTGACTGCGAAGCGCAGCAAGAGCAGTCTGTGCCAATGCTTCATTCTCATAGTCTTTACAGCCAACAGATTTTATCGACAAACCCTCTTTTTCTGTGAGAACGGAGAGTTTCCAAAAAGGTACGGAAGAAAAATCACGGTTCTCTATGTACCGACGGCAGACCATAGCAAGAGTTGGGGTCTGTACCCGTCCCAAAGAATAGCCGCCTTTGCGGGCGATGGACAATGCACGGCTGGCATTGATACCGACGAGCCAGTCGGCTTCGCTTCTTGCCTTGGCAGAATGATAGAGGTTGTCGTAATGGCTTCCCGGTTTGAGATTAGAAAGCCCCTCACGGATAGCCTTATCGGTGAGTGAACTTATCCAAAGTCTTTCGAAAGGCTTTTTGCAATCAAGATATTGATAGATATAGCGGAAGATGAGTTCACCCTCCCGTCCTGCATCAGTAGCGACGATGATACGGTCCGCCTTGTCAAAGCAGGAACGTATCACCTTGAGTTGCTTCAATGCTGCAGGGTCTGATATATACTCCTTGTCCTTACGTACTTGTCGTACCACTAACTGAAAAGGATTGGGACGAATGGGCAGGTCTTCAGCTTTATAGGCAGAAAAACCATAGGATTCGGGCATGGCAAGGGCGATGAGGTGTCCCATTGCCCAAGTAACGACATAGTCGCTGCCTTCCATATATCCTTCTTGTTTACTCTTTGCCCCTACGATGCGGGCAATATCTCTGGCTACCGAGGGTTTCTCGGCAATAATACAAGTTGTCATAGCCGATAATAGAATTAAGGGTTACATCTTACGTCCACGGGACTTCTTCTGTTTGTTTTCGTCCTGCTTTTGCTTCTGCTCGGCAGTAGGCTGTGTCTGTCCCGTTTTGAGTGGTTCTTTCACGTTCTTGGTGGCTTCATTCGTCTTGCCGTGGTTATTGACAGCTACCTGTGTTTTGTGTTCTTCGGCTACAGCAACCACCTTTTCTTTGCCAGTTTCCTGCTTCTTGTCAGGATTCCACTTGTAAAAACGTGGGCGGTTCTGCTCCTTGTCTATACGCACATAGGCATTGAAGGACTGTCCCTGCTTGTCCACCATGTTCTTCAAGAAGAGCGTCTTGCCACCGTCGAGTGCCTCTCGCTGCTTGTCGGAAAGTTCCAGACCGCATAGCTTATGCGGTGCGCCTTGCTGCTGTGTCTGCTGCTGACGTTCCTTAAATCTTCGGTTGTTGTCAAAGATGAACTCAATGCCTTTTCGCTCGGCATTGACCTGCAATGTGGCATTGAAAGTCTTGCCACTCTTGGCCGTCATGCCCTCCACCTTCACGGCTTTACCCTCCACGAGGTCTTTGTATTGAGCATCGGAAAGCGTTACACCTTTAATCTCCTTAGGAATGTTCACACGGTCGGCACGCAGGGCAATGAGTTCGTTGGTCTGAGGGTCAATGGAAACGTATGCGGCAAATGGCTCTCCATTCTTGGGCGTAATCTCGATAGTCTTACCGAGATTGCCCGTGGCAAGGAGTAATTCTTTCTCTTCATTAGAGAACTTGTGTCCCATATAGGGGAAGTCGAGCTGTGGCTCCTTGCGTAAAGGGTGGATAGCCAAGCCGACATTGCCGCTATCGTCCGTGCGGAAAGCAAGGCGTGCATCGGTGTAGATAGTTGTATCACCAATAGGTACGGCAATAGTAACAAGGTTACTCTTCTGCCAAGAAAGCATCTTTTCTAACTCTCCACTTTGTTCCAGTCGTTCACGGGTAAGACCGAGGTTGTCGAGTTGCTTCCAATCGATCTTCGACTCATCAATGACTGTGGCGTTCTTCTTTTTCGGCAGATAATCGTCAAAGGATACTCCAATCTCTGTCAGTTGCTGTTTGTTTTCGGGCTTCTCACGGCTTTGCAGCATGGTGCGCAGGTTGTCCACGCTCTGCTCAACGTTGCTTGCTACTACCTTGTACAGTCCGAAACGAGTAGGATTATTAAACTGTTTGAGGAAATTGGACATGAAGTTCTTTAAAAGTCCGTCCTTGTTATTGAACTTTAGAAACGCTGCTTGATTGGCAGCGATTGCTTCGGTTGTTTTAAGGTTGCCCGTGCCGTCAATATCTGAAACTACGGAGAGTTTCCCCACTTCTTGCTCATTCTTCACTTCTGTGCGGTCTTCCAAGACCAGCACATAGTTGTCATTGCTGTTTGATTCCATTGCTTGATAATTTTAATAGTGAATATTGTTATTAAGAGGCTAATTTACGGGTATAAATATAATGTGGAAAGAACTCAAGATATTAAAGGCGAAATAAGGAAATTATGGGAAGAATAGTTATGGATAATGTTTCCTTATTTTTTTTCTAAAGATTTCATTTCACTAGTATCGGTTCTTTTATGAACAGAATTCTTCTAATGACAAGAAAACAGAATCCTAATGATGTCCACTATTATTCCAAAGTTTACTTTGGGGATATCCACCCAAACCAATTATCATTTCTTACAATAGCCGATAGCAAGGTTGACCATCTGTTTCTGTGAAGATATGATTGGGGGGCACTTTCCAACTATAGGCAACATAGTCTTTATACTGAGTCATTGCCGTCCACTAAAAATCGCTAAGCGTTCTTTGAAATATTTGAAATATAGTTAGTTACAGAGATTTTCAAGGTGCGATGATTTGATTTTATATCTTTGCAGTCCAAACAGATGACTGCATATGAACAAGCCCAAATACGTTTTCTCCCAATTGGTTGCTTTTATGGATTCAGACAAGTTCCGTCACATCGTTGATAAGTATGACGGTAACCGCTATGTGAAGCACTTCACATGTTGGAACCAGCTCCTTACACTCATGTTTGGCCAGTTGAGCAATCGTGAGAGCATGCGAGACTTGATTGTCGCCATAGAGGCACATCACCAGAAGTGCTATCATCTCGGCCTTGGCAAGCACGTGACCAGAAGTAATCTGACTAAAGCCAATACAAATCGTGACTATCGCATCTTCGAGGAGTATGCCTACTACCTTGTGAGTAAGGCCAGGCGCAAACGGGCTGCGAATATCTTCAAACTTGACGGTAATGTCTATGCTTTCGATTCCACGACCATCTCGCTATGCCTGAATGTGTTTTGGTGGGCCAAATTCCGCAAGCATAAGGGCGGTATCAAGATACATACCCTATATGACCTGGAGACTCAGATTCCCGCCTTCTTTCATATCACCACAGCATCAGTGCATGACTCCAAGGCGATGAGAAAAATCCCCATTGAGACTGGTGCTTACTACATCTTTGACCGTGGCTACAACAACTTCAAGGAGCTCTATCGCATACATCGTGCAGAGTCGTTCTTCGTTGTCAGGGCTAAGACCAATTTGCAGTACAAGTGCATCAAGTGGAGACGCAGACTGCCCAGGGGAATAATGACAGATGCTGAGATAGAGCTGACCATCTATGGCAGTCAGAAAGGCTATCCAGAGCATCTTAGGCTTGTACGATTCTTCGATGAGGAGCAAGGCCGTGAGTTCATGTTCCTGACTAACGCAATGGAACTGAGCGCACTGCAAGTTTCCGACCTCTACAAGAATCGTTGGCAGATAGAGCTTTTCTTCAAGTGGCTCAAGCAGCACCTCAAAATCAAGAATTTTTGGGGAACAACTGAGAATGCTGTCAGAATACAGATTTACTCTGCCATCTGTGCCTACTGCCTCGTTGCCATTGTGCAATATGATATGCGATTGGATAGAAGCACTTATGAGGTGCTGCAAATCTTCAGCATGCCACTCACAGACACAACGCATCTCAGAGATCTCTTCGACAAAACTATATTCAAAAATGACAAAGACCGAAGCGGTTCAAGTGAACCTAATTTATTTAATTTTTAACTTGTTGGTTGAATTAAATCAGCCTATACTTGATCTGTCCGACAGGCCGATGATTGATGAAATTCACGTATTGCATGAAAGTCATGGCAGCAATCTTGCATACCGTTCTGGTGAAGAGTCCGCGTGACTGCTTTGCATAATTCCGTATCATCATCAGCGTGTCGTCCAGCTGTGCGAATACCGTCTCGATGCGCTTGCGGAATCTCCTGTATTGCCATGTCGGAGGCCTCCAGTCCTTCTGGTTCAGCCTGTAGGGTACATCGAGCCTGATGTGGGCCGTGTGGAAGAGATCCTGCTGGATTTCGGCGGAGAGATAGCCCTTGTCCCCGAGCATGAGGCAGTTGGAAAACTCCCACCGTACGTTCTTGAGATACCTGAGGTCATGCACGTTGGCCGCGGTCATCTCATAAGAGTGTATAACTCCCTGAATACCACAGACTGCGTGCAGCTTGTAGCCATAATAGTACATGTCCTGCGAGGCGCAGTAACCCCAGTCGGGGGCTGCCTCGATGTTGTCGCGCCCCATGGTGCAGCGGCCAGCACGGACATTCTGACATACTTTGACAGGTTTGGAGTCTATGCAGAAGACGTACTCCCCGTCGTCGATGCTCATGGCGACAGCCCTGCGTATCTCCTCCGTGAGAGGTGCCAGCGTTTTCCGCCTGCAGTTAAACTGCCTGCGACTGATGAGGTTGGGCAGATCCCCGCTGCACTCCTTGTGCAGGCAGTAGAACAGATAATTCTCGCTGTCAAAATGAAAAGCTTCCGCCGTTATTCCCAGGGCGATGACTTCAAGGTCGGAGAACTTGGGCACGACTCCTCTTCGAGGTACATTGCCGAGGTCGTTTACAAGATTTCCGGCAAATTTCTTGCATATGTCGAGGATTCTATAGAAATTTGTGATGAAGTTGCGCATATAGATGATGATAGTACTTAATGCCTTATATATCAATAAGTTGCTAAAAATCAACGATATGTGAAACTTTTTTGTCATATAAATATCAATAAATTAATTCAACCAACGAGTAATTTTTAAACTCGTCCATTTTTAGTGGACACTAGTGATACTGAGTAGCTGTTAACGGGTACGTACGGTCATGCAGAACACCAATTATTATGGTACCGGCGGAATCCGCCCTACACCTATTAAAAGTTAAAAAAGAAATACGCAAACTATTAAAACTATTACATCTATCGTTTTTACCGAAAAAAACTCTAAGTTTGCAACATAAAAAAATAGGATTAAATCTTTTTGCTTACTAAGGTTGGCTTATTACCTTTGTTGTTAAAAGGAGAGCAATAAATGATTTTGAAATTAATAAATTATATATAACTTTGCAAACAAAGAGCTGTAAAGTCAATTTGAAAAACAGAATACAGAGTAAACCGGGAACTATAATCTTAAATAAAATTACAACAATGAAAAAGAAAGTTTTATCATCAGTGTTTGCTATCATTGTAATAGCTTCGGGCTGTATTTGTTTGTCACAAGACATTGAATGGCAAGACCACAGCCGCGGTTCTTATGCTTAATGAGGACATTGAGGCTATGGCCTTTGGAGAAAGTCTGGGTGGGTATAGTAACACACACATGCCTTGCTATGATGTCGTATATTACAATGGAAGATATCAGACCATTTCTAATGGAAAGGTACGGGGCATATGCTGGAGTAATCCAAATTCGGATAAGGCATGTCATTCTCATAATTGTATGATTTGCAATTCCCTACCATAAGGATAGAGAAAAGAAGATGCAGAAAATGTCGAAGATATGAAAAAAAACAACTATACTTACGCCGTTATTCTATCGCTTGTCCTACCGCTATTGGCAACAGGTTGCGGTAGCACGCGCTTGACAGACCCTGCTGCCACAGTTATCGATGCTGTTGACTATGACAGTCATGAAATAGACGACCGCAGCTTCATCGCACGTACAAGAACCATGGAGCTGAAAATGAAAGATGGTGCTCTTCTTGCAGGAATACACGATATATGCGCTGATGAGCAGCAGCTCTACGTGCTTGACCAGATGAAAACAATCACCTCGTTCAACGTGCACACAGGCGTGCAGACCGCACGTATCGATAAGGTTGGACACGCTGCTGGAGAATATGTCAATCCAATGGCTATTACTTGCAGCAAAGATACGGTGTACGTACTGGACTTGTCGGATTTCAAGATTATATGCTACAATACAAAGCTGCAATACCTACGGTCAATAAGACTTCCAGGTGCCGCACTTGATTTTGCCAAAGTGTCGGATGGCTTTCTCCTCTTTAACCCAAATCCTTCAGAGCCACAAGTGATACACATAGACAATAATGGCAAGTCGCTTGGAAGCTATCTTCCCGCCTCAACCTCATTAGATTTGATATTGAGCGACAAAGCATTTAGCGAAGGGGAAAATGAAAATGTGTACTTTATAGCTCCAGCCACCAATGCCATCTATCTGTGGCAGAATGGTGCACTGAATGAGGCCTTCAAACTAAATTTCGATAGTCAGGAGGTCGAGGCGGAGAGGAGTTCGGAAATTATCAAAAAACAAAAGGCCAACGTCATGAATGCCTTTGTCAGTCATAACTACGTAATGACTCTCTTTCTGGCCAAGTTTGTTACCTTTTCCATTTATCGGCGTTCCACCGGGAAGACTGAGAGTGGACTCGTAAACATTTCAATCCCCTATCCTTTTTGTCCAAAAATATTACATGGAAATACGCTAATCGACATAGAAGAGGCAAGCCCATCAAAAACGCAAAAATCTGGTAATGTAGCGATTTTCTATGAGCTTCGTAAATAGTGGAGGGTGTTAAACGCTACCTGCCTCCAACTATGAGAAAACGATAAAGTCGACTATTTAGGTATTACGCTTAGTACATAAATAGCCTATTGAGACTTGAAAGCATCTTGTGGAAAATTGTCCATCATGGAAATTTGAAGCACTGTAGATAGAATACTGGCTTAAAATCAGACAGCAAGGAAGTGTTCCATCCGTGGTACTCGCAGATGGAGACATTACAGGCCAATAGACGAGGTTGAGTACGCAGACAATACCAGTACTCGTCTTTTACCACAGTAAATTTACTGCATGCGAACTGACTATTTTGTGCTAACTGTCATCAAGAGGATATGTATACAGTGTGAGTCGAGACAAAATCAGTCAGGAAGTGTCACTCGACCTTCCTGACTGTAACAAGGATGGCAGCAATTCGTATGCTGACATGAAATACCCCAACGTGACCTTTGCGAACAACAAGGTGATATACAATTATCCGTATGACTCTGGAATCCACACCATAGACCTTGCCACAGGGGAAAGACACGCATATAACGTGGACTCGGGATTTGCAGAGAACAGCCTCAAACCGTATAAGGGCGACAAATCGATGGAGAATTGGCTTGGCTACGATTGGAGCAATCCACATTTCTACGAGGCGTCATACATGCCGCAAACTGGTCTGCATGCCAGGTTCATGCTTGGTGGAATTGACACAGTCAAGTACAAAGACAGACAGACCATTGTCGACGCTAAAAGGTTATACGTGGCATTCCTCGACAGGGATTTCAATCTTGTTGGAGAGTTCGCACTGAAAGAGAACAGATACTCCAATTTCAATGGATTGTGTGTTCTTCCGAACGCAATTATCATCTATGATGAGAATCTTCTTGGACAAGTACAAGACAATCTCGCCTTTGACGTGATTGCGCAAATAAATTAGCATGACTTTGATTTTGTATCTTTGCACGCAACTCAAAAGAAGCGTGTGATGAACAAAGGCAAAATAACATTCTCACAGATCATGTCATCCATACCTGAACGTGAATTCAAAGCTTGCGTTGACCGCTATAAAGGTAACTATCGCTGGCACTTTCAGTTTACATCTCTGACGATTACCTTGGCATATTATTTTGCATATTTGACGTATTGATATTGGCTTCTATAGTCCTACAGAATCCATTTATCCATGGGAAATTGATAGAATGCTTAAAGTTTTTTTTATCTTTCGAAGTATAAAACAAAACCTTTAGTTCCAAATTATACGGATTAGCTGCAGATATTAGCGATATGTCCTTATTATATTTATATGAGGCTAATTCTTTCTTTAGCTCATAAGTAAACTTCTTGACATGGAAGCTTCCAAAGTTCTTACCGATAAGGAATACATTCTTTTGGATAAGCATTTTTTTTGTAACCCTTGTATCAGGTATCAGTGGCATACGGACTATACTGTCTGGCTCCAAAGGAAGTCTGGCATAAAGATAATCTTCGTACTCCTTGCGAATACTGTTTACAAGTTCTTTGTAAGCAGAAGTTGTGTCCGATGCATTATATACATATATAAATGGCCTGGAGTAGAAATCTGCAATTGTTGTATCATTTCGATTTAACATGCGATTTTTTATTACCACACGCTTTTTTTGCTTATCCTTGAAGAATTCACACGCCTCTCGGCCAACTACAAGCCTGTGATAACCGTGATAACCTTGCCCTGTATTTCTTCGCAAAACTAATGTATAAGGAACGTCATATTTCTCACAATCTTTTACAAGGTCAGCGTACATTTTATATGGACTATGTGTATCGACTGGATCTCCAAATATCAAAACAGGAGTAGAACGTAATTTTTTTAACGCATTTATTGGGGTGTTCGTATTGCTTATGCCTACTCTGGCTTCCCTATTATAAATAGGTGCATATAGAGCTATACCAGCAAACAGGTCCGGATTACTTTCTGCAAACTTCAACGCCCTGTATCCACCAGAGCAATTAGCGTGTAGGTAAATTCGAGTAGTGTCTATATTATAGTGTTCCTGTACATCCTCCAGTGCTAGTCTCATTTCTGATTCTGCAAATGGAGTCAAGTCTTCATCCTTAAGCATACGCGCCTCTGGCATAATAATAAATGTGTCATATTTATTTGCCACGGCCTGCATATCATTGACAACGGACTGATGTGCTATTTGTGGACAGAAAAATAAATGATAGTGTTTCTCATTGTCAGGTCTCATCACAACAATCAAGGGGTATTCTCTCCCCTTATCAACATGGTTAGGGGTTACAAGTATATACCGCTGCAAGCAACCGTCAAGTTGCGAACGATAAGTTATGTATTTGAAGTTATACTCGTTGTCATCGTTGCCGTAAGTCCCATCTAAATGAGCGAATGTATGTTCAAGCTGATAAATAACCCATGGTAATTTGAATGGGTACCACTCATCCTCTCTCATCTTACCGGTTATACTACTAAGTTTCCACACGCGATATAATAATTGATCTATCTCTGGAGCACGTGGATGATAGTCTGGAATAGATGCGCGTAGAGATTTATATTTTTTCTCAGCATACTCTATACTACACGCCATAACAGGTTGACAAACAGTGTCACCTTCAATTATTAGACTACAAATATAGGCATGTCCATATTTTAACCCTGCGACAGGATACTTAATTGAGTCCTTTTGTAATGCAATTCCTGCCATCTTATTACCATAGACATCTTTAAGGATAAGTTTAGGCTGAGCACTTGCAAAGCAACAATGGTCATCAGTCAGTATAATTGAATCATTAACAATAATTGGTTGAATGATGTTTCCTGTATGTTCTTCTGCGTAAAGTTTAGCAATGCTAATACTGTCATATACTGTTGCCTCATAATAATATTTTCGTCCCTCACCTTGTGTTCTTACAAGCAAGGTGTTCTCTCCTTTTTCTAAATGGACGGGATAGACTTTCATCCCCCTTAAATTTAAGCTATTCAAAGAATCTCCATTCAAATACTCCTTGCACTTCATTTCAGTTCTAACAAGAAGAAACAAGTGTCGTTCTGTCCCTGCTTTAATCACACAAGAGAGGTATGTTGTTAAACTGTCAAGAATTCTTGTTGCCTCAGAGTCTTTTATGTTGAATACTTCTTTTAAATCCAATTGCCCATATTTTGGATGGTACATACCATTATGCCATATTTTTATTGTAGTGTCTGGATTTTCCTCTGTTTGAGGACAATATGGATAGGAATTGATCTTTTTTGATATTATTGAATCATGTTTTAAAGTAAAAGGACCGACAACGCTCCAATTATTGATAAACATATCTGTTTGGCTCGAACTATTTTTTATGATATATTCGAACTTTTTTTCATCTATGAACTCCGAACATGAACAGAATAGCCCGAAGGACAGAATAACTATAAGATTAGTAAATTTACTCATTTTGTTATTGTTTACTTTTAACATTAAGATTACCTATGACACCTTTAGAGGAACTCGCTGGTGGAATTAAATAGTGTTCGCTGAATTAATAAATCGCCATGACTGTAAAGCAGCGGACTCTAAACTTTGCAATGGCATTTACCCATAAATTGAGCTTAATTTCGAAAAGAGCAAGACAAAGTTCCCTGAGAAACTTCATCACGTTCTTGACAAAGTAGCACATTCCTGTCCAACATTCTGCTGTTTCCGGAAGCTTGGCTCTGATGTTGTTGGCTCGATAGACTCTCTTGCCTGTGCCGAAAGAGCATTCAACTTCGTTTCTTTCTCCGACGGCCTTGGCCATCTTCTTGAGATATTCGGGACTTCTGGGTTCCTTTGGCGGTCGACCTAATGGTTTGCAATAAGTCTTTATCTCATATTCTTTGAGAATCCTTCTGTTTGCATGGTTCATGTAGATCTTGCCTGCAAGAATAGTAGCGGGAAGGTATCCGAATCGTTCTTTGAAAAGTTGAATCTGTAGTGAGAGATCAGTACTTTCGTTGTAGGCATCCCAGCTGTGGTGGTCTATAAAGGTGTATCCTTCATAAACGGCAGCACCTATCTTTGCGCCAAACTCTGTCGGAGCTTTGGACTTGCCTCTGACGATAGGACGGACATGTGGCTGGAAGATGCATCTTGCATCCGTCATGAATGATATCGACATCAACAGGATAGCGAACCTCAGCATCAGCACAAGTCGCATCAATCTTTAGTACACCTTTATGTGTGCGATTCTGACTGTCCGTAAACTCTGCATCATTGTCGTCTGAAGGAGTTGCCGGTGGCTCTTCGTTGTCACTCTTCTGCTTCGTTCTTCTATCTTGCGTGCCTCCTTGACCGCAAGCTCTTTGTTGAGAAGCTCAACGGTAAGTTTATTAATCTCTTCTATCGTGATACGCTTACGAATAGTTGTAAACAGGGAAGGATCGAAAAGCGGCTTGTCGGTGAACTCTGACAGACCACACAGATACTGCATGTGTGGGTTCTCCTGAATCATTGAGATTGTATCCTCGTCAGAAAGGGAAAACTTATGCTTGATGATACATGCGCCGATAATCATGCGGGCAGGCTTGTTACCTGCACCTTTAACCTCATTGTCAAGTCTGGAGTTGTATACCTTTTCCAGTTCTGTCCATGGAAGAAGATCGCCTAATTCTACCCAGCGATTATTCTTGTCAAGCTCATCAAAAGATGAACGGAACATATCGACAGATAACTGTTTCAAATGTGAAGTATACTTCATCTCACTTCTGATTTAACACTGTAAAGGTACGAATCTTGTGTTAAACAACCGAAGATAAAATGATATATTTTATTGTATATCAAAAGATTATAATTTATTCAGTGAGCACTAAGTACATAAATGAGAACTATTCTACACGCAGCACTATTGTATCGTCAGCCAAGGAGGAACCACCTACCGAAATGGAAAACGTACCAGGTTCGCATCTCCACTTGAAGTCCTCATCATAGAAGGAAAGCAGTTCTTTATCAATGGTGAAACTGACAGTCTGTTTTTCACCCGCTTTCAGGTGGATACGCTGGAAACCGCGCAGTTCCTTCACCGGGCGCGTCATCGAGGCATAGTCGTCGGTGATGTACATCTGCACAATCTCATCGCCATCGCGCCCTCCAGTGTTTTGCACCTCGATAGTGACGGTGGTTGTCTCATCTTGAGTCATCTGCTGTTTGCCAATCCTGGGATGGCTGTACTCAAAAGTTGTGTAACTCAGGCCAAAGCCGAAGGGATGCAGTTCTGGTGTCCCGCCATCTAAATTATAGCCTAACCGGGATGACGGTTTGTGATTATAGTAGGCAGGGAGGTGACCAGCATCACGCGGATAGGAGATTGGCAACTTCCCGCTTGGATTAATATCGCCGAAGAGAACATCAATCATGGCGTAGCCACCCTCTTGCCCCAAATACCAGCATTGCATGACGGCGGGTACCAGCGACTCCAATTCCTGGATGTTGTAGGTGGTGCCGCCGTTCACAAACGCGCAGGTAGGCTTACCCAAAGCTGTTATCTCACGTATCAGTTCCTTCTGACCGGCTACCAGTTCCAATGAGCTCAGGTCGCCCTTGGCATCCCTGCCGTAGGCCTCCCGGCTCATACCCTCATTTCCGCCGACAAAGAGCACGACATAGTCAGCCTGCTTAGCCGTCTCAACAGCCTGACGGATCCTGGCCGCATTATCCTCATAGGAAAGTGGATGAATCACCAGCGGATACGGACTATGTTCCTGCGTCAGACGGCATCCCTCCGCATAGAGAATTTCCATCTGTCCCGCATATTTCTCTCTGATAGCGCGCAGCGGACTAATAGTATCCTTGGGATATCCGGAGTAACCACCGAGTATGCAACGGTCGGCATTTGGCCCTATCAGCGCAATCTTCTTCACCTTATTCTTATCCAAGGGCAGGAACTGGTTATCGTTCTTCAGCAGCACCATTGCCTCAGCGGCAGCCTGATAGGCAATCTGCCGATGGGCCTCACACCCATTGACGGTATCAGCCCGCTGAGGATCAACATACGGATGGTCGAAAAGCCCCAAACGGAATTTGTTCACCAGTACATGGGTTACGGCACGATCGATGACCGCCATCGAAACCTTACCTTGCTCAACACATTCCTTCAAATAGACAAACGTCTCTGGATTGGGCAGTTCCACATCCACCCCGGCATTGATACAGGCAGCGGCGGCATCCGCCTTGGTAGGGGCCATCTTGTCTGTGTCATAGGTACGGAAGATGCCGCTGTAGTCTGATACCACTGTGCCCTTGTAGCCGAACTCCCCACGCAGGATATCCTGTAGCAGGTGTTTGTTGGCATGGGCAGGTTTGCCCCATATCTCATTGTAGGTCACCATGATATAGAAGGGATCGCACTTCCGGATGACCTCACGGAAGGGATATAGGAACTGCGAACGAGCTTCGTGCTCATCTACGAAACTCGGTGCCGTGTTATGACCACCCTCCGGCTGTCCATGCACACCGAAATGCTTCAGCGTCACACCCACATGGCTGTCATCCAGATAGCCCTTAGTGCCGGGTTGTCCCTGCATGGCATTGACGGCAGCAATACCAATCTGTGCGTTCAGATAGGAGTCCTCGCCCCAGGTCTCTTCAGTACGGCCCCAACGAGGTTCGCGCACCATATCGAGTACAGGCCCGAGCGACTGGTAGGCCCCCCGGCTGCGCATTTCAAGGGCTGTAGCCGTAAAGACTTGTCTGATTAAATTCAAATCCCACGTTGAAGCCAGGGCAATGGGAACAGGCTGGTTTGTGGCTTCCTGTGTCCACACGCCATGCACACCCTCATCATGCATCACGATGGGAATGCCGAGTCTTGTTTGCTCCACGAAATATTTCTGGATGGCGTTATATTGCTCCGCTCCCTGCAAGGCCGGATAGGCTTGATGGTTCTGCTTGATGTCCGGGCCGAGGTATTCATTGGGGCGTACCATCTCGCCCAAGCCATTGGGAAAATATTCCTTGGCTAACTTGGCGTCAAACTTCCCATCAGGAAAGACCACTTTCTTATTGTCACCCCACACGCACTGTAGCTGCATGATCTTCTCGTCGAGCGTCATGCGACCGAGCAGATCCTTGGCCCGCTCCTGCGGGGTCAGGCTGCTGTCCTTATATGGCAGCTTCCCTGCTGATACCGTCATCGCCAGCATCAGCAATATAATAATATTAAATGTCTTCTTCATCATTGTTAACTATTTACTATTTATAGTCTTCTATTCTCCATTCGTCCTTCCATTCAATCTGCGGCTTGCCATTCTTAAAGACGATGGGCAGGAACACGTAGGTGGCATTATAGGTCACATCCCAGTCGGTGCGAACGAGGTGCCGTTTGTCTTTTACGACGATTTCTGAGAAGTCCCGTTCGTTTGGCTGATAGTCACGATAGAGTATCTTGTTTTTCTCAAACTCTTTGGCTGCCTCGTCAGTTCCAACAATCTGAGGCATCCAACGGTCAGCGACGGCCACATAAAGGTTCCTACCGGGAATCTTTACAACATCCGTTATCTGAGACCAGAAGGAAGTCTTGCTCTTGTCTGCAGGGTGTGGATTGCCGAGGTCTTTATACTCACCGTGATAATCAGCAAATGTGGACAACAGACTCTCATTGGGGTAATAGCCTGTCGTCCCAGAAGTAAACAGGTAGTGCTTTCCTTTATATAGGAAATGTGTGGGTGCTTCCCTTGTGTAGGGAGGTCTGCGACCCTCCATGTGATGAGAATATTGTCCTGTCACATTGGTGTAGTCGTCAGTCAATTCGGCACAGATCAATTCCCAATGGGGACGCTCGAACCATATATAACCTTTCCTAGTCTTTTCGTCAGAGAACATGTCGAAATCGCCGACACCATAGCCTTCCGGTCTGATGGATCTGACATACTCATAAGGTCCGAGGATATTGTCAGCCTGCAGGATGACGAAGTAGCCGTCTTCATCCATGCTCTTAATCCAACAAACATACTTTCCCGTCTTTTCGCAATACAGGATATGAGGTCTGTCGAGTGTTTGTGAATAGTGTAGCGGAGACAGATAGTTGACAGTATCTGGCGGAATAATCAGCCCACAGTCCTCCCAGTTGTAGAAGTCCTTCGACCGATAGCAGCGGATGCCATACGTCCAGACCGAACTACCAGCCACAGTCTTTTCCTTATTTTCGCCATACCAATAGTAAGTATCATCCTTGACGAATATCTGGAATCCGTGTGCCTGTATGGGCTTGCCATTGGTGTCAGTCCATACCGCACCTGGTTTGATGGAATGATGTACGGTCTCTGCCGTATTTATTTCATTCTTGCCAGTGTTCAGATAATAGGTTTTGCCCTTCCAAATAAATGTTCCCGTAGTATGGACTGGCAGATTGATAATGGCTTTTATCTGCTCACCAGTTACCTCGTAGTCCACGCGAATCATTCCCTCCGGATGGGGCACCTCACCGCCAATCTTCTGGATGTCACCCAGATGAGGTTCTATCCTGACTTTTGAGAATCCAGGCGCATCGCTATCAATACCTAAGATAGTGCGGAAGAACTCAATGTTCGGACTGGCTCCCCAGGCGTGGCAGTCGCTGCGGGTACCGTCCACGTCGGAGGTCTCAGCCCATGTCGTCAGTCCCATGCGGATATTCTCACGCCACTTATCGAGCCATTGCAAGTAGTGGTCGCCCAGTCCTGCCATCGTCATTGCTTGATGCACGTAGAACTTAAAATATATCGAGGCGGGTGCTAGTGAGGCATCGCCCTCCAGTTTTCGGGCGATAGCCAGTGCTCGCTCGCCTTTTACCAGCCCGGTCACGATGGCGAGCGCATTGGCATGCTGCGAATAAGCATCCTTTTCGGCATGGTCAGCAAAGAGTCCCCGACCGGCATCCCAATACGCCGACTCTATGGCACGGCTTAGTTTCTCTGCCCGCTGCTCATAGATTACCGCCTGTTCCTCCAGTCCTAACTGCCGTTCCAAGTCAGCTGCCAACTGGTAGGCATAGAGTAGTTGCAGATCCATCACGCAACTGCCGCCGTCGGCTCCCGGCAGGCAGATACCGCCGAGCCAATTCTTCTCGCCGTCCACCCAGTCGGTGAAGTTCCAGCCCGGCAGATCCTTCAGTCGACCGTCAGCCGTCTGAAATCGGTGGAAATAGTGAAGGATGGCCCGCATACCCATCAACTTGTCTGCAATAAAAGCCCGCTGATGGGAGTACATCATGTAGTCGTGCAACGAATAGATATAATGCAGGGCGTATGGGGTGATGTATTGTGGGGTCTTTGCAGGATAGCGGCTCTGGGTGACGCCCTCCACATTGCGTGACTCGTCGGCCAGATTCAGGTAGTTGCGTACAAAGGCATCGTCACCCACATTGAAAAGCGTAACCAGCATCTGGATACGAGCATCGCCGAAGTATTGTAGTTGCTCGTAGTAGGGGCAGTCTGTATAGGTTTCCCAGGCACAGAGTTTGGCGGTGCGCCAGCCGATGGTCAGGAAGTCCCGCAACTCCTTATTCTCCGTATCGAGCCGCGCTTTCAGCTCAAACGGATAGCCGGTAGCCTCACCATAGAGGTCATTGATAGTCAATGGCTCGTCAGCGGTCTTTACCGTCAGTTGCACGTATCGGTAGGTTCGGAAACTCAGCGTGGTTACACTCTGTCCTATTTGCCCGTTGGAGATGATTTCGTCCTCACGTCCTATCATCTGCTTGCCTTTCGTCTCGTTGCGGTTCCCTTTGTGCGGATAGTCCGTAAAAAGACTCTCCTGATAGGTCAGTGTGATATGACTGTCCTTGCCCTTGCTGAATTTCATGGTCACATAGGCATTTGTCAGCACCTGATTGTCAAGAAGGATGGTTTGTTCGGAGTGAGCGGGAATCGTAACAGCCTTAAAGTCCAGCGTATGCTCTGCATTCAGTTCACGTGGCCGGATCATTGACGGCTGAACTACCCAGGCTGGACTCATCGCAGTGTGACCCATACATCCCACGGCATCTACTGGTATAGCGGGTGTCACGACGGCGGCATGCCGCCAGTCGGCAGGCTCGCGATTCATGTCGATCCGCTCGCCTGGACCTGTCACCATATAGGTCATTCTCGTCAGTGCGAAATCCTTTGGTGAGTAACGTGAGTCCTGCCTGCACAGCCAACTCTCATCGGTATTCAGACATGCAGCCTCTCCAAGTCCCAAGAGCAGGAAGGCGGTCTGCGACGACATATTGGCCTCCGATCGCTCCTTGCCCTCGTTCCACACTATGGCCTTGACCGTGTTCTTTCCTTTTTTTATATAGGGAGCGAGATCGACTGTCTCATAGTTCCAGTGCTTCAGATCACTGCGGGCCGGACCGACGGACACCAACTGATCGTTTACGAACAGCTTGTAACGGTTATCTCCCGTCACGTAGACTATATATGGCTGCACAGTCTTATCCAGCTCCAGTTCCTTCTGGAATTCATACACGCCATAACCCTGAGGGTCAATATCGGGAACCGTCACCCACGAGGCATTCCATAGGCTGAGTTGTCTCATGTCCTCCTGGGCGCTGCTTCCCAGGCACCAAACTACTATTAATACTATTGAAAATACTATCCGCTTCATCATTTCACCACGACTCTTACCTTACCTAAGTTTGCTATACAAGTATAGGGTGTCTGTGCGTCACCCTTTCGCTCAGAGTACACCTTTACGGTGGGGAAGTAAGTGCCAGGCTTGTCATAGCTCACGGCCTGGTCGAACTCCACACGCTCACCATCGGAACTGTATTTTGCCTGCCCCATATCCACAGGCAGCGTGTACTCCTTGGAACCATCCAAGCACCAGACGGCACGAACCACCTTACCTGTACCTTTAGGCACATCGACCGTCACGTGGATGGTCACCTGCTCACCTGGCTTCACATCAGCCCGTTCCTTTCCATTGATGGTGGCGTATGGCACTGGCTGGATACCGCCACGCTGTTTACCATCAACACCAAGCATCACCTGACCATCCTCCACCTCATAAGTTGAAGTACGAGAGGGGGCGATGCCCTTCTCTACCCAGTCGCTTACATCGAGCAAAGCTTGGTAAAGAGTCGTCGTATAATCGACCACTTCCGTCGGATCATCCTCACCACCATGTGTCGACCTGTCCGTATACCAAAGACGGAAGTTGTCATCCGTAGCATTGCCCAGATACGCCGTGATCTGCTTACGATACCAGTCACCTTGCCAGGCAAAGGCCTCACGGTCCCACACCGAACAGCAGAGAATCATCTTACCATGAATCTTACCCGTCGGCAGACAACCGGCTGCACCGCGCGTAAACATCGGCCCTAAGAGCATCGGACGCTGCGGATAAATCGGCTGCCCATTGTAGCCACGATACTGGTCGTATACGTAATAGTCCTTCGATGGCACCTGATAGCGGAAATAGCACTCGGCGGCCAGCCAGTCACTGTTATCCACCTGTACACTGTCGCCCACTTGTAACAATGGCAGCAACTGCGGTTGGTTCACGGCAGCCAGCGTCACGTAGCCTTCTTTGGCACCTGTTATCTGTAATTGCTGACCTTTTCCCCTACCGGAAAGCATTATCAGTTCACCGCCAAGCGTCGGGAGTGTGACATGTTGGTCTATCTCGTAGGCCACTGGCTTTTCCTTAATCTCACTGCCCATACTGGCCCATGCCCTGTCTGCACTGCCACGGTCGGCTTCTGAAAGCGGTGCCACCAACCCAAGCTGTTGAGCCTCTTGCTGGCCGATAATCCGTTTCACCACTGCCTTTGTCTGCACATGGTCACGCTGCAGCGATGGCGGGTTGTCGTAGCCTAAATAGCCTGGCTTGTGCCAGAAGTCCTCACGGAAATACTGCTGGTCCATGGCCACCACCGAACGGTAGAGCACCAGGAATCCATGCGCATCCATATACTTCCAGCCATACCATGACTTGATGGGGAATCCTAAACTTGACACCTCATGGAGCACTTGTCGCTGTTCGGTAGTCAGTGTGGCATACGGGTCACCACTGCCGCCGGGCTCAAGGGCATCAACGATGTCAGCCATCTTGTCTTTCAACATGCGCAGGGCAAACATACGCGACACCAGAGTAGTGGGAATAGATATCGGAGAACCTAAGACAAAAGGCACGGCTCCGTCCCAGATGCCTTCAGTAGATTCCATCGCACCCGTTGTACGGTAGGCACCGCCACTGCCTCCAAAGCAGTAGCCGTAAGGCCGCTCACCGCCGTAAATCAGTTGGGCGATATGACGCGAAAACTGCGCACAGGCGGCATTGGCCCTGTAGGCTCCAATGGTCGGATCTTTTCTGGTGGTAGGGTCGGCGAAATCCAGCTTGCCACCTTCATTGGTCTCTACGAAGTAGGCCCCATGCGAAATACTGAACCCGATGGGACTGGCGGCATAGTAATTCTGTGCTGAGGTCTCACTGTCGGGGAAGGGGGTAATATACTGGAAGAAGCGTCCCGTATAGTCTTTTTTCTCTATGGGGAAATAGAAGGAGAATCGCGTCCCGTCATCAAACCCACCATGCACATAACGGCACTTTACGGGCTTCGTGATGACTTTGTCTACATCCACAAACGGATTTTTGAATTGCGTGTCCTCACAGACGAACGTGAACTTCTGTCCTTTCAGACTCTTGGCTGGCGCACTGCCACAAAGCAATACGGCCAGCAGGATGAATACGGTCTTTACTCTCATTGTCAATCAATATTTTGTCGTTTCACTGTTCCATCGCTCATGCAGCATGTGGGCTGCCATCTTCGGTTTACGGTCCTGCGTAAACACACCTTTCAGGTTCATGCCTCCCACCCGCATAATGGCCTGACCCGTGCGGAAGTCGGCGAAGTTCCATACCATCATACCATAGACGTAAGACTTCTGGTTGGCCACGTCGAGATAGGAGGCAATCATCTGCTTCTGAAATTCCTCTGAGAACATTTCCCCGTCGTTTGAGTGCATACCGGCGATGGCATCAGCCCCAAACTCTGTCACGACGACGGGCTTGCCCGGGTACTGCTGGTGTAACTTGTCCATCTCCCCACCAAAATATTTCAGGGCCGTGGGGAAGTCTCCCACATTGGTATACCAACCGAAATAGCGGTTAATGCAGATGACATCGCAGCCAGCCATCCAGTCTGACGGACCTCCCATCACACTGACGAAAGTGGCAGGGCGCGTCGGATCCAGACTCCTTGCGGCATCCATGAGACCGTTCAGGAAGTCGGCTCCAGTCCGATGTTCTTCATCCGCACCTTTCTTTTCCGCACCTGTGAAGGCGGTCTGTCCCTTCTTCTCCAAGGCGGGTTCATTGGCTACGCACCACATGATGACCGACGGATGGTTCTTGTCCCGACTGATCATCTCCCGCAGATATTGCTGACATTGCGCATAGCGTTTGCCTACCATCTCCTGCCCGTCGTAGAACACCAGACCTACGGCGGGTATTTCGTCAATAATCAGAATGCCTTCCCGGTCTGCCATATCATAGACACTCTCATCATAGGGATAATGCGACGTACGCAGCGAGTTGGCTCCTATCCACCTCATCAACTGGAAATCCTTGATGGTGACGGGCAATGCGTTGCCACGCCCGAACACAGGGAAATCCTCATGCTTACCGAAGCCGCGCAGGCAGATGGGCTGACCGTTGAGCAGCAGCCGTCCTTCTTTTGCTTCAATAGTCCTGACACCTGTCTGGTAAGTGTATCCGTCCACCGTCCTGTTGCCTTTCTTCAATCTGACTGTCACCTCATACAGATAGGGGTGCTCAGGCGACCACAACTGCGGATTGGCAATCTTTACGTTGACCTTTGCCTGATTGCCGGAGAAGCTAAACGACTTCGACACACACACGACAGCCTTATCCCTGATAATGACCTCACCGCCCGTGGCATTACCCTCTTTCTCAATTGTCATACTGAAGGTTCCGTCCATAGCCGTGGAAACAGTCACGTCAGACAGGCTGGCCTCCTTGGGAACCGTACAGAGCACCACCTGACGATGCAAGCCGCCATAGGGAAAGAAGTCGTAATTGGCATCGGGATAGTTCTTCATCTGCCCGCCGACCAGTTTTCCTCCTGGCACACGGTCTGCTCGCAGTTCATTCTCCACCATGATGGTGATACGGTTTTGCTGGCCGTATTTCACTTGTCGGCTGATGTCAAAGGCAAATGGCAGATGCCCACCTTCGTGGCTGCCCACTTCCTGACCGTTCACCCACACCTTGGCGGCATAACAGGCAGAGCCGACCCGAAGCATCACCCGCTCCTGTTTCCATGTATCCGGTACGTACGGCATCGTCTCATACCACACCGTCCCCATATAGTTACGCAGTCCCTCCATCTGCTCGTTCCAGCTACCCGGCACGGCAATACTCTGGGCATCCCTCAGTCCGTCGTTCCAGTGCTCACTCTGACCGACGTTGGCAGGATCGGCCTTGAAATTCCAGATTCCAGAGATATCCTGCACATTCCTCCAGGCGTTCTGCTGTGGACGCAGTGCCATACAGCAGCCTGCCACCAATATCATGGGTATTATTGCATATAGTCGTTTCATCATCTTGTTTTTAAGCAGAATCGTAGGAAGTATTGCCTCCCGACACTACCCCTACGAATCCACTACTAACTAATTACTAACTATAACTAACTTAATAGGGTGTCCAGTTAGATGTTCCGAAAAACAGAGGCTGAAATCACCCGTTGAGTT
>OBXM01000478.1_pt1 | contig 40524 bp, 42 predicted proteins | sample 1538141 | NCBI WGS metagenome assembly OBXM01 (sample SAMEA2580153, study PRJEB22360) | human gut metagenome | biome: human gut; feature: human-associated habitat; material: faeces | place: Denmark | collected 2008/2010 | reverse complement strand
CATCGCTAAAGCTTCTATAGAACCACGCGACTATCGCGTGGTTTTCCTAATACAAAAAACGCCCTTTACATATGTAAAGGGCGTATAAACGCGGTACCACCTTCATTATATACCCGTCCTCCTTGACAGGTATATATCTCTTCGTTCTATAACGGGAACCACTCCGGGATGTCCTACTGTCCTGTCGGACCCATTCAGATATCCGGCTCCAAAGCTACCTTCCACAACTCCTACTTGCAATCACCTTCCAGCCAGTGGGTAATTTTCTCTGTCAAGGGCAGGTGTGTACTCCTCTTTATCAACACCTTTAAATATGAAACTATGATAATCATAGTCACGAAGCTTTCATTTGTCAAGGAGTTCATGGAATTTTCATGGATTCTTAAGGTTTCCCTGAACGACACTGCCTTTTTGGCAGCTTATTTTCTATTCCTTATTAGATCCTGCCAGATATTCACCAAGTTCCTCTGCCGTATCAAAGATCTGATCCGCCCCGGCATCTTCCAACTCTTCCCTACTGCCAAAGCCATAGAGTACACCTGCGGAGGCAAGTCCGTTTGCCTTTGCCCCGTCAATATCGTAGTGACGGTCCCCCACCATAATCACCGAAGGATCCCCTGCTTTCCGATGAAACGAATCAAGCGCATATTCGATGACGGCTTCCTTTGTCAGGCGTTTCCCTTCCATATCGCTTCCGCAGATGGCGTCAAACCAGCATGTGATCCCCGCATCTTCCGCAATCATCTTTGCATAGACCTCCGGCTTCGACGTCGCCATCACGACGGTTTTTCCCGCTTGTTTCAGACGTTTTAACAAATCGGTCACGCCATCGAAAAGGCGGTATTCATAAACTCCTTTGACACCGAAATTTTCCCGGTAGTAGGATACAGCCTGAACAGCTTCCTCCTCGCCTAATCCCGTGTATTCCCGGAAAGAATGAACCAGCGGCGGCCCGATAAACGGAAGAAGTTCTTCCCGCTCTTTTTCTATTCCAAACTTTTCCAGGGCGTAAATGACGGAATTGACGATCCCTTTCTCTGAATCAATCAGTGTCCCGTCAAGATCCAGCAAAATCATATCAAAGCCTGCCTGTTCTCTCATCCTTATTCCTCCTGCTTTCGTTTCAGCTTCTGGAGCATAGCTTTGTCTTCGGCGCTGACCCGCCTGGATTCTCTACATTTCTGGATTGCCTTATTGTGTGTCCACACATCCATCCGGTGCCCTTTTAATAGGTCAATGATCTTGTCCGGATATTTCAGATAGGCAGTCGCAAGGCTCCAGGCAATCCCCATCCGGACATAATATTCTTTCTGCCCGATTTCTTCGTAAATCTTCAATACCCGATCAATATACAGATCCTTCAGGAAATAATCCATCATGGAAATGACGCCAAAACGGACCTCAAATTCCCGGTTGCTTGTCACCCATTTTTGCAAATAAGAAAACCAGAAATCCGGATCCTCTTCCATCCATCCAAAAGTCGATACACAGCAGTCACAGTCAGCCCAGGAGCAGATCCCAGGTACCCATGCGTCCAGATACTGCACTCTCTCTTCCCGGGACGCTTTCCGGTATCCGGCCACCATCCCAAAGAGCATATGCTCCTCCTGATAAATGCCCTCCCCTTTCGTTCTGGTCATCTCATAAAGCCATCCGTCTTCTTTTTGCATCTCTTTGGCGGTCTCTTTTGCAAGTTTGCGAAGCACCGGAACACGGATTCCGAGCGTCTTCACAGACGGTGCGTTCAAAATCCGGTCGTTGAATTCTTTATACTCCGGATCAGAAAGCCCTATCAGCCTTTCCCTCATTTTCTCTTTCTTTCCTGCCACCTGTCTACTTCTCCTCTCTGAATCCCGCAAACAGAATATCATGGTTAATCATGGTATAAAAACGGTTCTTGATCTCCTCGTAACTATTTGACGGCTGTGCCATCAGCCACATCAGCTTGGTAATCGTTGCCTCCAGCGTCATATCGTATGCCTCCAGAAGGTCAAAGTCCTGTTTCACTTTCTTTCCGACCTCATAGACTGTCATATTACTTCCCTCACTGACTACCTGGGTTGTCATCACAATGAGTTTCCCTTCTTCTTTCCACTTCTTCATACCTTCATAAACTTCCTTTGTGATGCTATCAGGAAGACCGCCCACACCAAAGCTTTCAATCACCACACAGTCATAGAAATCTAAAATCTGGGTGAGCACACCGTTTCTCATCCCCGGCACCAGTTTCAGTACATATACGCTGTCTTTCATCTCGTGATAGAACCGCACTTCTCCCTGATGTCTGACCGGAGGAATATAACGAATTACCTGTTCGTCCTGGATCACGGCCGGATATGGAAAATTAATACTGGAAAAAGCATTGTAACTCTTGGCACGCTCTTTTTTCGCTCTTGTTCCGAGAATCACTTTTCCATCAAATACAATGCTTACGTCTTCAGAATTGTCATCCGCCGCATAAATAAAGCTGTCCAGAAGATTCGTTTTGGCATCTGTCACATCCATATTGATCGGCTTCTGTGCTCCTGTAATGACGATCGGCTTCGGAGAATTTTGAATCATATAAGAAAGTGCCGCTGCCGTATAAGCAAGAGTATCGGTTCCATGACAGATCACAAAGCCATCGTAACTGTCATATCTTTCTTCTACCGCCTCTACGATAAGCTTCCAATGTTCCGGTGTCACATTCGTACTGTCTATATTGCACACCTGAAACGTTTCCACCTCGCATACTTGCTCCACCTGAGGAATATAAGACAAAATGTCCTGCGGTGTCAGTCCCGGAGCCAGCCCGTTTTCCGTCTGTCTGGACGCAATCGTTCCTCCGGTTCCAATCATAAGTATTTTCTTCATTCTCGTATCCTCTCTCTTTCCATACTTCCCCTTCTGTCAGAAAAAAGCCCCACCACAAAGCGGATGGGGTTCTGCTATAATTTTAGTATAAAGAAATTTCCCCGGGAAATCAACTGCTTCTGGGATTTTACCTGTTTTTGTGATAGAATAAATACAGTTTGTACAAATGAGGGAGGAGCAGGATATGAGACCAAAAATTGATTTGCTGAACGGACCGGTGTTTCCGTCACTTGCAAAGCTCGCTGTGCCGATTATGGCTACATCACTTGTCCAGATGGCGTACAACCTGACCGACATGATCTGGATTGGCCGCATCGGCAGCAACGCTGTAGCATCGGTGGGCGCTGCCGGAATGTATATGTGGTTTGCCAATGGCATTGCCGTCCTGGCAAAAATGGGCGGACAAGTGAAAGTTGGCCACGCCCTCGGAGCCGGTGAGCCGGAACAGGCACGTGGCTATGCCAGAAACGCGATTCAGCTTTCGCTGTTTTTCGGCCTTTTCTATGGAATTATCTGCCTGCTGTTTCAAGGTCCGTTGATCGGATTCTTCCGTCTGAATTCCAAAACCGTAATCCAGGACGCCGAAGTATATCTCGCCATCACCTGCGGACTGGTCGTATTTTCCTTTTTGAACCAGGTATTTACCGGAATTCTGACTGCCATGGGAAACAGCCGGACCTCGTTTCTCGCGACAGCAATCGGACTTGTCATCAATATCATCCTTGACCCTATCCTGATTTTTGGAATTGGGCCATTTCCACAGATGTATGTGGCCGGAGCCGCCATTGCCACTGTATTTGCACAATCCGTTGTCACAGCGGTCTTCCTCGTTTCCATCCGCAGGGAACCGGATATTTTTATGAATCTGCATTTTTTTACCCGTCCCCAGACGGATATTCTGAAAGAATTGATTCAGATTGGCCTGCCTTCTTCTATTCAGAATATGATGTTTACCGGGATTTCCATGGTAATCGCACGGATGGTAGCAAGTTTTGGAGACGCTGCCGTGGCTGTCCAAAAGGTCGGTTCCCAGATCGAGTCCATCTCCTGGATGACGTCCGATGGTTTTGCCGCAGCGGTCAATTCTTTTATTGCGCAGAATTTCGGAGCCGGAAACGAAACCAGAGCAAAACGGGGTTACCGCTGTTCCATGATCGTTGTCCTGCTGTGGGGCTTTTTTTGCACCATCGTACTGATCGTATTTCCGGCACCGATCTTCCGGATTTTCATACCAGAAGCCGCCGTTCTCCCGATGGGCATAGATTACCTGCGTATCCTCGGCGTTTCCCAGCTTTTCATGTGCATGGAAATCACAACGGCCGGAGCATTTTCCGGGCTTGGACGCACCCTTCCTCCATCCATTGTCAGCACCTCTCTCACCGTTGCCCGGATTCCGATGGCCCTGCTTCTGATCTCCACCCCGCTTGGACTAAACGGTATCTGGTGGAGTATCACAATCTCGAGTATATGCAAAGGCATTGTCCTGACTGCCGCTTTCAAAAAGATGACATTCCGGGGAATAAAAGTGAATACACATTCCTAAAGGGAAATGAGCTCCGGTCCCTTGTTCGCCCCGGATGATTCCCCACTTCCGAAATGCCTGTCCACCAGGTGACAGTACTCTTCATAAGCCGGAACCTCGGAAAACGCTTCCCGAAGCGCATCCTGGATGCCCTTATAATACCATCCAATCATCTTTTTATCCTTCATCCGAAACCGATTCCAAAGCTCCTCCCCGACAACCGGATAATCCCTGTCAATATCCCGCATATTGGACAGCTTGTCCGCAAGTCCGATCATCTGTACCTCATAAGGAGCACAACGAATTCTTTTTATCGTTGAACCTTTCCGCTCTATCCACGACCTGGACTTGTCCTCACTTTCCTGTGCCACCAGCGATGCGACCCGCTCTGAAAAAGACGCCTCCAGCAGCTCTTTGGTCACTCCCTCGCAGTCCTCAATCGTATCGTGAAGAATCGCCGCACTGATCACTTCCTCGTCCTTCGTCATCGTAGAGACGATGTCCCCCACCTCAATCGGATGAACAATATAAGGACGCTTCGTCCCTTTCCGAAACTGTCCTTCATGTGCCTTTGTCGCAAATTCGATTGCCCGGTCTATCATCATATTCCGTTCCTTTCTTCTGTTGACATTTACAGATTTAGCGTACCACGTTGAAAAATAAAATCAAGGTTTTTCTTCCATAAATTGAGATTCTATCGTATACTAGTTTACGTCAAAAGAATGGAAACGAATCATCGGAAATGTATTTTCGATTTGTAGAAAGTAGGAGGTTTTTGCCATGAAGAAAAAGAAAGGCGTCCTCATTACCGGGGCGTCTAGGGGGATCGGACGTGCAGCCGCTCTTTTACTTGCCAGATATGGGTTCCATCTGTTTCTCAACAGCGCCCATCACCTGGATGCTTTAAAAGAAGTACAAAAAGAGATTTTGCGTCTCCCTGGTGCTTCCTGTGAACTTTGTCCGGGTAATGTTGGCGATCCTGGGCAGGTACGGAATATGTTCTCACAGATCTCCCGCTCCGAACAAGTGGATGGAGGTGTGGAGATTCTCATTAACAATGCCGGGATTTCCCATATCGGGCTGTTAAGCGATATGACGGACAGCGAGTGGAATCAGGTGATTGCGACCAATCTTTCCTCCGCTTTTTACTGCTGCAGGGAAGCCATCCCGCACATGGTATCAAAAAAAACGGGCAAAATCCTCAATATTTCTTCCATGTGGGGACGAAGCGGCGCATCCTGCGAAGCAGCTTACTCCGCCTCCAAAGCGGGAATTCAGGGTCTTACCCAGGCGCTGGCCAAAGAACTTGCGCCAAGCAACATCCAGGTAAACGCCATCGCTTTTGGAGTCATCGACACCGCTATGAACCAGATGCTCGATCCGGACGAACGGCTCGCTCTCCAGGACGAAATCCCTGCCGGCCGCTTCGCCGCACCGGAAGAGGCCGCACAGATGATCTTACATGTTCTCCAAGCGCCTTCTTATATGACTGGACAAATCATTGGATTTGACGGCGGATTTTTATAGAAATTGCCGCCATAAAGATATTAGAAAAGGAAACCTGTTCCTTCTATTGATCGGAACATGGTTTCCCTTTTTTATATTTCTGTAGTTACTTCAGGCACCACGCATATCCATATTCCGGCAGCGTGATAACGCCGTCTTCAATTATTTCACCGCTAAAGAGTTCTCTTTGTGGTCCTTCTTGCGGAAGATGAAATTCTTTTGACCTGTCAGCAAAGTTAAAGATTCCGGTCAATGTCCGGCTATGCCATCTTCTGATCATACAAAGAATTTCCTGATCCCCGGTTTCCCACGTATTCACTTCCGCTTCTGGACCTAGAATATCTTCCTGCGCTCTTAGTTTTTCCATATAATCCAGTGTCGCAAAAATCTGGCCTTCCACTGTATCTTTATCATTCCGGTTTTCTGCAAGTTCCCACTTGAAAGCTCCTCTGTGGATGTATCTGGAGTCTGAACATTTATCCGGATCTTCTTTATATGTGTAGTCATTCACCTGTCCGATCTCATCCCCGCTGTAAATCATCGGGATCCCCGCCTGCATGAACATATAGGCATGAAGCATCAGATCTTTTCGGATGGCCTTCTCCATTTTGGCACCGTCCTGCTCAAACCCTGCGCTTTCAATCCCACACATGGATGCCGTCGTACCGCAAAATCTGGCGTCTTTTGTCACCGGATCGTCGTTGTAGAGCTCCCCACGACTTACGCTTCCCGGATACTTACCTGTAAAGTAATCGTTCAAATATTGTTTGTGAGGAATTTCTTTCATTCCCCACCATTTCAGTGTATCATAGTCCAGACCCCAGCCAATGTCGTCGTGGCATCTCAGATAATTCAGAAAGGTATATTGCTTTGGCAGACTGTTCACAATATCAAGCTGCTTCTTGAGAAGTCTCGTATCGTGTACCGCCAGGGTGTGCCAGGTGGTCGCCATGGTTGTGACATTGTATAGCATATGGCACTCTGGCTTTTCTACCGTTCCAAAATAAGGCAGCACTTTCTCCGGTTCCATCACAACCTCACCCAGAAGTGCTACTGCCGGACAGACAATTTCACCGATCATCCTCATCATACGGACAATAGTATGAACCTGTTTTAAGTTCCGGCAGGATGTACCGAGCTCTTTCCAGATATAAGGAACCGCATCAATACGAATAATATCCATTCCCTGATTTGCGAAGAACAGGAAATTGTACATCATCTCGTTAAACACTCTAGGATTTCCATAGTTCAAATCCCACTGGTACGGATAAAATGTCGTCATCACATAGTGTCCGATTTCCGGAATCCAGGTAAAATTCCCCGGCGCCGTCGTCGGGAATACCTGCGGAACCGTACGCTCAAACTGGTTGGGAATATCTGGATTGTCGTAGAAGAAATAGCGGCTCATATATTCGCCTTCTCCTCTTCTCGCCCGCACCGCCCACTCATGCTCCTCGGAAGTGTGGTTCATCACAAAATCCATACAAAGGTTGATTCCCATTCCGTGACATTTTGTTGCCAGTTTCGCCAGATCTTCCACCGTTCCCAGATCTTCCCGAACCTTGCGGAAATCCGCCACAGCATATCCCCCGTCAGATTTTCCCTTTACAGTATCGAGAAACGGCATCAAATGAATGAAAGATGCATGACTCTCCTTGATATAGTCCAGTTTTTTCTGTACCCCTTTCAGATTCCCGGCAAAATGATCGATATAAAGCATCATGCCAAGCATGTCTTTCTTACGGTACCATACCGGATGTTGTTCCCGCTCCCGGTCACGCTTCTTTAAAGCCGCACTTCGGTTCCTATAATATTCATACATCTGGCCGCACAGTTCCGCATACATGGAATCGTTTCCGTAGAGCTCCATATAGAGCCATTTCAATTCATCCTGATGCTTTTCCATACGAATCTGAAATTCTATGTCGCTTTTCTTTCCTCTTCCCACGATTTTCAAAGCCCCTTTATTGTTCTACTCGTCTCAGATACTTCTGGTATGCAAGATATTCTCCGCTCTCGATCGGCACCGGAAGCCCAGCCTGCATCAGTGCCGCTCCACTGTAAAGCCGGTCATGTCCGTCAATCCTATAATATGCTTCCGGCACCAATCCACGCATTTTCACATAGTTCACCGTCATGTTGCCATGCTGTTTCAGCATAACTACATTTACCAACGCCTCAGACCGGTCCTCTGATACAAACGCCCATGCTCCCAACTCGTCTTTTAACGGATCTGACAATCGATAGTAATCTCCATTCTGGATCAACGGCGCATATGCCTTGAACTTCTTTACCTGATCTTTGACTTCTTCTTTCTCCTTGTCGCTTAACAGTCCCAGATTCAGCTCATAACCGAATGTTCCCGCCATAGCTACGACACCTCTCGTGTTCAGTGAAGTCACCCTTCCGGTCTGGTGGTTTGGCACAGCAGACACATGAGAGCCCACACAAGATGCCGGATAAATAAAGGATGTACCATACTGTATCTCGATCCGGTCGATTGCATCCGTATTATCACTGCACCAGATCTGAGGGGTATAGTATAACATTCCCGCGTCAAACCGTCCGCCGCCACCGCTGCATCCTTCAATCAGTGTATCTGGGTACCGCTTCAGAAGCCGCTCCAGGAAATCATAGACGCCCAGAACATAATCATAAAGAACCTTTCCCTGCTCTTTCGTCTCAGAAGAATAAATATCGGAAATACTGCGGTTCATATCCCACTTGATATAATCAACTTTCCCCTGATCGAGCACCGAACAAATCTGATCGAATACATGATCCCGAATCTCTTTCCTGGAGAAGTCCAGCACAAGCTGGTTTCTTCCCCGGACCGGATGACGCTTCGGAATCTGCAGTGCCCAGTCTGGATGTTCCCGGTAAAGATCACTATCCTCGGAGACCATCTCCGGCTCAATCCACAGTCCGAATTTTAATCCCAGATCGTTGATCTTTCCGATCAGTTCTCCCATAGTACATCCCAGCTTCTTCTCATTGACTACCCAGTCTCCAAGACTTGTATTGTCATCGTTTCTCTCCCCAAACCATCCGTCGTCCAGCACAAGCATTTCAATGCCAAGTTTCGCGGCTTCCCTTCCAAGCTTTAAAAGGCTCTCCCCCGTAAAATTAAAATAATCTGCCTCCCAACTGTTGACGAGAACGGGACGTACTTCATTTTTAAATTTTCCTCTGCACAGATGATTACGGAAACACCGGTGCAGATTTTGGGAAAGCTGTGACATCCCCTCTGCGGAATAAGTCAGAACTGTCTCCGGAATCAGGAAGCTCTCCCCCGGCCCAACTGGATAAGAAAATAATTCCGAGGCAAGGCCCATCAGTGCTCTTGACTGATTAAACTGATCTTTTTCAGCTTCCGCTTTGAAGCAGCCACTGTATACAAAGACCATTGCATAGCAGTTTCCGGATTCCTCTGTCGTGTCTTTTTCCGCCAAAATCATTGCCGGATTGTACTGGTGACTGGATGTTCCTCTTCTGCTTCGCAGAATCTGTTTCCCGTGGCTTAACGGTACCCTCTGGAAATTCCTCTCCATCGCGTGTCGCCCGTAAAAGCTGATCAGATCATAATCTCCACTTACAAAGTCCAGGCAGGCAGACGCTGCCTTGCTGATATGAATCTTTTCTTCGCCCTGATTGATGATTTTCACGCTACGTGTAATAATGTCGTATTTCGGCAGAACGCCGTACAAAAGCACTGCCTGCACTTTTGTCACAGCGTCCTCCATCAGGATTTCCAGTGTCTGTGCTTCGTCTTCTGTGGCATAGACCGCCGGCAGACCCGGAAGAGAATATTTCCCATTTATAATCCGATGGCTCTTATAGCGCAGATCACAGCTATACGTGCCGTCACTGTTTTTCACGGTAAGAGCCGGACTGCGGAAATCTCCGGTTCCGCTTGTCGGGAATTCTTGTGGCAGCGCATCCATGGAATAGGTTCTGTCCTGGTTCACATCATACGGATTGGCGGAAAATCCTCTGTCATAATAGGTCAGCAGATAATCCATTCCCCCGTAGACCGTCTTCCCATAATATAGATGCAGCAGAAATCCATATGCGTCTGCCTGAAACTGATATGTCGTGTGGTCTGTCTGTAATGTAAAAATTCTTTTCTCATTTTCAAATTCAATTCCCATATTTACTCTCCTTGTACCGTCTTTTATTTTACCGCACCGTTTACTACTCCATTTAAGATCTGTTTCTGACAGATCACGTAGAAAATCACAATCGGAATGAGGGCCAACAAGTAAGATGCAAACGCCAGATTATAATTGGTTCCAAACTGTGTCTGGAAATTGAGCTGTGCCAACGGCAGGGTATTCTGTCCTGTCCCGGCCATGATGACAAGCGGTGTCATTACGTCGTTCCATACGGAAAGAGCTGTGATAACCGCAACCGTCGCATGCATCGGTTTCATAATGGGAAATATCACTTTCCAGTATGTTCTCCATGTACTTGCGCCGTCCACCCGCGCCGCCTCTTCCAACGCAATCGGAATATTAGTGAGATATCCGGAATACAGTAAAACATTCATCGGCATATAGAATACCACATAAAGAATAATAACGCCAACCCAGTTTCCAAGTCCCATCTCAGCCGTCTGCTTTGCAAGCGGCATCATCAGGATCGCAAACGGTACAAACATACCGCTTACAATAAACAGATAAACAAAATTGTAAAACTTACTGTGCGCTTTATTTCTTCCCACCGCGTATCCCATCAGGGAATGGATCACAATGGAAAGTACCACAGTCAGCACGGAAATCAGCAAACTGTTTCTCAGGGAATTCCAGAAGTCCGTTACCTTCATCGCTTCTTTGAAATTGCTGAGACTGAAGCTTTCCGGTAAAGATAAGATACCGGAAATGCTGTTGGTCATCTCGCTTGGCTGTTTGAACGCAATCACGATCGTCATATAAAGAGGGAACGCAATCGTAATCAGTCCAAGGATCAAAAGGATCATTACGGTCCAATTTGTTTTGTGTTCTGCTTTTACTTTCATTATAACTGCTCCTCCTTCCGTGATGAAAAGCTCATCTGCGCTACGGAAATCGCCACGATCACAATAAAGAAGATCACCGCGTTCGCACTCTGGAATCCGAACTGTCCTCCAGCCATACCATTATTGTAGATCAGGTAGGAGATGGACTCGGTACTCTGTGCAGGTCCTCCTTTTGTCAGTGCCATGATCTGGTCGAATACCATGAGGAAGTTTTTTACACAGAGAACCATATTGATTGTAAAAAATGGTATAATCAGAGGGAAGGTCAGGAGTTTAAATTTCTTCCATCCTGTCGCCCCGTCGAGAGATCCCGCCTCATAAACATCTTCCGGCACGGTCTGAAGACCGGAGATATAAATAATCGTATTCATTGCAATAGACTGCCATGCACAGACAACCACTACCCCAATCCATGCTGTCTTTTCATTGGAAAGCATACTTCCACTCAATGCTCCGCTTCCTATCATCTTTCCGAATTCCGGAAGGATGTATGTAAAGAAATAGTTGAAGATGTAACCGACTACCAGCGCTCCCAATACATTCGGAAGGAAGTAAGCCGCTCTGAAAAAACTCTTACCTTTAATCTTGCTATTGAGCCCAAGTGCAAGAATCAGACTGATGACATTGGTAATGATCGTAGCACAAATGGCAAGACGAAATGTAAACCAGTAGGATTTGCCGACTCTTGCGTCGGTGAAAAGATCTATGTAATTCCGAAGACCTACCATATCGTAGTCTCCAAATCCTTTAAAGTTCGTAAAACTGTAGTACACACCTCTGATGAGCGGAACCGTGTTAAAGCAGATAAACAGTGCCAGAATCGGTATCGTGATCAACAGAAAGGTACGATTTCTATCGTTCATTTTTCTCATGTTTTTGCTCTCCTTTCCTTAAACTTAGGCGTCCCCGTTTTCTTCCTCATACTCCTGCACTTCCCGTATAATATCACGGTTGTATCTTGTCCAGTCACTGTCGAATTTCTTCAGAAACGCATCCACATCTTTATTGATCAGGAAAGTCTGGATCTGTGCATCCACCGCCATCTCAGACGGATAATAGTGATCCTGATAATCTGTCATATTACCCGCTTCGATATACTCCGTCATACCGTCCAGTTGGGACGCCAGATCAAAATCTCCTTCTTTACAAGGAATCGCATTTTGGTCATCAATGTATGCCTGGATATTCTCATCTTCATAGAGAAATTCAAGTACCTCATATGCTGCCTCTTTATTTTCACAATCCGCCGTCACAGCAAACATCAGGTCGACACCGGAGTTCAATGTATTCCCTTCCTTCGTATCACTGGCCGGTGTAACGAAAGAATCAATATTCATATCCGGATTCACAGATAAGATCTGAGGTACAGCGTAGCTTCCGATTGGATACATTGCAGATTCCCCGTTTGCAAATGCGGTGCAGGCGTCATTATATCCGTAGGCAAACGGATCTTCCGGTCCATAGTTTAAAAGTTCCAAATATTTTTCCGCGACTTCACGGTACGAATCCGTAAAGTTTGCATCGCCTTTATTCACCTGCTTACACAGATCCGGCGGTGCCAATGCAACTGCCATAGAGTTCCACGGCGCCAGACATGTCCAAGTATCCTTGAACCCGAAATAGAATGGAAGAATCCCTTCGGACTGAATATCATTGCACAATGTCATCAACTCATCCCACGTATTCGGGATCTCCCATCCATGTTCTTCAAACATATCCCTGTTATAAAGTATCCCTGCTGCATTCGCTACATAAGGGATGCCAAACGTTCCTTCCGTTGGAACAATTTCCAGTGCTTCCAGAATATCTTTGTAAGAATCCTTAATTTCCCCCATCACTTCACTGTCGGAAACATCCGCCAGAATTCCGGCATCCACATAATAAGAATAATTGATATCCCCGCCAATTCCGATAATATCCGGATAGTCCTCCCGGATAAACCTTGTCCTCATAATGGTAGAAGCATCGTTTGGCGAATCAATGGTCAGATGGATATCGTCGTGTGTTGCATTGAATTTCTCTTCCACCTGGTCAAAATAGGTTGCTGCTTCCGGTTTGTACTGCAAAATCTCGATTTCTGTCTTCCCACTCTTTTCATTTCCATCTCCGCACGCAGTGAGGAACATAGACGCTGTCATACATCCGGCCAGAGCAGCACCGATTACCTTTTTCCCCTTTCTCATCATTTTTCTCCTTTCTTGTCTTTGTCTCTAAGATATTTTTATTATAACATAGCAATATGCTTGCAAAAATACCTTGATAATCCTGGTTTTATGCCCAAATGCTTGATTTTCTAAATATAATTGAAGTCATCTTGCATTTTGGTATATAATACAAAAAAGAGAGGTATTGCTTTTATGGATAACTACTTATTTTCCGTCTTTCCGCTTGAAAATTTTATCGATCTTGCGCTATATCAATCCGGGTGGGAGCAATGCTTTCCGGCACATACTTTTGGTCCTGTAGCGAAAGATCATTATCTATTTCATTATGTCATTTCAGGTACCGGAGTATTCTCTGCCCAAAACGCAAAAGGCAGCTCCACCGAGTATCATATTAAAAGCGGAGAAGGCTTTATGATGTTTCCCCAGCAAGTCTGCTCCTACTGGGCTGACATGGAACTCCCTTGGGAATATGTCTGGATTGAATTTGACGGACTAAGAGTCAAAGAGTCCGTCGAGCTTGCAGGCCTTTCCCCCGAGCATCCGGTCTACCACTCTCGCTCTAAAGAATTAAGAGAAAAGATGATGGAAGAAATGCTCTACATCGTCCACCATCCCAAGGAATCCCCTCTGCATATTTTAGGGCACGGATTTCTCTTCCTTGATTATCTCACCCGCTCCATGGCACCGTTTCGGGTCGGAAAGAACGGGAAAATTCAGGATTTCTATATGCGAGAGGCGCTGGCGTTCATCGAGCAAAACTTTCAGAACGATATCTCTGTAGAGGACATTGCCGCACAGTGCGGCCTTAACCGTAGTTACTTCGGCACTATTTTCCGTCAGGCATTGGGTCAGACACCCCAGGAATTCCTCATCCACTACCGGATGATCAAGGCGGCAGAGCTTTTGAAGATGACCCAATTTTCCATCCAGGATATCGCAAATGCCGTTGGCTACAGCAATCCGCTGCACTTTTCCCGAGCATTTAAGAAGGTGTACGGACTTTCACCCCGTACCTGGCGCAACGAAAACCAGGTTTCCAGAAATTAAACGCGAAAAATCGCCTGAAAAAAGACGTAGTAGCTCCTCCCACGTCTTTTTATCTTTCCAATCTTCCATTACTTTTCTTTTATTTCATCCTGCTTCCCTCGTGTTTATTCGATAACAAGCCCTTCCCGACTCATCACATCCACGACTTCTTTCACGTATTTCACACATAGCTCGTCGTCAGACGCCTCTACCATCACGCGGATCACTGGCTCAGTACCGCTCTCCCGTACAAGAATCCGTCCGTCCTCGCCAAGCTCTTCCGCAACATGTTCGATGGCTTTCACGACCTTTGGATTCTCTCTGGCTGTCTTTTTGTCCGCCACCCTTACATTCTGCAGAAGCTGCGGATAAATCCTCACTTCCTCCGCAAGCTTTCCAAGGCTCATCTTCTTCTCCAGAATGACTTCCATCAGCATCAAGGAGGTCAGGATACCGTCCCCGGTTTTTGCGTACTTGCTGAAAATGATGTGGCCGGACTGCTCTCCCCCGAGCACATAACCATTGTTCATCATATTTTCAAAGACGTATTTATCTCCGACTTTCGTCTTCTCATAGTTCATTCCGATCTTATCACACGCCTTATACAGCCCCAGATTGGACATGATCGTCGTCACGATGGTATTTCCATTTAATCTGCCCTGTTCCATCAGGTACTTACCGCAGATGTACAAAATCAAGTCGCCGTCAATGAGATTGCCGTTCTCGTCTACTGCCAGACACCGATCCGCATCTCCGTCAAAAGCAAATCCCACATCCAAGTGTTTCTCCTTGACGTGAGCCATCAGTCCTTCCATATGGGTGGAACCGCAGGCCGTATTGATATTCGTCCCGTCCGGATTGTTATTGATTACATAGGTCTTCGCACCAAGTGCGTCAAAGACACTCTTTGCAATGGCAAATGCGCTTCCGTTGGCACAGTCCAGGCCGATCTTCATATCTTTAAAAGAACGGGTAGCTACCGAAATCAGGTGTCCGATGTAACGGTTTCTTCCGGCCGCATAGTCGATCGTACGTCCGATCCCGTCTCTTGTTGCCAGCGGAATCTCTTTTTTCTCACCATCGATATAGGCTTCGATCTGGTTTTCCACTTCTGCTTCCATCTTATATCCCTTGCCGTTGATCAGCTTGATACCGTTGTCATAGAACGGGTTGTGGCTGGCTGAAATCATAATTCCGCAGTCAAAATCTTCTGTACTCGTCACATAGGAAACACTCGGCGTCGTCGTCACATGAAGCAGATAGGCATCCGCACCGGAAGCTGTTAGTCCTGCTGCCAGCGCATACTCAAACATATAACTGCTTCTTCTCGTATCTTTTCCGATGACAATCCGTGCCTTGTGCTCCTGCCCGAAATACCATCCGAGATATCTTCCCACTTTAAAAGCATGTTCTACTGTCAGCCCGATGTTGGCTTCTCCCCTAAATCCGTCCGTTCCAAAATATTTACCCATATTTTTCATACTCCTTTATTAAATTTGTTTTATCTGCCGATTTTTTTGCACAATCGTTTCGTCTGTTCTATTATATCCGTCCTGATCTGGTTTTGCAACTATTTTATGTGTTCCTTCCAAACTCATATTCTCATTCTTGGGATTTTACGTTACTTATCAAATTTGTAGCTATTCAGCTATAAAGCTCAGATTCAAGACTTACGACAGGGATTCGCGATTTCAGGACGAATGGCTGAATAGTAAAAAAATTTTTAAATAAGTATTGACAAACTCCCAATAGCATGATATTCTGTCATCAGTTAGTTAATACTAACCAAAACAAACGGGTAGTTATACCTAATCCGTTTCTTTTTTTCTTCCTTAGTTAGCTTTTACTAACTTCCGTTGAAAGGAGGCCTTATATGTTTGATCAAAAATTAGTCGAACATTGTTCCGCTGTCCTGGCTGGTTTAAAGACAGCGAACCTGTTTTCCTATACGGTTGGTCCGGGCGACGACGTCCGGCAGTTGGTCACTGACCGGAACCGGACTTTAAACCCGAAAGGAATTACTCTTTTCATTCTCAAAGAAACGAATCAAAACGCGCTTATTTATGTCTGCCGTCCCGGCAGACTACAGGCCGATTTTCAGCGGGAGTGTGTAAAAGGCTTTTTAAAGAACTATGGTTACAGAGAATTTACTTCCGAAAAGGCAATCGATACATTAAAGAAAAGGCTTGCAAATTCTGACAGATTTCCACATGAAATTGGACTTTTCCTCGGATATCCGTACTGCGATGTGAAAGGTTTCATTGATAATAACGGAAAGAACTGTCGCGCCTGCGGATTCTGGAAAGTTTACGAGAACGAAACTGAGACGCTGAAGCTGTTTCAGAAATTCATCAAATGTCGTGAAGTCTATACAAGGCTGTTTCACTACCGACAACGGTCTATCCAGCAGCTCACGGTTGCTGCTTGTGAATAGAACATTCATTTAAACGTATTAAGAAACTGACTGATGACAGGAGGTAAACGCACATGAGTCATATTGCTGTAGTATACTGGAGCGGTACCGGGCATACCGAAGCCATGGCGCAGAAAGTCGCTGAGGGCATCATTTCTGCCGGCGGAGAGGCCACGGTACTGACTGCCTCTGAATTTAATGTTTCCATGATGGATTCCTACGCCGCTGTCGCTTTTGGATGTCCGTCCATGGGTGCCGAGCAGCTTGAGGAATCGGAATTTGAACCGATGTTCCAGGAGTGTACATCCAAACTGAACGGCAAAAAAATCGCCCTCTTCGGCTCCTACGGATGGGGAGACGGTGAATGGATGCGTACTTGGGAAGAGGACTGTAAGGGCTACGGAGCCATTCTCTCTTCTGATCCCGTGATCTGTAATGAAGATCCGGATGCAGACGCCCAAAACGCCTGCATAGAACTTGGAAAAACTCTTGTATAAGATTTTATATAAAAGTTTTTTATTTAATGTGTATCTCTCAAAATGTTTCCTAAACAGAACGAAGGAACCGGCAAACCACCGGTTCCTTTTTCTGTACATTCTGTGTGAATTAAGCTTTCTTCTCTTTCAACCATGCTGAGGCATATTCCGCAATCTGACGAATACAGCCGTCTTCCATTGGGGAAGTCAGTCCCGCTCCTTCCACCAGCCCGAGGAAGGTATCTGTGCCGCCCCGCTTTACAAAGTGTTTGTATTTCTCCCACGCCTTCTTCCAGTCTTTCTCGAGTTCCAGCCAGAACTGAAGTGCCACTGTCTGTGCGAGACAGTAGTCAATATAATAGAATGGGGTGGCGAAGATATGGTTCTGTCTCTGCCATCCTGCTCCTCTTTCATAGAATGGGATGCCTTCCAGGTGCAGATAAGGACGGTACATCTTCTCAAGCTTCAGCCATGCTTCATTTCTCTCATGCGGAGTCATTTCCGGGTGCTCATATACAACCTGCTGGAAATGATCGACCAGACAACCATATGGGATAAAATTCAGTGTTCCTTCAAGATGGGACACTTCATACTTCTTCGTCTGGTGTTTGAAAAACAGCCCATACCACGGCGTCGCGAAAAACTCCATAGACATGGAATGAGTCTCTGCCGCTTCCATAGACGGAAGATGTGTAGCAATCAGGTCGATATTCTTCTCCGCCATATACGCCGCGAATGCATGTCCTGCTTCATGGGTTAATACGTCCACATCTCCTGCCGTTCCGTTGAAATTGGAGAATATAAACGGACATCCGTAGCCTGGGATATCGCAACAGTATCCTCCTGTCGCCTTTCCCGGCTTTGCCACCACATCAAAGAGCTCCCGGTCAAACATCATCTTAATGAAATCCGCTGTCTCCGGGGACATTTCCGTATACATCTTTCGTCCGGCTTCCATGATTTCTTCGTATGATCCCTGCGGTACCGCATTCCCGTCCGGATACCGGAAGGAATCATCATAGATATGCAGTTTCTCCACACCGATACACTCTGCCTGGTGCTTCTTAATTTCACATACGACCGGCACCAGATCTCTTACCACCTGTTCCCGGAATCCGGCGATTGCTTCCGGTGCGTAACAGTTTCTCTGGCGACGCACATAGCCAAGCTCCACAAAGCTCTTCATACCAAGGCGGTGTGCCTGCTCGGTACGGTTCTTGACAAGCTTATCGAAGATCTCGTCAAGTTCTCTCTGATTGTCATCGAAAAATTTGCCGGACGCCTCATAGGCCGCTTTTCTTACTTCCTGGTTCGTACTCTGCATATATGGTCCGAGCTGGGAAAGATTGTACGTCTTTCCCTGAAATTCGATCTGCGCCCCGGCAAGCAGAGTCTGATACTGGGTCTGTAACCGGCTCTCTTCCTGGAGAAGTTCTGTGATCTCCGGGGAAAAACCTTTCATGGCAAACTCCAGATTGAGAAAGAGTACCTTGCCAAATTTCTCCTCCAGTTCCCTGCGGAACCTCGACTGCAAAAGCACTTCATTGTATTTCTGGAACTCCTCTTCCAGCATCGGGGAGATCCGGTCATTGTACTCCCGTTCTTTTGCATAGAATTCGTTTTTTGTGTTGATCGTATAGCGGATGTAGACAAGGGAGTCCGCTGTGGAAATCTCCTTTTCCACCTCGTTCATCTTATATACCGCCTGGATCTGCTCCTCCAGTGAAGACGCGTGTTTTAGCTCCTCGGTGATCTCCCGGATCCGGTTTCTCACCTCGTCCACATCCGTCCTTTTGTACACAAACTCACTAAACTTCATATTCCTCTCCTTCCTTACCTGAAAAAGAAGAGTACAACGCACAGTACCACACCGGCGACGATGGCAAGTACTGGCCACAGCGCCCAGAACGCACCGAGAACCATCGCCAGATAGTCATTTCTCTCAAGCGGGACTTCCTGGATCTCTTCTTTGAAGCGTCTGAGCTTTTCCTCCTGTTCCCTGCGCCTTTTCGCTCTTTTGCTGTTCTTACCAAATCCAAACATTGTACTCGTTTCCTTTCCTGCTGATTATACTTCTTCCTGCTTTTTCTCCAGTGGGAAATGACATGCCACATAATGTCCTTCCTCAAGCTCTCTTAATTCCGGTGTCACATGTTTGCAGATTTCCTGACAGTATTTGCATCTCGTATGGAATTTACATCCTTCCGGCGGGTGTACCGGGCTTGGAATATCTCCTTCCAGCGGCACGATTTCCTTCTTGTGATCCGGGTCTGTGGTCGGGATTGCGGAGAGCAGCGCTTCTGTGTACGGATGCATCGGATGATCGAACATTCCTTTGGACGTCGCAAGCTCCACAATATTTCCAAGATACATGACACCGATCCGGTCACTAATATATTTTACCACACTCAGACCGTGAGAGATAAACAGATATGCCAGATTTTCCTTTCCCCCCAGATCTTTTAAAAGGTTGACAATCTGTGATTGGATGGAAACGTCCAGGGCGGATACAGCCTCGTCGCACACAACGAACTTCGGTTTCAGCGCCAGTGACCGGGCGATCCCGATACGCTGTCTCTGACCACCTGAGAACTGATGCGGATAACGGTGGATCATATACGGCGCAAGACCACATTCTTCCATGATCTTCATGACATAATCCTGCATCTTGTCGTCATTCTTCTCAAAGAATCCATGAGCCAGCAGTCCTTCCCCAATGATCTGTCCGACCGTCATACGTGGATTCAGCGAGGAATACGGATCCTGGAAAATCATCTGCATGTCTTTTCTGAGGACGCGCATCTCGTTGGCTTTGAGTCTTGCCAGATCCACGCCGTCATCACGGTATTCTTCATACTTCTGGAACGCATCATCCTTGCTGTATGCTTTTCTGAGCGTATCCATTTTTTCCATGGCATCCCTTAGTTGTCTCTCCTTTTCCCCAATCTCTTTCTCCCTGCCCTTTTTCTCGTGATCCTCTTTTAATTCCCGGAGCTCTTTTGCAATTTTGAATTGATTCAGGATCATGTGCTCCGCTTCCTGAGTAGACTCAATCGCGTAGAATCCACCGATGATCTGTACCAAATCCAGGAATTCCCGGTTACACTCTTTGCGTACTTTCTCGCAGGTTTCCTGCTTCTTGAACTTCTCTGCTCCATCCGCCATCTTCTCGTATTCTGCTCTCATCTCCCTGGTCTTCTGCTCCAGTTCCCGGATCTTTTTCTTTCTGGAGACAATATTTTTCACCGTGTGTTCCACATAGTCCGGGGCCATCTCCCAAAGAGTCCGGCCATAATACATCGTTTTTCCTTCCGTCTGTGGATAAAGCTGAAGCAGTGTCCTTCCAAATGTCGATTTTCCGCATCCGGATTCTCCTACCAGGCCCACCGTCTCCCCCTCATAGATATCAAGGGTAATACCGTCGTTAGCCCGCACATAGAGCTGTTCTTTCTGGAACAGTTTCGTTTTCTTAATCGGAAACCACTGTTTCAGATCGGTAATTTTAAGCAGTACTTTTTTGCTTTGATTATTTTGTTGCATGGCGCCCCTCCTTCTCCGGATAAAAGCATCTTACAGAATGATTTCCCTCTACCTCTTCCAGCTTTGGCTCTTCTTCCATACATTTTGCCGTCGCATATTTGCAGCGCGGCGCAAACTTGCATCCCTTCGGAAGATCCAAAGGATGGGGAACGGAACCTGGAATCGCATCCAGCCTTGTTCCCACCGGCGTATCCAAACGCGGAATGGATGTCATCAGTCCTTCCGTGTACGGATGGGAGTACTCATTATCCCTTGCAAAGATCGTATGGGCGTCGCACATCTCCACAACCTGTCCGCAGTACATGACCGCCACACTGTCTGCCATCTCGTTGATAACTCCCAGATCATGGGTGATAAAAAGGATGGATGTTCCTTTTTCCCGTTTCAGCTCATTCATCAAATGCAGGATCTGTGCCTGGATCGTTACATCCAGCGCCGTCGTCGGCTCATCCGCAATCAAAAGGCTTGGCTCACAGGCAAGCGCCATGGCGATCATAACCCTCTGCCTCATTCCTCCGGAAAGCTGGTGAGGATACTGCTTCATAATGGACTTTGCATTCGGAATCTTCACCGCGTTCAGCATCTCCAGTGATTTCTTACTTGCCTCTTCCTTGGAGATCTTCTGATGAGTCAGGTATACTTCGTTAAGCTGCTTTTCAATGGTGTACACCGGGTTTAAGCTCGTCATCGGCTCCTGAAAGATGACGGAGATTTCATTTCCACGAATCTGGTACATATCATTCTGGGAACACTCTACCAGATTTCTTCCTTTGAATTTGATTTCACCGCTGTCAATATAGCCGTTGCCATCCAGAAGCTTTAAGATACTCATAGCTGACACGCTCTTCCCACTTCCGGATTCTCCGACAATTCCGAGTGTCTTTCCGGCTTCCACTCGGTAGGAAACGCCGTTTACCGCCTTTACAGTTCCTTTTTTCGTTTTAAAATATGTATGTAGATCGTCTATTTCTAATAAGTAATCCATGACACACCCTACCTTTCACTGGATTTTGGATCGACTGCTTTACGCAGGCCGTCACCAAAAAGGTTGATACTGATGGTACACAGAGCAAGTGCAATGGACGGGAATATCCATCTCCACCAGAACTGGGAGATGACTTCCGAGGATCGGCAGTCATTCAGCATATTTCCCCAGGACGGAATCGGTTCGCTGACGCCAAATCCCAGGAAAGAAAGTCCGGACTCTGTGAGCATACAGGTTGCAAAAGAAAGGGTCGCGTTTACAATGATAATTGTCATAACATTCGGCACAATATGACGGAAAATAATATTCCGCTCACGTACGCCGAGCGCTTTCGCCGCAGTGACGAATTCCTTCTGGCGTTCCGCAAGTACCTGGGCACGTACCATATAAGCCACACCAGGCCAGCTTAAAATACCGAGGATCACCATAATCATAATAATTCGCCCGACCTCCGAGACCTTGTTCCCTATGAGAGCCGATAAAATCAGTGCCAGAGGAATGAACGGCAGAGATCCTACAACTTCTGCCACACGCATAAGAAGAATATCTACCTTGCCTGCATAATATCCGGCTATACCTCCGACAATGATACCAATAATCAGGGAAATGATAACGGAAACAAAGCCGACAGTCATCGTCATCTGTCCTCCCTTGAGCATACGAAGAGCAACGCTTCTTCCCATGTTATCTGTACCAAAGAGGTACCCTTTCAGTCCCCACGTTGTCACATTTCCGTCTTCGTCAATGGCATAGTTCTGATAGTATCTGCTGGATACACTCTGGATATTTTTCACTCCGGAAGGAACCTTGCACTGCTTATTATTGTTTCCGCCCCAGGATGCCACTGTTCCGTCGTCCAGAAGAGCCGTCACATGATTTCTTCCTGCGGAAATACTCACTACGTGGCCGTCCACACCTTTCGGAATCTTCTGGATATTGTAATCATTGCCGCCCCAGGATGCCAATGTACCATCATCCAGAAGAGCAAACACAGTCTTATCTGTCATAGCAAAATCCTGTATTCTTCCCTGAATTTCGTCTGGTACCGCGTCAAACGCTGTCTCTCTCTTTGCAAGAGGGATCAGTCTTCCATCTTCTGTCAATGCAAGTCCGGTAGAGATGTTTGTTCGTACCAGCTTGACATTCTCATCTTTTGCCTTGGACGCCACGATATCTACCGCATTTTCATTTCCCCAGGTCACAAGGCTTCCATCCTCCAGTACGACGATGGACACCTGATATCCTGCCGCGATGGATTTCACTTTCTTACCCTGGACTTCGGAAGGAATCCGGTTCAGGTTCATCCGGTTGTAACCCCATGTAAAGAGTTCCCCTTCTTCGTTCATGGCCAGTACATGGTCCTGTCCGACCGCAATATCTACTACTTTTCCCATGTCAGCAGGAATTTGTTTCAACCGGTCTGTAAGAGTTCCCCACTCGTACACAACCCCATCGTTGTCAATCCCAATGCCGAATGTCGGACCCGCTTCAATCTCCTTTGCGTTATTTTTCAGTTCCTTCGGAACACTCAGGAAAGAAAATCCCGGTGCGATATTCTTCTGCGTCGGATCCTGGAAGTTCAGGTCCTGCTTCATCCAGATTGGCAGAATAAAGCACATCAGAAAGATTACAATGAAGATAATGGCGGATCCCATGGCAACTTTATTTTCACAAAGATGCTGGATAATTGTCCGGAAAGGACTTTGCATCTGTTCTTCTTCAAGAATGGACTTTGGTTTTGTGTCTTTTTTGCCTTTTCTTAACATGTTTTTCCTCCATTACTCTAATTTGATTCTCGGATCTACGAGGCAGTAACACAGATCGGTAATCAGATTTGCCGCCAGCGCCAGAAGAATATAGAACATCTGCATAGCCAGCGCAACCGTGTAATCCTGTTGGTTCAAAGAATCAATCAAAAGCTTTCCTACTCCTTTCCAGGAGAACAGTGTTTCAATAATAATGGAACCGCCGAAAATCGCCACGATGGATCCAACCACATATCCGGTGATCGGGATCAGCGCATTCCGAAAGGCATGTTTGTAGATCACCGTCTTCTCTCTAAGTCCCTTAGCTCTTGCCGTACGCACATAGTCCATAGAGAGCGCATCCAGAAGAGCACCCCGCACATATCTTGTCAGACCTCCAAGTCCCGCAAAGACCATAACGATCACCGGCAGGCACAGATGATAAAGATAATCGATGACCGCCCTCAGTCCTGTGTACCCGGCTCCGGTCGTCACCATACCACTGATCGGAAAGATCGGGAGAGTAATGGCGAAAAGGAAGATGAATATCAGGGCCGTGATAAAGGACGGGATACTGATTCCGATAATCGTTGTCACCTGAACAGTTGTGTCAAACGGTGAGTTCTGCTTCACAGCCGCCTTAATTCCAAGCGGAATCGTGATGAGGAAAAGGATCACATAATATACCAGGTTCAGGCAGACGGTATTACGCATTGGCGGCCCTACCAAATCCAGTACCGGAATCCGGTACACCGAGGAGTATCCAAAGTCGCCTCTGAGCATGTTGCCAAACCAGCTAAAATACTGGATCACCAGAGGCTTATCAAGTCCCAGACGGGCTCTCGCCTCCTGGTAGAGCATCTCATATTTCTCAGGTGATACACTCATTTTCTGTCCTTCTACCATCATACGTGCCGGATCACCCGGAACCATTTTAAACAGGCAGAACAGTAAGACGGACAAAATCAGGAAGACAATCACCATGTAGGCAAGTCTTTTTAAAATGTATTTTACCATACCTAATTAACCCCACTTTTTCTACAAAAAGGAGACAGAAGAAGCCTGTCTCCTTTTTGCTTGTATTACATTCCGATACTTATTCTTCGATATATGCATCCAGAATGAAGAACCACCAGTTGTCGTAGGAACGTGGAACGAAATTCTTTAACTTCGGATTGTAAAACCAGTACTGGGTACCCGTGGAAAGAACCACCCCCGGCATCTTCTTGTTGATTTCTTTTTCAAATTCTACAAAAAGCTCACGGTATTTTTCTGTGTCGCCCGGTTCTACTTTCTGCATGGAAGCTGTGATGCTCTTCAGTTCCGGATCGCTGATACGGTAGTAGTTCCAAAGTCCCATTCTCTCCGGTGCGTCGTCGAAGAAATACCACCAGGAGCTGAACTCCGGCAAAACAACGCCGCAGGAAAATACGTTGTATGTGGCGTCAACGCCTTCTCTGTTCAGATGATTGACCATCTGTGCGAAGTCCATCTTTGTTCCCTCAAATTTCATACCGATCTTCTCAGCTTCCGGCGGAATGATCGTGTTGCAAAGATCTGTAAGGTCATCTTCAGAATAAGCCCATTTCAGTTCCAGAGGCATCAGTTTCCCGTCCACTTCTTTGTAACGTACTTTATCAGTACCTTCTTTAAATTCTTCACCCTTTTCATTGAGTGTCCAGCCGCCATCAATGAGTTCCTGTTTTGCCTTATCGATGTCGTATGTATAATGTGTCAGTTCCCCTTCCAGCTCGTCCTTTGTTTCCTGGTAGTCTTCCATCGCTTCTGTAGCAAGGCAGTCTACAACGCTTGCGTATCCGCCGGAAATCTGCTTGTTCACTTCATCACGGTCAATAATGTAAGCAAAAGCACGGCGTACTTCCGGGAACTGGCTTGCTCCGAAATCACATGCGAAACGGAACTCGTTTACACTGTCCTGCGGTACAATACCGTAGTTGGCTTTGATCTCTCCGTCTTCTACTTTTGTCAAAGTGGAGTCGATGGTCTCACCTTTGGAAGAATAGAAGTAATCTACCGTTCCTTTTTCAAACTCATCTCTCCATGTTTCGGTAGCGATCGGTTTCGAAATGATCGTCTCAACATGAGGTTTGGTTCCATCATATCTACCCAGATACTCTTTGTTGATCTCAAGTTCCACCGTCTCGGATCCGATATCCACATTCTTTAACTGATAAGGTCCGCAGACAACCGGTCTCTTATAACGGAATCCTGTGTTCGGATCCAGAAGCGTCTCTCTTAAGACTTCTGCTGTATACTGATCATTAAAGTAGCATCCGTTTCCATCGTCTAGGACATCTGTTCCAGGAGCAATAGCTGCCATCGGTTCCGGTGAAAATCCGATGTCGCCAAGTACATAGTAGTTTGGCAGGTTTTCAGCATCAACTGTCATAGAGAACTTGTAGTCTCCAAGCAGTCTCAGGCCGGTGAACTCTTTCTTCTCGCCATTACGGAACTCATTGTATCCGACCAATACACTTCCTGTCGTCGCATCGCCTTCACACTCCGCAAATTCCTGGGAAGAACGGTACATGATTCCAAAAAGATAATCCTTTGCCGTAATACCGGATCCGTCGTTCCATTTCAGGTTATCATTAATCTCCACGGTAAATGTTGTGGACCCGTCCTCATTTTCCGTTTCTTCGTGGGACTTGACTACAACCGGATCCCAGTCAATGGTTCTGTCTCTGGTCGTATCCGTCAGATAGTAACCATTCATCAACCTGATAAATCCGGTGTTAGTAGCGTTTGCAGACCATCCATCCATCATATCCGGTGAGAGGGTACCCGGTGTGATCTGAACGACAAAGTTTCCTCCAACCGGCGCGTCTTCCGGAGGCGCCTGGGGCTTTGCTGTCTGCTCTACGCCGACTTCGGTATCAGCGCTGCTTTTTCCGCTGTCTTTGGAAGCGTCATTGCTGCTGACCCCACCGCCGCTGCACGCCGCAAGCGATACGGTCATAATCCCTGCAAGCAGACAGGAAATCACTTTCTTTCTCATAGTTCGTTTCTCCTTTCTCCTGTTCCGAAACAAAAAGAGCGAAAAGTTCTCCCACTCCGTCTCACCCTCCGCATAACAGACGGCACAAAAAAAGTCAGTCTGATCTTCCTTATGATATGACCTGATTGATGATAAACGACCCTACATGACTATGGTTTTCTCTCTTTCTATTTCTATGTCTTTTCTGACGCTTCTATTTTACCCACCACCGTAATATTTTGTCAAGTTTTATTATAAAAATCTTTTATTTTTTATATTTTTTGTATGTTTTGACTTATTCTTTATGAAATTTTTGACAGCATTTATAGTGTTGGCCAGAAAATCCCGAATCCAGGTATGACAAAAAGAGTCTGATAGCGTGACTTTCACCGAACACTGCCGCTTCTTTTCATATCTATCGTATTGGTTTTATTGTATAATAGAAAGAGACTTGACCCAGTCAGGGACCTAAGGAGGTTTAGAAATGCAAATTGAAATACCAGGTTATCAGACCCTTACCATCGACCATCTACTTTTGGACTATAATGGCACCATTGCTGAAGACGGCAGGATCCGAGATCGTGTAAGGGAACTTCTTATCCAACTCTCTGAATCCTTGACCATCCACGTCCTGACCGCCGACACTCATGGAACCGCTGCCGCAGAATGCCAGAGCATCCCCCTTCTTCTGGACACCTTCCCAACGTCTGATGCTGCTTCCTATAAGCTTCAGAAACTCCAAGAAACCGGAGCGTCCTGCTGTGCCTGTATCGGGAACGGACGCAATGACCTTTTCATGCTGAAAGAAGCCGCCCTTTCCATCGCGGTCATAGACCGGGAGGGTATGTATCCGCCCCTCCTGCCTTACTGCGATCTGTGTGTGCACTCCTCCGAGGAAGCGCTGGAGCTCTTTCTTCATCCGGAACGGATCATCGCAGGACTACGTGGATAAGACAACCTCGGGGATAGGACCAAAAGTCCTATCCCCGTTTTCTTTTCTGTATTTAGCTGATTCTTAGTGGTGGAACAGGCGAAGTCCGGTAAAGGACATTACCATATCATATTTATTACATGTCTCAATAACATTGTCATCTCGCATAGATCCACCCGGCTGTGCAATATACTTCACACCGCTCTTATGTGCACGCTCAATATTGTCTCCGAACGGGAAGAATGCATCGCTTCCCAGCGTCACGTCTGTCATCTGATCCAGCCATGCTCTCTTCTCCTCTGCTGTAAAGACATCCGGTTTCACCTTGAATATCTTTTCCCAAGCGCCGTCCGCCAATACATCCATGTATTCATCCCCGATATAGAGATCGATTGCGTTGTCGCGGTCCGCACGTCCGATGCCGTCCACAAATTGAAGTCCCAGCACCTTTGGGGACTGGCGTAAAAACCAGTTATCCGCCTTCGTCCCGGCAAGTCTCGTACAGTGAATTCGGGACTGCTGTCCTGCTCCAATCCCGATTGCCTGTCCATCTTTGACATAACATACGGAATTGGACTGGGTATATTTCAGTGTAATCATGGAAATCGCCATATCGATCTTCGCCTGCCCGGTAAGCTCCTTATTCTTAGTCACGACATTGGAAAAGAAGTTCTCATCGATCTTCAGCTCGTTTCTTCCCTGCTCAAAGGTAATGCCGAATACATCTTTATGTTCTATCGGAGCAGGTACATAGGCCGGGTCAATCTCAATGATATTATAGTTGCCTTTCTTTTTCTGCTTCAGAATTTCCAGCGCTTCCGGCTCATAGCCTGGAGCGATGACGCCGTCTGATACTTCCCTCTTGATAATCTTCGCTGTTGCTACATCGCATACATCGGAAAGGGAGATAAAGTCACCAAAAGAAGACATCCTGTCTGCTCCTCTTGCTCTTGCGTATGCACAGGCAAGCGGAGAGAGATCTCCTAAATCATCCACCCAGTAAATTTTCTTTAACGTATCGGAAAGCGGAAGTCCTACCGCCGCGCCTGCAGGGGATACATGCTTAAAAGATGTTGCCGCCGGAAGTCCGGTAGCCTCCTTTAATTCTTTGACGAGCTGCCAGCCGTTAAAGGCATCCAGGAAATTAATATATCCCGGCCGGCCGCTAAGCACCTTGATCGGAAGCTCTTTGTCTTCTTTCATAAAGATTCTGGCTGGTTTCTGATTCGGGTTACATCCGTATTTTAATTCTAATTCTTTCATTCTGATCCGCTCCTATTTGTTTTTATTTACAATTCTTGTCTCATATGTTCCTGCCGCAATATCAATATAACGTACAAAAAGAGATACTTTATTGTCCTCGTTGAGGCTTTCCCAGAGAAGGTTTGTGAAACCATCGATGTCGTCTGTCACCGCAATTCGCTTCGGCTCACCTTCAAAACTTGGGAGCGGGGTGCCATCGCACTTGTATGTATGGATAAAATGTCCTTCCCCTGCCGCCGGATTGTTATAGGCAAATGTAAAGCGCTGGCAGCTATCCGGACAGCCATTGTCACTCTTTAAGATGGACATTGCGTAGTTGTAATTCCCATTTTCGATATGCAAAATACCGGAAATACGAGGTGTGTAGTTCGGTGCGTCCGGTTCAAACTCTCTGCTCCTTAATGACTGCTCAAAGGTGAGCTGTCTGTCCATTCCCTCGTAGATTGTGTCCGTCTGGTCTCCGTTTGTCACGATGGTCTTGTTGCCAAGGACTCTCACCGGAGCGTAGATAATCAGGCTCGGATCTGTCAGCTTAGACTCGTCAAACGCCTGTGTGCGGATTCCCTGTCCTTCCTCTACAAAGATCCGGTTGCGGCTGTTCTCGCTGCGTCCCATAATGAAATAAGCTGTCACAGCCTTCGTGCCGTCCGGTGTCTTTCCAATGATAATCCCACGTCCCGGGTAAGCATTGCCTTTCAGTTCCTGCTCGATTGATAACATTTCCATGAATTTTCTCCTTTGCCGTTTGTTTTTCATCGTTCTTTTTTCATTATAACGCAAACCGCCTCCCTGATTCCAGTGGAATCGCCTTTCTATATGTAAGTATTTCTAATGAACATTATACGCCTGCCCTTATCAACCACCCTTTTCGGGCAAAAAAACACCCTGCTATCCCGGAAGCAGAGTGTTTTTTCTACATATTTTATTAAAAGTAACGATTCATCCATGCGGTCTAAATAGTTACTATAAAAAAGCCTTGTAAGTTTCCACATTTTTCTCTTCAAATTTGTACAGTTTCCGCATCAGCCGCAAGATTTCCGTGTCGGCGTCCTCATATTTTCTGAGGTCCTGCAAGGCGTTCGTCACGCCCATACTGCTGCCCTCGATCAGCATCTGCGCCAGATGGGATGTGGATTTGTCGCTCATAGTCTGCATGTTGATCATCAGATATGTTTTCAGCTTATCAAACATCCCAAGGGACTTTTCATTGTGTCCCCGTTCCTGCAAAAGCCGTTTCGCCTCATTATGAAACTCCCTGTATTTATCGAGCTGCTTTTCCATACACGATCTGAATTCTTCATCCTCCGCAATCTCCAAAAGCTGGCTCAACGATTCCATTCCCATCTGGGAATTCTGATAGACAAAATTTAACAGTTCTGTATTTCCACTCATGTAGCGCACTCCTTTTTTTCTTTCTAGTATCTGCGCTTTTTTTTTGTTTTATACAGAAATACCACGTTTTATCGTTTCTGGTCTAATAGCTTCTGATCTTGTCATCCGTATCGTCTGTCGTCTTCTGGATCGAGCGGATCTCCACTTCGTAGCTGTAATCGTCGTTCACATGGACCTTGACACGGTCGCCCACATGCTTTTTCAAAATGGCCTTCCCAAGGGGCGACTCAATGCTGATCTTACCATCCAGGGAATTTCCACGGATGGAAGTCACCAGCTTAAACGTGTCTGTCTCGTCGTCCTCCGGAAAGTAAACCTCCACCAGATTATTAAGCCCTGCCTCATCCGCCGCTGACGTGTCTTTCACGATCTTCGCCGTCTTTAACATCCTCTCCAGATAACGGATTCTGCTTTCATTGCGATTTTTGTCTTTCTTTGCTGCATGATATTCGAAATTCTCACTTAAGTCTCCGTGGGCTCTCGCCTCCTTGACCGCCTCGATGGCCTCTTTGCGGACCACCCGTTTCCGATACTCGATCTCCTCTTCGATCTTCTTTACATCATGCTCTGTCAACTGTTCCCGCATGTCCTTTTGCTTCCTTTACTTGATTTTTTCTTCCCACTCTTTTTCCTTAAAGCCGGGAATCGCAAAATCTTCCCCTATGAGAAGCGGGCGCTTCACAAGCATCCCGTCTGTTGCCAGAAGCTCATACTGCTCCTCCTCGCTCAACTGCGGCAGACGGTCCTTGAGCTTCAGTTCTTTGTACTTCATACCGCTTGTGTTGAAAAAGCGTTTCAGCGGAAGTCCGCTCATCTGGTGCCACTGCTTTAATTCCTCTTTTGTCGGATTCTTCTCCACGATATGGCGTCTTTCAAAAACTGCCCCGTGTTCCTCCAGCCATTTGCCTGCTCTCTGGCAGGTACTGCATTTCGGATATTCGATAAACAGCATCTTCTCTCCTCCTGATTACATACGTACCATGTCTCTTGTGATCTCGCCTAATGATCTGGCTCCGCACATCTCCATCGTGTCGGCAAGCTCGGCGCCGATCTTCTCAATATAAGTGCGGACTCCTTCTGTTCCTCCTCCGAATACGGCTGTCACAAACGGGCGGCAAATCAATACGCCGTCTGCTCCAAGAGCCAATGCCTTGAAGACGTCCGTGCCGGAACGGATTCCGCCGTCCACAAAGATCTTCATCTTTCCTTTCACCGCATCTACGATCTCCGGCAGCACTTCCACTGTCGCCGGACACTGATCCAGAACACGGCCGCCGTGGTTAGATACGACGATAGCGTCTGCCCCTGCCTCCACTGCCTTTAAAGCTCCTTTGACTGTCATCACACCTTTGACAATAAACGGTACATCGTTCATTGTGACGATCTCGTGCAGCTCCTCCACAGACTTGCTTCCTGCCGGAGGGGTCATATTCTTCAAAAACGGAAGTCCGGCCGCATCCACGTCCATAGCTGCCGCAAAGGCTCCTGCCTCTTTCACAAGCTCCATCTTCTCCCGGATCGTATCGAGATTCCACGGCTTGATCGTCGGAATTCCCATACCATCCGCCTTTTTAATGGCTTCACAGGCAAACTTCATCACATTGGCATCCACACCGTCTCCTGTCAGCGCCGCAATGCCCGCATCAGCACAGGCAGATACAAGTACGTCATTGTAGGACTGATCGTTATACTTGTCCCCATAGTGCAGATTGACCGCTCCTACCGGACCGGCAAAGAACGGAAACCGGAATGTCTTTCCAAACAATTCCAGAGAAGTATCGACGTTTCCTCCGGCGCAGATGGTGTCCATATTGACACGGATCTCCTGCCACTTATCATAATTGCGTATAGCAGTGTCGCCCACTCCCTTGGCCCCCGGTCCCGGAATCTGGTTCTTACATGCCTTGCCGTTGCAGACCGGACATGCCTTACAATACTGTCCGATACAGGTACGTGCTTCTTTTAATATCTCGTCATATGTCATATGTATCTCCTCCGTTTCTTTTTCTCACTTTCTTTATTGTAGCAAACTTCCCCCAAACCCGCAAGTACGCGAAAAACACATCGAGGGACGTGTCTGATCTCCTGCCACCTCCCCAAACAAGGATCAATGATTTTCAGTTTTTTGATCTATCTCCCTCCATATCCCTATTCCGCCGGAAAATACTCCCTGAATACATCCTCCATCTTTCTCCTGAGGGCTTCTTCCATCTCTCGGTATTGTTGCAAGAACCACTTCCCTTTTTCCGTCAGTTCACTCTTTCCTCCTGCAGTACCGCCATTGTGGGAACTTAAAAGTGGATATCCAAGCTCCCGTTCAGCCCTCTTAATGATCTTCCAGCTCTTGGAATAAGACATTCCCATCTCGCTGCACGCTCCCTGGATAGAACCTTTTTCCTCCACCAGCTCCAGAAGGTCGGCTACTCCCGGACCGAAAAACCGTTCTTCTTTTTCCAATGTCAGCCGTATGGACGGCCGGATCGTCCCTTCCATCTTCGTACTCCTTTTCTGCAACTTCTGTATCCTGCATTTATATTTTGATGTTCTGCTCTGTCTTGGCCATCATATTCATCACCCACACAGACAGGAAAGCAATGACAAGGATCACAGCCACGTACACTGCGGCCCGGTCCATATTGCCTCCGGCCACCTCCGAGTAGACCGCAAGTGGGAGTGTCCTCGTCTTGCCGGGAATATTTCCGGCAAGCATGGCCGTCGCCCCGTACTCTCCAAGTCCTCTTGTGGTAGACAGGATCATACCGGAGAGTATCGACGGAAACGTACACGGGAAGAGGATCTTCCAGAGAATCCCCCACTTCCCAAGGCCAAGCATCTTCGCCTCCTCAATCATGTTCTGGTCGATCTGCTCAAATCCTGCTTTCGCAGAACGGTACATGAGAGGAAACGATACGACCACTGCCGCAAGCACAGTAGCGACCCAGGAAAAAGCAATCCGGAAACCAAAGGCCTCCTCCACAAAGCTTCCAATAGGCCGTCTTGCCCCAAACAGCCAGAGCAGGAAAAAGCCCGCCACCGTCGGAGGAAGCACCAGGGGAATCGTCAGAAATCCGTCCACGGCCGCTTTCCATTTCTTGCTTTTGATGAACATGACCGCCCAGGCCGCCACGATCCCAAGTACAAAGGTAATGACCGAGGAACATACTGTTGTCTTTAATGAAATCCAGACCGGAGAAAAATCCATCTCCATCCCTCCGCTACTCGGCGCTGCGATAATCCGTGAATCCATAAGATTCAAATATGGTCATCGCATCGTCGGATAAAATAAACTCATAAAATGCTTCGGTCGCCTCCTGATTCGGAGCTTCCTTTGTCATCGCTACCGGATAAAGTACCGGAGATTTCAGGGAATCTGCCGGAGCTTCCGCCACTACTTTTACCCTGTCAGTCGTTGCGGCGTCCGTTGCGTAGACGATTCCACAGTCCGCGGAGGATTCCGCTACCCAGTTTAAGACTTCCGTTACATTGGTTCCAAAACTTGCCATAGCGGAAACCGCATCCCACAGTCCGAGGTTCGTCAAGGATTCCTGGGAATACTGTCCTACCGGCACGCTTTTGGGATCACCGATTGCTACCGTGTTCGCATCCGTGATATCCTCAAAGGAGGCAAAGGATGCATCCAAAGACGTCGGTATAATCAACACGATTTTATTTTCCAGGAGACTGACAATACTGTCACTGTCGATCATTCCTTCTTCATCGAGCGCATTCATCTGGGTCGGAGCCGCTGAAAAGAAGAGATCTGCCGCAAGGCCGGACTCAATCTGCTGCTGTAACTTACCTGAGGAATCATACACTCCTTCGATCGTCACCTTCGGATACAGCTCCTCAAACGCCGGAATCAGCTCCTCCTCAAATGCATACTCCAGGGAAGCTGCCGCCGCAAGGGTCACGGTCCCAGACAGACCGGACTTCTCCTCTGACCTTTTTGTCCCCTCTTTCTTTGTCTCTTCCTGCTCTGACTTGGCGTCTGCGTCTCCTCCGTACTGGCATCCTGCCATTGCCATTCCCATCGCTGCCGCAAGCAGCAGCACCATCATTCCTTTTTTCATATGTCACGCTCGCCTCTCCTACTTTTATCTTGCGCACTCTGACTCCGAACCTCGTAAGATCCCAAGTCCGTGCTGTACACTCTCCAATACAATCTCCATACTCTCCCGGACCGCTTTCGGGCTTCCCGGCAGATTGATAATTAGTGTTTTGTTCCGGAGCACGGAAACGCCCCTGGATAACATCGCTCTTTTTGTATACTTCATGGACTCTGCCCGGATTGCCTCCGCAATTCCCGGCACATTCCGTGTCATCACTTCCAATGTCGCCTCCGGTGTTGTATCCCGGACGGAAAATCCCGTGCCTCCGCTTGTCAAAATGAGATCTACCTGCCGCTGATCTGAAAGCCTTACAAGCTCTCGTTTCAGAAGCCCCTTTTCATCCGGAAGCAAGAGAGCCTCCACCACGTCAAATCCTGCGGCCTTTAGTCCCGCTTCCATAACCGGACCGCTCTCGTCAGCTCTCTCGCCCTTGCTTCCCTTGTCACTCATGGTGATCACCGCCGCTGTAAATGGTTCCGTGCCGTCCGGAAACCGGGCCGTCATCACGCTGCCCGCATGGATGGTACCGGAAACCAGTACCTCGGCGAAGACGCCCTGCACCGGCATAATGCACTCTCCCATCCGCTGATAAATCTGGCAGTGGGTGTGGCACTCTTTTCCAATCTGCGTCATTTTCAGCACCACATCCTCACATTCCAGGATCGTCCCTACCGGGAAGCTTCGAAAACCCAGAGCTTCCACTACGAGATTTTCTCCGAAAGCGCCGTCCACCACCTTGGCGCCTCTTTCGTTGAATTCTTTAACCTTGTCATAGGACAGGAGGCTCACCTGACGGTGCCAGTTCCCGGCGTGAGCGTCCCCCTGGATCCCGTAACCTTTCTCAAATCTGGCTTCCGATACGGCGTGCTTTTCGGTTCCCCGTCTTTCACTGGTGCAGATTGCCCGGACTCGCCCAGATCGTATCGTTTTTTCTATCGTTTCTTTTCCCTTTTCTCCCATCTCTTATCCCCCGATCTCATGCATCTTTTTCTTCTCGCTGATCTGTTCCAGTTCTTCAAACCGGTGCTCCCCTGGCTTACGGTCTGTCGCCTCCCGGAACACCTTCCGTATCTTCTCCTGTCGCCTCTCCGCCTCTTCCGGGCTTCTTACAAGTACCCGCAGATCTTCCGAATCCTCATAGCAAAGACAGTATTTCAGTCTCCCAACACTTGTCAGACGCAGACGATTGCAATCTTTGCAGAACTTCCCGTGGATCGGGGAAATAAGTCCGGTCCGCCCTTGAAATCCCGGGATCTGCACATATACTGCAGGACCATATCCTGCTCCCGGCACAGTCTTCGCCTCCGTAAGACCCGGATACCGCTCTTTTAACTGGCTTAGAACTTCCCGGTTGTCAAGCCCGTGAAAACATTTCCCGTAACCAATCGGCATCATTTCGATAAACCGGACATCCACCGGATACTGCTTTGACAATTCGGCCAGGTTCAGAATCTCCGTCTCGTTGATCTCCCTTGACGCCGCCACATTAATCTTCGTCCGAATACCGGCCTTCACGCAGGCCTCGATAGCTTCCAATACATACGGCAGTCCATCGTACCCGGTAATTTCCCGGTATTTCTCCCGCTTCAGCGTGTCCAGGCTGATATTGATCCCGTCGATCCCGGCCAAAAGAAGTTCAGGCAGAGCCTCCTTTAAGAGCACTCCGTTTGTCGTCAGCATCACCGTCTCAATCCCCGGGATCTCCTTTAGCATCCGCACGCAGTCCGGGCATCCTTTCCGGACGAGCGGTTCTCCTCCTGTTACCCTCACATGGTGAATCCCCTCCAGTGCCGCTGCCCTCGTGATCTCGCAGATCTCCTCATACGCCAAAACCTCATCCATGGGAACGGACGGCACCGCACACGGCATGCAGTAACGGCATCGCAGATTGCAGCGGTCTGTCAGAGAAATCCTCAGATAATCAATCGTCCGCCCGCTCATAGTCGCCTGATGCACCACCTTTTTTCCTGCATAGAAAGACGTCCGTCATCTCCATACTTTTATCCACCGCCTTACACATATCATAGATCGTAAGGAGAGCGGTGTTCACCCCGGTCAATGCTTCCATCTCTACTCCGGTCTTTCCCTCGCACCGGACAGTACAGACTGCCCGGATATACCGCTTCTTCGGATTCCGGTCCGCCCGCTTTCCAACCATCTCAAACTCTACGGCAACCTTCGTAAGGCATAATACATGACAGAGCGGGATCAGTTCACTCGTCTTTTTGGCGCCCATGATTCCCGCAATCCGGGCAACCGAAAGGACATCTCCCTTCTTCATACTGCCCTCCCGAATCTTTTCATAACATTCCGGCGAGACCCCGATCTCTCCCTGAGCCGTCGCCTCCCTGCTTGTGATGGCTTTATCCCCGACGTCCACCATCACCGCATTCCCTTTTCCGTCAAAATGTGTAAATTCCATCATTTCTCTCCTATTTTCCAAATCCACAGTTCGGATAAGTGCAGACCGGACAATTCAGACACAGTCCACCCTCTCCCAGTGTGGCAAGCTCTTCTTTCGTCACCGGATCGTCTGCCAGCACTCTTGGCAGTACCAGATCAAAAATCGTCCGTTCTGCGTACATCACGCAGCCCGGAAGCCCCATGACTGCCTGTCCTCCATCCATATAGGAAAGAAGAAACATCGCTCCCGGCAGAACCGGCGCTCCATAGGTCACGATCTTTGCCCCGGAATTCCTGATCGCAAGCGGTGTGCGGTCATCCGGATCCACGCTCATCCCCCCAGTACAAAGTACCAGGTCAGCTCCCATCTCAAGGGCGCCTCGAATGGCGTCTGTCACCATCTGCGGATCATCATCACACACTGTACGGGAAATAATTGTGACCGGATAGTGGCCAAGCTTCTCCTCAAGCACCGGAGTAAAGGTATCTTTAATCCTGCCTTTATAGACTTCGCTTCCCGTCGTGATAACGGCAACCCTCTTCGGGACAAAAGGAAGCAAAGACAGGATCGGCTTTCCCCCATTTTCCTGCCGGATAGCATCCCCCGCCTTATCCATCTTTTCCCTGGAAATAACAAGCGGGATCACACGCATCCCCGCAAGCTTGTCTCCTTTTCGCACTTCCGTATTGCCGTGGCGGGTAGCGATCATCATCTCTCCCTGGGAATTGACCTCGTAAAGAGCTTTTTTGTCCACTTTAAAGAGGCCGTCCATCTCTGCAGTCAGCTCAATCTTTCCCTCGCTTGCCCGGGATGCGCTCATATAACGAAAACACTTCTTCTCGCCTTCAAATGCCGCCTCTTTTCGGCTTCCTCCCTGGCAGAACTGCCGAAGAATCTCAGCACCCTCATCCTCATGGAGCATCCCTTCCTTCGGCTCCCAGACGTAAAGATTCTCTTTCCCCACACGGAGCAGCACCGGAATATCCTCCTCTGTCACGATGTGACCTTTCCGAAAAACCGGGCCCTTTGTATGGCCTTTGATAATCTGTGTAATATCATGGCACAAGATACATCCAACGGCATCTTTTGTACTGATTACTTTCATGTTCTCTCCCTATCCTCTCTGAATTCGTACTATTTTACCAAACCGTACTATTTTCAAAAACATAACGACTGGTACAAGTATAGCAGAAGAACTTTTTTGTGTAAAGAAAATCCTCCTTTTGCTGTTTTATGATCTCCCCGTTCATGGTATACTGATACTGTAATGAATCTCAATACAGAAAGGCAGGTTTTTGATTATGGCATATACAAAAATTACACAGGAAGAGGCAAAGTATCTGATGGATACAAGAGACAATATACTGATCATAGATGTACGCAATCCGGAGGAATTCGCCGAAGGGCACATTCCACACGCCATCAACATTCCAAATCCTTCTATCACCAACCGGGATATTCCAGAGCTTCCCGACAAAAATCAGGAACTTTTGGTGTACTGCCGATCCGGCCAGAGAAGCAAAATTGCCGCCAAAAAGCTGGACATCCTGGGGTATCAAAATATCAAGGATTTCGGAGGCATCCTGGACTGGAAATATGAGGTAGAATAAAACGCTCCATTCATGTTAAAGACAATCCAGAAATGTTTAAAATAAAGATTAAAGCGAAATGACAAAATTGTAACGGAGCAGTACAATATTGCTCAAGAACTGAAAAAACCAGGGGATTAAAGGAGGGAATACTTATAGATTATATAATTCCTTGTATTTTGGGCATTTGGCTGATGATAATAGGTGTAATCACTTTTAGAGGAAATATAGCCTATATACATTGGTATAATCGTTCCAGAATAACAGGTGAAAATGCTCCTAAATTTGCAAAAGTCATGGGTATAGGGGCAACGGTCATTGGGGGAAGCATTGTATTTACATCCATATTACAAATGTTTTTTGATTTGGAAATTCCGTGGTGGATAACGGTAATAGGTATAATCATAGGAATGATCTGTATTGTTTATGGACTTATAAAGTATAATCGAGGAATTTTTTAAATAAATGACAGTTTAATGAAATATGAAACCGGAGCCGACACGCCGTAAGGCAGTACTTAACCGAACGGACACAGACAATAGCGGCTTGATACAGCAGAGGACTTGAAAGGTCAGAAACCTTGCAAGTCCTCTTGTCTATGATTGAATCTTATGTTTCGGTATAGCGATTCTGTTTCAAAAGCCTTTATGTAAGTACCATGTGTCTCATTGCTGATATGGAAACAATCCCACAAATGAAAAGTGCCGGAACCCCTGAAAAATCAAGGCTTCCGGCACTTCTTGGAGCAGGGGATGAGAGAATCGAATACCAGAAAATATTCTGTATACTTCTCGTAATTCCTTATTATAACGCTTTTTTAGCCCTTTCTGGTGTGGTTGAATTGTGTTCTATCGTGTTCTGGTGTGTTCTATCAAAAAAGGAATGGAGGAAACGCACATCATCCGTTAAATATATTTCCCTTTCATTTTTCTATTATCAAAAAGTGACAGAATTTAAATTCTTTGATATAATTATTTACGCAAACCAATGAGAATTTGTGAGGGAGTTAATGAAACAAAAAATTAGAGATAAAATTAATATTAATAGTACTTATCAAATAGACAAACAATTTCTTATTTGTCTGGATGATATCTTTAAACAACATGATAAACAACTTGTTTACGATATTGATATTTCTTGTGGAAATAGTAATTATACCTTTGATAATTTGGATGAATTTTTTAGTTTTTCTGATAAGCTTTTAGAAAAAATAGAATGTTTCAAATTAACGGTATATTTTACAGATTCAATATATAAATATGATGCTAATAAAATAAACATTGAATTTAATACTACAAGCCGTTTTGGTTCTCGTGGAGAAATTTATTTTTACTTTAATGATGAAAGATATTTGCTAATGAAAAGCAAAATGGAAACATTATTAAACAATCAAAAAGTAAGTTACTCCGTTTTTACTCATATTCCATTAGTTTTGTATTTAGATATCTTGTCCTTTGTTGGAATTTGCGTGTATACAGATATACGGAATATTGTATTTCCATCACATATTCAATATATTATAATGTATACGTGTATTATAATTGGATGTAATTCCTGGTGGCCACCATTTCAAAGAGTAAAAAGATATCTATTTCCGTTAAATGAAATTTGTTTTGGAATTAACACTAGAGCCTATTCCAAAGCAAAAGACATTAGAAATTTTTTGGGAATAACCGTTACTGTTTCTAGTGTTCTTGGTATTCTAGGAAATATAATAACGGATTTTATAATATAAGCAAAAAAGCCTGTCAATCCCTTTACCATAGGCACTCGTTAAAGTGGGGATTTACAGGCGGTTTTTAATATTTCTATACCTCATAATACAAACAGGGATATTCCAATATAGTCTTTTGGAATATCCCTTGATTAATAATAATTTAATTTTCGGTTCGGAAACTGGAAAGAATTTCTATAATTTCTCTTTCTTCGTCGCTTGTGAATTGTCCATTTGGGGATTCGGCTATAAACGATATATAATCACTGTACCAGAAAGCAAATTCTCCTATATATACACCACGTACATCATCCCTTATGCCTGTCCACGATTCCGGCACTACGGCATTAGATACTGCTCCGTCCACATTTTGAAAATCAGAATCTATCTGCATATCTAACTGCCCGGTAACTTTTAATTTTGCCACCATAAAGCTTTCGAGATCGGAGTAATCAGTAGCTTGAACATATCCCGGAATGAATTGAGAACCTCCTGCTTTTGAACTCTCTATACGTTTCATTGAAGTGGAAGAACCACCTCCTAGCTGACCTTTCGCAATACCGCTTATATGAGAATAAGTTATAGTTGTTTCCTTATCATTTGTCAAAATGACGGTTTCGGGAGTATCCCAAATGCTCTTTTCTATTTGTGTTCTATTTTATCCCAGACATGAAAAAACCGCTGAATTTCAGCGGTTTCAAGCAGGGGATGAGAGAATCGAACTCCCGCTAAGAGTTTTGGAGACTCCTGTCATACCATTTGACCAATCCCCTATATTAAATTCTGTTCAGGATGCAAAGAAACACCCTTTCAGATGTATCCCTGTACCTTCAAAACCACATATAAGTCCACATTCCATCCTGCTTTCCTATCCAC